>Ga0208040_1004540_pt1 | contig 10526 bp, 8 predicted proteins | sample AD_UKC083_MetaG_FD_184431 | JGI IMG/M metagenome (GOLD analysis project Ga0208040, IMG submission 184431) | Active sludge microbial communities of municipal wastewater-treating anaerobic digesters from USA - AD_UKC083_MetaG (SPAdes) (version 2) | ecosystem: Engineered > Bioreactor > Anaerobic >... | reverse complement strand
ACAGAACCCACCGGCTCGGCGGTGTTTATATAGTCATCTATAATTGCTTGTAATAATTCTACTTGTCTTTCGGTCAACATATTATCAGTAATATATCACGAGTGCTAAATGTGTCAAGGGGGATTTTCGTTTGTCAATTAATATAGGGTGTGGTAGTGAATAAGTTACGAAACATCCTGGACTAATGTAAATTGGAATGTCAGTCAAAACAGGCAAAGGTTTTCCGATGAAATTACACTTTGTTGGTGAGGGTATTGTGGGATATCGTAGATATATGCTATTCAAACAATACCTAAACTCAATATCCCACAGTAAGATAATACAAGAAAAGCTTGCTTTAATTAAGTTTTTTGATAAATGGGGAGCAAGAGCAACTTTTGATGCCTATGGAGTATCAAGATCAACCATGTATGAATGGAAGAAAAGATACAGAGAATCTAAATACAACCCCAATTCCCTTCTTCCTTTAAGCAAAAGGCCAAAAAGTACTCGTAAATCAAACCTAGACCCATTAATAATTGATTTCATCAAAAAACTTAGATCTGAAAACTACAGACTTGGTAAATCAAAAATAAAGGTTCTTTTAGACGAATATTGTATACAAAACAAACTTCCCATAATATCTGAATCATTGGTGGGTAAGATAATTAAGAAAAACAGGTACTTTTATCCTCCAATAAGGCAACACCACAATCCGGGAAGAAGATACAGTAAAAGAAGGGTTAAGAAAAAAAGAATTGAGGCAAGGTATAAAGCAAGGTATCCAGGAGAGATTGTGCAGGTTGACTCAATAACAATATTTAAGGATGGGATATCAAGATATCTAATTACAGGAGTAGACTTGTATTCAAGATTTGCTTTTTCATATACATACAAAAGCCTGTCATCTTCAATGGCTCTTGATTTTATGAAAAAGTTTAAAGAAGTTGCTCCATTTAAGATATCTTCTGTTAAAACAGATAATGGACATGAGTTTTTAGGACACTTTGAGAAATATTTAAAAGATAGAGATATAACCCAATACTTCAGCTATCCAAGAACTCCAAAATCAAACGCATTTGTTGAAAGATTTAACAGGACTATTCAGGAAGAGTTTGTCGAGCCAAATATGGATCTAATTTACGATACAGGAGAATTCAATGGAAAACTTATGGATTATCTAGTATTCTTTAATGCAGTCAGACCTCATAGAAGTTTAGATAATTTAACACCAATGGGGTACTTAGTTTTTAAGGGCATTTTGTCCAGTATGTGTGTAACTCATACAAGTATTTGACTTTAAAAAGTTTTCGTTTTATAATTACGCCAAATCAAAAAGGAGAAAAAATGATTGAATCTGCAAATCTTGAAAAAGGTAAGGGTTATGTTTGCAATAACCCAAAATTTTGTCACTGTGGGGTGAAAATGGTCTTTTTACAAAGGTACATATCAATGCACGATCACAAACCAAATGGATCTTTCCTCATAGAAGGAAAGATTCATCATTTTTGCCTCTCCGATTTGTTGAAACTTGGACTAGAGGAGGTATAATTTAGACGCCCGGTTTTTGTTAAAAAACATAAACCGGGCTTTTTTATAACCTTGAAGAAATATCTTGTATACTCACTCTTTCTTGAACCATTGTGTCTCTATCTCTAATAGTAACCGTCCCATCCTCCAAAGTCTGATAATCAACAGTAATACAGTAAGGTGTCCCTATCTCATCCTGAGCGAAATATCTTTTTCCAATGTTTCCTCTATCATCCCAATCAACAGAAAACCCTCTACTTAAAAGGTCGTTGTAAACTTCTTTAGCTTTTTTCACTAATTCTTCCTTGTTTTTCACCAAAGGAAATACCGCCACTCTATAAGGAGCAACTCTTTTGTTTAATTTTAAAACTAATCTACCCTCTTCTTCAGCGTAACCTTGTGTCAATAAAGCTAAAAATATTCTGGAGGAACCGAACGTGGGCTCAATAACGTGAGGTATAAATTTTTCACCTGTCTCGGGATCCATATACTGCAAATCAGAACCTGATTTTTCCATATGATTTTTAAGATCAAAATCGGTCCTATAAGCTAAACCAAACATTTCTTTGAACCCTACTGCAAATTCATAATCCAAATCCTCTGTTTTTTTAGAATAGTGAGCTCTTTCTTCATCAGTGTGAACTCTCCACCTCAATTTATCTTGCGACAAACCTAAAGAAACAATCCAATTATTCATTTCTTTTTTCCAATATTCAAAAATATCTTCCCAGTTTATTTTTTCAGGGTTAAAAAAATACTCGAATTCCATCAACGTAAACTCTAAAGTTCGGAAAATGAAATTTCCTTTTGTAATTTCATTTCTAAAAACTTTTCCGACTTGCCCCAACCCGAACGGTAGTTTTGGTCTCTGTGAGTCTAAAACATTTTTAAAATTAACAAACATCCCCTGGGCTAATTCTCCACGTAAGTAGTTTAAGGATTGATTTTCGGGGACTATTCCGATATGTGTTTCAAATAAATTATTGAATTTTCTGGGTTTGGTCCAGTTAAACTCTCTGCACTCCGGACAAGGTATTTTGTTATCGATTATGATTTTTTCTAATTCTTCTGCTGACTTTCCTCCAGCAACCACATCCTCACCTTTTTCATTAAAATAAGCTTCAATCAATTTCTCGGCTCCGGTTCTTTGTTTACAGTTTTTGCAATCAACTAAAACCTCTGTAAAGTTTGCCGTATGCCCGGAGGCAATCCAAACTTCCGGAGACATAAAAACAGCGGTGTCTAAACCATAAATTTCCGGTCTTTTAGTAATGAAATTCTCCCACCAAAGATTCTGAATGTTTCTCATCATCAATACTCCCAACGGACCGTAATCATATGTATTTGCTAAACCACCGTAAATTTCGGATCCGGGATAAACAAAACCCCTTCTTTTACACAGCGAAACAATTTTCTGTTGAAGATTATCTATTTTTTCCATGCACTTAGTATATCAAATCAATCCAAGTCTATCTCAAGACTTTTAAATTTATTTTCCAACTTTCTTCCGACATACATTTTTAAAATCTTATCGATTTCCTCAAATATTTTATGGTCACTTTTCTCTAATTTACCGTTGAAAATTCTATTTAATGACATAGCAGCATTTTTAGAGATATTTATACCTATCTTGGAGCAGTCGCCACACTCGATACTTCCATTTTCCAGGTTAAAATAATGATTTTTCCACGAGTCGTCTAATTTTTTACCGCAAACTCGGCAATTATCAAAATTCATCTGATACCCAAGTATTTTCATAAAATTTATTTCAAAATAGCTTACATATAAATCTCCGGAATAATTATTTTTATCTAAGGCTTTTAAACATTTTACTAAAAGATTAAAAACCTCCGGAACTGATTCACTCTCCTCAATAGATTTGTGTACTAACTCAATTAAATAATAGGCTTTTATGGATTTTCCAAAATCTTTCTTTAAGTTTTTAAAAGATTCAATTGTTTTTACTTCCTCAATACTTTTATATCCAATCCTATCTTCATGGATATTTACTGAAATTAAATTTAGAGTATCGAGGTTTCCGTTTCTTCTGGAGCTAATTTTTCTTACACCTCTACCAATAGCGGATATTTTTCCTTTTTCTTTGGAAAGGAGAGTAAATATTTTGTCAGAGTCTCTATATTTAAGACTTTTCAACACTACTGCCCTGACATTATATTTTTTCATATAAGCCTTACTGCTTAGGTATTTCTACAAACGTGTCTTTTGTTAACTCAATTTCTTTTGTCTGATTTCCATAAGTTACCGTATGTTTTTCCTTGTCTATTCCAGATTGTTTTTGAATATCTAACTTATAAGTTTTATCGCCTATAACTTCAGAGGGAACATAATATTTAAAAGTTATTTCCTTAGATTCTCCCGGACCTAATTCCAGGTAACCGCTGAACCAAATTTTATTTCTTTCCTGATCTGATAAGTTATAAGCTTCGGCTTCGGAACCTTCTACGGAGATTAATTCAGATCCTACAGGAGCATATACCCTTACCCAATCTCTAAACCTTTTTACAAATGCGGAATAATCCCCATTAGGCTCTGTATATTGGTATTTGATTTTAACGGTTCTAATCCATCTATCACCTTCTTTTTCTAAAGTATGTTCTACTTGTTTATTAGTAAACCAGTTTGTTTTATCTCCACCTAAATTTGTAGAAACAACCATAGAATAATCGCCATCAACATTTTCTGTAATTCTTCCACCAACACCGTAGCTATCTAAAAGTGCTTGGGCTTCTGCATCGAAAACATAAATTGAAATATGTTTTCTGATGGCAAGATTTACTCCTTTATCAATAAGTTTGGGCCACAGATTGCTATCTGATTCAAAAACGTTTATTAACATTCCCTGCATTAAATCCCCTAAAACTCTTTTTCTATTTGCTTGTTCCGCTAAAGCCAGTGAAGCAACTTTCTCTAGTTCTAAAACTACATTATCTTTAGTATATGTCGTTCCATTCACTGTAACAGGACCTGTCACCTCTAAAAGCTCTGAAATTACATTTGTATCTATGGCAATAATTCCATCTACAGGTTTGATTTCGAAAGGACTTATTCTACCCGCCCAGTTGTAGTAGCTTAAAAATTCATCCATCGAAGTAACAAAATCCGGCGAGTAGTTTGTATCTCTGGCATACCATCTCTCTACTTTTAGCAAACTGCCGTATGGTGCGGGTGGATCCGGAAAATCAGTATAGGCGTCTATCTGGTCTAAGGTAAGGTCAACGCTATACATATCTTTTGAAGTAAAATCAGAGTCTAACAAACCGTTTGATATCTTAAATGTTGCATAATTAGTCATAAAACCTCCGGTCGGTCTTATTTCTTTATCATTTTGCATAATAATCATGTATCTTTTTGTTGGCGTGCCTACTGCTAAGAGTCCAGGTACTATTTGTAAGGCTTTTTTTATATCTGGAGCGTAATCATCAGCTTTAGAAAGTGAGTTTTTTATAAACTCAACATTTGATCTAATTTCAGTCTTCCCTATTTTTTCAGGATATTTACCCACGTTAACGGAATTCAACTCATCTCCAACTTTTCCGATTCTTTCTATAACTCCGTCCATATCATTCGCAACTTGCGGCATTACAGAAACCCAACCTTGGAAAGCCTCCATCAAACCTTCAGCCTTTGGTAATTCCTGATCAGGAGATACTTTTAATCCTGCCGCATCAGCAAAAGGAGTTATAACTCTGGACATTTCCCTAACAGCATCAACTGCGTATATACCAGCATTAGAAAATTTATCAAAGTCTGAGTAATATTCATTAACTTTAAAAAGCTTTAAATTTTTCGCCCATGAAAATTTTTCATCTTTATCTTTTCTCAAATCGTTAATATCTTGTTCTGTTTTATCTAATACTTCGTTTAACTGTACGAGATCTCGATTCTGAAAAGCCTCTCCAACAAGACTGATGTCGGATTTTAAAGTATTGGCTTTTGAATATATCGCTAATGCAGGCCTACCAACAAAGTAGTAACCTAATCCTAAAACAATAGCCACTAACAAAAAGAAAATTAGTAAACCAATACCAATCTTCTTTTTTGTCTTAGAGGATTGCTTTGTAGTTTTACTAATTGTAGGTATTGTGCTTCCAGATGAAGAAGCACTCCAAAATTTAGAATTTGCCATTATATAGCTCCTTTTCCTAACAAAACCACATACGGTGTTTTTAAAATAATTTTTAAATCATACATCAAAGAGACATTTTCTGCATACTTTGCATCTAATTTCACTCTATCAACAAACCCGACATCAGATCTTCCGCTTACCTGCCATAATCCAGTCATCCCAGGCTTTACCGTCATTACTTTTTCCATATATTCTTTTGATTCCGGAAATCTCTTGGTCTGTTCCTCTACTTCATCAAAATAGTAAGCCCGGTAACCAACCAAGCTCATATCACCTTTTAAAACATTAAAAAATTGAGGAAACTCATCTAAGCTGGATTTTCTTAAAAATTTGCCGCCTTTAATTAAACGGGGATCTTCGTCTGCGTGAAGTTTATAGTTATTTTTTACATATTTTGCGTAAAGTTCCGGGTCTTTTTTTAACATTTCATGGGCATTTGGATACATGGATCTAAATTTAAAAAACTTGAAAGGTTTTTTGTCTTTACCAACCCTATTAGGAATATCCGCTAGTACTGGTCCTGTTGGGGAAACAATCTTAATATATATCGAAACACCAATCATAAGTGGTAAAAATAAAACAATTCCTACTAGAGAACCGATTATGTCGACCAGTCTTTTAATATAATTTCTATAAATCATAGTCTAAACTAAGGCTGTAGAACATTATACATTAATTATCCTTTTTATTTCCAACTCAAATTTCTCTTTATTAAAGAAGCGCGCTCTTTCAATACAATCTGAAGTAATGTATTTATCAGGATTAAAATTATTTATAATATTTATCAAAGATTCAGGTCTTTGTTCATAAAAAAACTCACCAGTTTTATCCTCAATTACAATTTCTGTTGCCCCACCCTCTCCAAAAGCAATAACAGGCTTCCCGCACGCCATACTTTCAAGCGGAACGATCCCGAAATCTTCTTTTTGAGTAACAATAACAGCTCTGCAATTTTTTATGTTTTCAATTTTTTCAGAATCACTTGCGTATCCTAAAAATTTAATATTTTGTTTAGCCATTTTTTTTAATCTGTTTAAATCAGGCCCGTCTCCAATTATTCTCAACTCTATTCCTAAATCGTTAAATGCTTTAACAGCAATATCTACTTTTTTCCAAGCAGCTAACCTGGTTATTATTAAATAAAAATCTCTTTTAGCAGATTTATCAGCTGACTCTGTGAATTTTAATTTTTCAAAATCCACAAAAGGATAGACTATCTCTGAGTCTCTTCCGTAATATTTTTTAATTCTTTTTTGTGAAGTCATGGAATTAGTTAAAAACACATCAACTTTTTGTGAAGCCTCGTAATCCTTCATACGAATATACATGAGAGGTAGTTTCAAAAACCCTAAAGCTACTTTTTTAATAAAACTAAAAACTCCGAAACTTTCTTTTTCAAAATAATCAAAAGGTTCCCAAAACATCCTACCCGGTGAATGCATATAAGAAATATGTTTTGTACTTGGCTTAGTAAGAGCAAAATGAGCAAATCTTGAAGATGAAGATAAAACAACATCAAACTCTGATAAATCAAAACTCTCAATTGCCAGAATATGAAGTAAAAAAGGAGCATAAAATCTGTTTAACTTAACTGAAAAAGGAAATTTCTGAAGAAAAGATGTCCTAACAATACGATTTTTACTTTCCATTTTTTTAAGCCACTCATCAGAAGCAATTGTTGTGTAAACTGGTGCATCGGGAAAAATATCAGAGAACGCTTCAACAATTTTTTCAGCCCCGCCTTTTTGAATTAAATCATCACACACAATAGCTAATTTCATTATTTACATTATACCTTTATAATAGACATAAGATGAAAATAGGATTGAACGGACAAGTTATTCAAATGTCCAATCCCGCCGGACCTGAAGTTTATACAATAAACCTTTATAAAAACTTGGCCCGTCTGGACAGTGAAAATGATTATACGATATATCTTGATAAAACTCCTACAAAAGAATTTTTTAATGAGGTATCCGGAGGAAATCCAAGATTTTCTTATAAAATCATTGAAGGTAAAAAAATTTGGACACAGTATCACCTTGCAAAAGAGCTAATAAAAAACCCCGTAGATGTTTTTTTCACAGCGATTCACACTATACCGATAATAAGAAGTAAAAAAACAAAATTTGTGGTAATGGTTCATGGTTTGGAATACAAATTTACCAAAGGTTTTAATAACCCCTTGAAGAAATTAAAAATTGAACGACCGATAAGATGCGCAGCCATAAATTCGGATAAAATAATTGTTCCAAGCCAAGCAACTAAAGACGAAATTCTAAAAAGAAAATGGGGAGTTAAAGATGAAAAAATTGAAGTAGTTTATGAAGGAGTTTCCGAAAGCTTTTATGAAAGAGATGAAAACGAGGTTCAAAAAATAAGAGAAAAGTACGAGATTAAAAATTCGCCCTATCTTTTGTTTGTCTCAACTATTCAACCAAGAAAAAACCTGCCTTCAACTATTAGAGCTTTTGGACAGTTTTTAAATGAAAATCCTGAAATGAAAAATACGTTACTATTGATTGCAGGTAAAAATGGATGGGATTACCAAGAATCTCTGGAAGCACCACTGAAGTACGGGGTGGTGGGTAATGTTAAGTTTTTGGGAAGAGTACCAACCGAAGATTTGCCAGCTTTATATTCGGGATCAAAAGGGTATATAAATATTTCTTACGAAGAGGGTTTTGGATTGCCTCTATTGGAGTCAATGGCCTGTGGAAAACCAAGTGTAGTGTCCAATATTCCTGCGCACAGAGAAGTTGGCGGTAGTTTACCGATATACGCAGATCCAAATAATATTGAAAACATCAAAGATGGGATTTTTAAAATTATGACTTCAGATTTTGATAAAAATCTTCTACTGGACAGAGCCGCAGGTTTTTCATGGAAAAGAACGGCGGAAAAAACTTTGGAAATTCTAAAAGAAACGGTTAAAAAGTAAAAATATTCTTAGCTATATGAATAGCTGTAAAGGGTAATTATTGCTCTGTTCAACTCTAAATTATAGTCTTAAATCTCCCCATCACGAGAAATTCACAAAGCCTGATTAAATACTTCCAAAGTTTTTTCCGCCGTGTGAGTCCAATTGTAAATTTTAGTTCTTGAGTAACCTTTTTCAATCAAATCTGCCCGTAAATCTGGGTCGATTAAAACTTGATTAATTTTTTTTGCTATATCTTCTACATCATAAGGGTCAAAAAACATAACCGAATCACCATACACTTCCTTGTGACAAGGAATATCGGAGATTACACACGGCAACCCGTAATATTGTGCCTCCAGAGGAGTTAAACTAAAACCTTCTTTTAATGCAGGAAAAACATAAGCATCGGCTTCCTTTCTCAAAGCAACTGTCTCCTCATCAGTAACAAATCCTTTCATACCGGGCATCAAAACCCGATCCCCAAGTTTCATCTCCCCCACCAACTCCTGAATTTTTTCAGAGAATTTATCTTTTTTACCTATCAAAATTAAATTTCCTTTATAACCATATTCATCTATCAAAAGTTTAAATGCTTCCAATAAGCGAGGAACATTTTTGTGCTCATACATACTACTTAAATACAAAAGAAATGGTTTTTCAATTTCATATTTTTTAAGAACACTCTTTGTATCCTCTACATGGATATTCATTAAATCGGGATCAACTCCTTCAGTCGCTACAACAAATTTATCATCCGAAATATCTGGATAAACAGATTTAAAATCTCTAAAAACTTCTTCTGAAGGAACTATTACTTTAAAAGATCTAATAACCGACCACTTGAAAACTAACTTGTATACGAGCTTTTTAAATTTAAAATAAGGTTTCCACAAAGTCGTTCCTTTTTCAGTACTAAAAGTGTGCATAATCATATCGGGAATCGCGGTTACAATCCTTTTAGGGTATAAAACCGGAATATTAAAATGGGGAACATAGTAAAGGTCTAATTTTAAACTTAGAACTTTAAAAAGAAACGAGGTTTGCTCTGCCCACGAATACCAAGGATAATCTGCAAGAACTTTAATAAAGTTGGGGTTTGAAGGGACATATTCATCAAAATTATCTTTTTTTAACAAAACGAAGTACTGATTCGTGTTGTCAATTTTTTCAAGATGTTTAATTATGTTTTTAGTATATCTACCAGGACCCGCTTTTCCATAAAACCTTGCGTCAATTCCAATTTTTTTTGTTTCTGACATATTTTTATCTTTCTTTAAAAATACTTTTTGTCATCCCGACAAATACAAACTAGCTCACCTCTTACTTTTAATAAAAACTTTTAAGGATCTAATCTGTTCATTAACCCAGATACCTAAAAACACAAACCAATTTAAGAAGAAAGGGTATTTTCTAGTGAGGTGTTTTTTGTAAAAAGTTTTCATGGCATCTGTAGATTCTTTAGAAATTTGTTTCTTCATCCAATCTTTTAGATTACTGTTATTTTTTCGTGTAAAACCACCGTCAGCACTCCCCTTCTCAAAGACCTGACCTTTAAAACTGATTTTATCGAAATCTGTGTTCATAACATTATCAATATCTTTTGAAGTATCTCTTCCAACGGAAGCTCCCTTGTAATGAAGTACAGGAATATTACCCATATACATTATTTTAAAACCTGCCTGTTTTGTTCTGTAACAAAAGTCAATATCTTCTCCGTATAGAAAATAATCCTCGTCCCACTCCCCTATTTTTTTGTGTACTTCCGGTCTCACCATCATAAAATGAGAGATGCATGCATCTATCTCGTGAATGGTATTGAAATCCTGATATTTTCTTGAATACTGATTAAAAATTTTGGATTTTGGAAATAATCTATCTAGGTAAGTAAAATGAGTTATTGAAGCCCAAGGTGTAGGAAAACCTCGATGAGCATCTATGTCGATTGCC
>Ga0208040_1004515_pt1 | contig 10559 bp, 8 predicted proteins | sample AD_UKC083_MetaG_FD_184431 | JGI IMG/M metagenome (GOLD analysis project Ga0208040, IMG submission 184431) | Active sludge microbial communities of municipal wastewater-treating anaerobic digesters from USA - AD_UKC083_MetaG (SPAdes) (version 2) | ecosystem: Engineered > Bioreactor > Anaerobic >... | reverse complement strand
TTTCGCCATAGTAAGATTCATCGACGCCAGCCCCGGGTTGGCCATTCAGGGCTGACCAGTGCTATTCCTTGCCTATCAGGCGCTTGCCCGCAAGACTAAATCGGCCTTTTCTGTCGGACGCAAATCCTTGCCCAACTATCCTTGCGCCGCGTGCGGCCCGCCTCAATCGGCGAGCGGGAATGTCCTGGACACAGCACGTTGCGCGCCGTTGTGGTCGACGGCTACAATCATTGTCGGTTGGTCATCGCCCAGAAAGACGGCGTGCGAGAAGTAGCCGCTGGGGCGCGTGTTTGCGACCGTTTGGCCGTTGACCGTCACTTTCGCGCCAGGCGGGCCCAATCCGCGCAGGTTGACTGCCCTTGGCCCGGCCGGCACGACCGTTCCCTCGGGGGGCGAGGTTTGGACGATCAACCGAGGTTGGGAAGCGATGGCCTCGATTTCCTCGACGATGGCGCGGCGTGTTTGGAGCATGACGTCTCACTCCCTCGACGAAATTCGTTGTCATCGAGTCAAGTTTTTGCGCCGTGCAGCGGCGCCGCTTAGCGAGGCGTCGAACTCCACAGACCGTCGTCGAAACCCAGCGAGCACGAATGGGTGACACCGCTCGTCGGTCTGAGGCGGAGCCTCGCTAAACGTATTCCCAATCTCTGAGCCACTGGTAATCAGCCGGGAGCCGAGCCCACATTCGCTTCGCGGCCTGGTCGAGTTCGGCTCTCTCGGCTGCGTCGAGTTGTAGGCGTTCCTTGACGACGTTGGCCGCGTTGTCCACTTGCCGGATGCTGATCATGCCCGGGATGGGCGCGATGACGGCCGGGTTGCAGAGGATGTTGCGCAGTGCCAAGCGTGCCCGACGATCGTCCTCGGGCGCGTTGGGGTCCTCGGGCGAGCTGCTGCCTTTGAAGAGAATTGCTGGCGAAGGGCTTGATGCCGAACATGCCGACGTCGTGCTGCCGGATGGCCTCGAACACGCTGTCGGTCGGCCGGACCTTGGACTTGGCAGTGAAATCCTCTTTCACGGGATGGCGGTTGTTGTTCATGGTGGCGGGGGAGTCATGAACATCCGCAGCCGCCAAAGCAAGCCCGTTCAGCCTTGCCGTTCAGCCTTGCCCGGGCGGCGATGCTTCCGCATTCCAGTTTGGCGGCTGTACGCCCTGAAGATTTCGGAGGAAGAAATCGCGCATGCGCCGCTGATAGTACTCGCCGCCCGAGCCATGGCCGCCGTTGGGGACGATGAGCAGTTCAAAGTCTTTGTTCGCCCGGACGAGCGCATCGACGAAGCGCAGTGTGGACTCGGGCGGCACGTTGGTGTCCATCTCGCCCACGACCAGGAACAGGCCGCCCTGAAGCCGGGCCGCATGCTCGATGTTCGACGACTCGGCGTACTGGGGCCCGACGGGATAGCCCATCCACTGTTCGTTCCACGACGCCTTGTCCATGCGGTTGTCGTGGCATCCGCAGTTCGCCACCGCGGCCTTGTAGAAATCAGGATGAAACAGAACTCCTCCCGCAGCGTTTTGTCCGCCGGCGGATGTGCCGTAAAGCCCGACGCGATTCACATCGTAGTAGGGGTACTTCGCGGCGATGGCCTTGTGCCAGAGGATGCGATCCGGGAATCCGGCGTCCTTGAGATTTCGCCAACAGACGTCATGAAACGCCTTGGAACGATTGGCTGTTCCCATGCCGTCCACCTGGACGACGATGAAGCCCGCATCGGTCAACGCGCGAAACCGAGGCTCGGGCGAGAAGCTCTTTGGCACGTAGGAACTCTGCGGTCCAGCGTAGATATGCTCGATGACGGGGTACTTCTTGGCCGGATCGAGATTCCGCGGGCGGCAGACAATCCCCCAGATGTCGGTCTGGCCGTCGCGGCCTTTGGCTACGAAGACCTCGGGCGCCTCCCACCCGCTGCTCTTGAGTTCCGAGATGTCGGCCTCTTCAAGCAGGCAGACCAGCGCGCCATCGAAAGAGCGCCGCAGTTCGCTCACCGGCGGTTGGTCCACACGGCTCCAGCAGTCGATGTAACACGCGCGGTCGGGCGAGAACTCGATCGTGTGCGTGCCGTTGCCTTCCGTCAACGCCACCAGGCCGGTCCCGTCGAGGTTCACCCGGTAATGGTGGATGAAGTAGGGGTCCTGGTCGGGGTTGCGCCCGCTGGCCCGAAACCAGACCTGCCGCGCCTGTTCGTCGATGCGATCGATGCCGCGAACAACCCAATCGCCCTGGGTGATGGGGTTGCGAATCCGGCCTTCGTTGACATCGACCAGGTAGAGATGCCGCCAGCCGTCGCGTTCCGACGCATAGACGATCTCATCGGACTGCTCCAGCCAGTTGACATGGGCGAGGTCCAGGTTCTCCGTGTGAGCCGTCCAGATGAATGTTTCCGTGCGCTCGTCGATGATGGTCCGCGTGTTGCCGGTGACGCACTCGGCCTCGATGAGCCTCAGACGCTGGTGTCCGCGGTCCACCTGCTGCCACGCAAAACGCTGACCGCCCAGACGCCACCTCAGACGCGGCGATTCCCATTCGTGCTCGAAAGTGTCGACTTCGGGCTTGATCTGGCGGCGCGTGGCAACATCGAAGATGTTGAGTTCGTGCCTGGCGAACCGGTCGCCAGGCAATGCGTAGGGACGGGATTCGAATTGCGCTCGGCCGCCGTTGCGCGGGGAGGATCGAATGAGATAGACCTCCTTCCGATCGCCCGGCTGGACGCGCCAGGCCACCAGCGTCGTGGAATCCGGCGACCATTCGAGTCCGCGGTATACGTTGTCTTCCCGGCCATCCTCGCTCAGGCGGATTTCCTCGCCTTCCTCGTCGCGTAAGTACACGTTGGCGTCCTTGACGAAGGCGGTCCATCGCCCGTCGGGCGAGCGGTCCGTGCTCCTGCGTCGTTCCCTCGAGCGCGCGGGCGGCGACGAGGGCGGTTGGGGGCGCGCGCCGGTGATGAGCGCGGTCTCCGGACGGTCTGCCGCTTCGAAGACCGCGATCGTGTCACCCTGCTCGTTCGTCACAAGCCAGACGTGTCCGCCGTAGGTGTGTTGCACCCTGCGGCTGCGGGGCGGGACAGCGCCATAGCTTTGACGGACGCCCTCGTCATTTAGCCAGAAAAGCCGCACCTCGCGATCGAGGCGGTTGTCAAAGATGATTTCGGTCTCCGGCCCAGTCCGGGCCGAGGGCCGCTCGCGATCGTCGGCCGGCAAGCCTTCAGAGGGCGGTCCGTCCTCCCGAGCAGGTGCAGGCTGCACCCTGTCGGTCGCGAGGTCGAGGGACCAGGTTTTCGAGGCGCCCAGTAACTGCACGGTCAGGCCGTCGGGCGAGAACCGGAGTTCCTCGATCGACAGAAGTTCGTTCGCGCCATCCTCGCCGATTTGGCGCGCGACCGACTCATGATCGAACGCAGGCGCCCGCGTGCCGAGCCTCGCATCCACCACAATAAACTCGCGGCTGTCGGCAAGGTCGTTCCGGTACCAGAAGCGTGTGTTGTCCGCGAACCAGTGGGGCACGACCTTTGCCCGATACACGCCGGGCTTCCGCCCGGCGGCGCGTGTTCCGCGCTCCCGTCGCTGCCGCTGTTGCTGGGATTGCTGTTGCGGAGCGGCGGCTCGGTCCAGGCAGGCGGGCGAATTCGCCGCGGGCGCATCGGCATCGAGGCCGGGCTCGGGTGCAGGCATGGCGGCCCATGCCAGGACGGTTTCCAGGCCCACGAGGACGGCCAGAGATCGTGCCAGATCAATCATATTGCGTCGTAGTTGGAGTCGGAAGTGTGGCGGAGACCGCGGCAGCGGTCAACGTCCGCAGGTGCCATATGACTTGACGTCCAGGATCGCGTTGGGTTCGGCGTTCGTGCTGATCGAGGTCCGTTCTTCTGTCCACTTTGATTCGAGAATCCAATTCGAGGAACCGTGTTGACCCGGCCTCTGAATTGCTGTACCTGCAAACTCCATGATGGAACGTTCCATGAAGACTCTCCTCTTCGGTCCGGTTCTGTTCGCGTGGCTGGCGGCCGCTGCCGATCTCCCGCCCCTGGTCGTGCCGCGAGGCGTCGGGGTGAACATCCACTTCAATCGCGGGCATCATGCCGATCTCGATCTGATCGCCGCCGCCGGGTTCAAGTTCATCCGCATGGATTTGGGGTGGTCCGGCATCGAGCGCGAACGGGGGCGTTACGACTGGTCGGCCTACGACGAACTCACTGCAAACATCGAGGCGCGGGGTATTCGCCCGCTCTACATCCTGGATTACTCGAATCCACTGTACGAAGAGACCGTGGCGACGCGCGATCCGGTTTCCGGCCGGGACCACCGGGCGACGGCCTCGCCGCAGCGGCCCGAGAGTGTGGCGGCCTTTGCCCGGTGGGCGGGTGAGGCGGCCCGGCATTTCAAGGGCCGGCGCGTGGTGTGGGAAATCTGGAATGAACCGAACATCTCGTTCTGGAAACCGAAACCTGACGTGGGTCAGTACACAACGCTTGCGCTGGCCACCTGCGAGGCCATCCGCGCGGCCGATCCGCACGCGACAATCATCGGCCCGGCAACGTCCGAAGTGCCCGTCAAGTTCCTCGAAGAGTTCTTCGCCTCCGGCGTTCTTGCACACCTTGACGCCGTCAGCGTGCATCCCTATCGCAACTATGCCAGACCGCCCGAGACCGCGGCTGAAGATTACGCCAAGCTGCGCGACCTGATTCGGCGGTATGCGCCGGACGGGCGAAAGGAACTCCCGATCATCAGCGGGGAGTGGGGTTATGCGAGCCACACCAAAGGCGTCTCGCCCGAGACGCAAGCCGCCTACATCGTCCGCCAACAACTGGCGAACCTCCTGGCCGGCATCCCGGTCTCGATCTGGTACGACTGGAAGAACGACGGCCCCGATCCCGAGGAGCGGGAGCACAACTTCGGCACCGTCTGGCCCGATCTCAAACCGAAACCGGCTTACGCGGCGATTCGGACGATGACGACCGCCCTGAATGGGTACCGCGTCGCGAGGCGGCTGGAGACCGGAAACAGCCAGGACTACGTCCTCGTGTGCGAGACGGACGGCGGCCCGGCGAAACTCGTCGCGTGGACCATCGGTGAGCCGCATGAGGTCAGGGTCCCCGCGCGCGCGCAAGGGCGGGTGATAGTTCGCGCGACTCTCGGCTCAGGTGAGACCACGCTCGGGCTCGAGACGAAGCGCGACGACGGAATCAAGGAGGAGTTGTACGCCCGGTGCGAGTCGGACAAGGATGCCATGTTGCGTTTGACCGTCGACAACCTCGGGATCGGTCTGGGGCCCATGCCGGTCTATGTCAGCCTCGAGGGCATCGCACTTGATCGGTAGAGCGGAATGGAGCGCGAGGGCGCGTACTTGAGACGATCGGCGTCAACCGTCAGGGCCGCTTCAGCGGGCGCGGGATCGGCCCTCCGGGAGAGCGTGAAGGCGTGAAGGGCGTGAAGGCGTGATAATCACCCTCCCCCCCCGCGGCCTCTGAAACGGCCTTCCGGGAGGGCATATGCAGGAGGGAGGAATCCCGGATAAAAGAAGAAGCCGCTGGCGGGTTCGCAGCGGCTTCGCTGAATCAGTTGTGGTTGCCGAGTTACTCGCGCCGGGCGCGGCCCAGAAACGCCAGGGCGCCCAGTCCAAGCAGAGCGAGGGTCGTCGGCTCGGGAATCACCGTCACCTTGACGTCGTCGTAAAAGGCGGCGCCGTTGGCGGAGCTGAGGCCCGATCCAACCGTGAGTCGGTCAAAGGTGACTGCTCCAGCCGCGGCGGCGTACTCGATGCCCGCCATGCCCAGGACTCCGTCAACGTAGAAATCCACGGTTGTGTCGGAGAACACGGCCTTGAGTTCATGCCAACCGGTGCTGCGCGTGGGCACGCCATCCATATTCAGGATGAACCAATTGGGGCCGGGAGAGAACGCCACGCGGGCGGCGTAGTAGGTGTTCAGATCGGCAGCCGTCACCGGCTCGCTCGTGATGAGGTTCTTGGTCAGCGTTGTATCGTTATAGGCGCCGATTGCGACGAGCTGCGCAAGGGCAGGCGCGTTGTCGCGGATCGTGGCGAACTGACGCAGGTTGGCCGATTGCGTCGAATCATAGAAGCGGAACGACCACTCGAGCGGCGCTCCATCCCAGCCCGAGACCGGTGTGATGTCGATGCCGCTGGCCTTGGCGGTGAGGTCCTGTTGGACTGACTGAGAGCCGCTGGAGGCCTGGTCTGTTGATAGGATCAATCCTCCGCCGGCAACGCCCACATTCCACACCGCATTGAAGGCAGCCTGGTCGGCGTAACTGTCGAAATTATCGTAGAAGACTGTCTGAGCGTTGACTCCAAAGGTCAGCCCAAGAACTCCAACCAATACTGACGTTGTTTTCATAGTGCTCTTCGCCCGCTGGTAAACCTCAGCAACACGTTGTCTGCGCAGGACTTCCCCTGCCTTCATATGGGGGGGATGATTCGCTTTTGCACGCCTGTGTCAAGCGGAAATCGACAGCGGAAATTGACGTATCGACAGCAAAAACTGACGGGCACTCGGGAGCGAGACCCTCGGGGAACGCGGTCGGGCCGCATTCGGTGGTCTCAATCGAGCAAGACGGAAGAGGAGATTCGGGAAGACGTCGAGTTGACTATGAGGTTCAGGATTGGGATTGGTCCGAGGCGCGCCTCTCGAGAGAACTCTCTTCCCGACAGGATTCATCCGCGACTCGGCCATCCCACCACGCCCAATTCATCGGATAGACGCCGGGGTCAAAAACCACGTGGTAGGCGTGCCAGACGACGACGGCCAGGCACGCGAGGATGGCTTCGTAGTAATGAACGGTGGTCGCAACCTCGACCGCCCATCTGGGCAGGATGCGGGTCACGTCGATTTTGAGCCAGATCATCAGGCCGGTTACCCCCATGATCACAACCCCCCACACCACAGCCCAATACTCGATCTTCTCGACATAGTCAAAGCGTCTGGTGCGCGGCCTGACAGGCGTCTTGCCAGCCAGGGCGCGGATCCGGTCCCTTGCGTCGCGCACGTCGCCGCGCCGCGGCCAGAGATCGCGGAACAGACGTTTTCCCTCGATGGTGGTCAGGACGTACAGAACGTGCCAGACCGCAGTGGCCAGGAGAAGAAGACCGAAGATGCGATGAAGCCCCCGGCGAATGGCGTCGTCGGCCCCCAGGACCCAGGCCATCCAGGAATCGGGGAGCTTGAGTGCGAAGCCCGTTATGGCCAGGGCAATGAAGCTGACAAACAGGAGCATGTGCTGGATGCGCTGCGTCCGGTCCATACGCATCACCGACCGTCCGGGGGCGCGGCGGGCGGCAGCCGCTTTGAGGAGCCAGACCGTGAGATTATGGGCGGCCATCAGGCCCACAACAGTGAAGATGATTGTGATGTAGACAGATCGCACCCAGCGATTCACAAGCGACCCCGTGTCTCGCCCTAGGCCGCCGTCTCCGTGAATCCTGCCGCGCGCGAAGTTCTCGGTCGCGCCGGGATGGCATTTCCCGCAGGTTTCGACCAGGCGATTGGGATGGATCGAGGAATCGGGATCGTGAGAGGGAAGAATGCGGTGGTATCCGTGGCAACTGGCGCAATTGGCGGCGCGTGTCGAACCGTACTGCACGGCCAGGCCGTGATAGCTCTGATAGAAGGTCCTCACCGGGTCCGGTGCGGGGCGAAAACTCGCGGTGATCGGCTCGGCTGCGTGGCATTTGCCACAGATTTGGGCCGAGAGCCGGCGCGCGGAAGCGCCATCTGCCCCGGCGCCCGCGTGCTCGAAATGACAATCCGTGCATAGGGCGGCATCGCGCTCGCCCCGGATGGCCGCCAGACCGTGCACGCTCTCCGCCACGGCCTGCGCGGCTCGAGGGTGACACGCGCCACAAGTTGCGCTGATCTTCGAGTGATGCAGGGTCGAGTCGGGGGATGTGTCGGGCAGCACCTGGTGGCTGCCGTGACAGTCGCTGCATCGTGCCGCTCGAGCCCCGTCTTTGGCTGCCGCTCCGTGCAGGCGGGCGCCGTGGCTTGAGGATTGGTCTTCGTGGCACGCGGCGCAGTCCACCCGTTTGGCCGCAAGATTGTCGTCCGGATGCTGCCTCGAGATGTCGCCGTGACAGGCGGCACAGGGCATGGCCCCATGCACCGAGGCGCCGTACTTCGCCCCGTCGACATGCAACGACACGGTCTGTCCCGCCTCGTTAACCGCAGTCAAATCCGGATCCCCATGACAGTCCATGCATTCGGAACCTTGCATCGAGTCAGCAGCCAGGGCCATCGAGGTTGCCCACGCTGCCAAGGCCAGACGACAGAGGAGACGGGCGAGTCGGTTCATCATAAGCAGTTCCGGCGCGTGCCCTCGTGCTCGGTGATGCGTCCGTGGACGCGCGGGTGAAACCCGCACGGTCGCGGCGCCGCCCGCCACGCCCGACGGGCGGTCGCGATCGCGCTCAGCGGAGCGTCCTGCTTGGTCCGTGCATCGTATCACATGGTGCGGACACTCGCGGCTGGACGAAACCGGGCGACGAGACCAGACTGATTCTCACCAGAGTTTTGACTATGCCTTTCGCCATCTGCAACGAGATATTTGGGGATTGGCCGATCGAAACGGCCTTTCGCTTTGCCGCTCAGACCGGTTACGACGCCATCGAGATCGCGCCGTTCACGCTCGCAAACCACGTGACCGATGTCCCAGCCGCCCGGCGCGGCGAGATTCGCGATGCAGCGGCCCGGGCCGGGATTGCGATTGCGGGCATTCATTGGGTTCTGCTCAAGACCGAAGGCATGCACTTGACGCATTCGGAACGTCCAGTGCGGGAACGTACGGCGCGCTACTTCATCGATCTGGTTGATTTCTGCGCCGATCTGGGGGGGCACATTATTGTGGTTGGCTCCCCCAAACAGCGCAGTCTTCTGCCGGGCGTGAGCTTCGAGCAGGCTCGAGAGAGCGCGGTCGAGGTTTTTCGCGATGCGGTGCGCCGAGGCGAGGAGCGCGAGGTGACCATCTGCTTCGAGCCTCTGGCGCCCGCCGAAACGGATTTCATCAACACGGCCGCCGAGGCGGTGTCTCTTGTGCAACGGTTCGAGTCGCCTCGATTCAAGATCATCCTCGATGTGAAGGCGATGTGCTCGGAGGCGCGCCCTATCCCCGACATCATTCGCGAGGCATGGCCGCATTTCGCCCATTTTCACGCAAATGATCGCAACCTCAAAGGCCCAGGCTTCGGCGATGTCGATTTTCGTCCGATTGCCGCTGCGTTGCGCGAGGTCGGATACGCCGGATACGTCTCGGTCGAGGTATTCGATTTCACGGAGGGTCCTGAAGCGATCGCAACACGGAGTCTGGCATACTTACGGCAGGCGTTTGGGAATCCGTATAGCGAGGCGCGCCTCGCTCAGTAGAATCCTTGACCCGTTTAACGCAACACAGAAACTCGACTTGTCTGCAACAAGTTTCGCCATTCTGGATCTAACGGCGTCCGGGAGCCGGCGTTGTCGCGGGCGGTCTCAGAGGGGCGGGGGCCTTCTCCGTCGAGCGTGGGCGAGAGACATCCGGAGCGATCGGGAAATGATTCGTGAGTTGGCTCACGCCGATGCGCAAAGCGAGGCGCCCCAGGGCATATAACACGTCCTTTTCGGTGTCGAGGTTGGTATAGATTTCATTCTGGACACCGAGATTTATGGTTTGGATTCGGCCCGGGGCCGCCAGGTTGAGGCGATGCAGGCGGCCCAGCGAGAGATTGAGCATGTCCAAACCCCCGAACGTGAAGTCGCTTCGAGGTTCAGACGCTTGTTTGCGGCGAAGTCGCCGGTGAATCGACTCGAGGTTCGTCTGCCCCGCGACATCTTCAACTATGCTGGCTTCCGCGAGATTCAGTCGGAAGAGGCGAAGATGCACCCGGCGCTGAAGCAGCGCCAGCCTGTCATATTCCACATGACACTCGGCCACGTGCAGGAACACCGAACCGCCGAACTCGGGCGGATTGTAGAGGCGGAGGTTCTCGACAGTGAGCCTCGGTGAGAGAATGCCGACTTCGAGCCGTCCGATCCGCGTCTCCAGGCCTGTCTCGCGCTCGATATGGCTGGCAAGCAGTTCCTTCAGCAGCAGGTCCTTCAGCAGCACCACCCCGATCGAGAGGACAAGCCCCACAACCAGCAGTCGGAACAGCCAGCGAAAAACGAATCGCATGCAGTTCTCGTATCACATCATCGCGCGCCCTGGCGATACTTAACAAGAGAGTCCTCACGACCGACAGAGTGCTCCTGCTCGCCTTTCTGGGCGCGGTTCCGCCAACTAGCCCCGTCGCGGTTGCTCGCGCGAAGCGTGTGAAAAAGTCGGGCTAGCAGCCTGTCGGACTTTTCCCCAACAATTTTGCCCGGCGTTTGAACAAGAGGGCGAGGTTTAGAGTCCAGCAGATAACTATGGGCCCACGCTTCGTGAACGTCGACCGTGACACCCCCCTGCTGCTGCCTGTGGACCTGCGCGACTGGGTGCCCGCTAACCACCTGGCGCACTTCATCCTGGACGCGGTGGAGGCTTTGGATTTGCGCCGAATCAAGGTCAACGTGCGGGGAAGCGGGGACGCGCAGT
>Ga0208040_1004512_pt1 | contig 10562 bp, 9 predicted proteins | sample AD_UKC083_MetaG_FD_184431 | JGI IMG/M metagenome (GOLD analysis project Ga0208040, IMG submission 184431) | Active sludge microbial communities of municipal wastewater-treating anaerobic digesters from USA - AD_UKC083_MetaG (SPAdes) (version 2) | ecosystem: Engineered > Bioreactor > Anaerobic >... | reverse complement strand
CTGCGGGTCTCGAGCACTGCGATGTGGTGGGCTGCGCCCGGGAAGGTGTCCCGAGCGGCACCCGTCACGAATTATGCCGGGCGGTGCATGCCGAGCAGAACGCCATCATCCAGGCGGCAATGCACGGCATCTCCATCGAGGGAGCGACGCTCTACTGCACCCACCAGCCTTGCATCCTCTGCGCCAAGATGATGATCAACGCCCGGGTGGCCAAGGTGGTCTACCTGCACTGCTACCCCGACCAGACTGCACTGGATTTTCTGGAGCAGGCGGGAATTGAGGTGGTGAGGGTGGAGGAATAAGTCTTGATATGAAGCATTCGAGCTATCAGAGAAAACAACTAAACCCCACCTCCCACAACTGACAATTTTTCCTGCATTTCCGGAGTCAATTGCTTGACAAGCTCTGCATTGTACGAACCAGTGGGCATTGGATCTGGTGTCATGTTGAATATCTGCCTAGTTGCTGCAGCATAAGAACGCGATATTGCAGCAAGCGACCCGTCTTTGACTGCCGGATCAACGTCGGTCGCAAAGATTGAAACAGTATTGTCGCTGTTGCGGACAATCTCGAAAGTGCGCAGCTGCTGAGGGAAATCCCTTAATGACGCGGTTTCAACCTCCCAAAAGCCGAGTTCAGGACGGGCAGCATCCGGTGATTTTAGTGCGGTAACGATATTGAGATGACGATGTCCCGCGATCCACAGGATGAGATTCGGATATTCATGGAGTTTGGAAATCAGCTGCGCTTCGGATATTGGAGCTGCTGGGTTCCACCCCATCATTGAATCTGCCTGTTCGACGCTTATAGGTATGTGAGCTGCGATGATCATGAGCTTGCCTTCAGCCTGACCCTTATCAAGTTCTTTTACAAGCCAGTCATATCGTTCGTTGTCGAGAGAGGCATGTCCATAGCCGAGAGAATCTGGGTTGTTGAGATCATCATCCCTTTGGGTATCGTCAAGAACGATAACCTTGATCGGTATATTCGACTTCGGCTCGAAAGTATAGCAGGCGAATCCCGTCCTTACATTAGAGGGCTTCGATTTATCCTCTGTTAACACAGGTTTAAATTCTCGCGTTAATATTTTCAATCTTTATAGTCCAAATTCTTCATGATTTTGCTCCAATTTGTCTTCATGGTCGCAATTTAGCTCATTTTCTTCCATTCTTTTACATGTTTTTAGATGGCCTCCGCTAGGTTAGAGGTTTGTTTGCCAAATGTCTCAACTGTACCAGGTTATAAACGAATGCGCTCATCATGAATTTCATCCCTGCCCTGGCAACGGTAGTCACAAGGACATGTCCTGCCTTATGGGCTCGTTTCATAACCGCAAAACACCTTTCGATATGTGACCGCTTCTTGCTGATTCTCTTGTTTCTAAGGATGTCTCTGATTCCTAACTTGTGCCCCCTGGTAGCTTTCTTTATAGCCGAAGAAACTCTTGACGCCCTTTTTTTGCCCAGCTTCCTTCATTTGTTGGCTCCTCATCAGATCTTGTTGGTTTGGCCTGGCTATTAATAATATTAATAGAAATATCAAGTAAGACTTTATCAAACTTATGTTATAAAAGTCGCGTCCTGAATAGAGCCCTCTTTTACAGCATACCCTTTCTCTTCCATCTGCCTTTGAAGCTCCTTCCAAAGGTCCTTGGATTTGCCGCTCTTAATCAAACGCTCGCGAAATAGCCAAACAGTACTGAAATCGGGAACCGCCTCAGTAGTGCCAAGGAAGATTCGAAAAGAGATCCTATCGGCAACTTGTCGTTCTAATTCGGGATCTGATAAGCCAAACCAACGCTGGAGTACGAGCAGCTTTATCATTATCACAATATCGATATTGGGACGGCCTCCTAGACTGGTTTTATTCTTATACATCAAGGGCTCTAGAAACCTGAAACGCTCCCAATCGACTTGCGATCCGATATCGCACAGATCGTCTCCGAGTGCTTTAATCCGAGCATATTCTGCTCTAACGGCAAAATCAATGAGGGTCCTCATACATATTATATTATAGTATCAATAGTATATAAATATTTCGATTGATTAGTTTTTCGAAATCCTCATATGTCAGCTTGGCTGCATAATTGAGACCGAGAGCGTCTGCGTTCCCTTTATTATCAGTGTCTGTTAGAATGTACCAGACTTTTCGGCCATCTTTCATCTGGCCCTGATAAAGCGGCAGAGTTATCGTGCCAGCATCTAGATCGATCATGCCTGATCTCAACAGTTGATAGGGGCCCACGAGTTCACGCTGAACTGTTGAGGGAGCAGTCCAAAGTAAGTTAGGGGAACATCTGCACCAATCGATGCCGGTGCTGGGGCTATACTATCCGATTCGATAGCAACTCCTACTGATTTCTGTGCAAAGGTATTAGCGCTTAAAAACAGTATAGTTGCTAATGCTAGAACAACATAGATGCGTAGGTTCATTTAGTCTGACTCCTTTATCTTTTTAAGATCTGTTTATCTGTAATTGCATTCCAGGAAAAAAGTCGGAATTTCCAGATCAATATAATGAGTTCCTTAAAGATATTAAAAGGTTTCCTCTATGAATTTCAAGGTTATAAATATATACAAAATCCAATCTGGTATATTTTCATAACGCTAAAGTATATATGTATAACCGAGATAATTAGTCATGTGCAAAAGAATTGTGCGCGAGAAATAAAACGCGCCAGTGATCGAAGGCCAGCGGAATTCGTGTAAAGTTAGCTCTAAGAGGTAAAAGATAATGACCGCAGAAGTTAAGTTGGATATTTCCCCCATGTATGAAGGGGAACGCATCAGGAAAGAGGACCTGTGGGTGGAGATGGGCGGCCCGAAAGCAGATGGATTCGAGCTAAGCATAGCAACACTTATGGATCAGATCGAGGATGGAAAGGTGAATATCATCGGTCCCGACCTCAAAGATATCAAAGAGGGCTCAACCATACCCTTCGGAATGAGCTTCAAGGTTGGCGGTGAGAAGGTCGAGAAGGACCTGGAATCAATCATCGAGAGGCGCAATCATTCCCTTCTCTCTTATATCAGCGGCTTAATGCACCTGAATCAAAGGTACGACATCTGGATGAGACTGGGCAAAAGTTTGCAGAAGAAGGGTGTGACCTCGTGGGAACAGATATTCAAACCGGTCATCGAGCTGTACAAGGCTGAGATGCCCTTCATAGAGAAAATGGAGGTCACGGTGGTTACCGATCCAGCAAAGGTGAAAGAGGAACTTGCCAGTGCCATGACCATCTACAAGGCTCGTGATGAACGCGCCAAGGGGCTGCACGATGAGGATGTCGATGTATTCTATGGATGCACTCTTTGCCAAGCATTTGCTCCTACAAGCTCATGTGTAGTAACTCCTGATAGGCCATCCCTATGTGGTGCTATCACCTGGTTCGATGGACGCGCTGCGGCCAAGGTAGATCCAGAAGGACCCCAATTTCCGATACCTAAAACAGGGCTTAAGGACGCAATTGCTGGTGAGTATGAAAGCGTCAACGAGGCAGCTGCAAAGAGATCTGGTGGTGAGTATAATATCATGAAGCTATATACCTTCTTCGACGCCCCTCATACCTCCTGCGGATGCTTCGAGACCATAGGTTTCTACATACCTGAGGTTGACGGCATAGGATTAGCGGATCGTGATTTCAAAGGCTCAGCTCCCAACGGATTGCCTTTCTCGACCATGGCAGGACAGACTGGCGGCGGCAAGCAGGTTGTGGGATTCCTGGGGATAGGCATTCTGTACTACTTCTCATCTAAGTTCTTGCAGGCAGATGGCGGCTGGAGAAGGATCGTATGGATGTCCAAGAATCTCAAGGAGAGAGTAAAGGAAGGAATTCCAGAGGAGATATATAGCAAGATCGCTACTGAAGAGGATGCTAGAGATATCTCCTCCCTCAAAGAGTTCCTACTCGAGGTCGACCATCCGGTCGTAGAAGGTGTTGTGAGACCTGTCGATGACAAGAAGATTACTGAAGGGTGGAAGTTAGAGGAAGTCACCGATGAGGATAAGCAAAGGGTCATCTCATTCATCGAGGAAACCGGGGGAGAGTTCACGTCCTCAGATATACGTTCCAAGCTAAGACTGAGTGAAGGACAACTGATGCAAGTAGTCGAGGTATTGCAGGAAGAAGGCATTCTAGAATGACCCTGAATTGCAGAGGAAGAAATGCTTAACCGAAACTGAAGTTAGAGAGGCTGCAATTTATTGCAGCCTCCTTTGGCCCTAGTTTCAATAACAATGAGCTTTTAGCTGGCTATGTCGTCGAATGTCGTCGGTTTTCAGAAAAACTAACCGAGTGTGATCAAAGGGTTTACTATGTATAAAGTAGTCGGATTGGACGGGAACGAAGTGATAAATGCTGAAAGCTTCTGCGAAGCTTTAAAGTTTTTTCATGAACATTGCATTAGGCCTATCGCTCAAGGTAAAACATTCCGAAACTCAGAAACAACGTGTTACATTGAAGCAAAAGGGGGAAACAGCAAATGCTCGCATGTATCCCACATCCCGCATGTCTCTCATCCGATATAGCATTTTTCACATCCTAGGCCGAACAACTTGATAATTTTAATTTGTTCTTCATTTAGATTAATGACCTCTCGATGAACCGATCCCTTCAGTTCAATAATTGCCTCATTTATATTCCTGAACTTCTGGAATATCCATTTCAACGTAGGACATTGCGTGGGTTTCCCTAGCTGGTTTAACACAGTTTCTCCTGATTCTTTCAGCCTCTTCCGAATCATCCATTCTGCAATCGAATAGATCAACAGAGATAGAACCATTATCATGGATAGAGCTTCGATCCGTTCCTCTTTCTTGAGATAGACTTCTGCCACTCGGAAGCTTTTGTCTTTTAGGAATCGAAAGCCTTTCTCGACAGCGTTTTGGCCTTTGTAATATTGAAGCATCAATTCCCCCTCGAGAGTCTTATCGTTACTCGCCAGGACGAATCTGCCAAGTCTAGATCTCTCGTTAGCGATCGTTGCCTCATTTCGCTGAACTTCTCCTTCAATGAGATAGCCTTTCTCAAGCTGCTCATCCTTCTTTGGACGGCCTCTCTTTGAGTCGATGCGTTTGGAGATTTCACATATACTTAAGCCAGTTAGTGTGAAATGAGGATTTTCCGATATCCATCGATCTGCAGCCTTTCTGGCATCAGCTTCACACGCAAAAACTATATATCCCAGTTTCTTAAGCGATTTTCGCGCTTCAGTGAACTCTTTGCCGATCCGTCTATCGAAAGTCTTTGCCTTACTAGCATGCATTTCTCTGGAATCGACCACAACCCACTTCTGATCTATTCCACCATAGTTAATTTCCGTCTCAAAGATACTATATCGATCATCAGAGCATGTTTTCATCTCTAGATCTAGTCTCTGAAGATCTTTAACCTCACGAACGGTTGTTGGAACGCGAGTTATCCATAGAGTGCTATCGCCAAGAAGACGAATATTCTCGGAACTGAAGAGGGCGCTATCTGCCGCAAAGTAGTTCTTTCCGGAGAAGTCCAGATTAGACTTGAACATCTGAATCGTCTCAATAAGAGTTTTCTTATCCGATTTATTTCCTGAATGGGCCTGGACAAAGAGAGGAATACCGCATTGATTGGTCACCATGCTCACAATGAACTGTTTTAGATCCCAGCGACCGTCTTTAGGATGACCAAGAGTTATCTCCATAGCAGGATTGCAGTCCAGTCCTTCGTAATCGCCATGAACACCAAAACTCGTGGTATCAACATGGTAGATATTAGTGCCAAAAGCGAGCTGTTGCATGCATTTCATGGCTATATTATTGAAAAGAGCCGTCGAGCCAAATTTATTGATCCGGTCGAGGGTTCTGCCGACAACATCCTCGTTAAAATCTTCTGGGACAACACCAGGATTAAAAAGACGTTCTAGCGCTAAATTTTCAAAGTAGCTGGGAAATATATACAGTCTGCGTTCCGCGAAACCCAATCCGTTGATCACCATTGCTTTTATTATCGCAGAATGGCTCAGTTTGCAGTTACGAGTCTTAGGAATCGATTCATCAATCACCTCTGAAATTCCCAAAGCATCGAATATCGCGGCAACTAAACCTAAGTGGTCAAGCGATAGCGTTGATAATTTCATTTCAAGCCCCTTCATATCCCTTTTCCACTTAAAAGATCATGTCAACATAAAAATGTTTCATAAAAGAAATGCCACCTGCGGGATGTGGGGTGAATCCAAACGATTGCTATCGTTTATTGCTACAGACCGCTCCGAGGTCGGACTTTGCAGGATATCGAGCCCGGAACTTCGGCTTCGATATCCTGAGGGTGCTCATAAAAAATTAGCAAAGAGCAAAATCTCTCCTAATCCGATTTAATCGCCTTATCCGACAAGATACCTACACCACCTCTGTGGAATTTGTGGAATTCTGGGTGCAATTTATGCATGATTCGTTTTTCCTGATGCTGAAGTTGATAATTGATGCACCTTTTCCACTGGATGCTTCGTCACAGTTCGGGCAATCAGCAATGGCACCCTTTTCATCGGGACTCACATCTTCCGCGCCTTTCCGTGCCTCTTCAAGCTCTGGAATAGAGCTGGCCGAATTCTTCGCTGCAGCCATATCAACCAGCTGGAATGTGGTCAAGAATCTAGCGCCCTGGGACTCAGCATAATTAAGGAAATTCCTATAAGCATCAAGGAATTCTCCATTTCCTGAGACCAGATTGCTGAAGATGACGACTGTGGGCGCTCCTGCCTTGGCATTCTCGTCGAACTGGGACTGCAATAGGTCCTGCCATTGCGACCCGCTGAGGCCCATATCATCCCTAATGTATTTGTCGTAGAGAACCGCTTTCTCTCCATTCACGTCTGTCGTGCTGATTGGAACCGCGTATATATTAGAGCCTTCAATAAGATATGGCCAGGAATCATTCTCATGACCAGGCATATAGATCAAGCCCCGCTGGAATCCGGCATTGTAGATAATGCTTAAGTTCTCCAGGGCTCGCAGCGTATGCTCATTTTGCTCAAAGCCCTGCGGTCGGAAGCCCTTGATATCAACATGCTTGCCTCCGCATATGTAGCAGCTATACAGGCGCTTGTTCGCGTCTTTAATGATTTCTTCTTGTTCAGCAACCGAGAGCGAGGACAGATTCTCTCCAGTGTTATTTCCATAGAGAGCGAGCTCGTGGTTGGTCATGGCTCCCTGAGATGTGATTCCCAGTCGGTAGACCGTAGCCATCTCACCGCTCACAAAGATGGTGATATTTCGGTCAAAGGGATCTATCTCATTTATCAGATTTATCAGAGAATCTCCCGCGGCTTTGACCTCTTCTGAGGAGGGATTTGATGGGATATCCGCATCTACTATGATGTTCACCACAGGGCTCTCTTGGCATAGGCTTGGGCATGTTATCCCCGACAATGCGATACCAAATAATAATAACACAAATGCAGCTTTGTATATCTTTTTCATTGCTTCGCCTCATTTATATATAAATTAGGTCACAACATTATTGATTCTTTGGATTTTGCTGTAGCTATTAATGATCCTTCATACTAATATTTGTTATGGTCAACTGTTTTTTAAATTAACATTATGATATTTATATTTTCTATTATGATATGTTATGGTTTTTGCTATCTGCATAAGCTATAGGATTAAATAGTGTGGTAATCTATAAATACAATAGTTACATATTTTATTTAAGGTGAGAACTTCATGATCAAATCTAATTGGAAGTGGGCCTTTTTGCTGTTAATAGGCCTAGCATGCATAATGTCGAATTCAGCAGCTCAGGATGCAGCACCTCAGAGTACAGGCAGCTGTACGCCCGTTCTGCAGGATCCAGTAGCTCCAGGCGATACGATCGACCTCAGGGGTCCCGATGTGCCGGCTGATCAGCAGGCATTGGGCATCAATTGGGACTATATGTGGACGGTTAAAGAAGATGATGCGGGAGGAAGGACGGTCGCAACACTTGATACCCAAAGCATCTCTTTTGCTGTTCCAACTACGGATTATGCAGAAAATTATTACTTCGAGATGTTGGTTACAGCTCGTGAGGCTGCGCTTTGTATCAACCAGGCCTGCATGACCTTCCCAATTGCGATGCCAGGTCAGTGCTCGATAACAACAGATTCATCGGATCAGATTTGCATCATCGATGATAAAAATCACAAATATAGCACAGAAAGCACTCCCGGCCAGGTCAATCAGCGCTGGTGGGTGTTCCCGAAGGATGAAGCTCCTGCAAATCTAGAATACAACGGCAATTCTGATTCCAGGGTCGGAGATGGGTCCAGCATAAACATCAAATGGAATGAATGGGCTGAGAATTCCGGCACATATGTTATAATGACAGGGTACTTCGGCAAGAAATCGCCCTATGCTCTCCAGGGATCATGCGAGAAACAAGTTGTGATTGTAGATGTGCCGCTCAATACGATAACTGTAACGTGATGCAAATTATGGGCACCAGGGCATTGCCTGGTGGCTCATTTTTATTAAATATCGGACCGGCCTGGCAATCGGCTATCGATGGGCAACACGCATGATAGAATGTTAAATATAAGTGTTAATTATAAAAAAGAAGTCATCAGACCATGATACCCATCCTCAGCAATTCCAAAGAGACGATCTGCATTTCGGCCATTTTATGTCTATTTTTCCCATTTATCCTGAGCTCTGCTGCAGGATCAGATTGGCCTGACTGCAATTTTCACTGTCGCGCCAAGGATGTAACGATAACCGATATCTGGCTGGGGGATTCTCAGGGAAATCTGCTATCTGCTTGCGCTCAGAATAGCTCAGTAGATGCCTATATATGGGCTAGATTTGAGAACAATGCCAATAGTCCTCGATATGCGGTAATTCTCTTATGCGACATATATGTGGATGGTGCTCTGCAGGAATCTCATTATGATGATGGAGGCCTCTGCGTTCTGGATACCATTCCCGCAGGCTCTGAGAATTCTCTGTCCTTATACGGATTCTCTTTTAGCTGCGGCCAGGAGGTAAGGATAGAGAATCTGGTCATAAGCTGGGAGACGGCCAATGGCATCGATTGCTCCAATGCTAATCGGAGATGCAGCAATCGAAATACCAAATGCTATCGTGAGACTAGCTCCATTGATCTGACACCTCCAAGCTGCCAAATTGAAGGGCCGAGCATTCCTTGTGAGAGCATCATCGCCTCATATCTGCCCCAGATCACGAGGGGACCCGAATTAGAGCCCCAATTGATTTGGAGAATAGATGGAATGGATGCAGAAGACGAGTCGGTCGAGGAAGGCCTTCAGGTTGATTGGAGAGACTATGGAAGTGGGTATCATATTCTGCAGCTTAGCATAGATTGGAATGATGACCATGGCAGGCTGGTTCAGAGCTGCACGGACAGCCTCAGGATTCTGGTTGTTGAAGTGCCAAGCAATGTGATCGAACTGACCTCAGGGACTGAGACGCTCAATGATTAAGCTTCTGTGCTTGCGCGTGCCTTCCGCCGGAAGGTCAAAGAGTCCAGAAATCGCCCATATGTGTACATGGCTATCACTAGCTTTGATCTTGGCGCTAATCCTTCCCGTCAGCGCAGAGCCGAATCAGATCATCGGTGGCGTATCCTATACGATCTCCGCACCTTTAGCCCCTGAGGGGCAGAGCTACAGTTATAGCTGGTCCGCAACTGGAGGCACCCCACTAAACGCGAGCCAGAGCTCATTTCAGTGGACAGCTCCCCTTGTAGAGAATTCTACCACGGTCCTGATCGAACTGAAAATAGAGAGCAATGTAACCGGCTGCATTAATGAAAACCAGATTGAGATGCAAGTCCAGCCCGCGGCAAAAGCAGAGATTCGCCTAAAAAAAGACTGCAGATATAGCCCACCAGTGAGGGTGAGCGATACAGTCGTTTATACATACAACGTAACCAATACCGGCGGAGTCACTCTGTATGAAATAAACCTCACCGATACTCATGATTGGGGGCCGAACTGCCATCCAACTCGGGTTGGTGGTGGGGGAGGTGATGAAGCATTGGAGCCTGGACAATCATGGCAATATGAATGCCCTTACAAGATTCAGGATCCTGCCAATTATACCATACTGCGTATCATGGCTAGCACTGGTTACAGGGAGCAGGATATGATTGAGAAGCTACTGCGGCTGAGAACTCGCATGGAAATCAATCTGGAGAAGATGAGAAGACTGCAAAAAGTGTTCGATCCGCATACTGCAACGCTAACTATTGAGCGCATGCAGATGGCTGGCATCAACTATACCTCCTACTACTATGTCAATGAAGTGACTGAGGAGAGCCTGAAGAGGATTATAGATCCGCAAGGGAATTTAAACGTCACTTACTATAGCGATCCCGTCTCGCAATTGAATTTGACCACTCGATACGATCCAAAAGGAAAGATTCTCTCGGAGGAGGAATACTACTATCCGCATCCGGAAACGAATGAGTACATGAAGATCGAATACGATAATCCATCTGTGGGCTTGAAGACCATTACTATTACGGATTATAATACAGGAGATACATTGATCATAATAGAAGATTATAACGGAGTTATAATAAGCAAGGA
>Ga0208040_1004508_pt1 | contig 10568 bp, 9 predicted proteins | sample AD_UKC083_MetaG_FD_184431 | JGI IMG/M metagenome (GOLD analysis project Ga0208040, IMG submission 184431) | Active sludge microbial communities of municipal wastewater-treating anaerobic digesters from USA - AD_UKC083_MetaG (SPAdes) (version 2) | ecosystem: Engineered > Bioreactor > Anaerobic >... | reverse complement strand
CTTCCCGAAAACGCTTTTTATGTCTCCGAGTCGGACCATGCGGGGTTCGGAGTGATGTACCTGCAGACCGTCCTCGGCCTGCGTCCCGACGTGAAAGACCTGCGCAAATACGGCTATCTGGAGGTGGACCGCATGCCCGGCATCCCCCCGGAACTGCGCGCCAAGGTGGGGGAGTTTCCCCTGCGCCGGTATGACCCCGAACTGCTGGAGGCCCTGCTGCTGAACACCGACCGTCCGCTTTACATGGAGAAGCCGGTCCGGTTCCGGCCCGAATCGGGCAACCGCGCGGTGCCCGAGGGGCTGCTCTGGCGGGTGCTGCGTCCGGGGGAGCCGGACCCGCCGCCGCGTGACTGCCAGCACGACTATGACTGGCCGGACCGCGACTCCTTCACCGGCGAGTTCACCGCCGATGCGATCCGCGCGGACATTTGTTTCCGCCGTGCCGAGGAAACTCTGCGGGAACGCCAAGCCAGCGCCGTCCCCCCGGCGGACACCGAACCTCTCCTGCGCCGCGCGCTGCGTCTGCTGGAGGACGGCATCACCGCCTACGGCCCCGGAGACGCGGCGATCCTGAACAACGCGGGGGCCCTCTGCGCGCGGTACGGCGAGTACGACGCGGCGCGGGAATACTTTACCCGCGCCCTCGACGCCCTCCCCCATTTCGCCGAGGCGCGGAGGAACATGGAGCGGCTGGAGGCGCGCACGGCGGCGAGGTAGCCCGCGGGGCCGAACAAGGCATCGTGCGAACCGAAGCCCAAGCGAGAACGAGGTTGCTTCAGTCGCTCTGCTCCTTCGCAATGACGCGCCTTTCCGCAGTCATCGCTATGGCGCGGCACGGGCCGGTTTGTCATAAGGCCATCGCTCGCCGCGTCATTGCGAGCCGGCCGCCCCGGCCGACGTGGCAATCTCTTGTCGGAACGCCTCCGGCGCTCCGTGCGTCCCCGGCGTTTCCGGTGGTATGCTGGTGCCGCTGTTCGGCGGCGTGTCCGCAGTTCACGGGAGGATGTCGCATTTATGGAGCCGGGCTTTTTCCTCTTCGCAATGTTCGTCTGCGTCATAATCGTGGTGGGCATGCTCGCGTTCCTGGCCGACCGGCAGCGCACGGAGGCCATGCGGGCGCTGGCCGCCCAATTGGGGCTCCGTTACCACGCCCGCAGCCGGGGCATCCCCAAGCAGTTCCAGTTTCTGAACCGCATCAACCAGGGGCACAGCCGGTACGCCAGGAACATCCTGGACGGCGTCCACCGGGGCCGGCAGGTGCTGATCTTCGACTACCACTACACCACCGGCAGCGGCAAGAACACCCAGCACCACCAGTTCAGTTTCTTCCTCCTGCGGCTGGAACGGCCCTTCCCCGAGGTCACCGTCCGCCCCGAGATCTTTCTGGAGCGGCTGGGCGACATGCTGGGGCTGGGCGACATTGACTTCGAGTCCATCGAGTTCTCGAACGCCTTCCACGTGCAGTCCCGCGACCGCCGCCTCGCCTATGACCTCTGCCACCCGCGCATGATGGAGTTCCTCCTGAAGCACCGGAAGATCGCCTTTGAGATAGAAAACGACTGGCTCGCCGTGGCCATGGAGAAATGCCTGAGCCCGGAGGAAATCCTGGTCCGCATCAATCTGCCGCACGAGATCAGGAACCTGTTCCCGGAGCATCTGTTTGCAGACACCGCCGCAGCGGGACAGGAACGGGCATGATCAGAAACCTGACCGCTCCGGTTGCGCCTTTCAGGCCCTTAAAGATATCTTCTCCCGGCCGGGGGGCCGCCGCCCCCCGTCATGACATTTCACCGGACACCCATCCGCGCATGAACCTGCAGTATGCCGCGCACTATCAATACCTGGTCTTTGGGGCGCTTGCCGCAGCGATCCCGATCCTCGCGCTGCTGAAGCTTCTTCTCCGGGACAGACGGAAGAGGGCCATGAAAGCCCTGGCCGCACAGCTGCGCTTGCAGTACCAGGACTACAACGCCGTGGTGCACCGGCAGTTTGATTTTCTTGCGGCGGTGAGGAAAAACGCCACCGACGAGTTCTGCGAGAACATCCTCGGCGGCAGGCTGGGAAACCTGCGGGTGCTTGCCTTTGACTACCATTGCACCACCGGGCGCGGGAAGGACAAGGCCACCCACCGCGCCACGATCATGCTTCTCCAGCTCGAACGCCCCTTTCCCGGGCTGGCCCTCGGGCCGGAGGGGCTCTTGGGCGGTTTTGCGGGCCTGTCGGGGTGCGGTGACATTGATTTCGAGTCCATCGAGTTTTCCAGGACTTTCCGGGTGTCCTGCATGGACCGGAAGTTCGCCTACGACTTCTGCAACCCGCGCATGATGGAGCTTCTCCTCGGACACCCCCAGCTCCAGTTGGAGGTGGCCCGGGACTGGATCGCCGTGCACACGGACGGACTCCTTGCCCCGCAGAAAATCGTGAAAGGCCTTTACCTCCTCCAGGGAATCCGGGAGCGGATGCCCGAATACCTTTTCGCGCAGGAAGACATGGGAGTGAATGTCGCATGGACCCAATCCTGATCCTGGCCGCCGTCATGGCGGTTCCCCTGCTCTGGCTGCTGGTCACGTACAACCGGCTGGTGCGCTACCGCAACCACTGCGGGGAGGCGTGGTCGGACATTGACACGGAGCTGAAGCGCCGCCATGACCTGATCCCCAACCTGGTGGCCACGGTGCGGGGCTATGCCGCCCACGAGCGGGGATTGTTGGAGGAGGTGACGCGCCTGCGGTCGGAGTGCATGGCGGAGACCGCCCCCGGCCCCCGGCTCGCGGGGCTGGAAAACCGGCTGACTGACGCGCTGGGACGCCTGATGGTCCGCGTGGAGGCGTATCCCGACCTGAAGGCCAGCGGGCAGTTCCTGTCGCTCCAGCATGAGCTGGTGATGACGGAGGACCGGATCCAGGCCGCCCGCCGCTTCTTCAACGGCAACGTGCGGGAGCTGAACAACGCCGTGGAGTCCTTCCCGACGAATCTGGTGGCGGGAGGCTTTGGGTTCTCCAGGCGCGACTTCTTCGAACTGTCGGACGTCCGCGAACGCGCGACGCCCTCCGTGTCTCTGGAACGGTGAAGGGGGCGGGAAAGATGCTGTTGACCCTCCTCTGCTGCGCCGCGGCCGCCTACGTCATCGCGGTGGCCCTGCTTTGGTTCTTTCAGGACAAGGCGCTCTTTCCCGCCTCGCGGGACATCTACCGCACGCCTGAGTCCATGGGGTGGGCGTTTGAGGACGTGTGGCTGGAAACGCCCTTCGGCAACACCCACGGGTGGTGGGTGCCCAAGGACAATCCGCGGGGCACGGTGCTGTTTTCCCACGGAAACGCGGGCAACATCGCGGACCGGCTGGAATCCATCGGCCTGCTTCGGAAACTGGGCTTCTCCGTGCTCGCGTATGACTACGGCGGCTACGGTCTGAGCGAGGGGGAGGGCCCGTCGGAGAAGCGCTGCCGCGCGGATGTGCGGGCGGCTTGGCGGCACCTGACGGACACGCGCGGCATTCCGCCGGAGCAAATCCTTCTCTTTGGGCGGTCCCTGGGCGGTGCGGTCACGGCGGACCTGGCGCAGGAGGTGCGGCCCGGCGCGGTCGTGCTGGAAAGCACCTTCCTCTCCGTGCCCGACGTGGCCCGCGAGAAACTCTGGTTTATGCCGGTGCGGGCCCTCTGCTCCTCCCCGTTCAACAGCAAGGACAAGGTGGGCCGCATCACCGCCCCGGTGCTGGTGGTCCACAGCCCCGACGACACCCTCATCCCCTACCGCAACGGAAAGGGGCTGTATGAGCGGATCACCGCGCCCAAGCAGTTCCTCGAAATCCGGGGAGACCACAACGATGGGTTCGTGATGTCCATGGAGAAGTACCTCGCCGGATGGGAGGATTTCCTGCGGAAGCACTTCGATGACGAGGAGGCATCGGGAGGTGGCACGGGCTTCCAGCCCGTGTCTTCGGGGCCGCGCCCATAACCCAAACCACGGGCTGGAAGCCCGTGCCACCTCGGCGCACCTGCCCGCAGTCCCCTTGCTGAAGCGCAGTCATAGCCCTGGGATGGCCTCACACGTGCGTGGGTCCCGGGCCGATGCGGCTTTCCAGCGCGGCCTGCCGGCGCTTCATGATGCCCTCCGCCAGCCGCTCCACCTGGGTGCGCAGCCACAGGTCGGTGTGGGAGCCCTCGCGGTAGTCTGCGGGGCCGATGGCGTCCACCCGGGCGGACTCCTGCAGCGCGACCACCTGCTGGAACTGCCGCTGCGAGGACGGATCGTACACGGCATAGGCCCTGCCCCCGTGCTTGCGCACGACGGAGAAACTCGGGATGTCGCTGGGCCCGTCGGCGATATAGATCATCTGCGTGACCGGCACCCGGCGCTCCTCCTCCGGGATGGCGTCGTTCACCGTGATGCCCGGCAGCTTGTTGACCCCCTTGTTGATCTCGAAGATGGCGCGGGTCTTGGTCGTGTTGTCGAGGATGGCGGCGATCTGGCTGATCTCGCCCGGCTGCGGCGTGCCCGCCGGGTCGAAACCCGGCCCGGCGGGGGTCTCGATGAACTCCGAGGCCCACACCCCGGCGAGCCGCCCGGCGATGGCGCTGCCGCGCACCATCTCCGCCAGGCCCGTGCTCACCACATAATGCTCCAGGCGCAGGTCGCCCTCGCGGAAACGCGGCGTCGCCAAAACGGCGTCGAGCCGGTCGAACAGCCCCGCCAGCCCCTCGAACAGCGGAATCCGGCCGCCCAGCTCGCGGAGCCGCGCGTTGGTCAGCCCCTTCATGCGCCCGTCGCGCACATAGGTCAGCAGGTGGCCGAGGTAGCAGGTGTCGGGGTGCACATGGATGCCCGCGCGGGCGTAGAACGCCGGGAGCGCGTTCACCTCGCGCCAGAAGGCCTCCTCGTCCACGCCGTACTCCTCGAAGAGCGGCGTCTGCATGTACCGCGACGACAGCGTCCGGTCAAAATCCCAGATCACGGCGATGATGTTTTGGAAGAACAGGCCCTTGGACATGACAGCCTCCGCGTGTTTGCACTACTATACCGGAAAAGGAGACCACACCATGACCGACATCCTCCGCTGGGGCATTATGGGCACCGGCACCATTGCCCACAAGATGGTCGAGGGGCTGCTGGCCCTGCCGGACGCGGAGGTGGCGGCCGTGGGGTCGCGGTCGCAGGCGACGGCGGACGCCTTTGCGGATGAGTACGGCATTCCCCGCCGCCACGCCTCCTATGAGGCCCTCGCGGCGGACCCGGAGGTGGATGTGGTCTACATCGCGTCACCGCACTCCTGCCACCGGGAGAACACCCTGCTGGCCCTGCGCGGCGGGAAGCATGTCCTGTGCGAGAAGCCGTTTGCCATCAACCGCCGCGAGGCGGAGGAGATGGTCGCCGAGGCCCGGGCGCGCGGCCTGTTCCTCATGGAGGCCATGTGGACCCGGTTTCTGCCCGCGATGTGCCACACGCGCCGGTGGCTGGCCGAGGGCCAAATCGGCGCGCCGCGCATCGTCTACGCCGACTTCGGGTTCCAGGAGGCCTACGACCCCGCCAGCCGCCTCTTTGACCCCGCCTTCGGCGGCGGCGCGCTGCTGGATGTGGGGGTGTACGCCGTGTCCTTTGCCGCCATGGTCTTCGGAAGCGCCCCGAACCGGATCACCGGCCTGGCGGACCTCTGCGAAAACGGCGCCGACGGGGTGAACGCGGCGGTGCTGGGCTATCCCGGGGGCGGGCTGGCCGTGCTGTCCAGCGCCGTGCTGGCGGAAACCCCGCAGGAGGCGCGGATCATCGGGCCCCGGGGCAGCATCCTCGTCCCCTCCCCCTTCTGGTGTTCCGACCGTGCCCGCCTGACCACGCCGGAGATGGTCATGGAGGAGGTGGACGTTTCCTGCGAGGGGAACGGATACACGCACCAGGCGCGGGAGGTCATGGAGGGCATCCGGGCGGGGCGGACGGAGAGCGACATCATGCCGTTGGACGAAACCCTGGAGATCATGGGCACCCTGGACGCCCTGCGCGCGCTCTGGGGCGTCCGGTATCCCATGGAATAGGCGGGAAACGGCGAATATCCCCCCGCGCCGCGCGGTTATACAAGGCATCGGAATCTCCATACCGCAAGGAGCAACTCATGTCAGAAGACACCCCCACACCCGCCTGTGAGACGGCGGCCCCCGGACAGGCCTGCCCCACCTGCTGCGCCTCCCCCGGCCGCAGGATTGTGACGCTGCTGCTCGCCATCGCGGTGGTGGTCTGGCTCCTGTACCGCATGCTGTTCCAGCAGGGGCCGCTTTCCGGACAAGAAGCCCCGCCCTTCACCCTGCCCACTCTGGACGGAACATCGGTTTCCCTACAGGATCACTTGGGAAAAGACGTCGTTCTGCTCGACTTCTGGGCCACCTGGTGCCCGCCCTGCCGCGCCCTGATCCCCGACATCGCGGAGATCGCCGCCGAGTACGGGCCCAAGGGCGTCGCCGTGTACGCCGTCAACCTGGGCGAACCGCCCCAGCGCGTCAAGAACTTCCTGGAGAGCGAGGGGCTTTCCCTCCCCGTGCTGCTCGACACGGAAAACACCGTCGGCGCGCTCTACCAGGTCTCCGGCATCCCCCGCGTCCTCATCATCGGCAAGGACGGCGTGGTCCGGCACGACCAGGCGGGCAGCGGTCCCGGCGAGGGCATGATGCTCCGCCGGGAACTCGACAAGGCGCTGCGCTAGGCAACCCGCCCGGCGCTTGCGTATAATCGGCGGAACGCCCCCGGGCGCAACCCGAACCCAGGAGTCCGCCATGAACCCCCGCCTTGTGATTGCCGCCGTCCTGCTCGCGCTCTGCGCCCCCCTCTTTGCGGAGGAGGCCACCGCCTTCCGCGACCTGTTTGCCGACACCTGGGTGGCCACGGACGCCCTCGGGCGGACCATGCCGGACCATGCGCAGGTCGGCCCGCTGAAGACGGACCAGCGGCGCGTGGTGGGCATCTTCTACATCACCTGGCACACCGACGGGCTGTCGCAGATGACGTCGCCCTACACGGCGGACGTTGCGAAGATCCTGGCACAGGACCCGTCGGCCCGGCTGGACGGCAAGCACCCGCTGTGGACCGAGGGCTCGTATCACTGGGGAGAGCCGGAGATGGGCTACTTCCTCAGCCGCGACGAGTGGGTCATCCGGAAAGACATCTCCATGCTGGCCGACGCGGGGGTGGACGTGCTCGTGATGGACGTGACCAACGCCGTGCGCTACTGGGACGAGTGGGACGTGCTCTTCCCCACGATGCAGAAGATGAAGGCCGAGGGGAACAAGGTGCCGCAGTTCTGCTTCTGGTCCTTCAACGGCCCCTCCATCACGGTGGTGCAGGACCTCTACGAGAAGGTGTACAAGGCGGAGAAGTACAAGGACCTGTGGTTTTACTGGGACGGCAAGCCCCTGCTCCTGTACAACGCCAACCCCTTCGTGGACGCGAACGGCCAGGTGCCGAACCACCCGAACCCCAACTACGACCCGGCGGCGAAGACCGACCCGAACCACCCCCATTTCAACGACCCGGACTACTGCGAGGAGTTTTACAAGGACTACACGAAAGAGGTGAAGGCCTTCTTCACCCTGCGCGACATGTGGTGGGGCTACTACGAGTGGGCGGGCAAACGGTTCATCGGCACGGAGGACCGCTGGAGCTTCGGCTATGACCTGGGCAACACGCAGGTGCGCGACATGAACCCCGCCGACCTGGTCTCCCGCCACAACGGCCAGCCGGAGGAGGCCGCCGTCACGCCCGCCCAGCACCCGTCCAGCCTGACGGGGAAATCGTGGACCCGCGCCCACGGCGAGCCGGAGTTGAACGACCAGGACCTGCCCGTGCCCACGGAGGTGCCCTGGCTGGGGAAGACCGTCGAGCGCCCTGAGGGTTACGGCATCTACTTCCAGGAGCGCTGGGAGGAGGCCCTCGCCGCCAACCCCCAGTTCCTCTACATCAACGACTGGAACGAGTGGACCGCTGGGAAATACTCCCCCGGCGAGGGAAAAACCTTCGACTTCATGCGCCGCAAGAGCAACTACTTCTTCGTGGACCAGTACAACCCCGAGTTCAACCGCTGCATCCACCCCATGCGCGGCGGCTACACGGACAACTACTACATGCAGATGGCCCAGAACATCCGCCGCTACAAGGGCGCGCGGCCCCTGCCCGTGAACACGGGCACCGCGGACGTCGCCGTGGACGGCGCGTTTGACGACTGGAAGACCGTGGCGGTGGAATACCGCGACACGGCGGGCGACACCGCGCACCGCGACCACAAGGGCTACGGCGGGCTCCACTACACCAACACCAGCGGCCGCAACGACATCATCACCTGCAAGGCCGCCGTGAGCGGCGAGCAGGTCGCCTTCCTCGCTGAGACCGCCACCGGCCTCACACCGCACACCGACCCGAACTGGATGCTCCTCCTCGTGGACGCCGACCACAACCACGACACCGGATGGTTCGGCTATGACCTGCTGGTGAACCGGAAAATCGTGGACGACAAGACCACGACCGTCGAGCGCTGGGACGCCGCCGCCGGCGCCTGGACCGACGCGGTCACCGTCCCCCTGCGCTATGCGGGAAAATCCCTCGAACTCGCCCTGCCCCGGGACCTCTTTGGCCCCGCCGCCGCCGAGCTCGCCTTCGACTTCCACTGGTGCGACAACCCGGCGGAGCTGAAAGACCCCATCTCCCTCTGCACCGACGGCGACAGCGCCCCCAACCGCCGGTTCAACTACCGCTTCCTCTGGAAGGCGGAATAGGTCGGAAACAATAGAAACATTGACGATTCCCGCGCTCTTTTCCGGAAAGACTCACACGGAGGCGCAGAGCCGCCAAGAGGGTAAAACGGCCTGTTGCCCGAGCCCGCAAAGCGTCCCTCCCCGACCGAAAATGCCTTCCCGCTCTGAATCTGTGCAAATCTGCGCCATCTGCGGACCACCTCCCCGCCCCGCCCCGCCCGTTTCTTTACCCTCTCCAGGGATGTCGGCTAAAATACCCGGGCGGACGTTCCATCACCGGAAGAAAGGACTCCCCATGAGGCGAATGACCCTGCTTGCCCTCTTGCTGGCCCTGGCCGCGCCCGGTTTCGCGGCGGACACGGTGAACGTGTGGCTGACGACGCAGGACGGCGCAAAAACGCTTTCCCAAGAGCCCCCGATTCCGTTTTCGGACAAGTCCGGCGGCGGGGACTTCGTGATCACCCTGTCCCCCGAGAAGACGGGCCAGGAAATCCTGGGGCTGGGCGCGTCGTGGGAGCACTCCACGTGCGAGAACCTGTTCAAGCTGCCGGAGGCGGAGCGGCTGGAGGTGATCCGGAAGATCGTGTCGCCGGTGGACGGCATCGGCATGAACCTGATGCGCCTGTGCATCGGGGCGGCGGACTTCATCGGCGAGCCGTATTACACCTACTGCGACCTGCCGGAGGGGCAGGAGGACCCCGAACTCGCCCAGTTCTCCATCGAGAAGGACCGGGCCTATGTGCTGCCGGTGGTGAAGGCGTCGCAGGCGGCAAACCCGGACCTGCTCTTCTTCGCGTCCTGCTGGAGCGCCCCGGCGTGGATGAAGACCACGGGCAAGCTGGGCGGCGGCAAGCTCCGCCCGGAGTGCTACCCCGTGTACGCGAAGTACCTGCTCAAGTTCATCCAGGCCTACGAGGCGGAGGGGGTCCCGATCCACGCCATCACGGTGCAGAACGAGCCGCACATGATCCACCCCGGCTATCCGACCACCCTCTGGTCCGCCGAGGAGATGCGCGACTTCATCCGCGACCATCTCGGGCCGCTGTTCAAGGAGAACGGCGTGAAGACCCTGATCTGGTGCTGGGACCACAACTGGAACAAGCCGGAGGTGCCCCGCACCATCCTTTCGGACCCGCAGGCGGCGCAGTATATTGACGGCACGGGCTTCCACCACTACGAGGGAAAGGTCGAGGCGCAGAGCATCATTAAGGCCGAGTTCCCTGAGAAGCACATCTACTTCACCGAGGGGTCCGTGTTCCGCCCGCGGGGGGCCGTGACGATCGCGAACATCCTGCGCAACTGGTCGCGGTCCTACAGCGCCTGGGTGGTCATGCTGGACGAGCACCGCAAGCCGAACCGGGGCCCGCACTCCGCCAGCGCCACGATCATCGAGCTCAAGGACACCGGCGCGGTGGAGTACCGCAACGACTACTACCTCTACGGCCAGTTCATGAAGTTCATCCCCCGGGGCGCGGTCCGCGTCGAGTCGGACACCCCGGAGGGAAAGCGCCTCTTCTCCAATGTGGCCTTCCGGACGCCCGACGGGAAGATGGTCCTGATCGCCGCCAACGCCGAACGGAACAACGCGGCCTTCTCCGTCCAGTGCGGTGAAAAGGCCTTTGACGCCGCGCTGCCCCCCGGCGCGGTCGCAACCTATGTGTGGACACCGGCCCGCTGAACCTTTTCGGGAGCCCTGAGATGATCCTGCACCCTAAGAAACGCCTTGCCGCCGCGGTGGTGCTCGGCACCGCGGCCTGCGCGGCGGTCCTCGCGGCCGCCAGCCTGGGATCGTCCGTGCGCGCGGACGACACCCCCGCCCCGGCTCCCGGCGCCGAGCGCCTC
>Ga0208040_1004505_pt1 | contig 10573 bp, 6 predicted proteins | sample AD_UKC083_MetaG_FD_184431 | JGI IMG/M metagenome (GOLD analysis project Ga0208040, IMG submission 184431) | Active sludge microbial communities of municipal wastewater-treating anaerobic digesters from USA - AD_UKC083_MetaG (SPAdes) (version 2) | ecosystem: Engineered > Bioreactor > Anaerobic >... | reverse complement strand
CACCACCGATACCTATGCCTACACCATTGACTTGACCAGTCTCCCCGTTCCTGTTTTTCAAACCAGCCATACCGACCAGAAGGGGAATACCTCGACCTCTGCGACCAATATCTGGGGACAGGTTGTGCAAACCAATGACCAGGATTTGACGGTTGCTTATGAATATGATCCTTTGAACCGCCTGACTCAGGCCACCTATGCCAATAACGACCCAACCCTGATCACCTACGACCTGGCCGGGCGCAAGCTGACCCTGAACGACCCCGACATGGGCGCCTGGACTTACACCTATGATGCTTTGGGGAACTTGAAAACCCAGACTGATGCGCGCAGCTGCACAACAACGCTGGAATACGATTCACTGAATCGGGTTACCGATAAGACCTATGGAGGAACGGGCTGCCCGACCACCACAGCGGTAGCGTATACCTATGATGCTGGCACCTATGGCCTGGGGCAGCGCACCGGCATGACGGATGACAGCGGCTCCACCATCTGGGTCTATGATGTGCGCGGCCGCCTGATCACCGAAACCAAAACGATCTCCGGCACCCCATACACCACCGGCTGGGCCTACAACTCGGCCGATCTTGTCACGGCCATCACATACCCCGATAACGAGGTTGTCCAGAACACCTATCTGCCCCAGATGGCACTGGACCAGGTGACCAGTTCAGCAGGCACCTACGTCAATGACACCCAGTATGATGCGGCCGGGCGGATTGTGCTGCGCACCCTGGGGGCAGATAGCGTTGATACGACCTACACCTACTACCCGTGGGATCAGCAGGGTGGCCGCTTGCATACGTTGCAAAGCACCGGCCTTCAATCGCTGCAAAACCTGACCTATACCTACGATAACGTTGGCAATATCACCAGCATTGTCGATACCCTGGCAGGCGGCACACAGACCCAAAGCTTTGGCTACGATGCGCTGAGCCGCCTGGTCACGGCGTCTGCGGTGGGTGGAACGGAAGGCGTCTATGCCGAGGAAACCTACACCTACAGTGCCACCACTGGCAACCTGGCAAGCAAGGCCGGGGTCTCCTATACCTATGACACAGTCCACCCTCATGCGGTGGCCTCGCTGAGCAATGGCAACAGCTACAGCTACGACGCCAACGGCAACCAGACCACCCGGATCATCAACGCCCTGACCTACAACCTGGCCTATGACGCCGAGAACCGGCTGGTGGGCGTCAGCGGCGCAACCACGGCCAGCTATGTGTACGATGGGGACGGAACCCGAGTGAAGTCGGTTGAGAGCGGGGTCACCACCACCTATGTGAACAACCTGTATGAAGTCGCCGATAACCAACCCGTCGCGGTGCCCAACAGCGGCTTTGAAAGCAGCGCCTGGCCCACCCAGAACAGCACCGGCTTCCCGGCCACCTCGTTCTACTACGGCAGCAGCGGCATAGCCTTGCCAAACACTGGAACTTATGCCCAGACGATCAGCAACCTGGCGAATGGCTGGATCAACTCTCCGTCCATCAGCGTCAGCGCCGGAGCCACCTATGATGTCTATGCTTACCTGCGCGGCGGGCTGGATGCCAACGACAGCGCCGGGCAGTGGAAAATCCAGGTGGTGTACAGCAACGGCATGACCCAATCTCAACCGGTAACGGTGGATTATGGCACCACCATTGGAACCACCTGGCAGTATGAGGGCGGACAGGTGGTCGTCCCGGCCGGGATGACTACCCTGAAGGTCCGGCTGGTCAACGAAATGAACTCAGGTTGGATTGCGTTTGACGATCTGGAAGTCTACCTGATCAAAAATGGCAGCCAGGAAGGCAGCAACCTGATGACCGATGGGGGCTTTGAGAACAGCATCTCGTTCTGGACAACCCAGGTACAGGCCGGTTTCCCAGGGACAGCCTTCTACCGCGGCAGCAGCGGAATTGCTTGGCCGCGCTCGGGGAGTTATGCCTATAGCATCAGCAACCTGGCTTATGGTACACTGGAGTCACCGGAGATTACCGTGAGTGCCAGCACCAGCTATACCGTCTATGCCTATCTGCGCGGTGAACTGGATGCCCACGATAGCAATGGCAGTTGGATCATGCGCGTCAAGTATTACACCAGCGGCGGAACCTTCATCAGCCAGACGGATGTCAGCACGGGGACCAGTCTGACGACCACCTGGACGCAGAAGGGTGGGACGATTACCACCCCGGAAACTGCAAAGCGCATGCGTATTCAAATCATCAACCAGACCAACGCAGGTTGGCTGGCGGTGGATGATTTGAGTGTGGCTACAATTGGTGGTTTTTCAAAATTAATCTATAGCTGGGGTTTTGAAACTGACGGCACCTGGACTGCCACAACCCAATCTGGCTTCAGCAGCACCACCTCCTTCTACCGGGGCGGCTCCGGCATTGCGGCCCCGCGGACGGGCACATCGGCCTATGCCATCAGCAACCTGGCGAATGGCATGTTGGTCTCGGAAGCGATGGGCGTGGCGCCTGGAACGCAGTACACCGTGAACACCTACCTGCGCGGCGAGATCGACAGCCTGGGCAGCGCAGGCGACTGGCAGATCAATGCCTGTTTCTACCGGATTGACAACAGCCTCTCTGAGTGTCAGGCGATTACGGGCAGCGGCCTGTCGACCAGTTGGTCACAGGTCAGCAGCTCCCTCACCAGCCCGCTGGATGCTGTTACGCTGAAACTGGAACTATCCGGCACCCAGTTCTCCGGCTGGCTGGCGTGGGATGATGCGAGTGTGAGCCTGGATGCGCAGGTGATTACCAAGTACTATTACGCGGGTGGGCAGCGAGTGGCCGTACGCAAGGGCGATGAGTTGAGCTACCTGCTGGGTGACCATCTGGGCAGCGCCTCGGTGGTGACCGATGTCGATGGCGGCCTGCTGAGCGAAACGATGTACAAGCCCTGGGGCGAGACGCGCTACTCTGGTGGGGCGGTCATGCCGACTGACCGGCTGTATACCGGGCAGATTGCCGAGCCGGTTTTGGGGTTGTATTTCTATAATGCTCGCTGGTATGACAGCTCGCTAAGCCGATTCGCGCAGGCGGATACAATCGTGCCACTGTCTAGCCAGGGTGTTCAGGCATGGGATCGCTATGCGGGGATGAACAACAACCCGGTTAAGTATTCGGATCCAAGCGGACATTGCATTTTATGTGTAGTCATTGCTGTTCAAGGGGGAATAATTCTTGGTACAGCTATATATAATAATTTTATCCGGGAACCATCAGCGCCCGCGGATGGTAATGCATCCAATCTTTCGGATCTAATTTTGTTAGGATATAAGCATGCGGACCACGCGAATATTGTTGGCGAAGGGCTCCAAAGCTTACAGGATGATCCAAGCGTCCAGGCTGCACAAGATAGAATAATTGATAAAATAATGGATTATTCAGAATACGGTGAACAATTTTTTACCGTAACCGAAGATTTTACACAGAGCTTCACTGCAAATGGTCCTAGCAGGGATTGGAAACGAGCTGCGTTAGAGAACAACCAGGCCTTTTTCATGGTTCATACTGGAACCATCTCTGCTACAAACACAACAGTAGCGGCAGATGGGACTATTTCAACCACATGGAACGTCTCTGACAAATTTGACTATCTACCAGATTTCGAGAACCACGATTTTGAGTATAACTTTTTCGCCGTTATAAGTTATTTGGGCTACAATGTTGTGTTGGGGGCAAAGGAACAATATCCAACCAATGCCTCCTGGCAAGAGGTTATCCCCCCCCAATAATCATTGCTTACGATCAGTAAAGTGCAGGAGATCTATGAAAAAACCAGCTTTTTATATCTTTCTACTAATCAGTCTCAGTGTTGTGATGAGTTGCAGACCACCCATCCAACATGCTGACCAGTTTTATAACTATGACGACTTCTCAATGAACCGTATTCCGCTGATCAACCCGATTGAGGCGAATCGCCTGAACTCAGATTCGCCGTGGAGGATATTTGTAGACTATGATTTATGGGTTTCTATACCCAAAAGTCAAGAAGCCTATCCGTACAACATTGAAGAGCTAGAAAAATTTGCTGTAGAAAATGGTATCATCATGGCGTATTCCTCTTATGTTAATAAAGAGGCCCATGCCTACATTCAAGACAATTACTATCACTGGTTCGTCATCATTCCAGATGAGGAAACCGCAAATGGTTTTCAGACAGAAGACGAGTTTCTTGAATACATTCAAACGTTGGGCGTTGAAGACCCGGATTGGCAAACACCAGATGAGGCCTTTCAGCAGTTTAGGAAAACAGGTTGCTTGGAGTGGATACCTGACTGCGAGTAATATTTTACAAGTCACTCCCCTCATAATCTAATTCCGAATTACCTCACGAACACAGAAAAAAGTTTTGAATTTGTTAGTAAGCTGTTCATCGCGCGCAGTTCCTGGAACTCAGCCCAATCCGGCTTCAGCAGCACCACCTCCTTCTACCGGGGTGGCTCCGGCATTGCCACCCCGCGGACGGGTACATCGGCCTATGCCATCAGCAACCTGGCGAATGGTATGTTGGTCTCGGAAGCGATGGGCGTGGCGCCTGGAACACAGTACACCGTGAACACCTACCTGCGCGGCGAGATCGACAGCCTGGGCAGCGCCGGTGATTGGCAGATCAATGCCTGCTTCTACCGGATTGACAACAGCCTCTCCGAATGTAAGGCGATTACGGGCAGCGGCCTATCGACCAGTTGGTCACAGGTCAGCAGCACCCTCACCAGCCCGCTGGACGCTGTTACCCTGAAACTGGAACTATCCGGCACCCAGTTCTCCGGCTGGCTGGCCTGGGATGACGCGAGCGTGAGCCTGGATGCGCAGGTGATTACGAAATATTACTACGCGGGTGGACAGCGAGTGGCAGTACGCAAGGATGGCGAGCTGAGCTACCTGCTGGGCGACCATCTGGGCAGCGCCTCGGTGGTGGCCGATATCGATGGCGGCCTGTTGAGCGAAACGATGTACAAGCCCTGGGGAGAGACGCGCTACTCTGGCGGGGCAGTTATGCCGACTGACCGGCTGTATACCGGGCAGATCGCCGAGCCGATTTTGGGATTGTATTTTTATAACGCTCGCTGGTACGACAGTTCGCTAAGCCGATTCTCGCAGGCGGATACGATTATCCCCAATCCGGGTGATCCGCAGAGTTGGGATAGATATGCGTATGTCCGAAACAGTCCAACCGGTAGGATTGATCCCACGGGGCATATGGATGATGATGGGCTTGAAACTGTACCTGCAGGTATTGGAATTGCCGGTCTTTTGGATGTTGATTTGGTAAAGCATGTGTCAATAAACCAGTATATGGATGCTATCTACAGACAATTTGGTTTCAATGCTTGTGGTCTCGTAGCTGGAAGTTATGCTGGAGTATTTGTACACCAACTTGGGTCGATAGCAGAGGACCTGAACACATCCGAAAAATACACTCCTGAACATGGTATTCAACCTGGCCCTCTGGTAAAAGTTTACAAAGAAGCATATGGGAACAAAAATGTACATACATGCTCCGGCGAGAATTTTACTACGGCACTGAACTGGATGTTTATGCAACTTAAAGCTGGAAATATTGTTGTTGTCGATATACTCGCGACGCTAGGTGATACTTATACGTGGGCAACAAGCGAGGCTGAGACTACTACCTTTGCTCATTTTGCCAGAGTGCTCCAAATAAATTACGACAAGCAGACAATTACGCTGGATAATACATTAGGCGGTTCAACTTCGTATTGGACGTTATCTTTTTCCGAGTTTGAAAAAAGCTGGAATGATCCAGAGGTTAGGGCTGATGTCAACGGACCAACAAGAGAGCTTATTGGATACTGGGCTGTATCCATAACACCGACCGACTACCCCAACAAGATTTTTCGATTACCGGAGTAAAAATGAAAAAATACCCAGCCCTACTGCTTATGGTGGTCATAGTCTCCCTGCTTATCAGCGCGTGCCAGGAAACCCCTGCCCCGGTTCCGACCGTTGCCAGTTCACCAACCCCAACCAGTAAACCCACCACAACAACGCTGACGGAACAACCTACGGCAAGTGCCACATCAGCTGAAATAAACTATTTCCAAAGACTGAAGAGATTTAATATCGGTTATCAGACCTATCTTCTAGACATCAGATTGTCTCCCAATGGTCAATGGGTTGTAAAGGCTCCTTCGCCATTTGTCTTAGGGCAGGATTATTTTGAGTTCGCCTCGCTGGGTGATGATCCCGTCACCATCCAGGTGCCAGTTGACAATGACTTTCTGGGGCTCCCGTCGGATAAGATTCCACAGGGAGAAGTATCTTCGCTTAATTTACGAAGTTATGGAAACAATTCATCAGATCATATTACCTGGTCGCCGGACAGTACCATTTATCTGGCGCTCGGACCAGCCTATCAAGGCTCGCCTTTCACGTTTCTGGTGATGTTTGACATCAGTGATCCAGAAAACGTCAAGAAGACCCTGATTCAGTGGGACTATCCGGGCGAGCCGTATACAGCCTGGTCACCGGACAGTTCCCAGTATCTGATCTGGTTTGGGGAAGAAGTTGAAATGGGGAAAATGTTCACGCATATTGTTTACGCTGATGTCGCCTGGTTGGTGGATCGGGAGGGCAACATCCTGACCGAATTCGATGTCAGCGGCTACCGCACCCCCACCTGGGTGAACGACCAGATTTTTGTGTTGAAGGGAGAGAATGAAATCTGGCGGCTTGACCCGCTCGAAGGCCGCGCAGAGAAATGGTACACCAGTGACCGTCCGATTGAGAAAATTCTGGACCTGAATGCTGAAAACACACAGCTGCTGATGTTTGAAAGCACGGCGCCGTATGATTTTCTGATTCTGGATATTGCTGCCCGGCAGGTTATTGCACAGGTCCCCAGTCCGCTGACAGAATATGATTTGGGGGACACTGCTTCTGCCGTGTCAAGCACATCACACTATACCGGGATTTTTGATGGTCATTTTTACATCTTTAACTGGAATACCTATACCACCAGTAGTTATGGGGTATGTTATTGTCCTTTCTGGTCATCTGTCTTGAATGGATTTGTGATTGAAAAAGTAGGCACATTAGACGTTATCTACCCTTGATACAATGTCTGGTTCTGAGTGTCAGCCGATTACGGGCAGCAGCCTATCGACCAGTTGGTCACAGGTCAGCAGCACCCTCACCAGCCCGCTGGACGCCGTTACGCTGAAGCTGGAATTATCCGGCACCCAGTTCTCCGGCTGGCTGGCCTGGGATGACGCGAGTGTGAGCCTGGATGCGCAGGTGATTACGAAATATTACTACGCGGGTGGGCAGCGAGTGGCAGTCCGCAAGGGCGATGAGTTGAGCTACCTGCTGGGCGACCACCTGGGCAGCGCCTCGGTGGTAACCGATATCGATGGCGGCCTGTTGAGCGAAACGATGTACAAGCCCTGGGGTGAGATCCGGTATTCTGGTGGGGCAGTTATGCCCACCGACCGGCTGTATACCGGGCAGATCGCCGAGCCGATTTTGGGGTTGTATTTCTATAATGCTCGCTGGTACGACAGCTCGCTAAGCCGATTCGCACAGGCGGATACGATTATCCCCAATCCGGGTGATCCGCAGAGTTGGGATAGGTACAGCTATGTCCGAAACAGTCCGACCGGTAGGATTGATCCCACGGGGCATATGGATGATGAGGGGGGCGGAGACGATAAAATTGGCACCCCCAATATAATAAATATCTTAATCTGTGGACGTGATTCTCAAACTTGTGGTTCTAGTAGCGATCTTACCGGTTATGCTAATGATAATGGAAATTTCTACATTTTTGATGTCGACGGCCCTATTTGCAATTCTAAGGCAGCCTGTGCAAATTACATTTCTGAATATATAAACCAACATCCAAATATTGATTTTAACTTGATTGGTCATAGCGCAGGGGCGGATGTCGCAATTTTAGTGGCAAGTAGATCGGTTAGTAACGGATTCCCGAAAATTAGGCGGGCCGTAAAAGAGATATCAAACATACGTGGAATTGCATTGTTAGACCCATCATTAACATCGGCAGGAGGATATGGGTTCCCAGCTTATGAAGGTGATGATTACACATATGGAACTAATGATGATCTAGGGCCCCTTATTCATGAAATCTTATCTGAAAACATTCAGGTTTTTGTTGGGCTTGGCAAGGACAGCCCTGCTTCTCTACAAACTTACATTAGCGGGCTTGCAACAAATCAATCCAATTCTGATTTGCAGCAAGATCTAAGTCGATTAGAATATAGATTCTATAAAGATTATTTGCACTATCAAATGGCAACTGAAGTGCAGGTACAAAGAACGGTATTAGACTTTCTAAAGTGAGGTTAATCAGAATGAAAAATGCAATTCTCCTCTTAAGTATCAGCCTGATTCTGGCTTCTTGTACAACTAATTCACCTCCGACTATGGAACCCAAAATTCTTGCGAGCACACCAGCCAGCGCTGAAGTTGTCGCCCCTGCTCCAGCGAATTTTTTATCCGAATGCTTACCCCCAATTGAGACCTTTGAATATAAATTTGGTGAAGTCCCATTTGATTTTGATTGGTCCGAGGTCACGGCAATAACGCTGCCCCCTGTAGCTTGGCAGAAAACGACCAATATCCCAGATGCATCAAGCCTGACCTTGATACAATCTCGTAACGATGAAACCATATTTTGGCTTCGTGCAAATAAACTTGTCAGATACAGGGTCACGGGCGGGAATTGGAATGAGGGTTCCCTGCTACCTGGGCCTACCGACAATGCCGGTATTTCTCTTTTTTTAGATCGAAAGAACAATGTTTGGGGAGCCAGATACAATGAGTTCAATTCGGGTGATCCGTTTGGACTTTTGAACCGTTATAACGAACAAACCAATCAGTGGGAACCAGTGGCGCTTGATTTAGCCAATCAGGACAAATTAGCGACATCTCATGTTGAAGTAGATGATCAAGGTAAATTCTGGCTGCTGGAGATGGAGGGGGAAGGCTATAAATTGTTTCGTTTTGATCCCGAAACAGGAATTGTTGAACGGCATTTGACTGAATTCACACTCCATAACACTTTTACAATTTCACAAAGCGTTTTGTATATTACCGCCGTAAGCAGCGACCCTACCCCAAGATATTTGTTGCTTAAATATCCACTGGATGGCAGTGCAGTGAAAGTTGAATATATTCCGCAATATTTGTATTACAGTTATCAACGTTTCGAGTATCCTCCCGAGCGCCTGTTTGTCGACAAAGAACAAAGAGTCTGGATTGGTGCCCGTGGTTGGCTGGATTTGGTAGCGAATGAGTGGCATTTCATTATTCCTGATCCTGTTTTTCTCACAGTCTTGATGGGGGCTGGAGATTGGAGATGGGATGAACCTGACATTACTTACGAAACCCCTGATGGGCTCCTCTGGCATGAATCTTTGCGCGGTACCGGCTGGGTTGATCCGGAATCAGGCAAGTGGTGTGTCTTTACCAGCTATCGCAGTAATGTTTTAGCAGATAGCCAGGGAAATCTGTGGATTTTAGTTGATGAGTGGCTTTACAGACTGGAGCAATAATTAAAGAAAAATGTGCAGAATGAACAAACATTGGATCTTGTTGGCAAGCATTGTTTTGTTTCAAACTATTCTATCAGGGTGCGTCTTTACATTGCCGTGGCAGACACGCTTGCCAGAAGAATGCCTGGCGCAGAACATGCTGATTTCCAAAGAAGACATTGGCGCTTTAGAAGAAGGTGAACCGCTTGTCCCAATGCCCGATGAGCCTGCTAATTCGGCAATAAACGATTTTACACCTAGTCCTGCATCAACTTCTGTTATCAGGCACTTTGATCGAAACATTCAAAGCGCATATGAAAGTTATGTAGCGTTCGTTTTTCAAGAAGACGAACTCGGTCACTCCTGGAGCAAACCTGTTGACTTGTCGTTTGAAAGTGTTTTGACGGATGATTTCGATTATAGGTGTGGATATGTTTTTGGTGAAAAGCGTTGCAGGTATGTAGCGCGTTTTGGAAATTACTTAGTGTATCTTGGTCTCTCCATTACTCCCGATAATTACAGCCTGGAAGATTTTTCTGCCGGCATGGCTGCCATTGACCGAGAAGTAGGAGAGTGCTTTGCTGCTTTAGAGGAATCCACTCCAGAACCTTGAGCCTAGTTGTCATTGTCGGTGATATAGTCCAATAAATAGCGCGCAGAAAGTCCACTAAAACGCGACTAAAACACACCTCAGTGCGAAAGATAGGAGTACATCCCAGGACGGTCAGCCGAGCATTGAAGCGGAAGGGAGCACCAAATCCCCAGCGTCCGGCAGGGGGGAGCAAGCTGGAAGCCTACAAGCCCAAAATCGATCAACTGCTCATTTGAGCGATATCTTCCATAGTTCCTCAAATCTGTGCCCCATAACGTTTCTAGATGTGTTCTGGCATCCAAACCTTGACGATCAGCAATTCATAATTTTTGTGATTCAAATGCACACGGGCACGGATTCATCGCAGCAATCAGTTGAAAATTTGCCGGAAACGTCAACGACCCAGATGCCCGGCTGATGGTCACAAGATGATCCTCAATTGGCTGGCGCAGCACTTCCAGCAC
>Ga0208040_1004499_pt1 | contig 10584 bp, 7 predicted proteins | sample AD_UKC083_MetaG_FD_184431 | JGI IMG/M metagenome (GOLD analysis project Ga0208040, IMG submission 184431) | Active sludge microbial communities of municipal wastewater-treating anaerobic digesters from USA - AD_UKC083_MetaG (SPAdes) (version 2) | ecosystem: Engineered > Bioreactor > Anaerobic >... | reverse complement strand
TTTTTGATTGAAAAATAACGTCTCCATTTGGCCGTAAAAATAGCGCGATATTTTATACCTCGTTTTTCAATAATCTCTCTTTCTGGCCCTTTACGCGTTCCTACCCAGATAAATTCCGCATCCGGATAAGCTTGCTTGTAAGTTTCATATACAGCCAAAAGCGGTGTTACCGGCCCCAATGTTCCCCCACCGGATAAAACTATTTTCATACATTATAAAAATTTCGTAATTTCGTATTATTTTTGTAAGTTCGTATGTAATTAATAATCTCTTAATTTACTTACTATATTCATGTTCTTTATTCTTTCCAAGGCTTTGGCTTCAATTTGACGGATGCGTTCGCGAGTTACTCCAAACTCTTGACCGACTTCCTCCAAAGTATGCGTTACTCCGTCGCTTAAACCAAAACGCATTTCCAAAATTTTCTGTTCACGAGGTGCTAAATCTTTTATCGCGCTTTTTACATAATCGCGTAAAATTTGCAAACCGGCAGATCTATCCGGAGAAATATTTTTTACATCTTCAATAAAGTCTTGTAACGAAGAATTATCATCATCACCGACAGATACTTCTAAAGACACAGTATCTTGTGAAATCTTGATAATATGATTGATTTTATCTACTTCTTCTCCCATTTCCGCCGCCAACTCTTCGGCTGTCGGATCACGCCCTAAATCTTGGAGTAATCGGCGTTGTACTTGTTGAAAACGATTGATAGTTTCCACCATGTGTACCGGAATACGGATAGTACGCGATTGATCAGCCAAAGCGCGAGTAATAGCTTGCCTTATCCACCAAGTGGCATAAGTTGAAAATTTATAACCTTTGCGATGATCAAATTTTTTAACAGCTCTAAACAAACCGATATTTCCTTCTTGGATCAAATCAAGCAAAGATAAACTTTTACCGACAAATTTTTTGGCGATAGAAACTACTAAACGCAAATTCGCTTCAATCAATTTCCTTTCAGCCGCTTTTTCTCCTTTTTCTTTTCTCTTGGCCAAAGAAACTTCTTCCTCGGTATTTAGAAGAGGAATTTTACCTATTTCTCTCAAATACATTTGGATAGAATCGGCGGAAATTTGACCCAAATCAAAAGGTGTAGCCATATCCGGTTGTTCCCCCTGAAATTCTCGCAAAATTTCTTTATGCGCTTCACGATTACCCAGCAAGCCGGTTTCATTTTCAACCAAAGAAATACCGTTTTTTTCCATTAATTCCAAAAACCCTTCATATAAATCCAGATATCTCTCCGGTCGATTAAAAACAGTATTTAGCTCCACTTCCGTGATAAATCCACGACTACGTCCTTTGTTTATCAAACTCCAAACCCTTTCTTCGCCGGGTTCTTGTACTTCTTCCAAAACAAAAACCGGTTTTTTGATTTTCCCTTTTGTTTTTTTTACAAGCTTAACAACCTTCTTTTGTTTGAAAGTTTTTTTAACTTTTTTAGCAACAACTTTTTTGGCAACTTTTTTCTGAGGCTTGGTCGCGATTTTTTTCTTTTTTTGTTTAACACTCTTTTTGATCGCGACTTTTTTAAAAATTTTTTGTTTTCTTACAATCTTAACCGAGGCTTTCTTGATCTTTTTTTCTTTTTTTAATTTAACTCCGGATTTTTTCATAATTTTTAAATTTTAATTTTATTTAATTGAGAAAGCTCGTTAAAATATTTTTCCACCTCTTTAGTATCGCCTTTTTCTTGAGCTTCGTTTAATAAAAATTTTATTTTATCTTTTTCATTTTTTAACCATTCCTTACGTATTTCTTCAAAAATTTTATAGAATGTTTCTTTGATTTCTTTATCATCTTTATCGCCGAACTCTTTTTCTCCTTTCATCAAGACGATAGTCGCCGTTTCTTGCTGCTTTTCATCAAAAATAAAAGTAAACGGACCGTTTTTTTCAGAAGCGGCTTTATCATTATAGCTGTTTTTAATATTTTCGTAAAGTTCGCTAAATTCCGACAAAGAAAAATAATCTCTATCCATCTTTGGTCCAATTTCCAATAAAAAAGCAGGGGTTTTCAATAAAATCGCCAAAAATTGTTCTTCCAACATTCTGCTACGACTATTAAAAAGTTCTGAAGCTTTATTATAATTTTTTTCATCTTCTTTTTTTGGCTTATTGAACTCCTTTTTACCAAAACTTCTCATGGTTTGACGTAGCAGTTCGGTTTGAACACTAAATTTGTCCGACATTTTTTGTAACCAATAATCTTGTTCTATTTGCTCGGGTATTTTACTTATTTGCTTCAACAGTTCTCCGGCAGCTTTCTTTTTTTGTTGTGAATCTTGCAGAGAATACTTTTTCAAAACATTTTCAAAAAACCATTCCATGATAAGTTTAGCCTCATCAACAGCCATAAACCAAACTTCCGGATTTTTTTTCAAACATTCATCCGCATCTTTTCCGGAATTTTCCGGAATTTGGATAACTTTTACATTCATACCTTGAGCTATAGCCGTATCTATCCCTCGTTTAGCCGCATTTTCTCCGGCATTGTCTTTATCAAAAGCCATAGCTATATTTTTGGTAAATCTTTTAATCAGACTTATTTGTTCTGCCGTCAAAGCCGTACCTGAGGCCGCGATAACATTTTTCATCCCCGCTTGATGACAAGCCAACACATCCATCTGACCTTCTACCAATACTGCCAAATCTTTGTTTTTTATTTCTTGTTTTGCTTTATTTAAACCGTATAAAACTCTAGATTTATCATAAATTTCCGTTTGCGGCGTATTAACATATTTACCGCCGGAACTTTCCGTTTCTACCAAAACTCTCCCGGTAAACCCGACAACATTACCGTGTACATCAAAAAGCGGAAACATGATTCGCCCGCGAAATCGATCAAAATAACCGGAACCTCTTTCTTTTTTGAGCGATAATCCCGCAGCCACGATATCATCTATATTAAAACCTTTTTTCAATAAATATTGAGTTAATAAATCCCATTGATCGGAAACAAAACCTATCTGCCAGTCTTTTATCATCTCTAAACTCAACCCTCTTTTTTCCAAATATTCTCGCGCCGGTTTAGCTTGGCTCATTTCCAATAAAAAGTGGTGAAAAAAATTCGCAGCTTTGGAATTTATTTCCAACAATCTGTTTTTCTTGTCTTTATTAACTTCAGTAACAAAATTTTGAGTCAGTTTTACTCCGGCCCTATCTGCCAATAATTTCAAAGCCTCGGGGAAATTTATACCTTCTATCTCTTGTAAAAAAGAAAAAATATCTCCTCCTTTACTACAACCAAAACAATGCCAAATTTGTTTTTCAGGAGAAATCATAAAAGAAGGAGTTTTCTCGTGATGAAAGGGGCAATTGGCTTTCCAATAAGCGCCTGCCTTTTTCACCGGAATATACTCCTCTATCAATTGCTTGATATCTATTTTGTCTTTTATGGACTGGACATCGTTCATAGATATAATCCGAATAATACAAATTAGTATCCGAATTCCCCAAATTTTGTCGAAATCCGAATTATTCGGGGCATTCGGATAAATTCGTAGATTCGGATTATGTTTTAACTATCACAGATTTAAGCCAAAAAGTCAATCATCTGACTATTCTTTCCTCAGTGCTTCAATTGGATTTAAATTCGCCGCTTTTTGAGCGGGATAAAGTCCAAAAATTAAACCTATAACTCCTGAAAAACCAACTGCCAAAATTACAGATGAAAGCGGTACAATATAAACCCAAACAAAATTATAAGAAACAGCCACTAAGTAAATAAGCAATGCGAAAATCGCACCCAAAATAATTCCCAAAATTCCACCGCTTAGTGTTAAAATAACAGCCTCGGATAAAAACTGCCAAAGAACATCTTTGTTGGTAGCCCCAACCGCTTTGCGTAAACCTATTTCAAAAGTTCTCTCAGAAACGGAAACATACATGATATTCATAATTCCAACTCCACCAACCAAAAGAGAAATACAAACTAAAGCAACCAAGAGTAAAGTTAGTCCGTCCACTACACTACCGAGCATTTGTGCGGCTTCTTCCATAGTATTTACAGCAAAATCATCTTTGTTAGGATCAGTAATATCATGGTTATCTCGCATTATTTCTTCTATTTCCGCTACTGTTTCTTTAATTTTTTCCCGATCTTTTACTTTAGCTATAATATTTATAAAATAATCAACTCCTAAAATTCTCTTTTGCATGGTTTTGGCCGGCAAAATTATCAGGTTATCCATATCAAAACCAAAAGTCGCACCACGTTTGGCCGCCACTCCGACAACTTTAAACGGCTTACCTTTTATATACACGGTTTTGCCCACCGCTTCATCTTCGCCAAAAAGAGCGTCTTTGGTAGCGTGACCTAAAATTGCCACTTGAGAAAGGGATTCTTCCTCTTCTTTAGAATAAACTCGACCGGAATCCAGTTGAAATTTTTCCACTTCGGGAAAACTATAACCCTGTCCCCATAGTAAAGTTGTCTTATTTTCACTTTGGTATTTTACCACCGCTTGCCCAATAACAAGCCCGTAAGCTGATTCTATATTTCTATGCTTCCCCACATCTATCAAGTCTCTTTCTTTCAAAGTGGTGATAGTAATCCCGATAGCCATACCCATCGCATTTTCACTGGAAGTTTTTTTGGTCGCCGGCACTTTTACTTCCACGGTAATGGTATTGGGTGAATAAATTTCTAACTGACTCATTACCATCTTGTCCAAGCCTCGTCCGGCAGCCATAATAGCAATAACCACTGCAATACCAATACTCACTCCAAGAATTGTCAAAAGAGTGCGGGTTTTCTGCGCCAACAAAGCACTGTAAGCAAGTTTTAGAGAAACATAATTCATAAAAAATCCTAAACCCTAAACAATATTAAATATATAAATTTTATAATCTTAAATATTCAAGTGAATCTTTATTATTCGGGGCATTCGAATAAATTCGTAGATTCGGATTATTTTATTCGTAACGTAGTGCTTCTATCGGATCAAGTCTGCTTGCTTTACGCGCCGGAATAATTCCAAAAACCAAACCTACTCCGACAGAAACAAAACAACCCAAAAATATCGCAGAAAAAGAAATAATAAATTCCCAATCATAACCCAACCCTTGAGCTATCCTAGCTACAACAAAAGAAATCATAACTCCCAAAAAGATTCCTATAATTCCGCCAAGCGAAGTTATCATTACCGACTCTATCAAAAATTGAATGGTGATATTTTTGTTTTTCGCACCCACTGCTTTACGCAATCCTATTTCTCTGGTTCTTTCCTGAACTGCGGCAAGCATAATGTTCATAATTCCAACCCCTCCCACAAGCAGCGCGATAGCGGCTACAGCCACCAAAAACATAGTCAGGGCGTCAGTTATTTGCGTGACCGATTCCAATCCTTGTGCCATGGAACGAATAAAAAAATCATCATTTTCCGGATTATCTATATCATGTCGCTCGCGTAAAACTATTTTGGCTTGATCCACCGCACTTTCTACATTTTTTGCTTCGTCAACTTTCAATCTAGCAAAACTGACATGATCTATCCCGAGCAATAATTTTTGCGCCGTGGTCAAGGGAATGAAAATCTGGTCGTCTTGATTTTGCATCCCGGAAACTCCTCTTTCTATCATCACCCCAATAACAGTAAAGAAGGTTTTTTTAATTTTTATTTGTTTACCGAGCGGATCTTCGTCCAAAAAAAGATCTCTGGCTGCATCATAGCCCAATACTGCTAATCTAGAATTTGTCTTTTCTTCTTCCTGAGTAAAAAATCTTCCTTTTTCAACTTTAGTGTCTTCCACCAAAAGATATTCGGCATTGACACCGGTAAAATTAGTATCTATTTTTTGATCTTGCCAAGAAACAGTGTCTGTGCCTTTGACATAACCGGTACCGGCAATAAAATAAGGGATTTCTTTGATCAGTTCTTTTATGTCGCCGTCAGTTAGAGTTGTTATAACCACACCCATCACCGAAGCCGGCGGACCTTTTTCATCCGCTTTACCTGGGAGTATACCTACCAGATTTGTTCCCATACTTTTTACTTGATTGAGAATCAGACTTTGCGCCCCAGCACCAACTGACATTACTACAATCACCGACATCACGCCGATAACAATTCCAAGCATTGTCAAAAACGACCGAATTTTATTTCGGCCGATTATATGCCAAACATTTTTGATATTTTCAAAAATATCCATAAAATTATTTTACCAACTCTGTGGCTATTTGCGCGATCTGACGATTAATAACTTTTTCATCGCTTTCTATAACTCCGTCTTTGATACGTAAAATCCTTTTAGCATGTTCGGCGGTATAACGCTCATGAGTTACCAAAATTATAGTTTTTCCTTCTTCGTTTAACGATTGTAATATTTTCATAACTTGTAATCCAGATTTACTATCTAGATTTCCTGTCGGTTCATCCGCAAAAATGATTGAAGGATCATTGACCAAAGCGCGGGCTATCGCCACTCTTTGTTTTTCACCACCGGATAATTGCGAAGTATAATAATTCAAACGATGTTCCAATCCCACATTAACCAAAGCTTGTTTAGCTTTATAGACGCGGATATTACTATTACTCACCCCATCATAAAGAAGTGGCAACATTACATTTTCCAATACTGTAGTTCGCGGTAAAAGATTGAAAGATTGAAAAACAAAACCCACTTCTTTACTCCTCATCTGAGCCAGCTCATCATCATTTAATTTACTAACATCTCTGCCTTTGAAAAAATATTTTCCACAGCTGCTTTTATCCAAAAAACTCAAAATATGCATGAGAGTGGATTTGCCCGAACCGCTCGGACCCATTATCGCCACAAATTCACCTTCTTCTATTTGAAAGCTCATTTTATGAAGTACGGGTGTTACTACCTCGTCATTCACATACTCTTTACATAAATCTGTAACTTTTATCAATGACATATTAACGAGTTGAAATGATTATTTCTTCGTCTTGTTGTAGACCTTCTAAGATTTCCACCTTACCGTCATCAGCTCGTAAACCGGTAACAATCTGTCTATCCTGAGCTTGGCCGTTTACCAAAACCCGCACAAAACGACCGTTATCTCCGGACCTTAACGAACGACTCGGAATATACAAAACATTTTCACGTTTATCGGTTTTCAAAACGACGTTGGCAGTCATCCCGGATTTAATTTCTCTGTCTGTTTCTTCCAAAGCCACTTTAATTTTGTAATACACCACATCTTGAATTATAGTAGCGCTATAATCTATATTAACGAGTTTACCGACAAATTTTATTTCATCACCATAGGCATCTAGAGTTATCACCGCCGGATCATTTAATTTGATTTTTGCCACATCGGTTTCGGGAATGTCCACTGTAATTTCAAAATGAGGTGTCAACAAATTGACCATTTTTTCCGAAGGCAAAATTTGCTCACCGACTTTTTTATTTATTTTAGCTACCACCCCGTCAATCGGTGCGCGAATAATAGCTTTTTCTCTGTTAGCTTGAGCCTGATACAACAAAGCTTTCAAAGCCGCTACATCAACTTCTCTTGGCGGATTTACTCTGCTTTGATAACTAGCCAAAGCCTGATCATAGGAAGCTTGTTTGATATTAATATTATTGGTTACTGTATTTTTTACAGTATTCAAATCGCTAAGCGCTTTATCATAAGCCAGCTTATAGGTACTATAACTGTTTTTGGCGTTAAAAATATTTTGTTTTTGTAAAATAATATTAGAGTAGTTGGTGGCAATAGTTGAGCGCTGAGTTTCGATAGTGGTTTTCTTGGTATCAAGCGCAGCTTGGGTCAAAGTACCAACCGGCGGAGTTGCGCGCAAAACATCACCGACCATAGTCAGTAAAGTGTTCATAGAAGAAAGAGCTTCTTCAATAGCATCCAGACCGTTATCAATCTCTATATAAACACTCTGCGAAGTCAAAGACAAGGTTTTATTTTTTGCCTCATTTATTTTTTCTTTAGTCAAAGGGTACTGATTTTCCGCTTGAATTTTTTTACTACTATCAAGCGCGGATAAATAAGTTTCAAAATCGTCATTGGCTAGCTTATTATCAATTCCCAAAATATTATCCGCCTGGGTCAAAGCGCTATCCAAAGCACTGCCAGCGGTTTTAATATAAGCCACGGCGGTTTTGTAAGCACTGTCAACTATAGCACTACTATCACCGCCTTCAGTCATTTTCAAATTATTTTTAGCAGTTTCCAAAGCTGTTTCCGCTTGAGCTACGGCGCTTAGAGCGTCTACTCTGGCTTGATCCAAAGCTGCCTCTGCCACATCCACGGCTGCTGCATAATATCTTTTGTCTTCATCGGAAATTCCGGTTAAACGTTGTTGTAAATTAGCATTGGCTTGAGCCACAGCGGCATTAAGATCATCGGCTTTAAGCTCGGCTAATATCTGTCCCGCTTTTATTTCCTCACCTTCTTTAACAAAAATCTTACCCACAGTTCCGCTCATTTCAAAATTCAATTTCAAATCTTGTGAAGATTCTATTTTACCGGTTGCATCCACTGTTTGTACCAGATCTCCACGCATTACTTTTACCGTATCATATTGCGGACCTGTCGGGGCTTTGAAACGACCGTAAGCGACAAGAGCAACAATCAAACCGACGACAATTATCACGTAGAACTTTTTTTGTTTGTAGAAAGACATAACTGTGAAAATTATAAATTATAAATTTTAAAATTATTTATTAAAATATCAAATATCCAATATCTAATTTCCAATCAATATCAAATTTCAAATACTTTTAAAATTGGTCATTTGGGCTTTATTTGACATTGGAAATTGGAAATTTGAAATTAAACGTTCTATTTCAAATATTAAATATGTTCCCACTCTTCTGTCTTTTTCAAATATCCGTCTTTTATACTATCAAAATACTCTTTCGCTTCTTCATAATTATTCCCTATCTTCCCGTCTAGAATAGCTTCTTCAATATCTTTTTTTATTTTTCCAACTGTCGGACCTGGTTTGAGACCACACGCTTCCATGATCTCGTCTCCTCTTACCGGTGATTGAAAAGCTCGCATCTTATCTATCTCCAGAACTTCGACTATTCTTTTTTCCAAGTTATCATAATTTTTCAAACGCTGTTCTTTTTTATTAGGATTTCCAGTAGTAATATCACATCGCCCTAAAATCAATAATTCCGGCAATTCATCTCCTAAGCCCACAATTAGACGTCGTACAGCCGAGTCTGTAACTCCGGTATCCATCAAAGCTATAGGATGTTGATGCCAACGAACAATCTTGGTCACAAATTTTGTTTCTTCTTTGGACATTTTGAGCCTACGGCAAATATCATAAGCCATTTTCCGGCCCAAGTGTTCATGTTGATTGAAAGTCCAACCGGTTTTGGGAATAAATTTCTTTGTCCCGGGTTTACCGATATCATGAAGCAAGGCGGCAAATCTCAATAAAGTATTATCCGAATATAACGCTACATTATCCACCACTTTAAAAGTGTGAACTAAATTATTTTTGTGTTGATGACCATAAACTTCTTCCACTCCGTCTAGTTTACTAACCTCGGGTAACACCATATCCATCAACCCGGTATGAAACATCAAAATCAAACCGATTGAAGGTTCTTTGGTGGAAAGTAGTTTAAACAATTCTTCTTTTATTCTTTCTGCGGAAATTATTTTCAAACGCTGACAATTTTTGTTTATAGATTCCAAAACTTTTTTTTCAATAGAAAAGTTGAGTTGCGAAGCAAAACGAACAGCTCGCAACATCCGCAACGGATCTTCACTAAACGTATTGTCCGGATCAAGCGGTGTTTTCAAAACTTTTTCTTTCAAATCAAGTTGCCCGTCAAACGGATCAATGATATTTTTTTTCAAAATAGTCGGAGTAATTTTTTTTAACATTATTTCTGTGGGTATAGCCATGGCATTAACCGTAAAATCGCGGCGACTCAAATCGGTTTGCAAAGTTGTCGGAGAAACTTTGGGTTTACGAGATTTTTCTTCATACACTTCACTGCGTGCTCCGGCAAATTCCAATTCTATCTTTTCTTCACCTTCTCCCAAAATATACCGAGCCGTATCAAAATCAGGAAACTCTACCAGACTCCCGGCTTGCTTCATTTTTTCATCCAATGCTTTGGCAAAAAACAAACCACTACCCACTACCACGAAATCCCAATCTTTTTTTTGTTCCCGATCAAGCAACATGTCTCGCACCGCTCCACCAACCAAAAAAATCGGCATCTTTTCTTTTTTTGCCACAGCAACGATTTCTTTTAGCACTTTTTTATTCCAATCCATAAAATTTCTAAAAATTGAATCGGGGAACAAAGTTTGGATATTTATTTAAATTTTTTTACCGCGATCAATATACTGCCTGGCTGTTTCCTCGACAATTATCCCTTGGTCAACAAAATTTTCCAAAACTTTTTCCATCGTAATCATCCCATCTTTAACCCCGGTTTGAATAGCGGATTTGATTTGGTTGATATTATTTTCTTTTATCAAATTGGCTACTGCCGGCGTATTTACCAAAATCTCTCGTACCGCCACACGCCCCCCGTCTTTGCGAGGTAACAAATGTTGTGCTACCACACCGCGCAATACAGATGAAAGCTGTATGAGTATTTGACGCTGTTTACTACC
>Ga0208040_1004496_pt1 | contig 10589 bp, 10 predicted proteins | sample AD_UKC083_MetaG_FD_184431 | JGI IMG/M metagenome (GOLD analysis project Ga0208040, IMG submission 184431) | Active sludge microbial communities of municipal wastewater-treating anaerobic digesters from USA - AD_UKC083_MetaG (SPAdes) (version 2) | ecosystem: Engineered > Bioreactor > Anaerobic >... | reverse complement strand
AAGCCATTCAAAACATGAATATGATAGGGCATGTCATAATCATCTTTTCGGATTTCATCATCAATTACAAACAAACCTTTCGCTTCTGTAATTGGATATTTTACGAGCAAATCCTGTAGAACTGTATCAAAATATAACTGTGTTATACTTTGAAAAATATTCGTATCGAAATACTGTTCAATTAGTTGATAGGTCATTTTATAGATTTATGTTCAATGTTTTTACCTGTGAAGAAATAGTTTAATATATAATAATCGGGTCGCCAGTTGGCTTGGTTAACCATTCATAATCGCTTGTTTTAATTTTTTGCCTCATATTTTTCATATTTATTTCTATTACATTATTCATTCCATTCCTGCCCGTCAAAGTCGTCTGACCAATCAGATTAATCGCAAACTTCCAACCACCCAAACCCCTCGGAACTCTTTTCGCTTATGCCGGCATGCCAGATCATCCGGTGTACTTCAACCGGCGCGATAAGTTCAAAATCGAACAGATTTCCTATAACCCGCGATTCTTCTTTGGTGCCGGGCTTGATCAGAAAACCCTGCCTTTTCCAGTACTTTGATTCTTCCAGCCATTTGGCGGGTTCGGGTTCTCTGAAGATTGGTTCGCCATCCCGACCTGTTCCATCGAAAATTTTAAGTGACAAATCTTCAACCATAACATTCCCTTTTCCCGTGTTCGCGAACTTTTCGGCAATATGTTTCAATGAAAGTTCTTTAAAACCAACTTCGTACGGCTTCAGATATTTAGGATATTTATCCGTTTTGGTTCTGTAACTCACCACCCATGGCGTTTCAAGCCGGTAGCGCATGGTTTCAGAAAATACCGGATCAGGCAACGCTTCTACACCTATTACCTTAAAGTCTATCCCGTTGAACTTGTCGCCAAGGAAAAACTCCTGGTTCATAAAAAGCCCCTTAATAAATGTTGATGCTGCCTCAGGGACATCAAAACTTATCCGGAACCTGATTTCATGCCCGCTAATTTCAAAAAGTTTTTTTTCTTTCCACATTTTTGGTCTTCCAAAATCCAGAAGCGAGAAGCAGAAAAGCTTGTACAGTTTCGTCTCGCTTTGTCCATACCCCTTTTCATGAAGAAATGAGGCGAAATCACTGTCGGCCTGTTTCAGCACCTTATAAATCCAGGCACTCAGGTAATACTGGTAATCCATTGGAAGCATACGTTGCTTCCCGGTACGATTGAACGTGATTCCAAATCTCATAAATGATCCGGTTTATAACGATTTAAACACTGCTCTCAAAAAACACCTCCGCCCTGACACGTCTGTAAGGCCTTTCTGTTAAATTAATCCCTGTAATTCTTGCCCTGACGGGTATCCCCTGGTCAATCATTCTTGCTATTATTCTATTCTCGTCTCTTGGCAGGTAACCCAGTTTCGTCCCCCCGGAATATACCTCCACGGCGTACCAGTCGTGTCTGTTACCCGGTTCCCTTCTGAGGTCAAGCATCCCGTTAACACGCAGCGAACCCTGTACCCCAATGCCCCCGTAATATCTAAAGCCGGCTATATAGGGCGAACTTAGTATTGTCGTCCTCAAGGGTACAGCATCCGCGGCTTTCGGGTATAGCAGCATAGCACCGGCAAAAGCAATCTTCTTCAAAAACGAACTTCTATCCATAACTTCACAAGTTTTCCTGAAAATAGGGAAACCATACTTCTGAAATCGCGAAGTCTTTATAATTTTTCTTTCTTCAACATCAAAAAATTCCGGAATCCTTCTCCTCCAATCACCTCAATGTTTTCTGACAAGCCCATCACGAATCTTCCCGGTCCCTCATATTTGGCAACCATCACCTTTAATCTGAAGCGGTTTCCCTTTATCATTTCAAGATATCTATCTGCAAGCGGATATTCCTCTATCAGAAGATTTCTGGCTCTTATGTTGACAATTATTTCTATTTCCTTATTCAGTTCGCCTGTATTCCGGAAAATATCAACCGGCTTAGCCCTGTGCAAGTGAGGACACTCCCACACGAAAGGCGTTTCTACAACTTTTTCTATCCTTGATACTTTAAACTGTCTGTTCTGTTGTAAATCAAGGTCAAAAGCCCATACAAGATTAAAATCATCCTTGAATTCAAAAGGTTCCACCAACCTGTTCTTTACAGTCTCGCTGTTGCCGGAGTAATAATTCATAAGGAGTACCTGCCGTTTGTCTTTTATGGCCTTATGGAGGGCCGCTGCCTTTTCCGATTTATGGCCGGAGATATAATTCTCAATAATTCTGTCCTGGTTCAGGAATGAAACAAGCTTTTTCCTAAGTACGGAGGAAACTCCGCTTCCTGCATCCAGAACATCTATGCATCTTGACAATAAATATAATTCCTCTTCCGAGAAATGAAGAACATTCAACAAGACACGCGAGTCAGGCAAAGAGTTGTCTATCCAATACCTCCCCTCTTTCTGCCTGAGGTCAAAGCCTGTTTCCTTCAACAGGTTACAATAGCTGTAAAATGCCGTATCCCTTATCCCGAGGAATTCTTTACATTCCTCTTTAGTCTTGGAATAACCGTTCGATAGACACAGTATCAAACGAAGTATCCGGTGAGTTTTTGTATTGTCTGCCACTTGATAATATTGATTGGAAAGAAAACCATTAATTGCAATCACCCATATTAAAAGCCGGAATACAACATACAGTATAATGCCTGCTCTGATGCTTCCAAAAATCATAAAGTTAAAGCAAGCTTATCAGAACAAACAATCCTGATTGTTTTGTAATAAAGATACAATTAATTATCGCGTAATTAATTGTCTGTCCGGAGAATTTTAACGCCAGAGCAATTAACGAAAAGCCACCTCACGGGCAACTCTGTCAAACCCGGGGGTATTGACAAATTTACATCCGGCAAAACCGGTATGAGCAAAAGCCTGGTCAGCACTTATTGCAATAAGGATATTTGGACTTCTTAGTTCTTTACTATCTTTCACCTGACAGGAAGTTAGGATCAATCCGCCTCCCAGTGAACAGATGACTGCAGATGGCAGAGCTTTCATAGATTTCAAGTTTTGAATAGATAAGGTTAATTTATGCTTTTCTGTAAATTTCATTTCAATTATATACTATTATTTCAGTTAAGAAGCACAACATAAAAGTAATCAAAGAGATTATTGGTGGAAGGTGTTACTTATGTGTAGCTTATATAGACGTTAAAATGCTTACGGTGAAAATCAACGAAATTGACCACCGGGTATTTCAATCTCCACACCCCACTTCTGTAAGAGGTATGGAGCTGTTCTCATTTCATAACCTGCATTGGTACCGGAAATAGGATTATCAATCCTGTACTGAACCAGTTGCTTAACTGCATTGACCAATTCCGGACCTGCAATTTCGTTATCAGTTTCATGGATGATATCTATACTGTTCAAGGCAAAATTCCTATCCAGATAATCATACACATCCATATCCGTCAAGATGTTAATATATGCTTTAATCGCCTCTTCTTTTTCTCCAAGGCCATATAAGGCTTCTGCAGCAAGGGTTGCTACTGATCCGGCTCTGTCATATGCAGTTTCCTTTAATGCCGGAATAGCTGATCTGGCTTCCTCTTTTAGGATTAAAAGTCCGGTCGCACCCCAGTAACGTATCCCGCTGTGATCATTTTTCAGGTATTCAACAAAAGTATTCAGATCTTCTATATCCCCCAATGTGGCAAGATCTGCTGCCTGCATCAATTCTTCAAACGGACATTCTTCTGAATGCATATAATCATACATTGATCCTCCTTTCGCATAATACATGTATTCATCTTCAGGAATCAGGCCTATATCGCGTATTTCTTTCCTCCATCTCATTTCTTCTCCACGCATCCTTAACAAAACTTTTTCATACCCAGGATCATCTGCCAGGTTATTTATATTCCACGGATCTTTTTCCGAATCATAAAGCTCTTCCACCGGTTTTTCCAGGAAAAACATAGTTTGAACAGCATTTGTTCTTCCTGCTTTATATTCATTTGCCCATGATTGCGTCGAAGGAAGTCCAAACAATGTACGTAAATACTGCATAGTGGGACGGAAAGGCATATAATTTCGTATATATCTGTACTGCCGGTCTTTTACCGCTCTCACATTATCATAACGCTCATCCATCCTTTCACGAGCCATGTAAACATATTCGGGATCTTTTGTCTTTTGATTCCCCAGGAAAGCCTTGCCCTGCATATAATCGGGTATCTGAATTCCTGCAATGCTGCACAATGTCGGTGCCAGATCAACAAAATTTATCAGACGATCTATCTTATTTCCCGGTTTTTTGGCAGGATACAGATATTTGTATTTTTCAGGAATTCTAATAATAAAAGGTATTCGCGTACCGGTCTCATACATAAAACGTTTGCTTCGCGGCAAAACACCTCCGTTGTCTCCATAATACATCACTATCGTATTTTTATCCAGTCCGCTTTCTTCAAGTTCTTTAAGTAAATCTCCAACCTTTTTATCCATATCTTCAACAGCATCATAGTATAAAGCCCAGTCAAAACGGATTTCAGGCGTATCGGGATGATAAGGAGGCAGAATGACCTTGTCCGGATGGTGTCGCAACTCACCGACAGGTTTATTCTGACCCCTGTTTATACTGCTTTCATGGCTTTCCATAAGATTGAATACAGCAAAGAACGGTTTACCTTCCGGGCAGTTTTTATAATGTGCCTTATTGCTGCTTTCATCCCATATCTGATCTGGAATTATACTCCCAGTATTGTAATCGGTTTTGGAGTTGTTGGTACAGTAATAACCTGCCTGACGTAAATATTCAACGTAAGTCCGAACTACCTCCGATTTTGGGTAATCACTTCTCATTTGGATATTGCCATTGGAATTGGCATAAACGCCTGTAATAATACAATTTCTGGAAGGTGAGCTGACAGCATGCGGGCAATAGGCATTGGTATATAAAAAGCCTTCACCAGCCAGTTTGTCAATATTCGGTGTTGTAGCAAACGAATTCCCGTAACAACCAGTAAAAAATGCACTATTATCTTCACTGGTAATCCAGAGAATATTAGGAAGCTCTTCAGGTGGCCTTTGCTTACAACCTATTGCCAGTCCGGTTGCAGAAATGGCAGCAATGGCCAACATTGAATTTTTTGTTTTGTATTTCATTGTGAAAGTTCTTAAAATATTATTTCAATTATTTGAAAATCAACAAAAATAGTCAATATAAATCAAATGGCACTCTGGCCACTCAAAAGTTTAACTAACAATTGATTAATGAGACAACAATAATAATTCATCAATAGACTTTTCATCATAATATAATTTTGATTTTAATGGTATGATGCCTGCCTGTCGGCAGACAGGGAAGCCACATGTTTGAAAATTATATAGTTACGTATTTGTGTATGCAATACATGTGGGTCTCATAATAAGGAGTAATCAAAGGTCCTTTTAAAATCGGATCGTCAACAGATTTCATCCATTTAACCTGAATTATTCATAAATGTTGAGAAAAAAGGGTGTTTTTGTCTTTTAATATAGTTTAAATAGCTATATCTAAATTGATTACAAACAGAAAAACACCCTTTGAACAATGATAAACAAAAATAAAGAAATATTTCCAGGCGAGCTTATTCTTTTTCCTATAAAAAGTAAAAATACTGAACTTAGTTTCAGTGGTGGTCGCGTAAGCAGTGATGGTGGATTATTACTCATTCTCGAGATTTACAAGCAGTTAAATCTCTTATCTTCAGCAAGTAAGAGTAACCTTGAAGGAAGGGATCAGCGTTATATAGATTATTCCATCAAGGAACTGCTGATACAGCGTGTTTTTCAAATAATCGCCGGCTATGAGGATTGTAATGATCTGCGTGAAGACATGATACTGAAAATGTGTGCAGGCAGGCTGCCTCAGAGTGATAATAATCTGGTCTCACAGCCAACAATGACCCGACTTGAAAACTCAGTAACACGGAGTGATCTTTTTCGCTTAGGCAAATGCCCGATAGGTAACAATTGAAAGTGCAGAGAGAGAATTTAAACAATACCAAAAACCAGTACAACGTTATTATTCACTTATGTACAAAGCCGGAACATTGAAAAATCATCAACGGGTTATTATAAAAGTTGAGGTAAGCTCACTGAGGACCAACATTCTTTATATCATTACCAATTTGAAAGAATATCGCACTCGTGATTCATACGAAAAGGGATACTGTGCCAGGGGTTCGATGGAGCTTCGTATAAAAGATCACAAGTTATACCTTAAATCAGATCGATCATCTTGCACAAAGTTTACCGCTAATCAGTTTCGTTTATTATTACAATCAATGGCATATATACTTATTCACCCTGCATAAGGAGGTATTGAAAGGACATGGTGAGATTTTATAACCGATTTTTACGCGTAATTTTGGGTTTATGAATTAATCAGGCTAATAGAAAACTCCTGGTCCTGTTTCGAGGCGCACTATAAGCTGTATTGACAATCCGAAGGCATCCAATAAAAAGCCACCTCAGGGACATAAATTCCCTGAGGTGGCTTAAAAATCAATAAGCTATTGTTAAAGTTACTATTTCATCAGTTTTTAAGTATTAATTATATCTCAAATTTTCGTTAGCTGATATCATTTCAAAACGTGTTCGATTGTTTTCGTTCCCTCGGGGCCACACAGTTTTATGTAAATTTCCCCATTGATTACATCGCCCCTCAGGTATGCATTGTTACTGTTAACAATAACCGGGAAAGATGTTTTCCCTTCAACTGGTGCATTATAGGAATAGTTGTGCGTGTGTCCGCTCAGCACCACATCAATATCGGCCTTATTCAGTAAAGGCAGAAATATTTCATCGATGTGAAGTGTACCATGCCAGTCACTTACCGTCGGGGGCATGTGAAGAATGACAATCCTGGCCTTTGCTTCTCTGAATTCCTTTTGTTTAATGGTGTTTTCCAGCCAGGCTGCTTGTTCATTCCGGTAGGCATCAAAATCAGCAAGACCGCTATATTCAATATCAGAATCAGGTTTGTCTTCTCCGCAATCAAGAATCAGAAATGCAGCATCTCCCACATTGAATGTCCTGTAGACCTTACCGTCCCTTACCGGGAAATAATCCATCAGAAAATCAGCAAAAGGGCCACGCGTTTCATGATTCCCGCGATTGAATATTATCGGTATTCTTTTCGCAAAAAGTTCTATTGAGGCATCCATGAAATCAGTAAAGATCTGTTCTTCACTGATAAAAGAAGATGACATGTCACCATTAAAAAATACCATATCAACAGAACTGAAATCAATCTCCTTGCATAGATCTTTCATGAATTGCGCCCGACCGTGAATATCGTTAAACATAATGAACGAAACAGTATCGTCGCTGGTGCTGAAGGTCTTAAAAGAAAGAGAATTACGGCTATACGCTGGATTAGCCACAGTTATTCCATATACAATTTTAGCATCATTCTCCCAGCTAAGCACTTCTTTTGAAAACACTGCATAACGGTACCTGGTTCCGGGGGTGAGGTTCTCTATCCTTACTTTATGCAGATGAGTAGCTGCCTGTTTACGTCCAAGATAAGTGTCAAAATACTTTGGACGTTCTTTCCCGTAAAAATGACTACCGTCGTCAGGAGCAATTTCAACCCATGATAAAGCATTATGATTAGTAAGCCACACAATGGTAACAGCTGTTTCGCTCATGTCACACAGATATGGTCCATGAGTTATCCCGAAATCCTGCTTATACTGTCCTGCAATGGTTGACCAATAAAATAAATGCGTTATTATTATAAGTAATATTAACCTGTTCATAAATCAGATCCATTAAAAAACAGTGAATTATTACATAAAACTTAATTGATAAAATAATCGTTACTTTCGGTCAGATCAATATCCCGGATTCTGGATGAGTTTACTGTTCTTGCTCATTTCATCACGGAGAATAGGGAAGAAATAAGCTTTATCATTCCATGACCAGATCTCGAAGTCCTTGGGAAAGATAGTTGGAACAGTAGCAGTTACTTTAGTCACGGGATCCATTTTATACGTTACATCGGCAACCTTAATCGGTTTATATACCTCGGGGCCTATAACCCAACGTCGTACATCAAAAAATCTGTGTTCTTCAAATGCCAGTTCAAGACGTCTTTCATGACGTACAAATTCTCTTGCCTCTGCCTGGTCGTCGGTCACCCGCGGGGGCATTCCCGCCCGTTTCCTGACCAGATTCAGTGCATCCAGACCTGTCTGAAGATCGGCTCCGCCAAGTTCAATACATGCTTCGGCGTAGTTCAGCAGCACTTCAGCGTATCTCATCCATCTCCATGGAACAGTTGCATAGAAATACTGGGCGTCCACTGCCGGGTCCAGACCTTTTCTCAGGTAATATCCCGTGTAGCTTCCGTTCCAGTTTTCCACGGTACTCTGCCTGGTATCGACGCCGTAATGAATCTTCACGGATTGAGTTTCCTCGTCCCATCTTTCCCATTTTCCAACCTGGATAATCCCTATAGGATCAACATTCTGGACATCGGCCGGGCGCGGTTTCCAGACAGCTCCTTCATATAGAACCGTTGCATAGAACCTGGGTTCACGGTTAGCATAAGGCAGGGATGCATGAGCCGGGTTATTCCAGTCAAATTTTGATCCGTCTTTCATTTCATAGGCATCAACCATTTCCTGGATTGGTGCATTCGTTCCCCAGTTATGATAACCGTTTGGTCCAGTGACAATTCCATACATCTGACGCTGATTCGTGGTAAAATACTTTATAAAGATGTCCTCTTCGGTATTTTGTGCTATGAACAGCTCTGCCAGGTTCTGGGCTACGGAATCAGTTGGAGCCGGCTCAGCCTTGTAGAGACTGTACAAGCCGAGATCGATAACCGCTTTCGCGGCATTTTTAGCAGCTGTCCAGCGCTCGGTTCTGCTTCCGCCTGTATAGCCGATCAGCTCAGGATTAGAGTATCCCGGAAATACAGTCGTGTTGTACAAATCGCTTGCAGCATAAAGCAATACCCTGGCTTTAAGGGCAAGTGCAGCGCCTTTCGTTGCACGGCCTTTAGCGTCGCCGGAATGAGTTTCGGGTAAAAGACCCGCAGCCAGATCCAGTTCACTGACCATAAAATCAACGCAATCAGCGTAAGAACTTCTTTCTATCAGAAAATCGTCAGATAGTCCATAGGGTTTGGTGATTATCGGAACTCCCCCATATACGGCTGTCAGTTCATGATAAAGATAAGCACGCAGGAAATGGACCTCACCTTTCATCCTGTCACCGAGGGTCTTGCCATCTGTCAGGGTTGCCTCGAATGGCACCTTTTCAATATTTGCAAAGAAAATATTGCAATATCTTATCGTCTTGTATATATCATTCCATGATCTGTAGCGGCTTGGAGTGCTCCATCCCGGGATCTGGTCCACCGTAAGCAGGCAGTTGTTAAAGTTTTTGGATGCACCATTGCCGCGATAATGACCTTCATCAACAATGTTTGATTTCAATCTGCCGTTGCTGAATGGTTCATCAAGTCTCCAGTAGATTTGATTAATGAATGTTTCAACAAGAGCCGGATCATTCCACACGTCTACTTCCGAGAATTCTGTAAGAGGTTTTGTTTCGAGGAAATCCTTATCACAGGAAGAAAGAAAACCTACAACAGCGAATATAGTTATAAATATATAAATTTTTCTCATGATCTTAATATTTAGAAGATTACATTAAGCCCGATGTTAAATACCTTATTCAAGGGATATGCAGTTGCCGAAGTCGATTCCGGGTCAAAATCAGTAAGTTTATCAAGTGTTAACAGGTTAATCCCGCTGAAATAAATCCTTAAGCCGCTGAGTCCTACATTTTTGATTGACTCGGGAAAACTGTAGCCTATTTCAAAGTTTTTCAGTCTAAGGTAATCTGTGCTTGAGAGCCAGTATGTATTATTCTCATTATCCCTCCAGTATTCTCCGTAACGGTTCCATGTTCTTGGCTTATTTGTAACCTGGTTTGTTTCCGTCCATCTCCCGGTCACGTCGGAAAGAAGGAAATTACCTGCTTCTCCCTGCATCTCATAATACCTGTTGACCACGGCGCCTGCAGCCCACTGTAAGAAGATCGAGGTATAAAAATTCCTATAACCGAGATTTATATTCATACCGCCGGTGAATGTCGGCATATCGGTTTTGTAATTCATCTTTCTGTCAAGGCCATCTATTTTCTTATCATCATTGACATCCTCGAAAATAATATCTCCCGGTCTGGCCCCGGCCCAATGAGGATAGGCGTCAACTTCTGCCTGATCTTTAAAAACCCCTATTGCCTGGTAATAAAGAGTTGAATTCATGGGGTGTCCTGTTGATTTTTGGTAATCAGGTATTCCCGGAGTCTCATCCCAGAATTTAATCCTGTTTTTCTGATATCCGCTGTTGACTGATATATCGTAGGTCAGGGCTCCCCAGGCGTTGTTATATCCTATTGTGAACTCAAATCCCTGGTTTACAACCTTTCCTATGTTCTCGCGCGGCAATGTCAGTCCTGTCGATGCAGGAACCGAAGCATTCCGATAGGTTAGAATATTTGTACGCAGGTTATAGAAATATTCAGCGGAAAAATTCAATCTTCCTTTTAA
>Ga0208040_1004495_pt1 | contig 10589 bp, 8 predicted proteins | sample AD_UKC083_MetaG_FD_184431 | JGI IMG/M metagenome (GOLD analysis project Ga0208040, IMG submission 184431) | Active sludge microbial communities of municipal wastewater-treating anaerobic digesters from USA - AD_UKC083_MetaG (SPAdes) (version 2) | ecosystem: Engineered > Bioreactor > Anaerobic >... | reverse complement strand
TTGTAAGACTTCTCAAACCTGCTATTTGGTGGGGAGAATAATTTTAACCATTTCAGGATAAGCTATGAAAAATATTTTAGAAAAAATAATCGAAGAAAAAAGCTATGATGACTTGGGGAATTGGTGTCTTCCATCCTTGAGCAAATTTTCTGATACAAAAAGTTTATTTGAATATCAAAACGGAGCTATTAGAAATATCACAAAAGTTTTGCACGAATACTTTGGAGAAGAAAAAGGAAAACAACATCTTTTTGATTTGTATAAATCTCATGGACTGGATAATAGAGCTTTTGCAGTAGAAAAATATGCAAGTAAGACAGACAAACAAAATAGCAAGATAAACAGCAGATTTTTACTTTTTCAAAATCATTTTAAAATAACAGGAAGTGAAGGAGATGAATATATTTCAGGTGCGAATTTTATGAATCGTGCTTGTTTTTGGATGGCAACAGGAAGCGGAAAAAGTTTAGTTTTAATCAAAACGATTGAGCTTTTGGATTATTTGCAATCACAAGGAATCATACCAAAAAAAGAAATTATGCTTTTACTTCCTCGTGAAGATTTGATCAAGCAATTTACAAAAGAAATCGCAGAATTTAACAAAGGCAGAGAAAGACATATTGAGCTTGTAAATCTGAAAAGATACGAAGACGACAAGCAAGGTTTTGCTTTTGATAATAGTATCAAAGTCTATTATTACAGAAGCGATCTTATAAGAGACGAGAGAAAAGAAAATATATTGGATTATAGAAGTTATGAAAACAATGGAAATTGGTATGTATTTTTGGACGAAGCACATAGAGGAGGCAAAGAAGATTCACTCATGCAGGATTATGTAAGTATTTTATCTAAAAACGGATTTTCATTTAACTTTTCAGCGACTTTTACGGACAATATCGATTATTTGACGACTTGTTATAACTTCAATCTTGAAAAGTTTATACTCGCAGGATATGGGAAAAATCTGTATTTGAGTCAGTCATATTTTTCTTTTACCAAAGACAAAGACGATTTCAGCGAAAGAGAAAAACAAAAACAGGTTTTAAAATCTCTTATTACTTTTGCACTGGTCAAAAAACAAAAAAAAGAAAACTCCTATCATCATCCACTCCTTATAACTCTTGTAAATTCTATCAATACTGATGATGCGGATTTGCTTTTATTCTTCAAAAAGCTAGAAGAAATCGCAGGTGGACATATTGAAGAACAATTATTCACAGAAACAAAAAATGAACTCGTGCAAGATTTAAGAAATAATACTTCTTTTGTGTTTGGAGATGAACAGCTTAATTTTGATATAACAATAGTAGAAAACATAAAATTAAAAGATATTTTTGAGCAGGTTTTTAATGCTACAAATTATGGAAAAATAGAAATACTGGAAGGAGAAAAAGGGAAAGAAATTGTTTTGAAACTACAAACCAGCGAAAAACCTTTTGCACTTATAAAAATCGGAGATACAGGAAAATTCAAAAGAGAACAGCTTGGAGTAAATTATACAGTTATTACGAGTTTTGACAGCAAAAAATACTTTGAAAAAATCAATCAAAGCGAAGATATAAATCTCTTGCTTGGAAGTCGTAGTTTTTATGAAGGATGGGACTCTAATCGTCCAAATGTGATCAATATGATCAATATCGGAAAGCAGGATGCCAAAAAGTTTGTCTTACAAGGAATTGGTCGCGGTATTCGTATTGAGCCACACAAAGGAGAAAGAAAAAGGCTTGCTCAAAATCATATAGATAAAAATGTTTTACTTGAAACTTTGTTTGTCTTTGCAACAGATAAAAATGCAGTCAAAGCAATTATTGAAACAGTAGAAAACGAAAAAAACACTGAAGAACAAGAAATTTCACTTTTTGAAAATACCTCGAAACCTTTTGATTTACTGATACCGATTTACAAAGACGAAGAAACAAGGGGGAAAATTGCAAAGTTTAATATTGCAAAGGAGAGCTTAGAAATATTTAAAAATTTTATTGCTTCTTTTGATACAAATACCTTACTTATAAAAACAGGAATAGCAAAAACTGATCTTGAATTTTTGCTTGATGGAATTGAAAATGATTCGCTTTTTCAGATAAAAAATGAAAATATGTTTAGTGATATGGATTTGCTTTTGCAAAGACTTGTGAGCCATATCTCTGTCAAAAACAAAGTGGTATCAGGAATCAAAGAAGTATCAGACGAGATTATTCATTTTAAGCATATAAAAGTTGTTAATTTTAGTGATGAAGAAATTTCTTCTTTCAAGCAAAAAGTACAGAAAGTAAAAGATTTTGAAATGATAGATAAAAAAGACATTGAAGCGAAAATTAAGTCTGGGGAATTGTCTTTTGATGAAGCATTAAAGCTTGGAAATGCTACCAGTGAAGAATCTTTTAAAGACCTCAAAATCAAGAAGATTGCGGAACATTATTATTTGCCTTTGATTTATTCAGACAAAGAAAAAATTGAGTATATCAAACACATTATTGAAGTTGAAAGTGAAGTGAAATTTATTAAAAACTTAGAAAAACACATCAAAGAAAATAAACCTGATTGTAATTGGATGTTTAGCAAAATAGATCAAAATTTAGATTCGTTTCATATTCCGTATTTCTATAAGAAAGAAAATATTTATCGCAAATTTTTTCCTGACTTTATTTTTTGGACAAAGAAAGATGAAAACTACAAAATTGTTTTTGTTGATCCCAAAGGAACAAGCAATGCAGATTATCAAAACAAGGTTGATGAATTTGAAAAGTTATTTTTAGAAAACGGACAAGCAAAAATATTTACTTATAAAAACTTTAAAATTACTTTTGACCTGAAACTTGTTGCAGTTGATGTAAATAGCGTCAGTGATAAATATGAGAAATATTGGCTTGGAAATAATGATTTTAACTTTTTGAAATAATTATGAAATATACAAAAACTCAAACAAATAAGGTGTTTCGATTTTTTCAATTCACCCCTGCCCCTCTTGGAGAAAATCGAAATAGAAAAAATTAAATTTATAGGAATTAATATTTTGAACTGACCATAACACAGGCTATATGCCATTAAAACGGCACATAGCCTTAACCGTTATCCTTAATAAAATAGAAGAAACTCATCAACCCCAACCGGCAATATCAAAATTGCCAAAAGTGAGTTGCATGACGGTAAATATTGGCTACGAATACTACGATTCGCGCTTTGACAAATTTTCTGAACTAAAAAGCGATGAAGTTAATTTAATGAATAAACTCGACCACTTTTTTACTATCGGTATAGCGGGCAGTTACCGCAATATTTACGGATTGCTGAGCTGGGGCTTTACACCCTCACACACTCAAAGTTTTATGGAGTACAACTATAAACATACGGTAGAAAGTCGCCGTTTCCTTTTCAAAATGGGTTATATTTTTCCTTTGGCTCAAAATAAAGTGCTGCTTACGCCAACTTTGGGAGTTACACGCACCAGTTACGACGAATATTTCTACCCTTACGACAAGGAAGTTTCGTTGACGGAGTTTTTGATGAACAGTTCAACTAACGTTTACTACAAACAATATTGCGGCATATTGGGTTTGGACGCCGATTTTCGCCTAGCGGCTTTTGGCAACCGCAAACAGCACAATTTATACCTTTCGGCAGGAACAGGTTATATTTTCAAATTACACCATTTTCCGCACATAAAATCGAATAAAACCATACTGACATCGAACAACGAAATTATACAAAAAGGATTGTACATCGAACTCAGTTTGAAATACTATTACATCGTTAAAAACAAAAAAGATAAAAAAAATCACAATTATGATTTGGAATGAATACATCGAATGCAGCAGCCGCGATGCCATTATAGAACGGCAAAACAAAGGTTTACGAAAAATGGTAGAACGTCTCTACTTTAACGTTCCTTTTTACCGCAAAAAATTCCAAGAAATGGAATTGTCGCCTTACGACATCAAAGGCATTGAAGACTTGCACAAATTACCTTTTACCTACAAACAAGATTTGCGCGACAACTATCCTATGGGACTGTTCGCCGTACCGCAATCGGAAATTGTGCGCCTGCACGCTTCGAGCGGCACAACTGGCAAACAGACCGTTGTAGGCTACACGCGAAAAGATTTGGATATGTGGTCGGAAGTGGTAGCGCGCTGTTTGTCGTCAGCCGGTGTTGTCCACAAAGATATTGTACAAATAGCTTATGGTTACGGACTTTTTACCGGCGGATTGGGATTGCACTACGGTACTGAAAAAATAGGAGCGTCGGTTATTCCTATTTCGGGCGGTAACACGCACCGACAACTGCAAACGATGCAAGATTTAGGTTCTACGGTATTGGCTTGCACACCGTCGTATGCGCTCTATTTAGCCGAATCGCTCGAAAAATCGGGCATCACCAAAGACCAAATAAAATTACGAGTTGGAATTTTCGGTGCTGAATCATGGACAGATGAAATGAGGCGGGAATTGGAAAAGAAACTCGGCATCAAGGCTTTTGATATTTACGGATTGAGCGAAATTATGGGTCCCGGAGTGGCTTGCGAATGCGAATGCCAAAACGGTCTGCACGTAAACGAAGACCATTTTATTCCCGAAATTATTGACCCCATAACGTTAGAGCCACTGCCCGAAGGTCAAGAAGGAGAGCTTGTATTTACCACTATCACCAAAGAAGGTTTGCCATTATTGCGCTATCGCACACGCGACCTATCAACACTGCACTACGGCACATGTTCTTGCGGACGCACTTTGGTACGTATGGAAAAATGTAAAGGTCGAACCGACGATATGCTCATTATTAGAGGTGTAAATGTGTTCCCGTCACAAATAGAATCGGTGTTGCTAAGCATGCACGAAACTTCGCCACACTACCAACTCATTGTCGAAAGAATCAACAATTTAGATATTTTGGAAGTTCACGTAGAGATGGACGAACATTTCTTTGCCGACGAAATACGCAAAATTGAAGGACTCAACAAACGCATCAAACACAACATTGAAAACACTCTGGGCATCAGTGTTACCATAAAACTGGTAGAGCCTAACACCATTGAACGGTCGGAAAATAAAGCCAAACGCATTATCGATAACAGAAAAAAATAATCTCTAAAATCTAAAGCTATGACAATACAACAATTAAGTGTTTTTTTAGAAAACAAATCGGGACGACTTTTAGAAGTAACAAAAGTTTTAGGCGAGAACAATATTAATATGTCCGCCTTCAGTATTGCCGATACGTCTGATTTCGGTATGCTTCGTATGATAGTTGACCAACCCGAAGCAGCATTTGCAGCTTTGAAAAAACAGAATTTTTCGGTGAGCATCACGCCGGTGGTCGGTCTGATTATACCCGACAAAGCCGGAAGTCTTTACCACGCACTCAATGCTTTAAATGATGCCGCTATCGGAGTGGAATATATGTATGCTTTTTCGTTTAAAGAAGACGCAACCGTCATTTTACGCACAGCCGATGCCGAAAAGACAGCCCAAGTGTTGAAAGCCGCCAATTTCCAACTGATTTCAACAAAATGAACTAACGGATTTCGCTGATATTGTACGGAGTTTTCTGATACACAAAATAGTTCAACCAATTGGAAAACAATAAATTAGCATGACCTCGCCAACGAACTATCGGTCTTTCGGCGGGGTTATTGTTTTTATAGTAGTTGCACGGAAGTTCTATATCAAGTCCTTTTGCCAAATCGCGTTTGTACTCTTCATCCAACGTATTGGGTGAATACTCCGAATGACCGGTAACAAAAAACTCTCTGCCATTGCGCCCCATTACCAAATAGACACCGGCATTGGGCGATTCAGACAAAATGGTCAGTTCCGGAACTTTTTCCAAATCGCTCCTGAGAATAGTAGTGTGACGGCTGTGCGGAACAAAAAACTCATCGTCGAAACCTCTGAAAATTGGATTGAGCGGCTCCAACACTTTGTGCGAAAATACACCGAACATTTTTTTATCCAAGGCGTGCTTGGGAACATTATAATAATGGTATAAACCTGCTTGCGCCGCCCAACAAATGAAAAATGTGGACGTAACGTGCGTACGTGCCCAATCGAACACGCCCGTAATTTCCTCCCAATAAGTAACCTCTTTAAACGATATCGTTTCTACCGGCGCACCCGTAATAATCATGCCGTCGTAGGTCTGTTCGCGAACTTCGGAAAATGGACGATAAAACGCTTTCAGATGCTCGATAGGCGTATTTTTAGGAGTATGACTGTTCAGTTTCAAAAAATCTACCTCTATCTGCAAAGGCGTGTTTGACAACAAGCGGATTAAATCGGTTTCCGTTGTTATTTTTATAGGCATCAGGTTTAATATCAGCATTTTAAGCGGACGAATATCTTGTGTAGAAGCCCTTTCGGTATTCATTACAAAAATATTTTCCTGCTTCAGCAAGTCAATAGCCGGAATCTTATCAGGTAAATTTAATGGCATAATGAAATGTATTTTATAGTTTTTCTTATTTAATTTTATAGTATTTGCGGTACAAATCTCTGAAATCTTTCGTCTGTTTAAATTCTTTCAACCAACTGTTTATCTCAGTTTGAAGTGCTGAAGCACGCTTGTTCATACCCCACGCCTGAAATTGCTGAAATCCCAACACCATGGCAATATCTATTTCGGGATAATAAACTTTACACAAACGAGCGGTAAACTCGTCGCTGACGGCATAAGGAATTTCGCCGCGCGACACCATGGCAATGAGTAATTCAGTGTCCGCGCCGCTAATGTGAGCCACTTGAAACTCTACGCCAATTTCTTCTCTGATATGGTTTAAACGCGGCAAATAAGGCGAATGTTCAACCGCATAAACGGTAATACCGTCCAAATCCAGACTATTGCGCAACGGAACACCTTCATTATAAACATTGTCGGACAACTGCACCAACACCAAACGGCTGGTTAAAATAGGGTCGGAAAAGGCGATGCGCCGCCGCAACTCCACCGTAACGGGAAGATTGCGCAAAATTAAATCGTAAACGCCTTTGTTCACACCAACAATGCACCGCTCTAAATCGTCTTCTACGGTTATGTTCAGTGCTAAACCGTGTTGGTCAGCAAAACGTTTTACCAATTCATATTGAAAACCTTTCATTGTGCCGTCTTCCACAAAATAGCCGATAGAGCTGTATTCGGTCGCCACGTTCAACTCCTTGTCATCTACAATATCTTCAAAATCGCGATAACGGTTCAAAAACGCCACCAACAAGGCAATTGCCGCAATCAGCAACGCTACCGATACCCAAAAATACCATTTTTTCAGGAAACGCCATTTTGCTGCCGTATGTCTAATTAATTGTAGAAAGTCCATGACAAACCAAATTGGAATGTACCCGGGTTAATCGGATAATTCGGCATTGAAAAATAGTTGTTTATACCAAATACGCCTTTGTTCCAATGCGCATATTGCACATAAAAACGCATTCTTTTCAGGTGAAAATTCAAATAAACGTTCAACTCGGGATAATTGCCCACCAAAGTTTCGTTTTGTATGCGAAATTGTCCGGTAGCCGGCACATAAACAGGACCATAATAAGCAGTATGATAGCGCACGCTCACTCCCGCTTGAAAAGTCAGCACTTTGAAAAATTTATCCTTGTAGTACAAATTAGAATAGAGTGCCAAATCGGGCAACGGCAATATTGCGCGGTTGCCGGTAAATTGATAAACAAGTTGGTTGTCGAGATGCAACCGCCACACGCCAACGTTTGCCGTAACATCGGCTGCCAGCACCTGCACATTACCGTTGTACTGCTCGGGAAGTCCTTTTGTATTAAAATAGACCAAATTTTTAACATTTTCCATCTGCACGCCCAATGAAATACCACGCGTGGGAACGGAAAAACGCACTTTGGCATTGAAACGCAATTTATTTTTAAAATGATTGTCCCATCGGAAGTGATTGGACGAATAATTTTCTACAAAATTACTAACTGTTTCGTTGTGAAAACCCACACCGCCGTCTAAACGCAATTCGTCTTTTTTTACACGAAAAATTGTGTACACATTGCCCATTAAGTTAAATTCGCCCGCTTTCGGTCCCAACACATAAACTTCGCCTCGGGCATCGTAAGTCAGCACTTTACCTTTTCGTTTTGCTATTTGCAGCCCCACTTTCAAAAGATTTTCGTAATAACCTTTTTTCAGCGAATCGAACACTAAGGCATGATAACGCAAATCGTATTCCACAAACGTTTCAAGACCAAAACGCAACACCTTATTAAAATCTTCTTCAAGCGTGAATCCCACTGTGTTTTTCAGCGACCAATAGCACGACGAATCGTTGGTGTATGAAGTGTTGAGATAGGTAGAATCGTAAAAATCAGTCGGAACCGTTCTTTCATGGTAGCGTTTTCGTGCATACTCAAATTTAATGGCGTGAACAATGCTGGAAATCGGCAAAAACTCTTTCTTCACAGAATCTTCATTAACCTGAATTTCAACATCTTTGCCAAAACGGTAACGTTGATTATAAAAATAAATATCGTTATTGTAGTTCGAAATTACATCGTTCAACCGCGTAGGAATATCTTTGGGAGCGAATGTGGCAGAACCCACCACCGCTTGCGGATTTAAAATAAAAGTCGAATCGGAAATACCGCCATTCTCATAATTTCTGAAACGATTGAACATAATCACGGCATTGCCCGAATAGTGTTTGTTTTCGTAACTCATCCAAAATCCGCCATTTTTCATATCCGCAGCCTGATTGGCATACTGCCCGCGCGCATAAATGTAGTTGAACAGACCGCCCACATTCAGCCGTTTATTGGCATTCATGGTCAATAAAGCCTTAAAATAGTCTTCTTCGCTGTATTTCGGCAGTGCCGAACGGTAAACCAAATGCGAATAGGGAATATTTGTGCTGAAAAAAGAGACATCTTCGGGAGTAATGACATAGGCATCGTAGGGCAACGAAAAAAGATAATCGGTTTTGTTGGTTCTATCAAAATAAATTTTCGATTGCAACGGCGAGCCGAGATTGCCGTTCCACGAATTGGCGATGCTGTAATTGTTTACCGGATTATTATCCTGATAGCTGGTAATCAGCGTATCAACCGCCACCGAATCTTTAAATCCGAAACGTTCGTCGATGCGCCAATTGCGCACTTCCGACTTGGGCAACACCTTTTTTTGAGGAGTAGCAGATTCTTTTTGCGGCTGTCCGAAAACAGTTGCAAAGAGCAATAAACCGGCACAAAAAAGCCCCAATTTCTTCATAAACTGCAAAAATACTGCTTTTTTTCCATATTCAAACTAAAAAAATTGCAAAATTAGCACGCTCTCATCTTGCTAATCGACACATAAAAAACGGTAGCGCATTCTTTTTAGTCTGCGCTACCATTGTTATTTATTAAAAATTTTAAATTAGGTTCAATTCCTTTAATGTCGCCACATTGCCTTTAACTGCTTTTGCGCTGGCGGCAAATTTTTCTTTTTCTTCGGCTGTCAATTCAAGTTCAACAATTTTTTCGACACCGTTTTTGCCCAAAATCACCGGAACACCGATGCATAAGTCGCTTTCGCCATACTCGCCTTCAAGCAATACGGAGCAAGGAATCATTTTCTTTTGATTGTGCAAAATTGCTTCTACCACAAATGCACCGGCAGCACCAGGAGCATACCATGCCGACGTTCCAAGAAGACGAGTCAGCGTGGCACCGCCCACCATGGTCGATTTAGCAACTTCTTCTAATTTTTCGGCACTTAGCAACGTGCTAACAGGAATGCCTTTGTAGGTAGCGTAGCGCGACAAAGGAATCATGGTCGTATCGCCGTGACCGCCAATAACCATACCTTCCACTTCGTTGGCATTGCAACCGAGCGCTTGACTTAAAAAATATTTAAAACGCGAGCTATCCAACGCACCGCCCATACCGATAACACGATTTTTAGGCAAGCCCAACGATTTGAGAGTAAGATAAGTCATGGTGTCCATAGGATTGGAAATACAAACCAAAATGGCATTCGGAGAATATTTCAGAACATTTTCCGCTACACTTTTAACGATTTTGGCATTTACGCCGAGCAGTTCTTCGCGCGTCATACCCGGTTTGCGAGGAACCCCCGAAGTGATAACCACCACATCGGAATTGGCGGTTTTTGCATAATCGTTAGTGCAGCCGATAAGGTTGGTGTCAAAACCGAGCAATTGAGCGGTTTGCATCATATCCATAGCTTTACCTTCCGATACGCCTTCTTTAATATCGAGCATAACAACTTCATCAGCTACTTCGTTGAAAGCTAATACATTAGCGCATGTAGCTCCTACATTACCTGCGCCTACAACAGTTACTTTTGACATAATAAAATGATTTTAAAAGAATTATTATTGGTTGAAATTTATGTTTGCACTAGTTCTCGTTTGTGGTTACAAAGATAATGTGAAATTTATAATTAAAGAAATTTTTCCATAATAAAATTACACTTTGTTTTTCTTATTTTGATAATTCCCCTTTTTTGTATTACTTTTGCAGATTATTACATTGAAACATTTCTATTTTGCAAAAATTTAAGGGTTGTTTTAATAATTTGTTAGTCGAATAGTGTTTTAGTGGTATGAATACAAAGACAAAATTAGCAATTATTATTG
>Ga0208040_1004474_pt1 | contig 10631 bp, 13 predicted proteins | sample AD_UKC083_MetaG_FD_184431 | JGI IMG/M metagenome (GOLD analysis project Ga0208040, IMG submission 184431) | Active sludge microbial communities of municipal wastewater-treating anaerobic digesters from USA - AD_UKC083_MetaG (SPAdes) (version 2) | ecosystem: Engineered > Bioreactor > Anaerobic >... | reverse complement strand
TGCCCACCAATACCATTGGTTGAGCCAAAGCACCAGAAGGTGCTGCAGCAATAAGTAAGGAGCCTGCAATGCTTAAATAAAGTCCTATACGCAATATCTTTGCACGTCCGATACTGTCTGCCAGTCCTCCCATCACAACAACGAAAATACCGGAGAACAATGCCGCTAACGACACTGCAGTATTCATCGAGTTCGGGGCTATGCCTAAATCCTTGCCTATCACCGAAGCGATACTCATCATGGAGTTGGCAAAAAGCCAGAAAGTGAGAACAGATAATATAAATCCAAATAAAATTTTGTCGTTTCCCTGAGGCTTAATATCTTCTTTCATACTCATGTGTTTAATTTATTATGTTGCCTATTTGATTTTTAAATTCAGCGTTGCACCGGCCACGATAACTCCTTTTTCAGATACAGGATTGTAACCAAATTTAAGGAAAACAGGGAATGGCACATTCTGATTAATCACAAAATTGCGCTGCACCTTGAGTTCCAAATTGTTTATTCCAGCCTTCGTGGCATAAAGCCCTTTCCATGGAGTAGCACCTATACAAGCATCTGCCTGCCACTTTTTATATTTCACCCCATACCCAATTTCGGCATAGCTTGTGAAGTTTCTGCCTCCTTCAGGTTTAGGATCCTTGCCTAAAAACACTGTTGCCCACTTCAGTTGGAGTGGAAAATTCCTGAAACGATAGGTCATGTAGTAATCCACAAAGTGACTGGAACTATTAAGGTTGAAGTTAAACGGATCTGTATCCCAAAACTTTGTGCCTGGTGAATAAATGTCCTGTACTGCTACCGAAAACCCCGGAGTCACTTGATAAATAACAAATGGCATTGCTGTCTTATAAATATTATCGAAAGATGCGCCTGCAAACAGACCAAACATCCATTTGCCTTTCACGAAAGTGATTTGAGGTTCAAACGCCGGTGCTTCTCCAAACAACTTGCCACGACCTATACCACGCCAATAATGTTGCGTCACGTAAGTAGGAGAAAGTGTTATTTTCAACGGATTCTTAGGTTCTTCTACCTCTAGTGCATGAGTAAAAAACGGTATCATAAGAAGCAATACAAGGATGAACATGGCTTTTTCATGCCTGTACAAACGTGTTGATTTAGTAATGAGAGATGCCCATAAGCTGGTAATCAGTATCTTCAACATGTCTTTCTGCAATGTATTTCGTAGTCCTGTCATGTCAGTTAAATTACAAAATTAATTTTTGAGTATTCACAATACGTACCACTAATTTTCTGCAGACGTACTACAAGTCTATCAAACAGTCGTTTCCCATAATTACGTATGTTATGGTTGTAACAGAACTCATCGAGATACGCCTACAAATACTTTCCTTTTATCTTGTGGTAAACTCTCAATACTTTGCGTTTACGCAATTAGTTAAATGATTTGGCAAATATTCGTCATCATCGTCTAATATACTTACAGGGCCTTTTGGAAACTGTCTGTATGCTTCAAAAATTTCTGTATTCCACGCACCTGTTCCCGGCATATAGGGAGTTCTTGTGTTTTTCAAATCTGTTGTCGGGAAGTCTGTGTCGTCTGTCTTAGTATTGGTGGTAACGGCCGACGGTATGTTTTAGCAGGCGTCCCGATGCATCGGGATAGAGCACGCCGTGCCTCGTACCGAACGCAGAGATGTCGGGGTGTATTTGCCGTCATGGTACAAATTTTGAGTATTGTCGCGATCGCGGTACAAGTTATTACAAAACTGTCAAGGGGTGCAGAAACAAAAGTTAAGGATCCGCCAGTCGGCGGAGACAAAATCCAGCTTTAGCTGGACAAAACCATGACATACTTGTTAAACATGCTGTCTATTATAGGCCGTTTTTATTCTTTTTTTGTCAGGGTAGAGTTGTCTAAATTGAAGTATCTGTAGTAAATAGGCAATTTGAAATCAGTTCTCAATTTGTCAAGATATTTTTTTGACGAATCTGTTGAAGGAGCTGGTCCAATTATTATTAATTCTATAATGTTCGGTATTTCATTCCAGTATGCATATTCCATGAGTTGCGATATACCTTGCCTAAGGTTTGTTTTTATGCTTGAAGATGTTTTTATTTCGTAGAAAACATATGAATCGGGCAATTTTCTAACAATATCAACACTTCCAATGTTTGTTGGCACCTCCGTTCCAATCTCATGATCAGGAAATTCCGCTTTGAGGAGATTAAAAACTTCGTTTTGAATTTTGTTATGAACAAGAGTAGCTTTTCGTCTGGATGGTACAAAGACGTCTAATTCACCAACAAATTTTGGATTATGACCCTTCTTAAATTTGATTCCTGATTCAAATGCTCTGGTCGCCTTAACCCGTTCAATCTTCTGTTCATCAATTTCTTTTGCTTCAACGAGCCATTCTTTAAACTCTTCAGGTTCTAATCCAAATACTCTGTGAAGCTCTAATCTAATACACTCATCCGCAAGCGAATTTGTCTTATCCCATCCAGCTTCAACTAATTTTATTGTAAGGAGTTTTGAAACAAGTTCAGGCATATAGAATTTGTAAAAAACTCTCGAAATATCGAAGGTTATAAAATCAGGAGTATGCTCAACTGCAAAACCGAACTCGTCTAAGATACAGGCAAAATTTGTGTATGCTTTCCCATCAATGATGGCACCTCTTTTTACAGTACAATCATCTGTAATTCCTTTCTTAAAAGCAGAAATTAATTCATGATGGCTAAAAACTATTGCTATAAAAACCAGATCGAAAATGTCTTCAAGACCATATTTTTTTATTTCGTTCCAAAGGTCAGGTGCTATTTGACCTTCGTTGATTGAAAGTATCCTTCTTGTTTGTGCTTCATCAATGTGGATATCCATCGAGTCTTCGTCAAGATGATTTAAAATATCATCTTTGTCGAATTTTTGCAATAGAAATGCAATCTTGTGTGCCCCATGTTTAGTTAATGACACCTTAAGTTTTGAGAGGTCGGTAGGCATTGGTTATGCTAATCTGGTTTTTTTGGAACTGTTATTTTTATAAGTATTCCAATCCGGAATATATGTTTCATTTGCCTGGTTTCCAAACGCATCCCAGCTAGTTCGTTTGCCCCTGGCAAAAATCTCCAGGTATGGACCTGGACTGCAACTCTCAATAATATCATATAACTCGTCAGGTTTCCTGGAATGCTCCTGTTTCTGAGTTTTAATAATATTTACTTGGGTTCTGCCAGGTTTCAAAGTTCTTAGACTACCCCTTGTACCAAAAAGCACGATTTCTGTTGTGTTTCTAAAATAAAATCCAACTCCTCTACCATCAGGGCCACCGTCTTTTCTAATTTTATGCCAAATCAAATTGGTTTTATACTTAAATCCCCAAGCGGCCATAACTTCAAGTCCCTCTTTTAGTAATGCATTTGGAACCCATAGATATAGATGGCTATCCTTGTTTGCAACAAGATGAACAGGGATCTCTTTTATTTCATCAAGGGATAATGTAGGATATCTGCTTAATCTTTTATGTTCAGGTGCCATTTTCCCTGTTCTATTCTGAAATCTCCATGGAGGATCAGCAAGAATGGTTTTGTATTTTTTTTCTTGAATCTCAGTGATAAATTCTCTCGCTACAGTACTCTTATAATCAGATAATTTTACAACCTTCATTCTTTTATATTTTGTTGTAAAGTTAATTAAAAACAAGGTCCCAGTCAGGTCAGTTTTGAACAATCGACTGTTAATATCCAAGAGTAAACGGTCTATATCGTTTTAATGAGAATATATATATATTACACTAAAACCGGCAGATTAGACCATCATAAAACGCTCGCATACCTCTGAATCGAACAAAGAGAGCTCACCGAAGTTAATCCTTCATGCACTATACCATAGTGTTAGATTCTCGTGCTATTTATTCAGTCGGGGTTTTGTCAAATTTTTCATTAGTTAAACCAAGCAAGCCTCTTAGGAATCCATGAATAACTGCAATTGGCAAACAAAGAATACCAAATATCAGCATCCCTAATTCATAAAACAGTGTGCTGTCTTTGTATGGTTTTCCCTGAAGTCTGGAAAGAAATGCACTAAAGGGGATTCCGTACATATTTCCTGCAATCATTATTTGTGATGCTGAGAGAATAATACTTGCTTTCTTTTTGCCGTATTCTTCTACAATAGAATCGTAGGCATATTTTTTAGGGAATCCTCTTGTATCTGCAAAGTGCTGGGCAAACATGATGGCTTTTGCTTCTTCTGGTTTAGTAAATTCACTTCCTCCGCTTAAAAAGCTACTAATTTCTTCATTACTCATACCTTCTTTTAGTGCCATTTGTGTATGCTGATACGAACAGGCCGCACAACCATTAACCTCAGTTACAGCTAATTGTAAACGTTTTACGAGACGTTTATCGACTAACTTAGTTTTATTATTTCTAATCAATTCAGACAATGCCCCCGGTGCTAAGACAAAGGAACGATACAATTCCCAGATACTATACTTTCGTTTATATTCATTTCTTTGAATTACTGTTTCTGACAGACTTAATTTTTTAGTCATATGAATGAGTTTTTTATTACAATTTGTCTTTTTGCATGAACTTTCATTTGCCGGATACAAATTATTAAGTGACCCGAAGGGCAAGGATTTGCATTCTTCGGGCTTTAGTAATTTGTTCTTTCGTCGAAATACTCAATTCGTTATTACTTCCACTTCATTTCGAAAATCAAATCAGTAGAGTTTCTCAAAAAATGGATATCGAATAGTTACATAACAACTTTATCGTTTGGCAGACTCGGTGAATGAATGGCAAATATTTTCGACTTTTCCAGAAACTCGCCCTCAATAACATTATTAACATCAGCAAACAGATAACTGCCATTAGTCAAAAGAACCTCCTTACCATTAACTTTAAATTTAGCTTTTCCTTCCAACATAATGAGTAGTTCTACTTTCTCCTGATGGTAGTGAGGCTTGCATACATCACCCTGTTGGTGTTCTTTATACATAATCTCAACCTTATCAGTTTTACAAGGATGATTTTCATCGAAAAAAGAACCAACGAACCAACCGTTAAAATCATTTGGTTCATCGTACTTACCCTGAAAATATTTACCATTCTTAAGCTTGGTTATATCCATTTCTTCAAAAATTTCATTTAACAACCTTGTGGTATATGTTGTTGGCGCCGCTTCGGGGTGGCGCGTGTTTTTACTGCATTAAATATGACCGCATGTTATGTGGGGTTATTTTTCTTTTGTTCTGCGTTTCAAATCCATTTGTTCATGGAGTATTCTAATAATCTCAATTTCATCGTTCTCTGTTTTTCGGTAAAAGATAATGTGTCGACCAGTTCTTAATCCCAATAAATCGTTTATAATTCCTGAATAGGTTTTTCCCCGACTGGGATTTTTTGCGATTTCGCTAAAATTATCTATAAGCATTTGATAGTATTTGTCAGCTTGACTTTCAGACCATTTTTCAGTTGTATAATTCCAAATATGGGCTAAATCATCAACTGCTTTGTTTGTTAATCTATACCTTGCCATTCAGGGATTTATTGGCTTTTAAGTTTTTAAGATGAACTTTTGGTTCGAAATCTTGGGCTATTCCACTGTCAATCCCTTCTTGAATCGCTTCTCTTAATGCGATCATTTTGTTTTCCTCTTCTTCTAAAAGCCTTAAACCAGCACGGACTACCTCACTCGCGTTTTTATATCGTCCCGCGGAAATCCTGTCTTTAATGAAATTATCAAAATAATTTCCCAATGATATTGAAGTATTTCTACTCATAACGAATTAATTTTTCTTCAAAGTTACCAATATTTGGTAACTTTTCAAATTGAATTATTGTTTTAATAATCCCATGTACCGCTTGTTATGGGCTGATGTTGTTTTGCGTAATACCGAAAATTTATAATATGCGTAATCAAGTTTCAATATAATATTACTTATGCTGTCAGCTTCTACGATAAATGCCAACCCAAGCTAACGTATTGAGAAATGCTTAATCATTTTATATCTGCTCTTCATTTAATTTAAAATACTGATAATCTTTATTTAAGTGCCCAGAGGAATGGCAGAATTGCAGCTCTTTTGCAAGCTTTAGCTTGAGTGTCGGCTCCGTAAGGCTTACAAATGTGTTATTTTGTGTGTGGACTGTTCATTTTATCGTTTTTTTGTCTTTATGTAGCAAACTGGCCGCTGTTTTTTTTTACAGTTGACCCTAACGTTCGGCGGCATATGCAGTTGGCACCGAGTCGGGGTGGTGTGTGTTTTTGCACTCGCGGTGCAGAGCGCCAATGACATATACCAACCTGTTAGAGCAAGCTATTTTTTGGATTTATAAGTTAATTGTACTCTACCATTGTACAGAATGGGCCACATCCAGCCAGCTTTTTCAACAGATGCGTCTTGATTATTGTCAAGAACTAAATTAAATGCAGGCCCAAGTTCAATGTCAATGCCAATTCTTTCTGTAATCGGAATGGCTTTACCAATATTTAATCCTAAAGACATTATTTTCCACCTATTATTAGTTTTTCCCTGTTCCCAATACATTAATTGCTGATTGAAATACCATCCTCCAAGATTTTGTTTGTTAATACTTCCAAAATATAAGGAGTTTTCTATTTGAAAATTAAAATGTTTTTCATTCTCTAATGGTGGCAAGCCTAGATAGCTTCCTAATCCAACTCCGACTTTAAGTTTCTCAGTATAAAAGTAATTTAGTCCAATATTAAAACCCTGGTAATATCCATACCCAATTTTTGTCTCAAAAATGTTATTATTCTCTTGTCCATAGACAGAAAATGAAATAAGAAGAAAAAATAAAACCAAAAGTTTAATTTGCTTCATCCGTAAATAATTATATTTTAAAGGTCGGATTTATTTAATTAAGTCGATTTGTATACTGGCTATTTTTTCAATTAAGAATATATTTCGATGTTATAGTCGCAGCCTATAATTTGCCCTAACGGTGACGTGTATGAAACGTTGGAGATTGCGGGCTTCCTACCTATCCGCCAACACAAACGCTGATGCGTGGCAGAACGCTTGATTTAACCACTTAAAACCCCAGTGTATCATACACGATGTTGCCAGCTGAACATTGTTACTTATCACTCGTTTATATATATTCCATTACCTGTTCCAATCCAAATCTTGTTGTCATTTGATTGTTCAATTGAAAATACTCCATTGTCTTTAAATCCCGAACCTTCAACTGTCCATTTATCACCATTTAATACAGCGTATCCCCCATACATTCCGCACCAAATATTGTCATTCTTATCAATTGTTAAAAATTTGACATTTGTACTATTATCAAATTTTAGACTCTTAGAAATTTTGCCATCAAATATAAAAACCTGAGGGCCATTATTATACAAAGTACTGGATAATGAGTAATCAATAGCGCCACATAGCCTGTTCTTACTATCAATTTGAATATTCCCCAAATAATATGGTGTAAATCCTAACTCAGAGCTTGTGTAAATTGTCCATTTATCATTATAATATTTAGCTAAATATGAATCATTTACAATCTCATTTAAAGTTAACCATACATTATCATTTTTGTCAATTGCAAGCTTTGCACGAAGTTAATTGGCAAATCAGAATTGTCAGGTGTAAAAACTGTCCAATCAGTACCGTCATATTTTACTATCCCTCCTTGACGGAATCTACTCGATGAAAACCAAATATTATCTTTTGAATCAATGGCAATAGAACTCACAAAATCCTCTGGTATTGGAGTATTTGATGAGCTATAATGTTTAAAACTACTTCCGTCAAATTTTATTAATCCTTCACAAGCTATCCAAACATTGTTTTTACTGTCAATTACCAAATCATAAATTACAGAAGTATCAGATATAATTGAATTCGTAGAATTATAAATAGTTGCGCCAATTGAATTGTATTTTATAAGTCCTTGTTTAAAAGTGCCAATCCATGCATTTCCTTGCTTATCAAAAGCGATAGATTTAACAAAATATCCATCAAGAATCTTTGTTTTAAAATCAGTATTTATGATTTCAGGTGCAATATCATTTGATTTGTCACACGAAATCAATGAAATACAAATCGTTATCAATAATCCTATTCTTTTCATATCCCTGGTTTTTTATTTTGATACTGTGCCTGTCCTGATGGCTGTTTATTTGATTAATCTTTCGACGATTTCTTTAACCGAGATAGCAGTGTCACGATACTCCAAAGCTTCTTCTTCATCTGGGATGTAAAAGTCGTCAGGATATCTAACACTTACTCCAAAGTCTGTCAAGCTTTTAAAATCTATCTAAAAGGCCTCTTTGTTTATTTTCTGACATTCGAGAAGTAGGAAGTCCAGATCATGTGTTCTTGGAAAGTCTACATCATGATAAGCCAGGAATGCCCTAAGGAACTTTTCCGATGCTTGCTGAACATGAAAACAGATGCTGCTAGTGTGAAATTCAACACCGTCATTTACAAGGCTTTTTATTACTGCAATATCTTCATTTGCCCTGAATAGCCAATTCTTTATATATTCAGCCTTGTCCCTGGTCATAGGAGGATTGCTTCATTGAGAATATTCTTAATAATATGCCCAGGTAACTTTCTCTTTTGCTTGACCTCTTTTTTGCTTTGGATAAGGATGTCTGACCTTATACCTTCTTTAAGCAAGTCTTTTCTGATATTTGTCCTGAGTGGCAGTTTTTGCTTGGGAGTCAGGTCTGATGAAGTCACAATAAGAACATCAAAATCACTGTCAGAGATAGCTTCTTTTCTTGCGTGAGAACCGAATAGCATAACCTCAGCATCAGGCAGGTATTTGCATGCTGTTGCTTTAATAAGTTCTAATATATCACGATTTGTCTCCATCTATCACAAAGATATCAAATAAGTAATCACCGCGACATCATTATTTTTTCATTTCTGTTCCCATTGCCTCTAACGGTCGACGGTATGAAATCGTTGGTGATTGCGGGCTACTTTTCTGTCCATTTACACCGAACTTGATGCGGGGTAGAATTTTATATAACCACTTAAAACCCCAATGTTTTATACCGCGTGTTGTGCACTGGCGTTCATTTCTGTCCGAATTATTTTCTTTTAAATTTGCTGCACTTTCTTGTCTGCCATGCGTTGGGACAGTTATACTCTTTAGCAAGTTTGGGTTTAGAGGGTGGAAACATCGGACTCTACATACTTTTTAAAATACTTCTGAACTTCGGCATCTGTTTTTATACTACTTTGCAAAAACGTATATAATGCCCAAAACAATGACGATTTACCCGAACCGTTATTTCCATACACTAATACATTTTTACCGTTAATTTTAAAAGATTGTTCTTCCTGAAACGCTTTGAAATTCTTAATCAGTATTTCTTTAATTCTTTTCATGTTTTTAGCTCTCAATAATAGGTTTAAGAATTTCGGGACTACGAACAGCAAACAGTTTTATACGATTGCGAACCTCGCTATCCGGATGACTCCAGATTTGGTGCAATTGCTCAATAACTTCTTCCTTTTCAGTGTCTTTTAATTTTTCAAACTCCCTGCCTTGCATTACTTTTGCTATATCCTGCTCCACGAATTTCATTACATCTATTTCACGTTCTTTCATGTGGTCAGGGAAGTAGAGGTTGAAAACAAGTGCATTTGATATTTCATAAAAAAGATTACTATCTTTTAATTTTAATGAGTAAGAACTAACGTCATGAATAATTTCAAAAATTTGATTATCATAATTAGTAGGTACTGGAATCCTTTCTATGAATTCTTTTTTGTATCTTATACCAGAATCGCCCAAACCACCACCAGAATAATATTTTTTGTAAGCATAATCAATAAGAGATGAGTTAAGAATTACTGTTAAGAATTTTAAACTTTCTCCTCGTATAATAAAAGCTGTATCATTTGTATAAAAACCCTCTGTGTCATAATAGAACTTCCCTCCGTTATTGACAATATCTGCATATATAATTTTTGGTTTTTCAAACTCTAATATGTAGTTACAACTTCTTAGATTATACCATTTTTCTCCCTTTTCACCTCTTTTTTTGAATTTTTCACCAAAACTATTAAAATATTCTAATATTATTGGGTAGTCTTTTTCTACATCAATACCTACTAGACCTATTTTTTTTACAGAGCTATAAGAATTAATTAAATATTTACTTGGCTGAACATGGCCATATTTAATCAAATCTTGCCCTCTTAAAATTGGTTTTATAATTTTCTCGTTCCTTTTATCATTGTTGCATAATTCGTTCTTTTTTTCTGAATCGATAATAAATACAGGATTTGCACCTGTTAAAATCCCATAGTATAACTTAACATTCCAATCTGAAATAGGCTTATTTTTGCCCATTAGTTCCATAATTTTCCTTTCGTTTTCATTTAAAAATAGCCATTGATTTGATAATGTGAATTTTACATAAAAACTTCTTTCTTTTACATATGATAAAAGTGTTTCACTTTGAGAATAATCTGAATCTATAAAACACACTTTAGTTTTTTTATATTCGGTTTGATTAGACCAAATTAAAATATTAGTTTCTACTGTTGCTGATTCAAATACTTTATATCCACCAAAATCTATTACTATCTTAGGATTAGTTTTGGATACTAGAAAATCTCTTAATTTTTCACCATATTCTGCTTTCAACCATTTATTTGAGGTAA
>Ga0208040_1004459_pt1 | contig 10656 bp, 8 predicted proteins | sample AD_UKC083_MetaG_FD_184431 | JGI IMG/M metagenome (GOLD analysis project Ga0208040, IMG submission 184431) | Active sludge microbial communities of municipal wastewater-treating anaerobic digesters from USA - AD_UKC083_MetaG (SPAdes) (version 2) | ecosystem: Engineered > Bioreactor > Anaerobic >... | reverse complement strand
ATATAGAAGACAAAGCCATTGCGCCTGGCCAGCTCCTGGACGAAGGAGAGGTCAGTGCCCTGCTGTGTTGTCAGGCGATCGGTCTCAGAAGGAGCCTCTCTGGTCTCTTTGACATCTGGATTCAGGCCAAACTCTGCATAGGAGCGGAGTATCCTCTGCACAATCACCGAATCTGACTGGTTGGGATAGGTGGCGTTCTTCTCCTCCAGATCCAGATGCAGGCTGATATCATCTCCAGTTACCGATAGCGTGGATCGACCGGGATCGCTGCTGGGAGCGGTCTGATGGTTGGTGATCACGCCGTCTATCAGCACATAGCTCTGACCGCGAACGGTGACGGAAGCTATGAGCCGGTTGGGAGGTTCCAGCAGGCCGCTCTGCAGCAGGCCGTACTCGGCCAGGGAATCCCTGCCCAGGGTGAAGCTCAACTGGAAGCCGTCCCTTTCCCGGTCGTTGTTGGTCACCTCAAGGCTGGTCAGAGAGTCTATCACCTGGGGCGGAGCGGGCCTGGGATCATTGCGGCCGATGAGAAGCTGCAGACGGATTCCTTGATCGGACATGGCTCAACTTCCTAAGGCGCAGGGATCCTCAATCTTCGGCCGATCTCTGAAGTCAGCTCCTGGGGATTTTTGGCCAGGTTGGCATCGCAGAGGCGCCAGAACTGCTCAGGATCTCCCAGGTAGCCGGCGGTGATATTGTCCAGCCGGTCGCCCTGAGTCACCACGTGCTCCGTCAGCAGCTGACCCGTATCCAGAGGAAGAAAGCGGCGGCGAAGATAGACCACCTCCCTGCCTTCTGCGGTCTTCATGAGAGCGGTTTCGGTTCTGTAATAGCGGCTGGTGGGCGAGAAATTATCGTTGGTCATCAAACCCCCGTTATGCCAAAGGAGCTGAGAGTGCCGCTGTGGCTCAGGGAGGCCAGACGTTCCTTCTCCTTCTGATAGGTCATATAAATGCTTCCTCCTTTATGTTCAAATCCGAGATCGTCAACACTCAAAATCCGCATGCCCAGGGAGACCTTTGCCCGCAGAGGGTTGAGGTTGGGGTCGAATGCCTCCTCGGTCACGCTAAGGTCGGTGATGCGCACGGGCACAATGCGGCTCTTGCTCCAGACAAAGAGTGCCAGAGGCGACTCCATAGGAATTATCTGGAGCTGCCCGGAGGCAGCCATGTCATGGTTCTCCTGCATTGAGCGGCTCGTTGGATAGAGCATGGATTCCAGGGCGGCGATCTGGGGATGGATGCCGAACTCTATGATCGGATCTTGATCGCCAAACTCCATCTGGTCTGCGGCATCGATCTCCGCCTCCAGTTTTATGGTTTCCACTGGCGGGCCCTTGAGGCGCAGGGCCTCAGAGCGGTCGCCGCCCTCGCCCCCAGCTGCCTGTGGCTGCAGGCTTCTGGTCAGGGTGTCTGGGTTGTACTGCAGGGCTATTATGCGCTGCACTGAGCCTGTCTCGGGGTCCATGAGGACTATGCCCCCTTTGAGCAGGCGCGGGGAACCGGGGAATGTGGTCATGAAAGGAACTCCTATAATCAAGAAACAAAACGTTTTATAATTTAGTTTATTTTCTTTAATCGAAATTACGTCACGCAATCTATTCATTTCAGACTACTATCCTCCTTGTTTGGATAGCCCATGTGAGGCCAACTTTTGTACCACCTGGTGTACAATCCAGTCGACATTTCGTTCATAGCGGTTCTCATCTGTATAGACGCTAAGACAGTTTTTTTTAAACTGCTGCCACCTCGCTTCTGCTGTAGTTCGTGCGTCAACTTGTGGCCAATTGCCGTCGTCACTCACTCCAATGCAAATTGCCCCGCCCATAACCCACATCGCTTCCAAATTTAAGCGATATTCTACCCATACGAAGCATCTATCTCTAACTCCAATAGACTCCATCGATGGCCTTTAGCCGCAATGCCTCGAACCTTGTCAGCTCTCTACCCGATGCTCTCAACTCTAAATGCTATTTGATTTTCCCTTTGAACTTGGTTCATTCTAGAATGCTACTGATTGCTCTTTCGCACAGGTTTAGATAACGAGTTCAGATGGCGATGCTAACAACTTTCAAGGAGATGATAGCTTTATGGAACAGGCTTTATTGCCATCCCACAATTGACTATTATAAATTATAGGTGAATAAATAATTGAATTCAACCTCGACTTCACAAATTTGTTTTTATCTCGGTTTTCAATATTAGTAGGAGGTACTATAGTCCAATGAGACCCCAAACCAACATAAGATGCTAAAGCTTTCCAACCCCAATCAATATATCCAAGTACTTTTTGACCACCAATTGATGGCCCCCATACAACATAATCACGGAACCATTCATCACAATAAATGTAAGCTGGAGAATGGAGCGGATTTCCTTTATCGCAACCATTATATGCATATATAGATTGTCCAGCGAAATCATAATCAAACATTTTCACTTGCACAGTCACAGGGAAACCATTTGGGAATTCGATTTTCCCTGAGGAACCTTTGCCCTTAGGATGATTGTAAGGGTTCATGTTGTCAATACCAGGACCCTTTTGAGTCTCCCTGCAATTGCCACAATTTTCCTTCTTTCGATCTAGTAAGCTAAGATTTTGTGTAAACCACAGAGTCCCTTTCTGTCCTGGATAAACGGTAATATCCGCAACAATCGAGGCAAAGTTGTCTAAAGAGAATTCTCCTTCATTATTACCGGGAAGAGAATGAGGACCATTCAAGCTTATGACGAGATTATCGAGATTTGGTGTTAGGGGTGGAAGGCAATATTTACCATCTGCAAACACAAACTTTTGTGATTCGTCTAACAATCGTCGTACGTCCTGAGCTTGCGGCTGACACTGTATAGGTGGATTCTTATTGCATAGCTCATCAAGTTTCTTCATGGTTCCAGGGCCGACATCTGGATATTGCGAAGAACCCAAGTTATGCTTATCCTTAAAGGCCATAACCCCCTGCCCGGTCTTTTTACCGAATATCCCATCCGAACCGCTCTCCCCTATGAAAATATTATCGCTTATCAGGCCTTTTTGGACCTTTTCAACAGAAGGTCCAGTTTCCCCGGCCCTCAAGCGGTCCTCGTCATTTAAACATGCTTCCAATTTAGCATCGCCTGCATAATCTGGACATGAAAATGTTTTTCTTCCAGGTTGCCCGGTTGGGGGATTTGTATAGGGAGGTGTCATATTTGGCGGGCTTTCAGATGGGAACAATTCATCCAGGCGGCCCATAGTTCCAGGACCAACATCACCCATACTCTCCCAGCCAAGCCTTTGATCGGCTTTAAACTGTTTTACAGCGTTCCACGTAAGATCGCCATAAATGCCATCTGCTCCCGTCGGCCCCAGATCGTATCCAAGATCGATGAGTGCCTGTTGTACCCTCGCTACAGAATCTCCCTGATCTCCTTTGGTGAGACGAGCTTCATCATCATAACATGCCTCCAATTTGAGATCGCCAGCAAACCTTGGCGAAGTGAGGTCATGTCCAATGTCAATCGTACGCTGGAGCCTGGCAACCTGACCATCGCTTTGCTGGATCGTATGAACAAGCTCATGGGCAAGCAATCTCTGGCCTGGCCCTGTTTGTGGATCATACTGGCCTTCGGCAAATACTATGCTCTGGTCAACTGTGTAAGCACGAGCGCCTACAGCCCGCGCAGACTCAGCCGCCTTAGAGCCAGTGTGCACTCGCACCTTGCTGAAATCATGCGAACTGCTAGATTCAGACCCCTTTGCGCCTATTGTAGACAATCTCTGTACGACTTTGTCAGCTGCCCGATCGGCCTCCTGCTCGTAGCTGTCGTCCGCTGGCCCGATGGTTAGGCTGGCCGCCTGCTGAGCTGCATGCGGCCTTACCCGACTAAAGTCATGCGAGAATCTTGATTCCATAAAGCTGCGCGTCTCTGCATCTAGCGGTCGCCCCGGAGAGCGCAGCACTTCGTGGATGATGGGCGGCACTTCAGCTGGCTCGGACTGGCTCATGGCACGCCGCTGCAAGAGTTTGCGCTTCTTGGGGCAGTCGGAGCAGCTGCGCTGCAGGAGATTTGCATGAGCTTTTGCAGAATTCAATCCTTCTCTGGCTTTGCGGCTCTCTTTATGGCATATTGTTCCCATTGTCAGGGCCTCTCAGAGGCCTTGTACTTCGGCCACTTGTTCTTGCTTTTGCCCCTTCCATTCTCGGCAGTCTCCGTCTCCTTATCGATCGAACTGACATATTTCACGCGCGCTGCCTTACCGTACTCTTGGAACATTTCATGAATTACAGAAGCGCAATTGAGGCCAGGCCTCCTGCTAGATATCAGCAATATGGTCTGGCTATGTTCGACTGGAGTCAAAAAACCTCATTGCAGTCATCACAGCTGGTTGCAGGACGGGAGAGACTTGTTCGCACTGCAGGCACAATTCTGCATAGATTAGATCTCGTTAATGGCAAGGGCAGGCTAAAGCCAAGATCGATTGAGAACGTATCCTCAGGCGTATCCCAGGTCACGGCCGGACGCGCAGGCCGCAGCCTTGTATCAGTCAGCTCCGCATATTGTGAGCCAAGCTGCAGCGTATTTCTGCTGTAGCCAACATGCCTTCCTATCCTAGCATAGAACAGATTTCCGGGCAGGTCTGATTCATAGCAATTCTCAGAGGTCGCTGCAGGGCATAAGGTTATGGTTCCAACCTCAATAGGTATGCAACCTGGTTCGGGACAATGGGCGCTTCTGGGGTGATTCATGACATGAGCCTTGAAATCATATCTCGCTCCGTGGGTTACCAATGCTTTCCAGTTATTGGCTGCCCTGTTAATATGGAAAAGTATGCGAGGGGTATCGATCAAGCGTCCATCTGCAGGCAGGAAGGGCAATGGTGGTCTCGGGGTAAGGCTTGCTGTGGCAGAAGCTCCTCTGGATATGCCTGCGGCAAGCTGGGCATCAATGGTGGCGTTGCGTGGTGGAGGCGCCGGTCCAGATATTCTCAATTTCTGTTCCTGTGCAAGGACTGCTGCAGCCGCTCCGCCTTCAGCCACATCTGCAGCAGTTGCACCATAGCGCCTGGCCAGTGCATCGGCATCTGCCATATCTCTTCGGATGCCAATGATGTCCCGGTCTCTCCTGGCTCCATTTATGGTTCTTATGAACCAATCTGTGGCATCCGGTCCACATCTCGGCTTGGGCTGTCTCTGAGGCTGCCTAGGAGCAGTGACCAGGACCTCAACCGCACGAAGATGGGTATCGCCTTCTGCACCTATCGGGCCCGTGGCTCGAACATCATCGATCTGGCTGCCATGACCGCTTCGTATAATGATCTCTGCGCCCCTGAAGGCACGCTCGCATGAAAGGCTTCTATTGAAATCTGCCGGTCCATCCCTGCTGGCCATGCCCAGGACACTAACCCTGGCATTGGCAGGAATTCTGCTGGCAACTTCGGAGAGCCGCGATTCGTGGTCAGCATCAAAATCATCACAGTTCTTCTTGAATAGAAAACGATCTTCACCTAATCTATTGCTTCTTGGCCTTGCGTTTGTGTCGATCTGGCAGTCAGGGCTTGCCGGCCCCATCGCCGCTGCGCCGCATTTTCTTCGAAGAGCACCATCGCTGCTGCTTTGCTGCAGCGTATGAGCCAGCTCATGTGCAAGAAGCTTCTTTCCCAGATCCGTATTTGGAGAATATCCGGATCCGAATACTATGTCCTGCTCCACGGTGTACGCCAATGCATTCACAGCCCGCGCCGATTCCGCGGCCCTTGAATCATCGTGCACTCTCACATTGCTAAAGTCATATCCCGGATCCGAATGGGCTCTTTGCGGGGTCGCTTGCTTCATTGCCGCTTCTGCGGCCCTGTCTGCCTCCTGTTCGTATCTGTCGCCTTGCGGACCGATTGACATGCCGGTCGTTTGCATGGCGGCCTGCGGACTGACATGAGTGAAGTCATGCGAGAATCTCGATTCCATGAACTCCCGCGTCGCTTTATCTAGTGGCTTCCCCGGCGATCTCAGCACCTCGTGCACAATGGGCGGCACCTCCCCCACCGGGCCAGATCTCACCGCAGTTCGCTGCAGGCGAACCTTCTCTTTCTCCTTCTTCTTGCAGCTGCTGCACTTGCGCTGCATGACGCCTGATGACGGCGTGCTCTGCTTGGAAATGCTGGCAGCCTTAAGCCCTTCCATCTCCCAGTCCTCCATAAACCGATCCGGCTATCTTCCGGCCGATAGCCTCGGGCCCATCCGATGGTGCAACCTCTATGCCTTTAGCCTTCAATCTGGGGACGGCCGCACCTTCTGCCAGCTCTGGTGATAGTCCATCGCCCATCAGCCTCGTCAGCTCCGACTCCAGGGCAGCCTGGAGCAGCGGACCATCGGTCGGCGAGAGCGGCAGACCTTCCAGCACCAGCCGGTCGATATGAAGATGAATGCTCATCCAGCGCCTCCTGTCCAGACATAGTCCGCTTCATTTATGGGCCGGTCGAGCTTGCGCATCTCTGTGCGGGCAGCAGAGAGAACTATGGGCATGGTCACCTGCGAGCCCGCGGAGGCCGCGAGGAATGCAGAGCTCAAAGCGATATTGTGAATGCTGCCACCAGTGAGATTGAGGCTGGCCAGCTTATCATAGTTCAGGGCCTGCAGGGGCGTCTCTTCTGGAAAGACCTTCTGCCAGATCAGCTTGCGCTCAGTCTGCCCGGGAAAAGCGAAGTTGACAATGAAACGCAGCCGCCGCAGGAACGCCAAATCCAGGGCGCTTTTCATATTGGTGGCCAAGATGGCCAGTCCCCGGTAAGACTCAATGCGCTGCAGAAGATAATTAATCTCTATGTTTGCATAGCGGTCGTGGCTGTCCTTCACCTCACTCCTGCGCCCGAAGAGGGCATCGGCCTCGTCAAAGAAGAGGATGGCTCCCCCGTCCTCAGCCGCATCAAAGAGCCAGCGCAGATTCTTCTCAGTCTCGCCGATGTACTTGTTGACCACAGCTGAGAGGTCAATCCGGTAGAGGCTCAGTCCGAGATCATTGGCTATGACCTCCGCGGCCATGGTCTTGCCGGTTCCGCTCTCCCCTGCAAAGAGGGCGCTGATCCCAAGTCCCCGGTTCATCTCCCTGCGAAACCCCCAGCGATCATAGACCTGACTGCGATGGCGAACCTGATCTGCTATCTGGTGCAGGAGACTCGCCTCGGCGGCAGGAAGGACTATATCATCCCATCCTGCCCGAGCATCGATGCGCTGCGCCAGCACATCCAGTCGAGGCCTGGTGAGGGCCAGGCAGCCCTTCCAGAGCCGATCTTTGAGCGGCACGGCCGATTGGTCCTCCTTTGCCCCTGAGATCACCTGACCTATTCCCGCCAGACTGAGGTTGAACTGGCCTGCCAACAAATCCGCTGTTCCATTCTCCTCTTTTCCCAAAGCAGCAGCCCAGGCGGCCTTTTGCTCCTGGGGTGTGGGCTTGGAGACTTCAATTCCGATTCCCTCCCCCCAGGAGAACTGCCAGGTCTCTCCAACATCCAAAAACACGATGCAGCTCAGACGCCCCAAGAATCTATCGACTGCCGACGCAGCCGAAGCCGCTTCACTGCTTCTATTTCGATCCAGGTTCTGAGCATCCAGGTAAAGAGCAACCGGTAGCAATAGGCTCTCCCTCTGCCATAGCCTGGCCAAAGTCTCAAGTTCTGTGACATCAGAAGGCAGCAGCTCGGCGGGCAGACGATAGAGGTGAAGGCCAAGCCTGGAGGCGGTCATCCCTGCCATGAGCCGCATGCTCTGCCTGTCCCATCCGAGGAGCTGGATTACGGGAAATCGTCCTCTTTCTGCACCCTGGCCAAGATGCTGCACTGCTTCATCGACGGAAGCAGACTGAGAAGGGGGAAGATCCGCCTTCCCATTCGAGAGGGGCAGTGGGACGAGAATGCTACTCAGCCGGTCGTCCAGGTAATTCAGGCCCTTGATGAAACTCACTATTCTCTCATCCGCTCGAAGGGGACTGGAGGTGAGAGGCTGGGCCGCAGCCTGGTGAATCTCCAGAAGCTGCCAGTAACGAAGCGGTCTATGAGGCGAGAGCGCATCCCAGGATGGATTATCAAAGAGTGCAAGCCCCAGGGCGAAGGTTGGATAGGGCCTTGCCATATCGTCTTGAGCCCTGGCGCATAGCCCTTCGATCCGCGTGTCAAGCTCCATGGCTGCAGAGAGGAGGAGCAGATCCTGTTCAAAGCGAGATAGGCCCAGACGCTGGCTGAGCATTATCAGAGCGGGAGGTGGCTCGACCTTTCCTGCCTCTTCCATATTTATGGCCGCCTGAGCGACATCCACCTTCTTCGCTGGTGACTGAGGCTTATCTATGAGATCTTCCCGCTCTGCATGAAGAGCTCCAGTCGCATTGGGTTCAAGATCAAACTTCTGAGAGTCAGCCGAAGTCTCCCTGGAAGAGAGTTCGCCCGTCAATAGCTTCTTAATCCAACCCTGTCTTTCCGTAGATGTGGCAGAGCTTTGGGCTTTGTTCTCTTCAGATTGACCCCAAGCCTTCTTTTCAGGACTACCATCAGATTGCTGACCGGCAGGAGCAGGATAGGCCTCCTCCTGGGACGCTTTGGTCTCTCTCTCCCTCTCAGACTCCGGCTGGGCCTGCAATTCCAGACGCAGGCGCAGCCAGGCAAGGGCCAGAGCGAGATATTCATCGTTCTTCTGCTGCCAGTCCGCAGGTATCATGCCACAATCACCTTATGGCCTTCTTTGAACTCCAATCTGGATGTCAATTCCGAGATCTCTGCGGACGGGCTATCCACTCCATCGACGCGCAGTCTGACGACGTAAGATCCTACTTTGACATCGGGGATGAAGAACTTGAGATTTGTTGGCTCAGAAGCGTTCGTCGCCGTCACTGATGCTACAGATATCTGTTGGGATCCAAAGAGCAGTGTCACCCTCTGATCCTCCCTGATCCTGGGTCTGCAGGTGACACTGAGTGCTAGATCCCCGGGCGGAGGATCTTTGGGAATGGTCTCGATGGCAATGTCAGGTGCCAGGGCGAAGGGCACCTCGTTAGTGGCCCAATGGGCAATCTCAGGGAGATCGATCATCAGTGACACAGTATAGAAGCCGGGAGCCCACCTGGCAAGTGCACCATCATCTTCGCTCTCACTTTTAATGTGAACCTTGAGCGCCTCAGATGTCCCTCCCGAAAGGGGATCCAGTTCAATAGGCTGAGATAGATGCCGGCCACTGATCCTTACCTTTACGACATTCTTATCCAGGTTATTTCCCCTGATCTCCAGGTCTTGCCCCAATCTGAGGCTGGGCATAGGTGCTGGTGGAACCGCCTCTGTGAGGGAGGGATATAGAGACCCCAGGACTGCAGCTCCTCGATCTTCCTTTCCTCGGGTCAGCACCGGCAGAGCTGATTTGGCATCCTTCGTGCTCTCTATGAGCACCACGGATACTTTGTAAGCAGCTGAGAGGCGATACTGGGTTTGGAAGGTGGTCCAGAGCTTGGACATCTCCTCCAAAGAGAGAGGTTGAAGGGTGATTCGCACTCGTTCTCCTTGTGCATGGAGATCGTTTCCCGGCAGAGCATTTCGCAACTCTTCGGTTTCCAGAGTGGTATGATCATGAAGGCACCTCATGGCCTGACCGAGAAGGCGGTGGCTCAAGGTCTCATCATCTTTGCTTCCGTAAGCAGTAACGAGGTAGTATAGATCCAATGCCAGAGGGGGAAAGCCGGACTCTCCGCCCTTGACCCGGGCAGGAATAACCATATTGCACCAGGCGGGATTTATGGCCATCTGATAGAGAAATAGGTTGAGCTGATTGGGAGTGCCCCCTCCTCGCGCCTTGTCCAGGGGCGAGGTTGTTACTTGAGCTCCGGCCAGTTCATCATCGGCATTGATCGCATAGAGGAGCAAATTTCTTAATGTGTCAGTAACGGCTACTATTGAAAGAGCGTTGCTCACTTTCCATCTCCTCCTGCACGCTGGCGCAAGTATTCATTCAGGCTCATAGTATTAGGCGAAGTCCGTCGCGGTTGTGTTGTTGCCAGTGGAGGAGTTGCCCTGATCTCAATTCGCCCTATAGTCACATGGATATTGGGGCCCTCCACTCGATGATCTGGATTCATCGATCCATGCTCAATGGCATCGGCAATTATCTGGGGTGAGACAACCTTTACACGGATTTTCGATTCTCGTCTTTCTGGATAGCCGGACCAAAAGTGCCCGGTATCCGCTTTTTGGGCTGCTCTATCCAATGAATAGGAAGGTTCTGCTATAACTCGTTCCGTCGAGGCTTTGTCAGGGATTCCTTTGGCCTGGACGTTCAAATCTCTGTCTCTTGGACCCGTGCCGATCGTTTTAAACCTAGCTGATTTGGTGTCATCGATTGGCATTGCTTCTGAGTTCACCAGGTTGCCGGTGGATCTGTCTTTGATCGGGGCATCTCTCTTCCTCTCCTCCCAGAGCCCACCTTCCGGGCATTGTCTCTGCTCAACAGCAATCTTTGCACCAACTTTGGACCCTCTGTCAGGGCTCGCTCCCAAAACATCCATTTCAAGGTCGGTCTGCTTTGCCTGATGCTTCATATCCCCTGCAAAGGCATGAAAAGAGGCAAGAGACGAATCCGAACTGTCATTCCCCTTCAGATCCACTTTTTCTGATGGAGAGGCTCCATTCCTGGCCGAACCAATAAGAGCA
>Ga0208040_1004458_pt1 | contig 10657 bp, 12 predicted proteins | sample AD_UKC083_MetaG_FD_184431 | JGI IMG/M metagenome (GOLD analysis project Ga0208040, IMG submission 184431) | Active sludge microbial communities of municipal wastewater-treating anaerobic digesters from USA - AD_UKC083_MetaG (SPAdes) (version 2) | ecosystem: Engineered > Bioreactor > Anaerobic >... | reverse complement strand
GAGCGCGCCGGCGCCCAGCTCTGGGTGGCCACGGTGGCCAGCATTCTGGTGACCTTTGCCTTTCGCATCATTTCTTCCCGCTTCAACTGGCGCCTGCCCGAGCCGCGCTCGCAGGTGTGAACTGTTTCTTTTTTATGGAGGTTTGCCATGCCGCTGCGTCTGTTTGCTCCCCCCACCCTCGAAACCCTGACCGCCAAAAAAGACCTCAAAGGTCTGGTCGCGTTGATGCTCAAAACGTTCCCCGGCGCCGAATCGCAGGCCGCGCTCCAGGCGCTGCAAGGCCTGGGCTGGCAGCCCGGCATGGATGAAGCCGGTGCGGCTGCGGCGCTCTACCAGCGCGATTTCGAGCGCGTGGTGGCTATCGGCGCTCCGGCGGTGGGTCCGCTGGTCAATCTGCTGCGGGGTTGGACGCTCAAACACAACGAACTGCGCCCGGTGTATGGCGTTGACGAAAACGGCGAACTCTGCGGAGTCAATTACGAACTGCAAGACACCACCCGCAGCGATGCGCGCAAGGCTCTGGTGCAGATTGGCCCGGCGGCTGTACCCGCGCTGGTCAAACTGCTGTGTGATGAAGATGCCCACGCCCTGGCGGCAGCCCTGGAGCCGGTCATGGTGGCCTTGATTGAAATTGGCGACCCGCGCGCCATGGATGGCTTTCTGCATCTGCTCAAGCAGTTCCCGCAGTCTTTTGAATTCTGGAATCAATACCGTACGGCCATGCAAAAATTCAAAGACCGGCGGGCCATTCCCTACCTGCGCCGGGCCTGCCAGGATCGGCAGCTAGATTCAATGATGCGCGGCAATGCCATGAACATGTTAAGTGACCTGGGCGAAAAGGTGCGGTAGCAGAAGCCCTTTCTGCTGTCACGCCCTGACCCTGCCGGGGCGCAGTTTCATTTTGTGAGTTGGAGAAATAACTGACCCACAACATATCGGGATGCAGTATCATCCTCTCCCTTGACATAGCCCCGAGTCAATATCTGAATATCATAGACATCTTGATCACCAACAAGCATTGGTTTTACCACATCAGGGTAGAAATCAATTACCCAATCACCTCTTGGCAAGATTTCTATGGTTTCATTTCCCTGACCATAAATTATGTTATTCTTAATTCGGAGCCACTGCTCTGTTTCCTCATCCCATTGTAGAATCACAAAATCACAGTCAGCATCAAACACAATCGTTTGGTTCGATAAGTTTTCGATTGCAAGATCAATAAATTCACCTGCTTTAAGATCATTTGAGCCCATGGGATCCAACTTGAGGATGATTGTTTTATTCAAATCATCACTCAGCGGATACTCTGCCGCATCGGGGATTATCCCTGGCTGCAGCGTAGGATCGGTGGTGGGCGTGGGAGATGAACTAACCGACGCTAGAGGAGGTGTTTCCACTATTGTGGTTACATAGACCTGAATCGGTGGATAAACCTGCGTCGTTTTACACCCGGCCAGCGATACGATGATCAGGCCAACAAGAATGATGAGCAGCCCTGTTTTGGCTCTAAACATTGATAGCTCCTTCAGGCTTTATCTGACCCGCCTGTAAACAGAATTAATAAATTGTAGACTCAGTGGTGAGATTTGTCAAATAGCGTTTCACGTTTCAGGTTTCAAGTGCGACGAGCTGAATAGCTCAGGTAGGGGCCATCCTGTGTACCTGCGACCTGAACAGGTTGTCCGCCCTGAGTAATTTCACTGCCACCCAGGGCGGACACATAGGTCCGCCCCTACCGGACTCTTATTGAGTGCTCCGCGACCCGTACGCTTCACGCCGGGCGGTAACGTCGCACCTGGAACATGAAACGAACTCCCGCACCTGGAACATGGAACAAATTCCCGCACCTGGAACGTGAAACTTGAAAGGTGAAACCTGAAACGTGAAACGTTATATAATAGACCTATCCCCCAATTCGCGAGGCAGGCATGACCGACTCCAATTTCCTCTGGTGGCGTGATGGCATTATCTATCAGATCTACCCGCGCTCGTTTGCCGACAGCAACGGCGATGGCATCGGCGACCTGAACGGCATCACCGCCCGGCTGGATTATCTGGCCGAGCTGGGCGTGGATGCGCTGTGGCTCTCGCCCATTTCCCCCTCGCCCGATGTCGATTTTGGCTACGACGTGAGCGATTATGTGGATATTGACCCCAAATTCGGCACCCTGGCCGATTTTGACCGCCTGCTGGCCGAGGCGCACCGCCGCAGCATCCACATTGTGCTCGACCTGGTGCTCAACCACACCTCCGACCAGCACCCCTGGTTTCAGGAGTCGCGCCAATCTCGCGCTGCGGCCAAGCGCGATTGGTACATCTGGCGTGACCCGGCCCCCGGCGGCGGCAAGCCCAACAACTGGCAGTCGGTCTTCGGCGGCTCGGCCTGGCAGTGGGACCCGCACACCCGCCAGTATTACCTGCACCTGTTCTACAAAGAGCAGCCCGACCTCAACTGGCGCAACCCCGAGGTGCGCCAGGCCATGCTGGATGTCTTCCGCTTCTGGCTCGACCGCGGTGTGGACGGCTTCCGACTGGATGTGTTTAACATGTACTTCAAAGACGCCGGTTTTCGCAGCAACCCGCCCAAGCCCGGCCTGCGTGGCTTTGACCGCCAGCAGCACATTTATGACCACTCTCAGCCCGAGATGTTCCCGCTGCTGGCCGAAATCCGCGCCATTCTGGATGCTTACCCCGAGCGCTACGCCGTCGGTGAGACGTTTATGGGCAGCCCCGAACACGCCGCCGAGTATGTAGGGCCCGATAAGCTCCACGCCGCCTTTGAATTTGACCTGCTGCACTGCTGCTGGAACCCGGCCGACTATCACCGTGTGATTGCCCGCTCGCAGGCGGCTTTCGGCCCCGAAACCTGGCCCACCGTGGTGCTGAACAATCACGACAACGTGCGCTCGGGCACCCGCCTGGCGCCCATGGAATCAGATGTGCGCCTGAAGGTGGCCGCCGCCCTGCTGCTGACGCTGCGCGGCACGCCCTTTATGTACTACGGCGAGGAAATCGGTCAGCGCGATATCCGCATCACCCGCGAGCTGATTCAAGACCCCGTGGGCAAGCGCTTCTGGCCCTTCTACGTGGGGCGGGATGGCTGCCGGGCCCCCATGCAGTGGGATGAGACGCCGCAAGCCGGTTTTACCACCGGCACGCCCTGGCTGCCCGTGCATCCCGATTACATCTTCCGCAGTGTGACCTCACAAAAAGCCGACCCCGAATCGCTGTGGCATTTCTACCGCCGCCTGATTCAACTGCGCCGCAGCAGCCCGGCGCTGCGCGGCGGCATGTTCCAGTGGCTCACCTTCCAGCCGCGCAAGCTGCTGGCCTACCTGCGTCAGACCGCTGCCGAAACCGCCCTGGTGGCGCTCAATTTTTCGCCGGTCAAACTGAGCCTGACGCTCAGCAAAGAACTGGTGGGGCGCAACTGGCGCATGGGCCTCTCCACGCACCACGGCACGGTGCCGCTCATCACCGATGGCTGGCTGCCCCTCGAACCCTACGAAGCCCTCATCCTGATCGAATCTTGAACGCCGTTTTGGCCGCATCCGCTTTCAATCCTAAATCTTAAATCTAAAATCATAAATACAATGAATGGTCCCCAAATCCTCCTGATCGAAGACGACCCCCGCCTGGCCCACCTGTTGTCTGAGGTGCTGACTGCCGGCGGACTGGAGCCCCTGCTGGCCTGGACAACCGCCGATGCCCTGCAGCGGGTGACCGAAGAAGAGCCCGACCTGATTGCGCTGGACCTGGGCCTGACCACGCTGGATGACCTGGCCGCGCTGCTGCGCCAGCTCCGGCTGCAAACCCCGGCGCCGGTGGTGCTGCTGCTGCCCCCCGGTTACGACCCGCAAGTGCTGAAAGCCCTGCCGCCGGGCAGTGTGGCCGATTCGGTGTCGCGCAAGCTGCACCCCCAGGTGATTGTGGAGCGGCTGCGCACCGCCATGCGCCGCGCCTCGGCGGGTGTGCCGATGGCCGAAATCAACCTGGGCCCGCTGCGCCTCGACCTGGCCGGTAAACGCGCCCTGCTGCACGGGCACGAGCTGCTGCTCTCCCCTGCCGAATTCAAGCTGCTGTGCGAACTGGCCCGCCGCCCGGGGCGCACCTTCCCCAACGATCACCTGCTGACGGTGGGCTGGGGCACACAAGACCCCCCCGAGTTGGAGGCGCTGCACGCCGCCATGCACGTCTTGCGCGCCCGCCTGGGCGATGACGACCCCGCCCACCCGCACTGGATCCGCCGTGAGCCCGGGGTGGGCTACTGCCTGCTGCCGCAAAATGTAGAGTAGCGGCATTTCAGACGCACAGGGGGGTAGGGGATTATTTGCGCGTTTGTACCCCGGCAAGTCTGGGCTTTGACCTGTCTGCGCATTTAGGGCATTCAGTTGCTACGCGGTTTCGATTATCTTTGGAGAAGATTGATCGCCGCAAACAGGATAAACGCAGTCGCCCCGACCAGAAGGATGGAAAAACAGATAATCGCCCAAATATCCCCTAAGCTTTTACTGCCCGCCCTCAACCGTTTCCAACGCTGATGGATGACGCGTACAGCCAATACAGCCAAGCCTGCTGGGACAATGATGTTTATGATGGAAACGATAATGATCGTCAAAGTTGGGTTCATGTTTTATTTTTCCGCCTCAACAGAAAAGCTATTGATCATTTCTTCAAAAACTGGTGTCACTTGTGAAAGATCTTTTTCTCTGGCGCAGAAAGTAAGAACATACGCGTAATCGCCGAACACAGTATAGAAATCTGAACAGGGGACCGCTTCTTTTGTGCCAGTAAAGGGACTGATGATCCGTGTGCAGGCATAGTTATGCTTCAAATAGGTGTTCTCAGGCGTCAGGTATGGCTCTTCACTAATAAACGTATAGCCTTCACAACTTGCTGTACGATCTTTTCCCCATTGGTAAGCACTCTGGAAATTAGATGGATCTATCTCTTTACGAGCAATGAATAAGCCGGGTACCGCCTGATACACAAAGGCAATTACATAATTGTCAGCGTGTAATCCTGCTCCCTCAACGGTTTCAACTACCTGCCAACTTTCGGGGTGTTTGAGCGTGAATGGCACAGTCGTTCCTGTGTAAGTCACCATTGGGCTTGGCAAACCAATGGGACTTAACATCCAGGGATGTTGAATAAGGCTAACAATAAAACTGATTAACAAAATTCCCCCAGCAATGACAAAAATCAGATTTGGAATACTGAGCCAGCTTTTGGAGGTTCGCATGTTTTTCATTTCTCTCTGACCTGAACTGCATCAACATTTTTAGCCATATCCAATTTGTCCCGGAGGGTGCTCACCAGGGAGAGGCGCGGATTTTGGTTCAAACCGATTTACCCCGCTGCAATTAGGATAAATTGATTGTAGACTCAGTGGTGTGGTTTGTCAAATATATTTCAGAGAGTTCAAATAATCGGGTTATTGAAAGTTGATGCGATTGTCTGTACAATGACTTTAGCGTATTCTCATACAACGCCCCGCCCCGCATTATCACCTTATTGGCATTTCTAAAAAGCGCTCAACGCAGAGACATGCTGCCTGAGCGGTACATGCCCAATCTGGCAAACGGCTTTATCGGAAGTTCCCTCACCCGGGCAGGTTCACGCCGACCTGCCAGATGTTTTGACTGCGCCGCCGCGCGCCGGTCAGAAGGAGGATGCCCCTGGTCATGCTGCCTGTATCTGCCCATTGTGGGCCAACAGCCATAAATTGATTTGAATTGAGAATGGAGTATTGGATCATGAACAAGAAATTGTCGTTTATCCTGCTGGCGCTGGTACTCAGCCTGGGCATTGCCGCGCTCAATTTAGACGCGGGCGCCGCCCAGGACGCCGGCCCCAATGGCGAACCCGAGACCATTACCCCCGGCGCAATCCCGATTCAAGGCCGCCTGACCGATGCCGCCGGCAATCCGCTGGATGGCACCTATACGGTTGTGTTCAGCCTGTATGAAGCTGCCACCGGTGGAACGGCGATCTGCTCGCAAACCCGCTCCGTCACCGTGGTGGATGGGCTGTTCAGCGACTACCTGGATAACTGCTACAATGTCCTGACCGGGCAAAAGGTCTGGCTGGGCATCAAGGTGGGCGCCGATGACGAAATGACCCCGCGTCAGGTCATTCTGGCGGTGCCTTATGCGCTGGCTCTGGTGCCAGGAGCCACCATCATCAGCGATATTGACGGCGTTCTCGAGGTTAAAAGCGTGGGCACACCGGGCGATTACGATGCCTTTCTGGCATATGCTGATGGGACCGGCGAGGCGGTTTCGGGCATGGCTACCGGCGGGTCTGGCGTCTATGGTGAAAGCCTGACCGGGATTGGGGTTTTGGGATACAGCGAGACCGGCACCGCCATCCAGGCCACCGGGACGGGCGTCATCGCCAGCTCGGCGGTTTCGTATGTGTGGATCAGCGGCAACAATGCCACGAAATTCTATGCCGCTGACGACATTGTGATCAACGGGAACGGCATGGGCGGCGCAGATATTTATCGGGGTTCAACGGCGGGCACCAGATACATCATGATCCCGATCACCGTCCCCGGTCCAATCTACGGACAGGATGTAACCGTCTCCGCGCTGGATATCTACTGGGCCGGGCAAACCGAATTCACCAGCATTACCAGTTTTCGGCTGCGCCGGCAGGTGGGAGCCAACAACTATGTCGAAATTGTCTTTGATGACGCGGATTACACCTGTAATGTAGACCCCAACGGCTGCATCATCCACAAAGATCTGACCACCAACAACGTCCTGACCGCCGATTCCGGCATCCTCTACCTGGTGTTCGGCACAATGTTCAACGGAGATGCAGACTGGCTGCGGCTGGGCGGTGTGCGCCTGACGCTGGAACATGATTAGCGAGGGCGCCATGAAAAAAGCTAAAATTGCCATCTTGATTGCGCTTCTGGCGCTGACGGTGCTGGCCACTGGCGCCGCCGCCATGGCCTCAGCCAATTACCGGCTGGACTGGTTCGCCCCGGCCACCGGCACCGGCGGGTCGGCCGAATCGGCCAGTTATGCCATGAGCTTCACGGTGGGGCAGTCGGCCATCTATCCGGCGGCCAGCACCAGCTACCGGGCCGGGCTGGGCTTCTGGTATGGCTGGGGCGAGATCGCTGAATTTGTACAGGTGTTCCTGCCAGCCATCCTGCGCTGAGCACCCGTAAAAATACAGTCCAATTGTTTGCCATGCCGGGGAGGTTGCAGCCCGCCCCCGGCATGGTACAATTGCGCGCATGGAAGCGCCCCGGGTTGGCTATTTCGTCTCATCGCATGGGTTTGGGCACGCGGCCCGCGCCAGCGCGGTGATGCTGGCGTTGCGCGAACAGGCACCGGGGGTTGAGTTTGACATTTTCACCGAGACGCCCGAATGGTTTTTCAAAGAGGCGCTGGGCGGTGGCTATCAGTATCATCTGGCGCAGACCGATGTGGGGGTGGTGCAGTCGGGCCCGCTGGATGAAGACCTGCCCGCCACGGTAAAACGTCTGGCTGGCATGTGGCCCCTGCGCCCCGAGCGGGTCGATTCGCTGGCTTATGCCCTGCAGCGCACGGACTGCCGCCTGGTGATCTGCGACATTTCGCCCCTGGGCATTGCCGCAGCCTATGCCGCCGGGCTGCCGGTGGTCTTGATTGAGAACTTCACCTGGGATTGGATTTATGCGGGCTACCTGAAAACCGAACCCCGGCTGGAGGCTTTCCTGCCGCTGCTGCAAATTGCCTTTGCCGCCGCCGACCTGCACCTGCAGGCCGAACCCTACTGCCAGCCCGCCGCCGGCGCCCAGATGGTGGCGCCCATCAGCCGCCCGCCGCGCACCCCGCGCGCCCAACTGCGCGCCAGCCTGCAGATTGCCGCCGAGGCCCCCGTGGCGCTGGTGACGATGGGGGGCATTCCGGCCCAGTTTGATTTTCTGAGCGCCCTGCAGGCCCACCCGGAGATCACATTCATCATCCCCGGCGGCAGCGCCCAGGTGGAGCAGCGGGGCAACCTGCGCCTGCTGCCGCACCATTCGCCCTTCTACCACCCCGACCTGATGCAGGCCTGCGACGTGGTGGTGGCCAAAGCCGGGTACAGCACCATTGCCGAAGCCTGGTATGCGGGCGTGCCGTTTGTCTGGGTCTCGCGGCCGCGCTTCCGCGAATCGGGCGTGATGTCGGCCTATTTGCGCCAGTCATTTGACGGCTTTGAGCTGAGCGAAGCCGAGTTTGCCGGCGGCGGCTGGGCAGCCCGGCTGCCAGCCCTGCTGGAAAAACCCCGCCGGGCGCGGCCCGGCGTCAACGGGGCGCATCAGGCTGCCCGCCTGATCCTGGATACATTTATATAGCGGGGATACGCAAAACTCGCCTGCACAGAATCGGAACTTATAGTATAATAGCCCCTTGCGCCTTCGCAGGCGCGTGGATCTATTATCTTTGAAAGAGAGGAAAATCGCTGTGCCTCGGAAGCTAAAAACCGGCAAACTGAAGCTCAAGACCCATAAGGCCACCTCCAAGCGGTTCCGCCTGACCGGAACCGGTACCGTGGTTCGCACCAAGGGCGGCAAAAGCCATCTGCGCCGCCGCACTGCCAAGCGCACCAAGGTCTTGCTGTCTGAGATGATCGTGGTCGAAGGCAAGAGCATTGTCAAGCGCGTCCGCCGACTGGCCCCCAACATGGAGCAGTAGGCTTAACGCCCATCAGGATTCGTTTTTGATTTGTGCGACCGCAGGGTGCATACAACGGGTGATGCACACCGGCGCCCCGGGGTTCGCAAAGGAGTAAAGTAAATGTCTCGTGTGAAGAGAGGCGCAACCGCCCACCTGCGCCACAAGAAAGTATTGAAGCTGAATCAGGGCTATTTTGGCTCTCGCCATCGCCTGTTCCGCCGCGCCAACGAAGCCATGCTCAAAAGCATGTGGTACGCCACGCGCGACCGCAAGGTTCGCAAGCGCGACCTGCGCAAGCTGTGGATCGTCCGCATCAATGCGGCCGCCCGCCTGAACGGACTGAGCTACAGCCAGTTGATGCACGCCCTCAAAGTGGCCGACATCACCTTGAATCGCAAAGTGCTGGCCGACCTGGCCGTGCGCGATCCCAATACCTTTGCGGCCATTGTGACCCGCGCCAAAGCTGCCTAGCAGCCCATTTTTGTACTCTTTTTGCCCCTCTCCCTGTGGAGAGGGGCATTTTTTTGACTTTTAGTCTCTTTTATGCTATTCTATTGTCTTGACGGCGAAATTTCGCCGCCATTGTAATTATTTCAACTGTTGGATGGTTTTATGCAGCGCGAACGGATTTCTGAAAATGTCTACTGGTTCCAGAGTGAGGTTTATGCTCAGGTCACGGCTGGCGCCATCATCGGCCCGCAGTGGGCTGTGTTGATTGATACGCTGGCCATGCCCGAAGAAACGCTGGCCATGCGCAGCTTCATTGAGGAGCAGTTGGGCGTGCCGGTGCGCTACATCATCCTCACCCACTCACACGCCGACCATGCCTGGGGGAGCTGCTTCTTCCCCGGCGCCACGGTGATTGCCAGCACCGAGTGCCGCCGCCTGATGCAGGAAACCGGCGCCGAGGCGCTGGAGAAGGCCCGGCATCAAAACCCGGCTTTCCGGCAGGTCAAGCTGGTGCATCCGCACCTGACTTTTGATGAAGGCACCTTCTACCTGCGCGTAGGTAAGAAGAGCCTGAGCCTGTTTGCCACCCCTGGCCACAGCACTGATGGTATTTCGGTGCTGGTGGAAGAAGACCGGGTGCTGTTTGCCGGTGATGCCTTTATGCCGCTGCCCTACATTGTGGGCGGCAACCTTGACGAACTGACCGCCAGCATCAAGAAGATTGGCAAGCTGGGGCTGGAGAACATCATCCAGGGGCATGGTGATATCATCCTGCGCGGCGAGATTGAAGAGGCCATCAAATCCAACCTGAGCTACCTGGCAGCCATCCGCAAGGCCGTGCGCACGGCTGCCCGCCGACGCAACGCGGTGGAAGCCCTGGGCCAAATCGAAATTGAGTCCTGCGGCAAGAGCCGCGTGGCGCTCAGCGGCCTGGCCGAAGAGCTGCACCGCCGCAATGTGCGGGCGCTTTACCGCCAGATCCGGGATGAAGAGGAAGACCCCTCAACACCGATCTAGGATTTGGGTTTTCGGTTTTTAGAATTAACGAGCCTTTTAGAGGCTCGTTTTTTTATGGATTGCCTGACACTAATCCCCAATCCCCCTATTTGCCCTGCTTCTGCCGCCAGGCGCGCAGCCCAACGGTGCGCTCGGTGCCAGCGCGCACCCGCTGCAGGTTGGAACGCAGCGCCCACAGCACCAGGATCAGCGTGCCCACGCCGTACAGCACATGCGCCCAGGGCCCGGCCCCGGTGATGGCCTGATAGATCAGCGCCAGCAGGCCGCTGAGGGCCACGGCAATGGTGGTCAGCGAGGCGTACCCCCCCAAGAGGAACACCAGCCCCGCCAGCGGCCAGACGACGATCAACGCCGGCGGCCAGAGCGCCACCAGCCCGCCAAAGGTGGTGGCCCCGCCCGCGCCGCCGCGAAACAGCAGCTTGCCATCGGTCTGCCGTTCCACCAGAAAGACGGATAAAACCTGCCCCACCACCGCCATCAGCGGGCCCAGGGCCTGCGCCCAGGGGTTGCCGGGCAGCAGCCAGTTG
>Ga0208040_1004457_pt1 | contig 10658 bp, 11 predicted proteins | sample AD_UKC083_MetaG_FD_184431 | JGI IMG/M metagenome (GOLD analysis project Ga0208040, IMG submission 184431) | Active sludge microbial communities of municipal wastewater-treating anaerobic digesters from USA - AD_UKC083_MetaG (SPAdes) (version 2) | ecosystem: Engineered > Bioreactor > Anaerobic >... | reverse complement strand
CATTGAATGGCGCGAGGGGTTCAAGATTGGAGTAGCGCAAGTAGACCAGGAGCACCGCCATCTGTTCACACTGGTACGGGCACTCAATCTGGATTCCGTGGATCAGACGGTAGAGGAGTTGCTGGACTATGTTGTGACCCACTTCAGCAACGAGCAGGAGCTGATGGAAAAAAGTGGATATCCCGCGTTTGAACAGCATTTGAAGTTGCACGAGGAATTCGCAGCACAAGTGGCCGATTTTCTGGGTAGTGGCGTAGAGTGGTCCGAAGACCGGGTGCAGGAGTTGCGCCGGTTCTTGAACAAATGGCTCATTGGCCACATCATGACGCACGACCTGCGGTTTGGTAAATGGCAAGCCAGTCATAGTATTGCCGCGCCCGTGGCTGCACCCGTTGCGGCCGCTCCCCGCGGCTTTTTTGCCCGTCTGTTCGGCGGTCACTGAAGGAATCATGCCCTCAAGGCGTATTTCCCATTTTTCTCATAAGTAAGCTGACCTATAGCCCTTATTGAATAAGGGCGGTGCGCTACTGTATTTGTAGCGAATGGGTGTTCATTCTCGCTTGAACGATGGCCGGGTTTGCGTTCAAACCGTAGTCGGTACGACAATAGGCATCTGCAGAAATGAGAAACCCGGCCTTAAGCCGGGTTAGCCCCTGAGTACAGGGCACGCTGTGCGTGAGGCATTCGCCTGATGCAACTATGCTCCAACTGATCGTTCTGTGTTTGATCTGCGTCAATAGATTGAAGAGATAGGACTTCAAAAATCACCCAAGACTGTTGCAGACAGTCGCCGGACAAGGTTGCACATGCGAATCGAGTGGAAAGATACATATAAGACTGGCAATGCCCAGATTGATGCACAGCATCAGCAGTGGTTCCACAAAGCCAACTACTTTCTTGAGGCAACAGATCAGGGGAGCCGGGCGTCCGCGGCCGCGAAACTGTTTCAGTACACACGGCTGCACTTTCAGGACGAAGACCGGTTGATGCAGTCAATGGGCTACCCCATGGCCCGAGAACATACCCGACGTCACAACGACGCGCTGGTGCATTTGCAGTTGCTACAGGAGCAAATCGCTAGTAACACGCTGGACATGGAGAAATGGCGCACGTTTCTGTCGGATCTGTTTCTAAGCCACATTGGCGATGCGGATCTCAAGTTCGCCGCGTTCATCACCAGCCAGAAGCGAGCCGCCAAAAGAAGCGCAGGCGGTGTGGATTCCCGGTGGGGTGGCTTGGAAATTCCATCGGCAGGAAGCCTGGGGCGAGACGTCGGGCAATCAACCGCACCCGCTCCCCTCTGAGATCTATTTTTGGTCGCCAGTAGGAATCACAAAGGTTCCTGAAACCCGCATGAAACCTAGCTTTTTGGTGCATGGTGGCAAAATGAGCCCCCAAATGAGCCCCCAAATTGCAAAGGATACCCTTTATGCCCTTGACCGATGCGCAACTTAGGAACCTAACCGAACCCGGAAAACACTTTGATGGTGCTGGCCTTTTTCTGGAACTGACCAAGGCGGGCGGCAAATACTGGCGGATGAAGTATCGGCACGGAGGCAAAGAGAAAAAGCTTTCGTTCGGTGTGTATCCTGAAATCGGGCTTAAGGCGGCCCGTGACCAGGCCAGCGAAGCCCGCAAGACCCTCAAAGGTGGCCGCGACCCCGGCGAAGTGCGCAAAGCTGAAAAGGCGAAGATCGTTCAAGAGACTGTGAACACCCTTGAGGCGGTTTCCCGCGACTGGTTGATGCACCAGGCCGCCCGCTGGGCACCCATCACACTTGCCAGAATCCGGGCATCCCTTGAGGCTGATGTTTTCCCGACGCTAGGTGCCCGACCTATTGCCAGCGTCAAACCTGGCGAAGTCATGGCGGCTGTCAAAAAGGTTGAAGCCCGTGGCGCTGCTGACCAGGCGGACAGGGTTTTGAAACGAGTCAAAGCGGTTTACCGTTGGGCCGTGACCCATGAACGCATCGAATCAAACCCAATGGTTGATCTGGTGCCGGGTGAAATATTCAAACCCCGGCACGTGACGCACCGGGCCGCCCTGGCAGATAGCGACCTGCCCGACTTTCTGGCCAAACTTGAAGCCTACCAAGGCGACCCGCACACCCGGCACGCCCTGATGTTGCTGATCCTGACCGCAACCCGCCCCGGCGAGACACGCGGAGCATTGTGGGCAGAATTTGACCTTGACGCGGCGTTGTGGATCATCCCGGCCGAACGAATGAAGATGCGCCTTGAACACCGGGTGCCATTGTCCCGGCAAGCCGTGGAAGTGCTGCGCACCATGCACACCCTCAGCGGTGATCGTGATCTAGTGTTCCCAAGCCCGTTCTATCCTAGCAAGTCCCTGAGCGAAAACACTTTCAATAGTGCCCTGGCACGCATGGGCTACAAAGGCACGGCAACCGCCCACGGCTTTCGGGCGCTGTTTTCCACGGTGGCCAATGAATGTAACTGGAACCCCGACGCAATAGAGCGACAGCTTGCCCACGTGGAAAGCAATGGCGTGCGGGCTGCCTACCACCGATCTACCTACTTGGACGACCGTGCCAAACTAATGCAATGGTGGGCGGACTACTTGGACGGCCGCAAGACAGGCAAGGTTTTGAAAATGAAAAAGCGGGCCGCCTGATCCAGGATTCACGCGCCCACAAGACCGGACCGTACCAGTTGTCGGGCAGTTTTTTTGTGGCTTTGCGCATTGATTCAGGGTGCTACCCACGGAAAGCATGGGGACAGTGGGGACAATCGGCTGAAAACTAGCAACCATGCGGCCTAGCGGCAAATAGCGGAGTGGGGACAAAGCGGGGACAGAGTGGGGACGAAGTGGGGACACTTTTATATGATGAAAGTGATTCATTCATATCCTTTGCCCCCTGCTACACCCTAAAACCGGGCGGCCCCGAGCTTTGCCGGGTTACTGCGCACGCAACCAATTTTGAGCGCAAAGTGCCTTCCCCTTGGGAACCAATAACCCGGCGGCGATTCTGGATGAACCTTGGCAGTGACGACTTCGAACTGAAGTCGAGGTCGGAAACCTATACCGGCTTCAGACGCGTTGCCGTCGGTCTCGACAGTCAGGTTACGGGTTGGTCAATGCATCGCCCCACACAAGGCGTTCATGGTACTTGAATAAATGTTGTGACTATTGGGAGAAACCGGTCGTTTCTTCACAAGCGAGCATGGTGACTTGACACAGCCTTTCACGGATAACATAGGATTCATGTTGCAACTGAATTCAGGAGGGTTTTGGCGATGGCACCATAGGGTCGCGCTGATCTGTTGTCTGTTGGGCGCAACGGCGGTGCATGCGTTGGAGGCAGTCACGCTGCAGCTCAAATGGACCCATGCATTCCAGTTTGCGGGCTATTACGCTGCGATAGAAAAGGGTTTTTACGAGCAGGCAGGGTTGTCGGTCAACCTGCTGGAAGCTACCCCAGGGACTGAACCTGTCAAGATCGTGGTAGACGGCAAGGCCGATTTTGGCGTCGGTACCAGCAGCCTGTTGTTAGAGCGTCATGCGGGCGTACCGGTTGTAGCTTTGGCCGTCATCTTTCAACATTCCCCGCTGGTTTTGGTGGCGCGCCAGAACCAGCCCTTGCAAAGTGTGCACGACCTCAAAGGAAAACGCGTCATGTTTGAGGCGCAGTCCTCTGAATTGAAGGCCTACTTGCGACAAGAAGGGATCAATGACGCTGCACTGCAGGCGCTTCCACACAGTTTCAACACGCGCGACCTGATTGAAGGCCGTGTGGATGGTATGACCGCGTATTCAACGAACGAGTTATTCGACTTGGATAATGCAGGGTTTGCCTACCAGACTTATTCGCCGCGTGCGGTCGGCATCGACTTTTACGGTGACAACCTGTTCACCACCGAGCGGCAAATCAAGGAAAACCCGGCGCGGGTGGCCGCATTCCGCACCGCGAGCCTGAAGGGTTGGCAATACGCCATGGCCCACCCCGATGAAATCATTGATCTCATCTTGGCAAAATACTCCAAGCATCGCCCGCGCGCGTTTTATGAATTTGAAGCGCAGCAAATGGTGCCCCTCTTGCAAAGCAGCTTGGTTGAGGTGGGTTACATGAATCCAGGGCGCTGGCAGCACATTGCTCAAACCTATAGCGCTTTAGGCCTGTTGCCCAAAAATGTGTCACTTGATGGCTTCTTGTATTACACAACTCCATCGTCAAGCATCTGGAGTCCGTATTTTGGGGGTGCCCTGGCTCTCTTGCTGGGCATGACCTTGCTGGCAAGTTACATTTTGCGGACCAACCGGCGCTTGGCCACCAGTCTGGCCACCCAGAAGCAGGTGCAACAAGCGCTATCTGAGAGTAAGCAACTCTACCAGTCGATACTTCAAGCCTCGCCTGACGCCGTGGTGGTGAGCGATTTGCAGGGCATCATCCGAAATGTCTCTCCGGCCGCCGTGACTATGGTGTGTGGTGCGACTGAAAATCAGTTGCTGGGCCGAAATATTGCAGACTTTCGCGATACATCAGAAACACAGCGTGCCGTTGCCAATATAACGGCCATGTTTGAAGGTGTGTACAACGGTGCTGAAGACTACCGGTTGATCCGACTGGATGGTAGCCTGCTTGACACCGAAATCAACGCTGAAATTGTGCGTGATGGCCAGGGGCAACCAAGCGGCCTGATTTTTGTGATTCGCGACATTAGCGAGCGCAAGAAAACGGAAGAGCATATTCGCCACATTGCCCAACACGACCCTCTCACCGGACTGCCCAACCGGGCCTTGTTCAGTGACAGATTGCAGAGCGCCATCACCAACGCAGTCAGGGACAAAACCGGTCTGGCGCTCATGTTCATTGATCTTGACAAGTTCAAACCCGTCAATGACACCTATGGTCACGGTGTTGGAGACCTTTTGTTGCAGGATGTGGCGCAGCGCATGCTGCAGTGCCTACGTGACTCGGACACCGTGGCTCGGATCGGAGGCGATGAGTTTGTCGTATTGTTGCGCGGTGCGAACGCTATCCCAGAAACCCTGGTAGTAGCCGAAAAGATTCGCAGCGGGCTGGATCGCCCGTTTTTGCTTGAAGGGCATACGCTGCAGATTTCATGCAGCATAGGGGTGGCTCTGTTCCCGGAGCATGGGACCGACGACATAACGTTAGCCAAGAACGCCGACTTGGCCATGTACCGTGCCAAAGAGAGTGGCCGCAATCAGGTTTGCATTTTCGAGCCGGAGCAAGCCTAGTGAACCCCGGATAGTTGAAAGAGCGACCACTGAACTTGCCGTAACCTCCCGTCTGTGGCCGTCGAACACTGATTGGGTCTAGGTGCAACTATCCTCGAAGTCAAGTCCACATTGCGGCCGGTCAGACTACTGGATGAATGTCGGGTCTGGAGAGATCATTTCAGGCAGACCTATGTCAGCTCCCGCCCCATAGCCGAATTCCCAAGCCAATAGCGTCACTACCGTGACCCCCTGAAGTGATCTTTCTCCCGGCGTGATTTGGTGGGCAGCGTCACGACCTCTACAAGGTGCAAGCCCTTGCACATTGGAGCTGGAGCAATGCCTGGCGCTTCACCACCTCGACCGCCCGGTGAGATTCGGTTTGTGTCAATTTCCCCCTGATTTTTAAACGCCCCCCCGGCCAACATCGGCACCTTAAATAGCTTCATAGGTGTTCTATGCGTTCAAACGAACAAACCGATTCCCGTAGTGCACGTTTCCCCCTGATTTAAAAAGCCTACCCCGGCCAACATCGGCACCTTAAATAACTTCATAGGTGTTCTATGCGTTCTAACGAACAAACCGATTCCAGTAGTCCACGTTTCCCCCTGATTTAAAACGCCTGCCCCGGCCAACATCAGGTTTCCGTTAGCAAACTTCATAGGTGATTAATGAGTTCAATCGATCAAACCAAGCACGCCCCGAACACTCACGGCGCAACCACAAAAACCACTGGCGGCCGCGTGCCAGCAACGCCGGCACAACCTGACAAGCTGATTCGCATCAAAACGGTTTGCGAGTTAACGGGCTTGGGCAAGACAAGCGTTTACAGCATCCCTGATTTTCCGAAGCGTGTCGTTTTGTCACGGCGTGCAGTGGGCTGGAAACTTTCACAAATCACGAGTTGGATCGAAAGCCGTTCTACTGTGGGAGGTGCCTAATCATGATGGCCATTCACGCCCAAATAGCGGCCGATGCAGCCACGGCAAAGGCTCAAGCGTTGCACGCTGGGCCGATACCTTGCAATGAATTTGATGCACTCCAAAGCCTGATTGAAAGCGCAACCACTGCGCTTACCGGATCGTTGCCCGCATCGTTTGAACACCATGGCCAAACCTACCGCCTGATGGTCGATATTCAGCGGGCGCGTTTGGCAATCTTTGAGAGCATGACCGCTGAAAAATCAATGCTGATATCCATTGTCACCACCGATGAAAAAGGCGGCAAATGATGGCGGTGCAAGTCACAAACATGGATCAAGCCCGCGCCTTGAAAATTGCCCGTGAAGTAATGACAGACTTTGCATTTTCTCGCGGTGTTGTCTGGAAAAAGCGCATTCGCTTTGAATGGCAAACCAAATTGCGGCGGCCGTTTTTGCTGGAGCTATTGGGCAACGGTGATTTGCGAATGATCGATACCAAAACAGGCCAGATCATCACGCAAGGCCCGGCCTGGCCTGACAGTGATCCTATCGGCAAAGCCCACTGACGGCGGCCGTCATGGGTACCAACACCCCACAACCCGACACCCGCCCCGCACAAGCCGAACGCGTTGCCGATTTTCTGGAACTGCACCCCGACAGCGCATCAAAAGAGATTGACGCGGCGTGTGATGCGGGCTGTGTGTCAAAGGTGCTTTTAGATATGCCCCGCATGGGCTACGGCGTGCGCAAGGGCTGGCGCTCTGTGACGTGTGCCAGCGGCAACCACACCCGCAACGTGCGCACCTATGCACTGATGCACCGACCAACAACCCAGCCCGACCTATTCCGCACTGCATGAAAAACAATATCACCCCCGACTTGATCCGGGCCGCACTGCAACACATCCCGGCGAATTTGCCCCGTGATGAATGGGCACGTGTAGCAATGGGGATCAAGTCTGAATACCCCGACGAAACAGGCCGCGACCTGTTTACCGAGTGGAGCGAAACGGCGGACGGTTTCGACTCAAAGGCCACGCGTTCAACCTGGCAGAGCATCAATGCGGGCGGCGGCGTTGGCATTGGCACTCTGTTACACCTGGCCAAACAAAACGGCTTTGTGATGCCCAAGCCTGACCAGGCACCCAGCAAACCCGACCCCGCAACGGCTGCCCAGCTGGCCACAGAAAGGGCAGAGCGCGACCGCCTGCAAAGCGAGTTGACCGCATCACGCCACGCGGCCGCGAGTGATGAAGCCCTGGGCCTGTGGGACGCTGCCAGCGACACCGGGCAGAGTGGCTACCTTGACCGAAAAGGCGTGCAGGGCCACGGCGTGCGGTTTACGCCTGATGGCGTATTGCTGGTGCCTTTGTGTGATGCGGCGGGCCATTTGTGGAACGTCCAAACCATTGCCCCTGAAAAGCCTTTCAACGGCACAGACAAGCTGTTTCAAAAAGGCGGGCGCAAGTCCGGGCTGTGGCATTGGTGCGGTGATCCGGCTGGCGCTGCGGTGCTGTTGGTGGCTGAAGGCTACGCCACGGCAGCAAGCCTGCACCAAGCCACGGGCCGCCCTGTGGCAGTGGCCTTTGATGCGGGCAACCTGGCACCCGTGGCAAAAGCCCTGCACCAGGCACACCCGGCCGCCTTGATCGTGCTTTGCGGCGATGATGATGCAGACACCCACGCCCGCACGGGCCACAACCCCGGCCGCGACAAGGCGACGGCGGCCGCCCGTGCCGTGCAAGGGCTTGCTGTTTTTCCCGTTGGTTTACCCACTGGTGCCAGCGACTTCAACGACTTGCACGCGGCCGCTGGCATTGAAGCGGTGCGGCTGGCTGTAGAGGCCGCCATTGAAGCGCACCGGGCGGCGCAAGCGGCCGCACAGACCACGCAAGCCACGAAGCAAGGCAACCGCACCCAATCCAAACGAAACAAGGCCAGCGGGCCGAATACCGCCCATGCTGGCCACGTTGCCAGCGGTGCCAGTGATGGCGACCCCGGCCGCGCCTATGAACCCTTTGCCGTTGACGATTCAGGCGTGTGGTTTACGGGTGCTGACCAGGACGGCAGACGCAAGCCGCCCGAATGGATTTGCAGTCCCTTGACGGTGGAAGCCTTCACCCGCGACCAGGACGGCGGCGGCTGGGGCTATTACCTGGCCTTTGCGGATCCGCTGGGGCATCAAAAGAATTGGGCCATGCCCGCCCGCATGTTGTCCGCTGACGGTGGCGAATACCGCGCCACGCTGCTGAACATGGGTTTACGCATTGCGACCACACCCCGCGCCCGCAACCTGTTGACCCAGTACTTGCAGAGCCGCACCCCGGCAGAATTTGCAAGCTGCACCGACCGCATAGGCTGGCACGGCCGCGCCTTTGTGTTGCCCCGTGAAACCATTACAAGCGGTGAAGATGCAAAGCGCATTGTTTTCCAATCTGATAGCCCGATTGAAAACACGTTCAAAGGCAAGGGCACGCCCGAACAATGGCGCGACCGTGTGGGCGCCTTGTGTGTTGGTAATAGCCGCATGGTGTTTGCCGTGGCGTGTGCCTTTGCCGGGCCGCTGCTACGCCCGGCGGGCATGGAGTCCGGCGGTTTTCATTACCGTGGTGACAGTTCTAGCGGCAAGACCACAGCGCTAAAGCTGGCTGCCAGCGTGTACGGCGGTGCCAGCTATTTGCAGCGGTGGCGTGCCACTGATAACGCCTTGGAAGCCATTGCAGCGCAACACTGTGACGGGCTGCTGATTCTTGACGAACTGGCACAGATTGACCCCAAGACGGCGGGTGAATGCGCCTACATGCTGGCCAACGAACAGGGCAAGGCACGCGCTACCCGCACGGGTACACCACGCGCCCGGCAGGCATGGCGGCTGCTGTTTCTGTCCGCTGGTGAATTGGGCCTGGCTGACCACATGGCAGAGGGTCAAAAGCGCACGCGTGTTGGGCAGGAAGTGCGCATGGTTGACATTGCGGCCGATGCGGGCGCTGACATGGGTGCCTTCGAAAACTTGCACGGCATGGCGGGCGGTGCTGCCTTTGCAAAGCACATCACGCACCAGGCGCAAGCCGTGTACGGTGCACCCGGTCGCGCCTGGCTGCAATGGTGCTGTGACCATGCCGACACACTGAAGGCGGGCATTCGCAACGCATCAAACCTGTTGGCTGCGGCGATGATCCCCGCGCATTCAAGCGGGCAGGTTGAACGCGTTGGGGCACGCTTTGCACTGGTGGGCGCTGCGGGTGAAATTGCCACACAAGCGGGCTTGACAGGCTGGCCAGCGGGCGAGAGCGAACGGGCCGCCCGTGCCTGCTTCAATGCCTGGCTGGCTGCACGCGGTGGCAACGGCAACGGCGAAGTGGTGGCCATGCTGCGACAAGTCCGGCGCTTTCTGGAATTACACGCTGAAGGTCGCTTTGCCATGTGGCACCGTGGCAGCGATGACCACGCCCCCAAGACTTTGCAGCGGGCAGGGGTGCGGCGCATGTTGAACGCTGAAGGCGAACCCGTTAAGACCAATAGCCAATTCGGGTCAGAGTACGGCGACCGGATGCCCGCTGCATTGGGTGAAGGCGTGAGCTTTGAATTCTTTGTGTTGGCTGAAACATTCAAGGCAGAGCTTTGCAACGGCTTTGATTACAAGGCGGTTGCCCGCGTGCTGTTGGATCACGGCTGCCTTGCGCCTGACAAGGGCAGGGCGTACGACTGCAAACCACGCTTGCCCGGCGTTGGCTTGACGTGGTGTTACTGCATCACACCTGCGATTTTTGAGATTGACCTATGACTGACCACGCTTTGTACCACTTGACCAGCGTGAGCGTGCACCCGGCCGCTTGTGGGCGGTGGGCGGTAGAGCTACCCCCGCGATATGCACCAGGCATGAGGTCACCCACACCCCCCCCTCAAAGGTACTCCCACACGTTTCTACATGCGGGTAATGCGCACCCCTTTGGCGCTGTAGTCAGTGATACGGGAGTTAGGTTCATTTGATCGTCAACCCGAGCCGTAACGGTTCATTTATTCGAATAGGTAAATTCATGCAACAAAAAGAACTTGCAGCCCTGTTGGGCATAAGTCCTGCGATGGTTTCCCGCTTGGTCAAACGCGGGATGCCGACCACCTTGGAGGGTGCACAACGCTGGCGCAAACGTCACCTTGAACCCGGCCGCATCAAAGGTGCTCGCTTTGACCCCAAGCGAAAAGCCACACCAACCGCCCCCGCACCCGCGACACCTAGCCCGGCGGAAGCTGCACTGGTTAGCGAGTTGCTGGCTGACATTGAAGCCGCTGGCGCTGAACTAGACAAAGCACTGACTGACGGCGATCAAGTATGGGCGGACGTGATGATTCAGCAAGTCCGCGACCTATTGCGGGCGCTACCTGATGGTGCCTGGCCAGCTTTGCCCATTGCCGTTTGGGACGTGCTGACGGCTGAAATTCGGGCGTTGTGGCCGCCCAATGAAGGCAACCCACTTTGTGCGGACGGTTCCCCGGTTTATATGGATTCAATGACCGCTGAAGAAGCCCAAGAGGT
>Ga0208040_1004453_pt1 | contig 10664 bp, 6 predicted proteins | sample AD_UKC083_MetaG_FD_184431 | JGI IMG/M metagenome (GOLD analysis project Ga0208040, IMG submission 184431) | Active sludge microbial communities of municipal wastewater-treating anaerobic digesters from USA - AD_UKC083_MetaG (SPAdes) (version 2) | ecosystem: Engineered > Bioreactor > Anaerobic >... | reverse complement strand
TTACCCTTGTAATAAACCTCAAGAGCTTCCCGATTGTATCTCTTTCCCTGACATACTTCACAGTTTACAAACACATCAGGCATAAATTGCATCTCTATCTTTATCTGGCCTTCCCCTCCGCATGCCTCACACCTGCCCCCCTTAACATTAAAACTAAATCTTCCGGGGCTATATCCTCTTATCTTAGATTCCTGTGTCATTGCATATAAATCTCTTATGAAATCAAATGCTTTAGTATATGTAGCAGGATTGGATTTTGGAGTTCTCCCTATGGGTTGCTGATCTATAGCTATAACATTAGAAATATTCTCAATACCTTTTATTTCGTTAAAAGGTTCTGGTTTCTGTTCAATCTTCATTCCGAATTCCTGCCTAAGACCTGAATAAAGTGTGTCCATTATTAATGTTGACTTACCTGAACCCGATACTCCGGTAATACATACAAATTTACTTAGCGGAATCTCAACATCAATATTTTTCAAATTCCTTCCTGAACAATTTTTTAATAAAATTGTTTTCCCTTGTATTTTCTTCCTAACCTTTAAATTTGCTTCCTGTTCGAGTAATTCTTCAAAATCCCTCTGTTTATTTGAACCTATTTTTCCAACTATTAATTTTCCGGATAGATATTTACCTGTTAATGAATTGCTATTTTCTATAATTTCCTGAGGAGTTCCTTCAGCAACTACCTTTCCTCCGTGATCACCTGCACCCGGTCCAAAATCAAATATATAATCACTTTCCATCATAGTATCCGAATCATGCTCCACTACTAATACTGTGTTTCCCAACTCTCTTAGTTTTTTTAAAGTATTAATTAGCTTATTCTGATCTTTTTGATGAAGGCCTATCGAAGGCTCATCAAGTACATAAAGTACTCCTGATAATCCGGAACCTATCTGAGATGCCAATCTTATCCTTTGTGCTTCACCGCCTGATAGTTGTGAAGAAGATCGTGAGAGAGTAAGGTATTCTAAACCAACATCAATAAGAAACCTAAGTCTGTAATTTATTTCTTTTAGTATTGTATCTGCTATTTTTTTTTCTCTTTCACTTAGATATTCCGGTAAATCATTAAACCACTTTTTTATATTATCAATGCTCATTTCTACTAAATCAAAAATGTTCTTGTTATTTACAACAACTGATAAAACTTCTTTCTTTAATCTGGTACCTTTGCACATAGGACATTTTTCATTAACCATATATTTTTCTATCTCATTTTTTATATACTCCGACTGTGTTTCCTTATATCTTCGAGATAAGTTTGGAATTACTCCCTCAAAATTAGCTTGAAATGAATTATTCTCTCCCTCGTAGTTTTTATAAGTTACTTTGAATTTTCTTCCGGGTACACCATACAATATAATTTTTTTATGCTCAGGTTTTAATTTACCCACAGGCTCATTCAATGAGAAATCATATTCTTTAGCAACTACTTCTATTACTTTTTGGGTCCAAGTTATATGCTCAAACAACCTCGACCAGGGAAGAACACCTCCCTCTGAAATAGATAAACGCGGGTTTATTACTAGCTCTTCATCCACTCTTAGCTTATATCCAATACCATCACATACGGGACATGCACCATGCGGAGAATTAAATGAAAATACCCTAGGTTCTAAATCAGGAAGAGAAATACTGCACTTTGGACAGGCAAAATTCTCCGAAAACAAGTGATCCTCCCAAGATACAGGGTGCTCGGGAAAATCAAATGTTTTGTCTTTTATCACGGAGATTACAACATTCCCATTGCTTAGTCTTAAAGCTGTTTCTATAGATTGAAATATTAAACTTGAAATATTTTTATACTCATCTTTATTTTTAAATATTTTTCTTTGAATAGAATGTCTTGATATTAACGCGTCAATAGTATGTTTATTTGTTTTTATTAAATCAAAATCTACATTCAGATCTCTCAATAATCCATCAACTCTTGCCTTTGTTATACCCTGTTTCTTTAAAGAAGTAAAAAGAGCGGAATATTCCCCCTTTCTGTCTTTTATGATAGGGGAATAGATAATAAATCTCACTCCTCTTTCTGATGAGTACCCTTCTTCTCCTTCGATTAACTGAAATATTCTATTTACTATTTCCTCACTGCTTTGTCTTTGTATTTCCCTTCCACAATTAGGGCAATGGGGATGTCCTATACGAGCATAAAGTAATCTCATAAAATCATATATTTCTGTTATAGTTCCAACTGTAGATCTGGGATTTTTTGAAGTTGTTTTTTGATCTATAGCAATAGCGGGGGATAAACCATCTATTTTATCTACATCGGGTTTATCCATCACACCTAAAAACTGCCTGGCGTATGCAGACAGACTTTCAACATATCTTCTCTGCCCCTCAGCATATATCGTATCCATAGCTAAAGATGATTTTCCCGAACCTGAAACGCCTGTGAATACCACCATCTTATTTTTAGGTATATCTAAATCGATATTTTTTAGATTATGTTGTCTGGCACCTCTTACTAGTATATGTGATATGGCATCTTTCATGACAAAGGATATTGTATATTATATTATTTCTAAAATCTACGGTATTTATTCGGTACTAACTAATCTTTCTTATTCTTCTTATCCTTATCCCTATCTTTATCTTTAGGTATACATAGTGAATCCGGAATATTACTTCCCTTGATAAAATACTCGGATTTACTGCATGAATCTTCTCTTTTTAAAAAGATGCCATCGGGAGGCGTCATTACCTCATTTTTATGCCCTTCAAGTATGGTACGGAATATCTTATTCCAAATAGGAGCTGCGCCGCTTAAACCTGATGCCAGGTATGCATTCATCGGCTTACCGTCATTATTGCCAACCCAAACTCCTACTGCAAAGCTGGGGGTGTATCCAACTGTCCAGTTATCTTTTTTGTTGTCAGTAGTACCTGTCTTAACTGCAACATTATACCCGGGAACTACTAAATAACTGTTAGTGCCAAATGCCGGAGAACGTGCGTTATTATCTGAAAGTACGCTCCAAATTAAATATGCTATCTCTTCGCTTATCACTCTTCTTTCTTCATTATCCTTTTCCAATATTTCAAAACCTCTCCCATCCTTTATTGATAAAAATGGATTTATATCCATGTAATTTCCTCCTCTGGCATAGGTAGAAAATACATTTGTTAAATCTATCAATCTGACTTCCTTACCACCCAGAGTAACTGACAAGCCATATCCGCTTCCTATTATCCAATTGGAAAGACCTAATTCTTTACCTAAGGAAACAATGTTATCGGGACCGACAACCGAGGCAATTTTAACAGCTGGTATATTATATGAATTAGCCAATGCTTGCCTCAATGTTACTTTACCGTGGTATTTACCATCATAATTGACCGGTGTGTAATATTTACCATCAACCTGGGGAAATGAAACTTCAGCATCCTCGATAATACTTGCCAAAGTATAATCACCTGATAATGCCAGGGAGTAAGTAATGGGTTTCACTGATGATCCGGGCTGTCTTAGTGCTGTCACCACATCATATGACCCCCACCCCTCTTTAAAATAATCTACTGAACCTACATAAGCTAAGATACCTCCTGTTTTAGGTTCAACTACTACTGCTGCTCCATTAGAAAAACCAAATCTAGATCCATTATTGTTAACTTCTTCGGATACGATACCCTGAACTTTCTGGTGAATATCATAGTCAAGTGTAGTTTTGACAATCAGCCCCCCTAACTCTACCTCTCTCTTACCATATCTTTTTTCTAGCTCCTTTCTTACATACTGCACAAAATGAGGTGCTCTAATATATTCTGTCTGATTAACTATTCTAAGTGGTTCTTCCTTTGCGATAGCATAATCTGATTCATTTATAAAGCCCAGTGAAAGCATCTTACCCAATACGTACATCTGTCTGGATTTTGCTGCTTCCATGTTTGATAAAGGAGAATTGGTTGTAGGAGATGAAGGTAACCCTGCCAATAGAGCACACTCTGCAGTGGATAATTCCCAGACATTTTTACCAAAGTATTTTTTAGAAGCTGGCTGTATACCCCACGCAGTACCTCCATAAGGTGTATTATTTAAATACATTTCTAAGATTTGATCTTTTGAGTATTTTGTTTCTATTAATAGAGCTAGTACTGCTTCTTTTATCTTTCTGGACAAAGTTCTTTCTGGAGTAAGGAGCACATTTTTAACTAACTGCTGTGTGATTGTGGAACCTCCCTGAAGATTATCTTCAAATAAAGTCTCTTTTGCAGCTCTAATTATTCCCCTGATATTAAGTCCTTTGTGACTATAAAAACTTGCATCCTCAGCTGAAATAGTAGCATCCTTTATGCATTGCGGAATTTGATCTATTTTAACCGGATCAAAATTTCTTTCTACGTATATTTCATAAAGTAATTTGTCATTTCTATCAAGAATTCTTGTATTTCTTTTTGATGTTTCTATAGATAAATTATCAGGACTAGGCAGCTCTCTAAACCAGGAAACAACCTGTACGGGTATTAAAACAAATACTAATGTAAATATCATTCCAAAGATAAAATATTTTACCGGTAGTCTGTTTCTATTCGGGTTACTATGCTCTGTATTTTTGTTTTCCTTTATTCCTTCATGTTTTCTTCTATGTATTAGAAGATTAATCTTCTTACCAATCCGGGCAGCTTTTTTCTCTATCTTTTTAACCTTCTTTTTCAGATGTTTTGAAAACATTCTTATCTTTTCAGCTATATTTATATTAATCATCTTTTTCTTTATATACAAAAAAGGAAAAATTACAATATTTCCAAGATACAGTACTGCTTCTTTAAATATTTTAATTATCTTATTTAACAGATCATATTTCTAAAATATCTGCAGATTATATGATGATATGATTACGTATATTTTTTTACAATAAGGATTTTAATTTTTTTACCCTATCTCTTAATACAGCAGCCTTTTCAAAATTTAGTATCTCAGCTTCATAAAACATTTCCTTCTGTAATTTTTTTATTTCCTTGTTAATTTCTTTTGGAGGAAGCTGTTTATAATCTATATCCTGATATTTATCTTTTGTTTTCTTATCTGACTCTTCGATATCGTCTGTGATTAGTCTCTCTCTTATTGGTTTAGTAATCTGCTGGGGTATAATATTGTGTTTATTATTATAGGATAACTGAACTTCTCTTCTTCTCTCAACTTCCGATATTGCTCTTTTCATACTGCCTGTTATACGATCGGCATACATTACAACTTCTCCTGAAATATGTCTTGCTCCTCTTCCCATAGTTTGAATAAGGGATGTCTCTGAACGTAAAAATCCCTCCTTATCGGCATCAAGAATTGCGACTAAAGAAACCTCCGGAAGATCAAGGCCCTCTCTTAGGAGGTTTATACCAACCAGAACATCATACTCACCTTTTCTTAATTTATCTAAAATATCTGTTCTTTCCAATGTCTCTATATCTGAGTGAAGATATGTAACTTTAATACCCTTCTCTGCCAGAAAACCGGATAATTCCTCTGCCATTCTTTTAGTTAAAGTAGTAACTAAAACTCTTTGTTTCCTTGAAACCTTTATTCTTATTCTATCCAGTAGATCATCCATTTGCCCTTTGATAGGCTTAATTATTATCTTGGGATCTACAATACCTGTAGGTCTTATAAGTATCTCCGTAACTTCTTCCTTTGATTTGTCTATTTCCCATCTGTCAGGTGTTGCACTAACATAGACGGTCTGATTATTCTTGGCTAAAAATTCATCAAATTGCAAAGGTCTGTTATCCAAAGCAGAAGGAAGTCTAAAACCATAATCTATTAAAGTCTGTTTTCTTGATCTATCTCCGTTATACATACCCCTTATCTGAGGAATAGTTATGTGACTTTCATCAATAATTAGTAAATAATCTTTAGGAAAGAAATCCATCAACGTGTAGGGAGCTGATCCGGCAATTCTACCGTCAAAATATCTGGAATAATTCTCAATACCCTTGCAATAGCCAATCTCCTCCATCATTTCTAAATCATAATTAGTTCTCTGCTCTAGTCTATAAGCTTCAATTAGTTTATTCTCTTTTCTCAATTCTTTTAATCTATCATCCAAATCTTCGGATATCTGTTTTATTGCAGATTTTCTTAATTCCTCTTGTGCTACATAATGCTTAGCGGGGAATATTACTACGGTACCTCCCTCCTTTACTCTGTGATCAAAGTAGTCTTTATGATCTTGGGATAATTCCCTGATAATACTTCCTCTTCTATCTTCAGACAACATGTTTTTATAAATATTATCTCCGGTTAAAGGATTTATGAGATTTAAAGAAACTAAAAAATCATTAAATATCTGCAGTCTAACTGCCTCATCCGAATATGCTAAATAAACATCAACAGTTTCCCCTGTTACTCTATAAGTACCTCTTTTTAAATCATAATCCGATCTTTCGTAATATATTTGATTTAATCTTGTTATTAAATCATTCATCCTTAACTTCATCCCTGTTCTTAATTCTAAAGCTACTTTGCTGTATTCTGCCGGAGATCCCAAATTATAAATACAGGATACAGAAGATACTACAATTACATCTTTTCTTGTCATTAAAGAGGTTGTGGCAGATAATCTTAGCTTATCTATCTTTTCATTTATATCCGCATCTTTTTCAATATAAGTATCAGTTGATGGGATATAACTTTCAGGCTGATAGTAATCATAATAACTTACAAAATATTCAACTGCATTTTTAGGAAAAAATTCTCTAAATTCTTGATACAGCTGTGCTGCCAATGTTTTATTATGAGAGATAATAAGGGTTGGCCTCTGTAATCTCTCAATAACATTTGCTATAACGTAAGTTTTTCCGCACCCCGTTACACCAAGAAGTACCTGGTCTTTAAGTCCATCTTTTAAACCCTTTGCTAATTTATCTATTGCCTCAGGCTGGTCGCCTTTTGGTTTAAATGGTGCATTTAATTTAAACATAGTTAGATATAATTTTACCACTTGACATGTTCGTATATTATTCGGTATAGTTTAACATACCGAAGGAAATACAAAAATGAGTCCTGTTACACTTTATAAAAAACAAAAACAGATTTTAGATTATATATCACAATATATACAATTGAACGGTCATTCCCCTACCTTACAGGAAATAGCTGATGCTATGAATCTTTCTTCCCTGGCTACAGTTCATGAACATATTCAAGCTCTTGAAAAGAAAGGTATTGTAAAAAGATACGACGGGACAGTAAGAGGTTTGGAAATAACTGATAATTCTTTTAACTCTTCTCTTAATGCCGTATCTCTTCCCCTTGTAGGATATATAGCAGCAGGAAAACCCATTGAAGCAATAGAAAATCCTTTAACCAGTGTATTAGTTTCATCAGATATTGTATCCAAAACGAAAAGATGTTTTGTTCTACAGGTAAGAGGGGAATCGATGATAGAGGAGAATATATGCGATGGTGATTATATCGTAGTCCAGCAACAAGATACTGCTGAAGATGGACAAATAGTTGTAGCTTTAATTGATAACGAATTTGCTACTCTAAAAACCCTATATAGAGAAAAAAATGGGAAAATACGTCTTCAACCAGCAAATAAAAAAATGGATCCAATATACGTTGATGCAAAATCACTTCAGATACAGGGAATAGTTACCGGTGTAATTAGAAGATATAATAGATAATAATCTTACTTTACACCGTACTTAAAAAAATTTTTCAATTTCTCCCTTATCTTTTCCCATATTGTTCTCTTATTCTCCTTATATATATGAAGAAGAGGGGGTGCAATAGATACTGCTATTATTAACAATACTATGGGCAGAATATATTTATCTATATTTGGTATTGTTTGCCCCAGAAAATATCCTCCAAATACCATAGACCACACCCAAATAGTCCCGCCTAGAAAATTATAAAAAGTGAATTTAAGATGATTCATATGACCTATACCTGCAACAATAGGTGCAAAAGTTCTAATAACAGGCATAAATCTCGCTATTGTTATTGCTTTCCCTCCATGTTTTTCATAAAATTCCTGCGCCTTTATCAGATTAGCCGGATTAAACAAAAATGATTTCTCTTTCTTAAATAATGATCTCCCAACCCTCTTTCCAAACTCATACCCTACATTGTCTCCCAATATTGCACAAACCCAAGCTCCTAATACTAAATGCCAAACATTAAATAAATTAAAGGCCGGAGAAGAAAGAAGACCTGCTGTGAATAAAAGGCTATCCCCGGGTAGAAAGAATCCTATTAATAATCCCGATTCAGAAAATATAACTATAAATACACCTATCATGCCTATTGCTTGTATAAAGTTTTTTAGATCCCCACTAAAAAAAGATGTGATAATTTCATGCATCTGTGTATGATAACATTATTGTGATAGGATAGTATATATGCTTGATTCTGCTCAGACTTTGGTTCTTTATCAAAAATATGGAAAAGATAAAGTTGATCTTGCTATAAAATATCTAAGTTATAAGGATGTACGGATTCTTCCCAAAAACGAAATTTATGGATATCCCATTCTCTATGTATTTAGACACGGGCAGACGGAAGATAATTCAAATTTTATCTTCAGTGGGTGGAGAGATTCTGATTTAACAGAGAAAGGAAAACAGCAAGCGCTTGAATTGGCGCCTAAACTTAAAGATAAAAAAATATCCATGCTTTTCTGTTCGGATCAAATAAGATCCATTAAAACGATGCAGCTAGCTATGTCACAAAACCAATATTCTACTAAAGTTGAGATCATTAAAGACCCCAGAATCAAAGAAAGATCATATGGATCACTTCAAGGTAAAAGTAAACTAATAATGCAGCTTGAAAATCCCGAACTTCTTCTTGAATACAGAAGATCTTATACAAAGATTCCCCCTGAAGGAGAATCCTTAGAAATGGTAGTAGATAGAGTGTATCAATTTATTGAAGATTTGATACCTAAAATGAAGCAATTCAGAATAAATGTGGCTGTTAGCTGTCATGGTAATTCAATAAGAGGATTTAGGAAATACTTTGAGCATCTTACTGACGAACAAACATCTGAAATTGAGACTCCCTTGGGACAAGATTATGCTGCTTACTCAATAACATAAGGGATCGTTCACTCTCAAAATGAGAGTTTATATTCTATTTTTATAGTATATATCCAATATTCTGTTGTATTTTACAGTTCTTTCTCCCCTGCAGGGAGCACCGGATTTAATAAATTCAGCTGACGAAGCTACAGACAAGTCAGATATGAAAGTGTCTTCACCTGTTTCCCCGCTTCTATGAGAGATAATAATATTAATCTTTTCTTTCTTGGCTTTTTTTATTAAAGATAAGGTCTCGCTCAATGTTCCTATTTGATTTGGTTTTACTATAACTCCGTTTATCATCTTTTCTTTTACTGCTTTTTCCAAATACTTCATATTGGTAACCACTAAATCATCTCCAATAACCATTAATTTATCGGCTAGAGAATTGTACCCCTTCTTCCATGCATCGAAATCCCTTTCAAAGAAAGGGTCTTCCAGATAAATAATTTCATAGGATTTAATTAATTCTTTATAATATAAAAGAAGCTGATCGCTGTTTAATACTTTTCCCTCTTCTTTAATTTCATATTCTTTTCCATTATAAAAAGAGCCGGCTGCTACATCTGTACCGAAAAATATTTCTTTCCCGACTTCATAATCTTTCTTTGCTGTTTCCTTAATAATTTTAAATACCTTTTCTACAGTCATTCTACGCGGAGCAAAACCACCTTCATCTCCTACACCTACATCATAATCTAGCTTCTTCAGTTCCTGTTTCAAATTATTATAAATACGTACTCCCGCTTCCAATGCTTCGGAATAATTTAAATGTTTTGAGGGAATAACCATAAACTCCTGGAATGATAGATTATTTGATGCGTGTTTCCCTCCGTTAATAATATTAAAGACCGGGGTAGGAATAGATCTTTCTTCTTTATCTTTCTGCTTTCCATACAGAAGTTCCTCTAAATATTGATACAGTTCGATATGTTTGGATATAGATGCTGCTCTTGCTAGAGCAAGAGATACTGAAAGAATACTGTTTCCCCCTAAATTACTTTTATTCTCTGTCCCGTCCATCTGCAGAAGAAGTTCATCCAATGTATTTTGTTCATATACTTCAGAACCTTTTAATGCTTCATTAATAACTGTATTTACTATATTGCATGCTTTTTCAACAGGCAGACTGACAGCTTCATTATCTCCTTTGGAAGCTCCCTCAGGTACAGACTGCGATCCAATTGAACCGTCATCTAAATATACCTCTGTTTTTATAGTCCAATCCCCTCTGGAATTTAATATTTTGTGACAGAGAATATTTTCAATTTTAGGCATACATTCCTTTATTTCTTCTTTCTGGAAGCAATATTTTTCTCTTTCTCATATATAATCGCTCTAGTTCTATCAATAACATCCGGACTTACCGATACTGATGTAACTCCCCATTCAGCAAGTTTTTCAACTAATTCAGGAAATACTGAAGGCGCCTGTCCGCATACAGAACATGTGATCTTTCTCTTCTTACATGTAGTAACTAATTTCTCCAAACACCATAGTACTGCAGGATCCATTTCCGAATAAGCATCTGCAACTTTTTCGTTGTCTCTATCAACACCAAGAGTCAACATAGTTAAATCATTTGTACCAATGGATATGCCGTCGATTCCTTCATCTATAAATTC
>Ga0208040_1004443_pt1 | contig 10680 bp, 8 predicted proteins | sample AD_UKC083_MetaG_FD_184431 | JGI IMG/M metagenome (GOLD analysis project Ga0208040, IMG submission 184431) | Active sludge microbial communities of municipal wastewater-treating anaerobic digesters from USA - AD_UKC083_MetaG (SPAdes) (version 2) | ecosystem: Engineered > Bioreactor > Anaerobic >... | reverse complement strand
ATTGAGCTGCTTAAAACGCATACTACAAGGAATCGGGCGAGCTGGAAACGCTCCCCAATATTGATATTAACATTAAGTGCGGTAACTCGCTCATTAGCCGTTACGCCCTCGATGCCGATATTAAAGCCGCCCTTAAGCGCAGCAAGTGGAGCATAGATAGCTACCGCATTGCCGTGATGTCCTACCGCAATGCGCAAACCAAGGACGAGAAAAGGGCAATGGAACGCCTGATTGACCAAATTAAGAGTGATTTCGTAGGCGAAATTGCCGCAAACGATAAACGACTGATTAAACTTAGCAAGGCAAAAGGCGAATTGCTCACACTTACCACCCAAACAACGCTTTTCGACCGCACAAAGGCCGAAAAGGCAGCGTGGGAAAAACAGGTAAAAGCCCTTACCGAAACAGTAAAGAACCTGGAAACCGAGCTGGAGGAAATCCGCAACAGCAAGATTTACGAGAATGCCTTTGAGTGGCGTTTCGAGTTCCCCGAAGTATTAAATAACGAGGGCGATTTTGTGGGGTTTGATGTGGTGATTGGAAATCCGCCTTGGGGAGCTTCATTATCGAAAGAACAAAAAGACTTTTTGAAAATAAGGTTTGATAAAATTGATAGTTCAACTCCAAACACCTATGCCTATTTTATAGGTCTCTCTTTTAAAATTAGTCATTCTTTTATTACTCAAATTTTACCTGACAGTATTCTTGTTAAAGATTTTGAAAAAACTAGATGTTTGTGCATGAATGGCTTGTATAATTTATCTTGGTATCAAAACACTGCAATCCCAGATACTTTTAGACCATTTATAGATGTAGAACATGATGTTTGTATATTGTTTATTGATAAAATAAATTCGTCAGAAAAATCAAAAATCTATACAAGATTTTATAACAACTCTGAGTTAATAGAAAATGAGAGAATTTCACATAAGACAAACTTCATTCTAAAGGAATATGACAGCACATATAATATTCTGTTAACTACTGAAGACATATGTATTCTAAACAAACTTAGAGGATTTCAAACATTAGATAACTTTCTCCAATGTCATGAAGGAATTCATTCAGGCAATATAAGAGAAAAACTTTTTTTAAGAACAAAAACTACTGGTGATGAAAAATCAATGTTTCTGGGAGCAAAAAATGGAGACAGAATAGAAAATTACATATCTTTTGTTTCTGGTTGGTATGTTGATTACAGAGAAAGTATTATTGACAAAGCCAAGGGAGAATACGCATCTTTAAGAGATGTAAATATTTTTAATAAACCAAAAATATATTTAACAAGAACTGGGAATCCATTTAAAGCATTTATTGATGAATACAATTATGCATCTAATAACTTCTTTTCCATTCAATTCAAAAACTACAAATTGAATAGTATAGATAATCTTTTGCCTATACTTGGTTTACTTAATTCAAAATTTGCAAACTACTATATTAGAAGAATTATTGCACCATCGCTAGGCAATACCTTTGTCGAAACAAAAATTATTCACCTTCTCAAATTACCTTTTAGCCCTATGCTGTTTGAGTCTATTGAATTAAAATAAATTATGTCTGATTTAATTGCTATTAAAACGAATAACCGAGATTCAGATATCACGCATTTAGTATTTAAAATCGACCAACTCGTTTACCAACTTTATGACCTAACCGAAGACGAAATAAAGATTATAGAGAGTTGCTAACTGCTAATAAAAAAACTAATTTTGCCGCATGTACTACCGCCGCAAAATATTACTAGGATTGCTCGAAGCCTTTGACAATAGGCTCGAAAAGATACAGCTTCAGAAACTGCTAATGCTTGTTACAAAGCAACAGCAAAAGCCCGACTTCCATTTTGTTCCCTACAAGTATGGCTGTTATTCCTTTCAGGCCAACTCTGACCTTGGCACAATGGCAAAGTACAATCAGGTTATACTACAGGGTAACGAGTGGGTTAAAATTGATAATGAAAAATACTTATTAAGCCTAAAAGAGCGAGATAGGCAAGCAATTAAGTTAATCAAGCAGCTATACGGTGCAAAAACATCCAATGAGCTAATTAGGATAACCTACATAAAATACCCATACTTGGCCATTAATAGCACTGTAGCAAAGGATAAATTAAGTTCCGATGAATTCGACAAAGTTTTACAAGCAAAGCCAAAATCCGACAAAACAATTCTATTCACTATCGGTTACGAGGGCTTAAGCCTTGAAGAGTACCTGAACAAATTAATACTAAGCGACATTAAAGTGCTTTGCGATGTTCGGCGTAATCCGCTAAGCATGAAATTTGGCTTTAGCAAATCGCAGTTACAAAAAGCCTGTCAAGGAGTAGGAATTGAATATGTCCACATTCCAGAGTTAGGCATTGAGTCCGATAAACGTCAAGTACTAAATACCCAATCCGATTACGATAAGCTCTTTTCGTTGTACCGTTCCGAAATGTTAACGCAAACGTTGGATTATCAATTAAAACTGATAACTTTACTTAAAGAGAAGAAACGTATTGCGTTAACCTGCTTTGAGGCCAACATAAATCAGTGCCACCGTAAACACTTAGCCGATGCAATAGTAAATCTTTCAGACTTTAACTACGAACTGAAGCATATTTAAAATGGCTAAAACAAAAGTACTTATTGCTGTTAAAACCTACCCTACGCTATCTTCCAAATATGATGAATTAGTATGTACAGCAGGGTTTCGTGAAGACGGAACTTGGGTGCGAATTTATCCTATCCCCTTTCGTAAACTCGATTATGATATGCAATACAAAAAATATGATTGGGTTGAAATAGATTTAGTCCGTAACACCTCTGATTTCAGACCCGAAAGTTTTCGACCTTACTCTATTGACGAATCAATTAGCATTGTTGGTCATTTAGACACAGATAATAACTGGTTACTTCGCAAAGAAATTGTATTAAAAAATGTGTATACTAATCTCGAAAAACTAATTGCAGATGCAAAAGATAGAAACAAGTATACTTCCTTAGCAGTTTTCAAACCGACTTCAATACATGATTTTATTTTTGAACCCATTGAAAGAGAGTGGGACAAATCAAAACTTGACAAATTAAAAGCAAAAGCGCTTCAGCTTAATCTATTTAAAAATGCTGAGAATCCTTTTGAAGTAGTAAAGAAGTTACCATATAAATTTTCCTTTGTTTTTTCAGATGATTCAGGAAAAAGAAGTACTTTGATGATTGAAGATTGGGAAACTGGTCAACTTTATTGGAATTGCCTAAAAAAACACGAGGGTAATGAGCAAAAAGCATGCGCCGATGTTAGACAAAAGTATTTTGATGATTTCTCTAAAACAAAAGATTTATATTTCTATTTAGGAACAACCAGAGAATTCCATTTAAAAGCCCCAAACCCATTTATAATAATTGGCACTTTTCATCCAAAAAAGGATGCTCAATTGAGTTTGTTTAACATTTAAGGCTTCATCAATGCAACATTTTTGATGGAGAGGGAAGGTTAAGGTGATAGCTCTACCAGTATCTGGGCAGGAAAAAGTTACTTTTTTCCCCTTTTGTCTTGAAAAAGTATTTATTTTACCTCCCTTCTATCCATAAAATGCTGCCTTAAATTAATAGAACTTAGTCATTAACATTTCTAAAAATGAAAAAATTTCTTGCCTTCCTAATCATTTTGCTGTGCTTGGTGCAGCAATATTCTGTTGGGGTTAACACGCCTGTAAGTTGTTTCCCTCCTGTTAGTGTGGCCGGGAGTGATTTTTACACCTACTTTGCCGACCGAACCATGCGGATTGACTACCGCCATTCAGGCGATGACAAAACCGAAAGTTTCGAAATGGCCAAAATTGCTTCTGAAGGTAGCTGGGCAGGCAGAACCAACCATCTTAACGACCCATGGAAGCTTGGACTTTACTTTTTCGAGGTAAAAGATGCTGCCAGTGGCAAAACTATCTACTCGCAGGGTTTCTGCAGCGTTTTTGGCGAGTGGCAGACAACTGCCGAAGCCAAGGCCGGTGTTAAAACCTTTAACGAAACCATTCGGTTGCCCTGGCCAAAAAATGAGGTTAACGTGGTGCTGCAGAAAAGGGATTCGCTTAACCGGCTTGTGCCTGTTTGGAACTTAACGGTTAATCCGGTTGAATACGAAGATCTGATACCCACAAGGCCATCTGCTTTTGAACCTAAAGTTTTGCTGGATAATGGCGATCCAAAATTTAAAGCCGACATTGTCATCCTTGGCGATGGCTATGCTGAAAATGAGGACTCCCTTTTTTGGAAGGATGCACAGCGGTTTTCCGACGCATTTTTTAGCGTTGAACCTTTTAAATCGAGAATTGCTGATTTTAATGTCAGGGCAGTGCTTGGAAAGTCAACGCAAAGCGGGATTAGGCTTCAACGTAAGGATTTTTATCCCGATAACCTGCTAAAAACCAGCTATTATGCTTTTGGAATTGAGCGCTACGTGCTCGCATCCGACGATTGGATTGTTAAGGACTACGCCTCTATTGTTCCCTACGATTTTATAGTAATTCTCATGAATTCTGATAAGTATGGTGGTGGGGGCATTTTCAACCTGTATATTACCGCCGCTGCCCACTCCAGAGCATCCGAATACGTGATGGTGCATGAGATGGGGCACCACATTGCCGGCCTAGCCGACGAGTACTACACCAGCGACGTGGCTTACGAGCCTGCCAACACCAAGGTTGAACCCTGGGAGTTTAATATAACAGCCCTTATAAATCCCGACAGCCTGAAGTGGAGGGATCTCGTAGCCCCTGGTACACCTATACCAACTCCATGGAACAAGGTGGAGTATGAGCAGGGTGGCGGTAACAAAGTGCTGCTTTCTGACCCTGCCGCCGGAAAGGTAGGGGCATACGAGGGGGCAAACTACCTTAGCAAGGGAATGTTCCGTCCGGAGGTCAACTGCATCATGATTGCCGGAAAGGAATTTTGCCAGGTTTGTAAACGAGGGATTAACAGGGTTTTGGACCTTTATTGTGAGTAGGCAGCTGTCTGAACTGCTACAAGCCTACTACTATAAAAATACCCATTCTTTTTTACCAGCATGGTTTTTCTGCTGTATGGTCGGTAATTAAGGGCATTCAATACCTATTCTACCAAAATATACATTAATATTTTTTACCTATAGATAGCAGGGTAGAATAACTTTATGGTTTTGAAAAAATTCAGCTGAAAAATTTTTCATTCAAAAAATTTTGTAACTTCCATCGGTAAAATAACTTATGAGAAATGGATTCCAACGTTCTGGTTTCGTTGTTGGTCATCCTGCTTCCATTGAGTTTTATCTCCGAGCGGATAACCAACCTGGTAAAACTATTCCTGCCAACCTCCAACTTTTTGTCAATTGGGAATGTACGCTACAGGGAGAACAACCCCCTACTGGAGAAAAAGCGTGAACGCAGAATATTCCTGATCAGCCTTTTATCGGGCGAATTGGTTGCCTTCTCACTCAAGGCAGACCTTTTTACTATTCTGAATAGCGGAAAATTTGGGTGGGACGAGCCTGCATCGGGCTTTTCGTGGATTATTGGCTGCCTGTTTACCGGCTTCTTTCTGAGCTGGGGGAGCAAATTCTGGCACGATTTGCTGGGTATTATCCTAGAGGCCAAAAACATGCGTAGGGCTATTATTGACGAGAAGAACCTTGATGTACAGCTTAGGGCTTTTGGTACACAAGAAACTAGCAGTCCATCTGAGGAAGTGGCTGCTGTTACGATCAAGCCTAATCAACCACAAGCAGCTAAACCAGAATTCGTGCAGGATAAGCCTACACTTCAGCGAATTGCCAAGCTGCATCCCCTGCTTCGCGAGGAGGCCAAGGAGATTTATTTGCAGATACTCGCCCAGGGCATTGCCGTTCGCTTCACCGATACGCTGAGGACCTTTGCCGAACAGGATGAGCTGTATGCTAAGGGAAGAACCAAACCCGGAAAAATAGTTACCCAGGCCAAAGCCGGACAATCGTTTCATAACTATGGGCTTGCCCTTGATTTTTGCCTATTGTTGGCTGACGGAAGGGAGGCTTCGTGGGACAGGCACACCGATATCAACCTGAATTTAAGATACGACTGGGATGAGGTGGTTGCTCTTTTCAGGCATTATGGATGGGAATGGGGAGGCGACTGGGTTAACTTTAAGGATTATCCCCATTTTCAGAAAACTTTCGGGCTATCAACCGCCCAGCTGCTGAAGCTATATAACCGTAAGGAGGTTGATGGAGAGGGGTATGTCGTTATTAAAGAGAATGGATTTAGCTAGCTGGCGTTAATAATTTTTCTTAATGTAGAAACTTGCAGCTCCGATTCATACTGTTACCGTCATACTTTTTACAAAAGAGCTTCAGGAAACCATAATATCATAGTAAAATGGGCAAAAGAAAAGTATTTCTTTTCATTGCTGCTGCTCTACTGGCTATTTGGGTTGTAGGAGTTGTTAGAGATTTCGATAAGCTTTGCAAGAAAACTCCCAATCCCGAATACCAGAACTTTATTACACAGCAAAAGCAGAATTTACAAAGGACAGTTGAGCAGCTGACAACCGGTGAGGTAATTAGAGTTGATGGCGCCAACTTGTATCGAAGCGACAACTGCATTGGCTCTAACTTTGAAGGGGCTGAGGTGAAGCTGGCTGGCATTCAGCTATACGACAGCATATATGGCAGTAAGTCTGTTAAACCCTACTATACTTACAGCTGCAACGGCGCCATTCTCGATCCCGATCATCCCCTTTTCGGGCTACCTGATATAGAGGTGCTTATTGGTCCGGTAACCTACTACGAACCGGAACTTTCGGGAGTGCAAGCCCTTATGAACTTTGGCTTTAGCAGGGATCCTAAACCACATAAGACCTTCCGTAAAGCTCTTTACGATAGCACAGGTAAGAAGCTACAGGTTTTTGAGATGCAGCTTTGGCTAACCTATTTCAAGGTTGCTATCAGCGTTATATCCAACCGCGATAAACCGCAGATCACCCCAGACGATGAGTCGCTGAATGCCCGAATATACCCGGGGAAATGGTACTGTAGCTCAAAACCTTTGATATCGGTTAACGATCTGGAGCAAAAGGAAGAGTACAAAAACCATCAGTATGGCGATATAACCTTTGTGCTAGAGGTCAACCCCAACGCTTCGCCCTGGTACATTAATACCGGAAGCGTTCATACTGCCAGACCCGACATTGCTGTTGGGGCAGTTATCTGTAAGGAGCTGGTTAAGCGTCCGGAGGATGAGAACATGATGCACCTTCAAACCCAGCGGGGAATGCTTACACCCCTCTACTTCAAACCCTTTGAGCGTACCGTTCAACCCGAGAAAATTGATAGCATTGCCGGCCAGGTTGAAACGGAGATTCAGGACTATAAGAATTTCGATATTTGGAACAAACCGTACTACGCCAGACTGTACTCACGAAATATCGGCTCCCGACAGAAAGGTTTTTTCGGACAGAAAAAATTTGACGAACAGGTAGAATACACATTCTTGCTGCCATTGCTCGTTGTTGGAAGTTGGGATGTTCAGCTCCCGTGGGATGTAATGCCCGAAATGCAAGCACCTGTTCCCTATTACAGGGGTTTTAACTTGAAAAATCTTTTTCCGGAATGGGGTATAAAATCTGGTGGCTGGATAAGTGCCGGTTTACTTGTTGCTATCGTCGTACTGCTGCTGCTTTGGTTTTTGCCTATGCTCCGACGTTAGGTTTCATGATTTATCAAGGCAACTTGCTTTCGCCTGAACTCCGAAAGCACTATGGCGGTTGCCATAGCTACATTTAACGATTCAACCCTGGCTCTGCCTCCAGCAAAATCGGGAATATGAATTTTTTGGGTGATGCAGCTCCCAACTTCGGGGCTTATTCCGTTGCCTTCATTTCCCATTACAATACAACCGCTCTCCACCCCTGGTAAATCGTAAATGCTTTCACCCTCAAGGTAGGTGCCAAAAATTGGACTGTTTTTACTGTAAGCCGACAGTTTTGTTGGTAAATTGCAGTAGTGAACCTTTATGCGGGCAATAGCGCCCATACTTGCCTGAACTACCTTAGGAGAGAAAATATCTGCCGTATCGTTGGAGCATAGAATGGTGTCAATCCCAAACCAGTCGGCCAAACGAAGAATGGTTCCCATGTTTCCCGGATCCTGAATGGAGTCGAGGGCAAGTACAAGCCGGTTTGCATGGTTAATGGGCTCTGCGTTGTACAGGGGCATTTTTACCAGAGCAAGAACAGGCGTTGGAGTGCTAAGTGCGCTGATACGATTCATCTCATTTTCCGATACCAGGGTAGTAGCAATTTTTGAATCTACCGTAAACATTTTTTCAAGATTCCCGGTATGGTAGATTTCAGCTACATCAAGATGAGATTTCAGAAGTTCAGAAACCAGCCGTTGCCCCTCGGCAACAAATAGTCCCAGCTCATTGCGGTGTTTTTTTTGTCGTAACGATACGATTCGTTGAATATTTCTCCTGGTGAGCATAGGTACGATTTTTCGCTGTAAATATAGATATAATTTTATCCCGAAAAGCTGTAAAGTGTTGTATGTAAGAGTACTTTATGGAGTATTCGGCTCATGTACTCTACGAAGTTTATTCAGCACAAAACATTAACCGCTGGTCAAACAAAGTTCGCTTGTGCTGTAAAATTATGCTAATTGCCATGTATTGTAAAAACGATTTTATAAATTTCCGAGCCATTTATAGTCAGTTAGAGGAATGCATTTTTTGAGGATTTTCAGTAGGATACGTAAAGAATTTATAGCTTACAGGCTTATACCTGTAATGCTGGGAGTTGTTTTTGTATCCGGTTGCAGCATAACACGAAATGTTCCCGAGGACGGGTATTTGCTGAACAAATCCAATATAAAGACCGACAGCAAGGAGATTTCAACCCGCGACATGGAGGATTACCTAAAGTTAAAGCCCAACAAGAAAATTTTAGGTTTTCGCTTTCACTTACGCCTATACAACATGGCAAATCCTGAAAAGAATAAGGGTGTAAACAAGTGGCTTAAGAATATCGGGGAAGAGCCCGTAATCATGGATACTAACCTTATAGCTGAGGGTTCGAGAAATCTCCTAAACTACCTTCAAAGCAAGGGATTCTATAATGCGAAGGTGGAAGATTCAATATACTACCATAAAAAAAAGGCAAACGTAATCTACTCCGTTTACCCCAACGTTCCCTACCGCATAAAATCCCTAAGCTACCTGGTTGAAGATTCAGCAGTTCTTGAGTTGGTAAAGAAAGACACTGCCAATTGCCTTATAGGTGTTGGGAATCGCTTCGATACCGATTTGCTTCAGCAGGAGAGAACGAGAATAGAAGTTTTTCTGAAAAATAATGGATACTACAGCTTTAGCAAGGACTATATTACGTTCACTGCTGATACTAATTTCCGTAGCCACAGCGTAAACCTTATCCTCACCATTCGTAACCCTTTTACAATTGATGAAAAGGGGAATAAGGTTAAGTCGAATTTTAAAAAGTTTAAAGTTAAGCGGGTGTTTATTTATCCAAATTTTGAGCCCCTAGAATACTTAACGTATCAACAACAGGCAACGCTTGATACGGTTTACTACAATGACATACAGTTCATTTTTTCGGGTGATGCCGGAGTTAACCTGGCTGTTATTTACGAAAATATTCTTATTCGACCCGGCTTAACCTATTCCAGCGAGGCAGTCAAAAAATCACAAGCCAACCTTAGCTCCATAAGGCTATTTAAATTTGTAAACATTTCGTTTAAAGAGGCTAAGGAAGCCGAATTTCCTATTAGCCCTTTCGATTTTTTGGATGAGGACAGCGCCAGCTCCGATTCCACCGAGTATGCCTATCTCGATTGCTACATTCAACTTACCCAGAATACGCTGCAAAGCTACCAGGTTGAACTTGTGGGAACTAACACCACCGGTTCGCTCGGTGCCGAAGCTAACCTTTCCTACCAGCACAAAAACCTATTCAGGGGTGCCGAGGTGTTTGATTTTAAGCTTAGGGGCCTGGTTGAAACAGCCCAGCAAAAGATAAATTTTGATAACACCCTAGAACTTGGCGGCTCCATGGGGCTGAGCATACCCAAGTATATTGGCCCTTTTTCTTCCAGGGTTCAGGTTAGCCGGTCGGCTCCCAAAACCCAGGTAACCGCATCCTACAGCTACCAGCATCGCCCCGATTATACTCGAACCATTGCCAGCTTGCTGTTTGGCTATAGCTGGAGAAGCGGAAGCTTTATTACCCACAACGTCAACCCAGCCGAGGTGAATGCCATTACCATAAGCCGTATTAGTGATGATTTTAAGGCCTACATTGATACAACTTCGCTCAAGTATAGCTATATCAGTCAGATTGTTACCGTGTCGAGTTACGGCTTTACCTTTAACAACCAGAATCCCCAGAAGCCCGGTAGCTACACCTACCTTCGGTACAACTTTGAACTTTCGGGTAACCTTCTTAACCTTGCCTTTGCAGCCTTTAATCAACCTAAAAATGCCGATGGTTCTTACAGTATATTCAATACAAATTTTTCACAATTTGTCCGGAGCGATTTAAACTATACCTACAACCAGTATGTAGATGCAAATAACTCGTTTGCGTATAGAATTTTTCTTGGCGTAGGCTACCCCTATGGCAACTCAAAAGCATTACCATTCGAAAAACGGTACTTCACCGGAGGCGCAAATGGAATAAGGGC
>Ga0208040_1004436_pt1 | contig 10698 bp, 8 predicted proteins | sample AD_UKC083_MetaG_FD_184431 | JGI IMG/M metagenome (GOLD analysis project Ga0208040, IMG submission 184431) | Active sludge microbial communities of municipal wastewater-treating anaerobic digesters from USA - AD_UKC083_MetaG (SPAdes) (version 2) | ecosystem: Engineered > Bioreactor > Anaerobic >... | reverse complement strand
TCATCAAGCCGTTTTCATCATCAAAAATGCGAAGTCCTGCAATTTTCTTAACCATCCAGTCCATATCCTCATCAGTGTCGTTCTGATGAATACCAAGTAACACAAGAAGTCCATTACTAATAGCGGAAATGATTTCTCCCTCAACAGTGACGCATGCGCCTGTGACGCGCTGAATTACAGATTTCATAATGATTGATGCATTATTTTTTCTTCTTCCTGTTCTTTTTTTCCAATGCAATTTTTTCTTTTACCGCTTCGTACACTTTCATAGAATCGCAGCAGGCACTATCGGGAATCAAGGCGAAGTTGAGATAAACGGGATTATGGTCTGAATGTGTGAAACCCATATCAATTGTTTTCACTTCATTCACTTCTATATTGGGCGAGCAGAGGAAATAATCGATAATGGTGGTAGTGGTGGTGCCTTTCTGATACGAAATGTTCACATCGCGGTTGGTAGGCGTGTTGTGGTCATAGACCCATTTCCAGCCTTGCGGCAAAAAATCGTTGCTCACCGAAGTGCCTACCATTCTTACTTTATCACCAGTCTTGATTTCGGCGGGATTGAACCCGGGCGGATTCTGATTCCAGTCGCCGCCGGCAATCACGTAATGTCCGCGGCTGTACAGATCAAGTACAAAGCTGCGCAGGAAAAGCAGCTCTGCAACACGGATGTCGCCTGCATCGCTGTAGGCCGAATTGTGCGTATTGATCACATACAAGTCTTTTTCGCTGTCGATCTCATAGCGCATAATGATAAAACATCTGTCAAGAAAAAACACACTCATTGGCCAGGAATAACTGCCCGGATATGAGATCCTGTGCGCCCATTCAGGAATATAGCGCGAAAAGGTCATCATGCCCGAATACACTTTTGCCATGGGATTGAACAGAGGAAAAGGAACATAAGGCACATCGTAGTTCACTGCTTTTGCCGAGCTGAAATCAGGCAGTGCCTGCATTAGCGAACTGTCCTGATGCGAGTAAAATGTTCGTCGAGCATCGAAGTCCACTTCCTGCAGAAGCAGAAAATCAACGCTGTCCATGGCTGAAACGATATTGAAAACGGCATTCAGATACGATTTGTACAAATCCTTTTCTGGCCGCATTTTTTTTCCGCCTTCGTAAAAAAAGTCCATTTCCTTGCCCAGCCCGCAATAGCCGATGTTCCATGATATCATTGAAACACTTTCATCCGGGAACAGCCATGCCTTGCGGCCTTCTGTCACCGCGAGTGTATCAGTCACCGGTGGTGAATAATTTCTGTTGGAATTAATGGTGATTATTGTTGCAAAATAGCCAATGACCAGCCCTGCAGCAATCAGAGCGATTATCATGGCAATTTTCAGAATCCGGCGGGTTTTTTTCCACATAATTCAGGGAATAATTTTTGTAAAAATACATTTTTTAAAATATTCACGATATTTGTAAAAAATCCCGATGCGATCCGTCCTTGTCACCTTTCTGTGCTTTTTATTTGTTACCTCCTCATTTTATGCGGTATCGCAGAATGACTGGAAAAATCTGATGCTGCGTGCATCGTACACAACACATCAGGGCGTATTGACGTACAGGATGTATGTTCCGGACTCCATCGGGCCTGACGAAAAACTGCCGCTTGTATTATTTCTGCACGGGGCCGGGGAGCGGGGTGATGATAACGAAAGCCAGTTGGCAAACGGTGTCCGGCATTTGATGAACGACAGCATCCGGCAACAGTACCGTTGCATTATTCTGGCGCCGCAGTGCCCGCTGAGCGCCCGCTGGGTCGAAGTTGACTGGTCAATGCCTTCACATAAAATGCCTGCGCGGATATCAGTTCCGCTCCATCAGACATTTGCACTCATAGACTCTCTTATAATGGTGTTGCCTGTTGACACCATGCGTATTTATGTAACCGGGCTCTCCATGGGCGGTTTCGGAACATGGGATGCTCTTGCACGCCGACCTGATTTTTTTGCGGCAGCCATGCCTGTATGCGGCGGCGGCGATGAAAGCACCGCCTGCCTGATGGAAAATGTTCCGATAAAAGCTTTTCATGGTAAACTTGATCACCTTGTGATTCCGGCACGGACCACAAATATGGTTAATGCTGTGAATCAGTGTGGTGGGAAGGCCGATTGCATTCTGTTCCCAAAGCTTGGACATCTTTGCTGGGAACAAGTGTATTCAAATGTTGAAAACATACATTGGTTATTTCTTCAGAAACGGCAGAAATAATTATTTTTGCCGCAAAAAGTTTTGAAATTTTTCGATTCACAAAAACCGCCACGCGATTATTTTCAGTATGTCTGGTTATTACTGGGCGTTCTGGTGTTGTTCACTGTTTTGTCTTTCTCAAATGTAAAAATACGCATTGGTTCTTATGAACTGAAAGACTCCGGTATTCGCAAATTCTTTTTGCCCGAAGTGCTGCCCCTGGCTCAGGAAGCCGATTCCATTGTGCAGGAAGGCACCGGGGATAAAGTGGATTCATCGGCGCAGAAATTTCTGCTTATTGGTGATTCCATGCTCGAGTTTCTACGGATCCGGCTCGGCGACTACTGCCGTAAAAACGGTCACTCCATGAATGCCGTGATCTGGTACAGCTCATCATCGCTCTGGTACGGCCAATGCGACACCTTGAAGCATTTCATCAACAAGCATAAACCGACCTATGTCCTTCTTGTGCTGGGCGCCAATGAATTGTTTATCAAAGATATTACAACTGAACGTGCGGAATATGTTAGAAATATCATTGCACAGATGGATACGCTGCCGTTTGTCTGGATCGGGCCTCCCAACTGGAAAGACGACACAGGCATCAATGATTTGATTTTGCGCTATGCCGGAAAGGACCGATACTTCCCGTCAAAGAATCTCTCCTACGAACGCACAAAAGACGGGGCACATCCAAAGCGTGAATCTGCCTACAAATGGATGGATTCGGTTGCGGTGTATCTGCAGACCGAAGCGCGATATAAAATCCTGATGACACCTCCCGACACTTTCCTGAATAAAGTGCCACCTACTGAAATTCTTCAACCCAACGCACCTTTCTGATGAATTGGAGTAACATAATTCACGATCTTTTTTCCTATGAAGTTTCGAGTCCGATGCTGTTCAACAGCGGACAATTTCTTTTCTTTTTTATATTATTTCTGATTGCTTACGCATTTCTCTACCACAACAAATTATCGCGTACACTTTTCGTTCTTGGCTTTTCATTTTTCTTTTATTACATGGCAAGCGGCTGGTATCTGCTGGTCCTTCTGATAACGCTGGGAGCTGATTATGCGCTGGCACTTGCTATTCATAAAGCGAAGCAGCAGAAATACCGGGTTTTCTGGCTGGTTTTATCCTTGTGTACCAGTCTTGGATTGCTTGCGTATTTCAAATACACCAATTTCTTCGCAGAGAACTGCGCGTTTTTATGTGGCTACGCATTTGATCCCTACGATATTTTTCTGCCCATCGGGATTTCTTTCTACACCTTCCAGACATTAAGTTACATCATTGATGTCTATAAGCGTGAGCTGGAGCCCACTCACAACTTTCTGGACTACGCATTCTACATGTGTTTCTTTCCGCATCTTGTGGCTGGACCCATTGTGCGTGCGAAATTTTTTCTGCCTCAGCTGAAAAACAAAATCATTATGAATCCTGCTGAAATTCAGCGTGGATTTTTTCTGATCATGCAGGGACTTTTCAAAAAAGCGGTGCTGGCCGATTATGTGGCGCAATACAATGATCTCATTTTTGCCGCTCCGGGCACTTACAGCGGGTTCGAAAACCTGATGGCGATGTATGGCTACACCCTGCAGATTTACTGCGATTTCAGCGGATACAGCGATATGGCCATCGGTATCGGATTACTGATGGGATTCGATCTTGGTATCAACTTTAATAAACCTTATCAGGCCTTGTCGCTGACTGATTTCTGGCGAAGATGGCATATCAGCCTTTCCGCCTGGCTGCGCGACTATCTCTATATTTCGCTGGGTGGAAACCGGAAAGGAAAAGTCAGGCAATATGTCAATCTTTTTATCACCATGCTGCTTGGAGGTCTGTGGCACGGCCCTTCTTGGAAGTTTGTCTTCTGGGGCGGAATGCATGGCCTTGGACTGGCAGTACACAAAGCCTGGAAAAAATACGTGATGCCCGGCGAGATTGAATCAAAATGGGGCTCGAAAGTTTATAATTTCTTTGCCTGGTTCATAACGTTCCATTTTGTCGTGTTCCTTTGGGTGTTTTTCCGTGCCGATGATTTCGGAACGGCGTGGACCATGATTACCCAGATCACATCAGGCATCGATATGGCTTATCTGGAGCCATTCTGGAAAGTCCGTTACCTGTTTGTGATTCTTATGCTTGTGGGATTTGCCATTCACGCAATACCATCACGCTTGTATCCGCAGATGGAAGCTTTGTATGTAAAGAAAGTGCCGTTTGTTTTGAAGGCAATTGCATTCGTACTGCTGATTCAGCTCTGTCTGCAGTTCCGCAGCGAATCTGTGCAGCCATTCATCTATTTCCAGTTTTAATTACAACCTTCTTTTTAACTTCTTATAAAAACTTCGGCAAAGTTTAGAACTTTGCCGAAGTTAAGAAGTTAAAAAGAAGTTTGTTTAAACAGGTTGTAATTAAAACGTAAACCACTTGTAGTTATACAAGCCGTCGAGCAAACGTTTTTCTTTTTCTTCCTTGCTGAGTGCTTTGTATGCGGCTTTCTCGGCTTCGAAGGCGGCACGCTCTTCTTCGCGTTTGCGCTCTTCTTCGGCACGGATGGCATCCTGTTCTGCTTTGATGATGGCTTGCTCGGCATCCCATTCTCTTTTGGCGCGATCGGTCAGAAACGGCTCTGCAACTGCCGGGAACAACTCAAGCAACAGCTGGTCTTTTTCCGAGTTCACCAGATTCCGGTCGCCAAACTGTGATAAAACCTTATTGACCTGCGGTTTGTATTTGTCGGTGTTGTACGGAACTTCTTCGCGTGAACCAGTAATTTTTTCGCGGAAATCAGGATCAATGGGCACCGGTGTTTTGCCATAGGAGCCCTTAACGAGATTTACATATTGTGTGTTTACATTGGTGTACCAGGGAAGACCTTTGTTTTCATCGAGAATACAATTTACGGCCTGAACACCGACAATCTGACTGGTTGGTGTAACCAAAGGCACAGAGCCGGCTGCAGTGCGCACAGCGGGAACCGCCATGAGAACACGTGGCAGTAATTCATCCATCTTGACTGCTTTGAGCTGAGCCAGCATATTGGTGTACATGCCGCCAGGGATCTGAGCGTTTTTGACCATTTCATTGGGCGCTGGGAAATTGAAATATGCCTCAATTTCATTACAGGCCTGCAGTACATCTTCGTAATTTTCTTTTTCAACCGAATTGATGGCGCGGTCGAATACTTTTTCAATCTCAGCCGGCAGCTTGTCTTTGGTGAGATCGAAACTTTTCGGGAACATTTTGTAACTGTCGTATTCGTCCATCTGATGCCTAATTTCTTCAAGCTTGTCGCTGAGTTGTTTCAGCACTTCGATGTTGACATTGGTTTCGTATCCGAGTTTCTGACAGAACAGATGAATGATTTCATACGCAGGGGCAGCGCTGCCTCCGGCGAAAGGCATCATGTTGGTGTCGATGATATCGGCACCGTTCATCATGGCGGTGAGTACTGAAGCCAGCCCGTAGCCCGGGGTTGAGTGGGTATGGAAATCAACCGGAATTTTTACATTGCTTTTCAGCGCGCGGATGATTTTGGCGGCACTCACATGATCGACCAGTCCTGCCATGTCTTTCAGCGTGATCATATCGGCACCCATGGCTTCTATTTCTTTGGCTTTACCAACAAAATAATCCACGGTGAAAACCGGTGGCTTCGGTTTTTCTTTGATCAGTCCGAAAAATTTCTTTTTCAGTTCAAGCTTCGGGTCAACAGTGTAGCTGATGGTGCCATCGGCAATGCCGCCGTATTTTTTAGCAAAACCAACCGAGCTTTTGATATTATCCATGTCGTTCAGCGCATCGAAAACGCGGAGAATGTCAATACCGGTTGACATGGCGTTTTTGATGAATCCTTCAATCACGTGTTCCGGATAGGGATTGTATCCAAATAGATTGCGTCCGCGCGACAGGGCAGTCAGTTTTGATGAAGTTCCGATTGCTTCTTTGATTTTCGCCAGTCGTTCCCATGGATCTTCGTTGAGGTATCTCATAATGCTGTCGGGAACGGCGCCACCCCATACTTCCATGGCATAGAACCGTGCTTCTTTGAACAAAGGAAGTACATGATCGACCTGAGCCTGGTTCATACGGGTTGCAAATAATGACTGCTGGCCGTCGCGCAGCGTGAGATCCCTTATCTTCAATTCTTTCATGGCGGTTTCTTTTAACTGTGTAAAATTACAACTATTTTGAGAGAATAGAAGATTTTTTAACCTGTGATAAGTATCAGATTATACCGAAAACCGTTTTTTACTTTTGTATTTTTGCACAAAATATTTCCATTATGAAATCAGACATTCAGATTGCACGCGAAACGCCAATAAAACCGATTGTTGAAATTGCAAAACAAATAGGGATTAATCCCGATGACCTTGATCTGTATGGAAAGCATAAAGCCAAAATTCCTTTATCATATATTGATGAAGAGAAGATCAAACAATCAAAGCTGATTCTGGTAACTGCCATAACGCCGACACCTGCCGGCGAAGGTAAAACAACCACTTCCATTGGTCTGGCCATGGGCCTGAACCGTATTGGAAAAAAGGCAACGGTGGTACTTCGCGAGCCCTCTCTGGGTCCCGTTTTCGGGGTGAAGGGTGGTGCTGCCGGCGGTGGTTATGCACAGGTGATTCCGATGGAAGACATTAACCTTCACTTCACCGGCGATATGGCCGCTGTTGAGAAAGCAAACAACCTGTTGTCGGCATTGATTGACAACAATCTGCAGAATACAAAAAACAATCTGAATCTTGATCCGCGCACCATCAGCTGGAAGCGTGTGATGGATATGAACGACCGCTCCCTGCGCGATATTGTAATTGGTCTTGGGGGAACTGCCAACGGTATTCCGCGCGAAACCGGCTTTAATATTACCGCTGCTTCTGAAGTGATGGCGATACTATGTATGGCCACTGATAAGGACGATCTTGAAAAAAGACTGGGTAATATTTTTATTGGATTTACATTCGATAAAAAGCCGGTGTATGCGCGCGACCTGAACGCACAGGGCGCCATGGCGGTATTACTGAAAGATGCCATCATGCCCAACCTGGTGCAGACACTTGATAATACACCTGCCATCATTCATGGAGGACCTTTTGCCAACATTGCGCAAGGCACCAATTCCATTATTGCAACCAAAACCGGTTTGTCGCTTTCGGAATATGTGGTCACCGAAGCCGGCTTTGCAAGCGACCTTGGCGCAGAAAAGTTTTTTGACATCAAATGTCAGACTGCCGGATTGATGCCCAATGCAGTTGTCATTGTTGCTACGGTGCGTGCATTGAAATATCATGGCGGAGCCAAGAAAGACCAGTTTGCAAAGCCAGATGCAGAGCTGGTTCGCAAAGGATTGCCGAATCTGGAAAAGCATGTCGAGAATATGAAAATGTTTGGATTTACACCTGTTGTTGCCATTAATAGATTCGACACGGACAGCGAAGAAGAAATTCAGGTGATTGAAGATTTTTGTAAATCGCAACAGGTGCCGATGGCCGTAAACGAGGCCTGGGGTAAGGGATCAGAAGGTGCTGTTGCACTTGCCGAAGCTGTAATCAACGAGGCGAAATCCTGTCCATACTGCTTCAAGCCGCTCTACGACAAGAACTGGGACGTAGAGAAAAAAATCAGCACCATTGTAACAAATATGTATGGTGCAAAGGATGTTGAGTATTCGCTGAAGGCCCGTAAGGATCTCGAAAATATTGTTTCGCTCGGACTTGATAAATTGTCGGTTTGCATGGCCAAGACACAGAATTCATTGTCCGATGTTCCGGAGTTGCGCGGTCGCCCGAAGGATTTTACCGTGAACATCCGTGAAATCGAAATTTCTTCCGGTGCCGGATTTGTTGTTCCAATCGCTGGCACCATCATGCGCATGCCGGGTCTGCCCGCAGTTCCGTCGGCCGAAAACATTGGTTTTGATGAGGATGGACATGTGATTGGACTCTTTTGAAAATACGGAACAATGTGGAAATGTGCGCCTGCGGCGATGTGATGCTTCGCATATGTGAGAATATTAGATGGTCAGTCACTTCTACCTTTGTACATTTATCACATGTTGTAAACGAACGCGAAAATGTGCTCTGAATACGGCAGCGTTGATGAGATAATGTGATTTTGATTTGTCACATCCTCGCCAAACAAAATATGCGAATGTAAAGGCGGAATTGCTGATTAAATAATTATTTTGTGATGGATTTGTTTGCGGAATCCAGAATTGTCATAGTTCATTTTGAAATTCGTTTTTTTTTGCGGCATCTCGTATTTAATCCGTATCTCATATTCACACATGCGCCGAAGGCGTCACATCGGCAAAGCCGCACATGCGCGATGCGCCACATATAATTCGCATATCATATTCACACATTTTCACATGGACGACCGTTTCACGTGAAGTCCCACATTTCCACATCTCGTATTTTGTATTTCATTCCGGCTCATGCGCTACGGAAATCATCATATTCTGATACTGCCGCAGATGCAGCTCAAAGGGTTGTTGCTTTGATTTCAAACGGATGTAGCCCTTTGCTTTTGCTTTTTCAAGTTCGAAGGGCTCGATAAAAATATTGCCACGCAAAGTGATATAGCGTTTCCCGTACGCTTTGAAAATGGCTTCCTTGAAAGTCCAGTAGGCAACGGCTTTTTCGAGGAACTCTTCTTTTTTCCACTCTTCGTGTTCCTGCACATCCATGAATTTCTGAGTCACTTTCAGAATTTTGGGATGGATGGGTTCTATGTCGAGTCCGTGCATCAGCTTCATGTTTGGTGAAATCAGCACGGCGGAATAATCGGTGCAGTGCGTAATGCTGATGGATCGTTGCGGATTGACCAGAAAGGGCTTGTTGTTGTCGTCGTAATAAATACGATAAATATAATCTGCTTTTACCAGATTGCGGATCAGCGCGCGGTAGCTCAGCCACTGACGTCGCCGGGTGTCATTGCCGAATGATGCCAGTGTATCAAATTCTTCCTTGTTTAGGAACAACATCGAAATGAGCTCATCCACACTTTCAGTGATGTGCCACAGACCCATTTGCAGGTCCGGATGAATCCATTCGTGATATACCAGGGGCATAGAGGAAAATCAATGCATAATTACGAATTCTTTTTCAGCAATTCCGTTTTTGAAAATAAATTTCAGAAAATAAAAACCTTCCGGAATATTGATGGTTTCAATCTGATTTTCGGATGTCACTTCTGCAATTACGCGTCCCTGCAGATCGCATAAAAACACATTTTCCGGACGTTCGGATGTGGTATAGCGAATATTCATGGTTTCGTCGGCGGGATTTGGAAAAACAGAAATATATTGCTGAAAATCTGTTTCCATGCCGGCTGTCGGTCCCCAGATGGAATAGACCCAGTCAGGATTATCAACAAACGGATTGCGGTTGTGCTGAATACCGAATACATCGTTGTTGCGGTCGATTTCCTTGGTGCTCACCGGATCGAGTGCATGCCACTGCAAGAGCATGTTTTCGGTCCATGTGCTCAGGTCGCCGCTGCTGAATGATTCTCCGGTCCATGATGGCATTTCATCTTTGTAGCGAACACACATATAAAAATAAATCCGGGCGAAATCGCCTTTGAAACTGTCGATGGGTTCGAAGACTGTTCCTGTATAGCCGGGAAAGTCGCAAGTCCCGCGCTTGCTGCCGTTAAGCGAAGTCCAGTTGGCAGTCCCAACTTCGCCATATGGGAGGTCCCCTCTTTGTCCGTTCACCTTGCCGTCAGTAGGTACAACCTGAAAAATATCGCTAACCATGGGTGAAGAACTGCTAAACCAGCTTTGAGGTACTGTGTGCTCACGATTATAGCAGTCGCCTTCAGCGCTGTAGTTACCACATTGATCTGTAACAAAGGTAAATTCGTAAGGGGCGGTTCCTCCCGGAATATCACTGTACATATCCCAGACTTTTCCGTTTGGCTTGTTGTCCGTAGTTGGGTATACATCCCATAAACCATCATAGGATGTACTCACAAATCCGGCAGAAATTATATTGTGAAGAGCTATTTTCAGAGCGCTGCCCGACAGGCCTTCGGCAGCATCATAATACCCTGCGGGTGGTTGCGCAACTGCGAAAACAGGCAGCAAACAAATCCAGATCAATATCCATTTTTTCATATTGCAAAGATAAAACATGTAAAGGTACTAATTTATTGATGGAAAGCAACTGTTTCTGAAATTTTGCAATTTGAACATCTACCTGCGGTTATGCTTTTTTTTAGTGTTTTATGAGCTGTCCCTGTCATTTGAATATTGGTTTTGGTCGGTTTGTTTCGGTGATAAGCAATAAAAGTTTCCGAATGATGCCGAAACCCAGGTTGAAAAATGTTAAATGATGTTAAAAAACCCATCTGGTCATTTTTTAATTTGATCATCCCTTTTTATGCCAGTCACCTACTGCGATTGCAATTGCAAGCCTGTCGAATAGCCGATCTCCGAAATATCTGCGGTTTAATTTGTAGCAGAACTCATCAAGA
>Ga0208040_1004432_pt1 | contig 10712 bp, 8 predicted proteins | sample AD_UKC083_MetaG_FD_184431 | JGI IMG/M metagenome (GOLD analysis project Ga0208040, IMG submission 184431) | Active sludge microbial communities of municipal wastewater-treating anaerobic digesters from USA - AD_UKC083_MetaG (SPAdes) (version 2) | ecosystem: Engineered > Bioreactor > Anaerobic >... | reverse complement strand
GCCACTTTATAGTAATTTTTCAAACTTCAAAATGCTAAAAACTATCAAAATATACAGAAATCCGTCAAATGTAACATGTAAACTTAGCTAAATGATAAAAAAAAGCTCTTTGACAAAAGGTAACGATTAGTGATATAATTGTAAAAGTGATTAAACTCTAAATTAAGGAGGGCTAGGTATGGCTAAAAAAACGATTATGATTATTGATGACCAACCGGAGATACTTGAATTGGTCAGTTTTACGCTCCAAAAAGAAGGTTACGATGTTGTGCCAGTCGAAGATGCTGAAAAGGCATTGCAGGAACTGAAAGAAAAGGAAGTAGATATGTTTATCGTTGACATCATGTTACCTGGAATGGACGGATTCGAATTTGTCAGGAGCATAAGAGCAACGGATAAATACAAACTTACCCCAGTCATATTCTTGAGTGCAAAGGGCGAGGAGTTTGACAAAGTACTTGGACTTGAGCTTGGTGCAGATGATTACATCGTAAAACCATTCAGTATCAGAGAACTACTTGCAAGAATTAGAGCTGTGTTTAGAAGGATGCAGCTTGGTGCAGTTGTAAAAGAAGAGAAGCCAAAGAAGATCATTGCAAAAGATTTGGAGATCGACATCGACAAATACGAAGTACGTGTGAAGGGTAAAAAGGTTGGGCTAACTCCTCTCGAATTTGACTTGCTAAGATTTTTAGCTGAGAACGAAGGAAAGGTCTTCTCAAGAGATGTATTGCTTGATAAACTATGGGGATATGATTACTTTGGTGATACGAGAACTGTCGATGTACACATCAGAAGGTTGAGAACGAAGATAGAAGAAGATCCATCAAATCCAAGATACGTTGTGACAGTTAGGGGAAAGGGTTATAAATTTAGGGACCCAGGAAAGGAAGAATAATAAACAATGCTAATAGGGTTACTTATTTTCATTGCATTATCGGCCTTCTTTGCAATAATGTATTTGATAGAGAGAAAGAGAAGGCACACTTTTTCTAAATATTTAGACAAAATAGCAGTAAGTATAGGAGAGGAGGCAAACACTCCTCCTCTCTATATTTACGAAAGACTCCGTAAGAGAATAGAGGAACTTCAGAATGGTATTCTTGAAAGTGAGAAGGAACGCAAAAATGTGTTCACAATACTCAATAACATCACTGACCCGATAATAATAGTACGCGGTGATGGTATAGTTACGTTTGCGAACATCGCCGGCAGAGACATAACGAGACCGGGCATAGAAGGGCGAAAGGTATACGAGATACTGGAGAATTATTACCTGCTCGAGATGTTTGAAAAGGCACTTCAAACCGGTGAGATTCAAAGTGGCGATGTTACAATAGTTGTCAACGGCGATAAGAACTTTTACGATGCAAAGGTAGTGCCAATAAAATTTGACCAAGAGAGTGAGAGATATATAATAATACTTCACGACACTACGAAAGAAAAGCAACTCGATAACTTACGTAGGGAATTTATATCTAACGTATCGCATGAACTAAGAACACCATTGACATCGATACATGGATATTCTGAAGCACTTCTCGATGATGACTTATCCAATAAAGAACTTGTTCGAAAATTTCTTGGAATCATCGAAAGTGAGTCGGCTCGTATGACGAGGTTGATAAATGATTTACTCGACTTGGAAAAATTGGAATCAGGTGAGGCAAAATTCAACTTTGCCGAAGTAGATATGTGTGAGATCATCAGCAGAGTTGAGAGCATAGTGGAACCACTTGCCGAAGATTATGGTGTGGAATTAGATATCGAATGTGCATCACCAAAAAAGATCACAGGTGACTTCGACAGGTTAGTACAACTTGCTTTGAACCTCGTTGATAATGGTGTCAAATATACATCAACAAGAGAAACGGGAGAGAGAAAGGTCTTTGTAAGATGCTATGAAACCGAAGATAACGTGATTTTTGAAGTTCAAGACACCGGGCCAGGCATACCAGAAGACGCTCAGAAAAGGTTATTTGAAAGATTTTATAGAGTAGATAAAGCGAGAAGTAGAAAAGTTGGCGGGACTGGGCTTGGCTTATCTATCGTGAAAATGATTGCGGAAAAGCATGGTGCAGTTATACAGTTCGAGAGTAAAATAGGACAAGGGACAACGTTCAGAGTACTTTTCAGTAAAACATTAAGAGTCAGTGAAGAAGAATCTACGGGAGGTATATCAAGTGAGAGCGTATGATGTCATATTGAAAAAAAGAAATGGTGGTAAATTATCGAAAGAAGAGATAGAATTCATGGTTAACGGATACGTCAAAGGGGATATTCCGGATTACCAAATGGCAGCCTTCCTTATGGCGATATATTTTAGGCATATGGATGGAGAGGAAAGGGCCATACTAACGGAAACAATGGCAAATTCTGGTGACAAAGTTGATTTGTCATCGATTCCCGGCATAAAGATAGACAAACATTCAACCGGTGGTGTTGGAGACAAGACAACACTCGTTGTTGGTCCAATCGTTGCATCGTTAGGTGTACCGGTCGCAAAGATGTCTGGGAGAGCGCTTGGTCACACTGGTGGTACGATAGATAAGTTGGAATCTATTCCCGGTTTCAGAACAACACTTTCAGAGGAAGAGTTTTTTAAGAACGTTAGAGAAATAGGAATAGCTGTTGTTGGTCAGACGGCTAATTTGGTACCTGCCGATAAAAAAATATATGCACTGAGAGACGCAACTGCTACAGTTGATGAAGTCTCCTTAATTGCAGCAAGTATAATGAGCAAAAAACTTGCCGGTGGTGCAGATGGATATGTTCTTGATGTAAAAGTCGGTAGTGGTGCTTTCATGAAGACAATCGAAGATGCAACTGAACTCGCCGAGGCGATGGTCGGCATAGCGAGAGCACATGGCAAACGGGCAGTCGCCGTTCTAACGAACATGGACGTTCCACTCGGGAAAATGGTTGGCAATTCTCTTGAAGTGCTCGAAGCCATTGAAACGCTCAAAGGGAAAGGGCCGGAAGATTTCACCGAATTATGTTTGAACTTATCGGCTTGGATGTGCCACCTCGCAGGAAAAGGAACATTCGAAGAATGTCTGAAATTGGCCAAAGAGTCTCTTGATAATGGTGCGGCACTCAACAAATTCAGACAATTTGTTCAATACCAAGGTGGTAACCCAGACGTTGTTGAAAGACCATACGATGTATTACCTATGACAAACAACGTGATAGAATTCAAAACAGAAATGCAAGGATACATAACGTCGGTAGATACAGAGAAAATTGGCATTGCATCCAATCACTTGGGAGCAGGTAGGAAAACCAAAGAGGATACGATCGACTACAGCGTTGGTATAGAGATAGTTAGTAAGGTCGGAGATTACGTAAAACCTGGAGATACAATAGCAAAGATGTACGTGTCGCAAAAAAGCGAGATAGAAGAGGCAAAAGAACTTCTTAAGGAAAGTTATGTTATTAGTCAAGAAAAGCCTTTGGAAAGACCAATAATATTGAAGGTAGTAAAATAGAATTGTGAGCTTTGTCAAAACTCATGCGTCCTAGTACGCATGAGTTTATTAGAATAAATCATCATAAAGACAGGGGTGTTGTTGACGTGCTACCTCAAAAGTTTTTGTTATTGTTATTGATTACTACATTAATGGTGACAAATGTTCTGTTTGCTCAAACTTTCTTGATCAATGGAAAGATATATGAAATTAAGAACGGATATTTTGATGAAGAGCAACTCAAAGATATTGGATTCAGTGTTGTTAAGAATGAGAAGATATATCTTATATACAACAAGAAACTCATCATCGGTTCGTCTGGAGATCTTCTCATAGACTTCGAGACTTACGTAAAGGATGCATACTTGATTTCAAATAATAAGGTGCTTGTCAAGTCTGATTTTATAACTAATTTTCTCAATCTCTCAAAATCAGGCGATATTTACTATGACAAACCCATTTCCGTGACATCATTGACCTATTCAAATGATACCCTAACGATAAGCGCTTCTACTCAATTCATCAAGAATTTTATCAATGTTGAGCTATCAAACGGTAAAATAAACGTGACTATCGCTCCAGTGGTAATTGAAGACCCGAAGATACCTTCAGAAATCACCGTTTCAAAGAAGAATCATACCGTTACCTTGACCATCAACAAAACCATTGAAAAGTATGAAACGCGTCTTTCAGGTCAGAGTGCAATCGTAACCCTCTTCCCATCTATCAAGAAAATTGAGTACTCAAAAAAGACGGAAAAATATGCAGGGAGGACTTTCCTTGTAAATTATTTAATAGCAGACCCGAGATATGTGAATATTACACCACTCATTCCAACTAAAGGATTGGGAACAACATCGTCTTTGCAGAGTATACTATCACAGAATGGCTATTCATACGGCGTAAATGCAAACTATTTTGATCCTTCAACTGGATTACCAATTGATGTAATCGTATCGAATGGGGATGTCTTATCTCACAGATATGGGTTAAGACCTGTTTTTGTCCAGACGACAGACAATCAAGTTTTCATATACAAAGCGTACTTCGATATAACCATTAGGATAGGAGATACTTTGCTTCTTGTAAAAGGAGTGAATACAAGCTCACTAAGCGAGGTAAACCTCTACACCTCAGAATACAAATTGAAAATTCCAAACGATCGTACGAAAGAATACCTTGTCATCACAAACCAAAAAGTAGCTTCCATTGGTTACACCTCGTATGTGCCGAGTGACTCTTATGTTGTTATGGTTAGTAAAGATATTTACAATCAATTTCTCACCAAGGTTTCAAAAGGTTCGTCATTTTCTATTGAAATATATACAGATAATGGCTACAAGATAAAGAACGCAGTGGGTGCAGGTCCATTACTCATCCAAGATGGAAAGGCCATAGTCGATGCAAACGAAGAAAAACTTAGATACGGTGGTGGGATACCAACAACGAGGACTTCAAGAACGATCATCGCAATAAAAGATGGTAAGGTGCACTTAATAACCATAGAGGGAGTAAATGGAAGTGGAATGAACTACGATGAGGCGGTTCAATTCTTACTCTCAAAAGGTTACGATTCTGCAATGATGTTAGATGGAGGTGGGTCAACCTCCATGGTCTACAACGGTAAATACGTTACAACAACATCGCCAAGGAATATACCAGTGGCAATTGGAATAAAATAAAAATAAGATAACGTCACTACTTCTTAGTTGGAGATCGTTCCGTCGGGTTTTACGTAGAACTTCCAGAAATCCCTTATAAATAGAAGTACTGGCAGAGCGATAAGCACACCAGAAAAACCGAAAATTCCCACAAAAATCAATATCGATGCCATTATAATGAACCAGTGAATTTTCAAATTATCACTCTGAATTCTCGGACCATACAACCAAGTCTCGGACTGATTGACGCCCACAAGCAAGACGGTAACCCAAATAATTTCATTTAGTCCACCGACTGAAAACCCTAACAGATAGATTGGAATCGATGCAACTATGATACCTATGTATGGAAAAAATCCACTAATAAACGTCAAAACACCGAGAGTAAGCGCTGAAGGTATATTGAGTGCGAACAATCCGATCGTTGTAAGTGTCGCACTTATAAAAGAAACCAACACCTGCCCTCTAACGTATCGCCTCACATCTAAAAACAATTTAACGGCAAATTGTCTTCCAAACGCTGGATCTTCAATAAAAAGAAGATCCAGCCTTTTCCCTACATAACTCTTTATACTTTCAAGACCAATCATAGTCGCAACCAAGAGCATAACCATAGTGACGAGTGATGGAACCAAAGTAATTAACTGATTTATCAACGACATAACTACACTGGATAAGTTATTCCCAAGCTGCACAATGATGTTATGTACCCAATCTGGCAGGCCATTGTTGGTATTGATATTTTGAATCTGTGAGAAAAGACTCTTTACCTGATCTATGACGGTTGGGAAGAAAGATACCACGGAATAAACAAACAAGACTACAACAAGGATATAACTTAGAACTGCTAACCATTTCTGATTGGTCTTTCTCATTAGATATTCGTAAGGAACATCGAGAATCACTGAAAAATAAAAAGCTAGAATAATGGCTCCAATTACGTAAGGTACTTGCTTAGAAAGAAACAAAAAGATGCCGAAATAAACGAGCACCAACCATATGTCCTTTTTGTGAGAAACCTTACTGGAAACACCGTTCGAACTGGCAATCAAATCCTCCGATATGCTCTTAACACTACTACTCTGCGCGTTTTTGTTCTTATTCTCGTTATTCTTTTTTGTCACCTTCTCCACCACTTTCTTGATTTATTCTTTTCTCTATCTCCAAAACAAGTGCTTCGGCAGTTGCAAGGTTTGTTGCAAGTGGAACATTGTGCACGTCGCACACTCTTAACAATGCACTCACGTCAGGTTCGTGAGGCTGTGCAGTGAGCGGATCTCTCAAGAAAAGTACAAAATTGATGTTCCCATTTACTATCATCGCACCAATTTGCATATCACCACCGTAAGGACCGGATTCTACGGTAGTAACCTTCAACCCAATCTTCTCCTCGATAATCGTACCTGTCGATTTTGTTGCATAAAGCTCACATCTTTCAAAAACATGTTTCCACTCCTTAACGAACATCGCCAAATCAAGCTTCTTTTTATCGTGAGCAATAAGAGCCACCTTTTGCAATGAAAACACCCCCGTTCAATTCTCTTTGAATCCTATAGAAATTGTATTCGAAAAAGTCTCATATTAGCATTATACCATATTTTGTCATAGACGCGCCGTACACCTTTTTCAAAATGCCTTGAAATAACAAGAAAACGAAAAAGGTGGAGACTGTTTCCTGTCTCCACCGTTGAAATTTTAGCGTACCTGAATTATGTCAAATTCTAAATGTTCAAATCACTCTACACTGAAAGTCCATGTTGACCCAGCGGCTTCTCCACCGTACGGGTCTTTTGCCACGACGTACCAGTAATATGTTCCCGTCGATGGAGGTGTCCAATCGTAGTTGGACTGTGTCGTTGTTACTTGTTTTAACACTGAACTGAAATCACCTACGTTACTGATGTAAAGTTCGTAACTGAGTTGATCTTTATCAGGATCCGTTGCATACCATGAAAACGTGATCTTACCAAGAGACAAAGATGAACCATCTGCTGGATTTGGATTCTTTGGAGTGTTCGGAGCAAGATTCTTCTTTGTTTTAAACGACCAAGTCGTACTGTACGCATAGTTACCAAAGCCATCTTTTACTTCTACTCTCCAGTAATAAGTTGTCAAAGGATCCAAATTCGTAATTGTACGAGAGATTTGAGGATTCCCCTCTCCGGTTATAGTTGCCACAAGATTCATGTTGTCAGCCTTACCTACGTATAGATAGTATGCAAGATCTCCTTGCGAACTTTCCATATCAGTACTCGCTTTCCACTTAAATTCAGCTCCCTTGAATGAAACATCAACTTGTCCATTGAGTGGTGACACGAGTTCTGGTACTGTTGGCGCATGATTTTGGTCGCTTATCGTAAAGCTCCACAGAGGACTCTCAACTGGTTCGTTAACACCATCACTTACAATGACTTTCCAGTAATAGGTTTTCGAAAAATCGAAAAGCCTATTTGTTATGTATTCAGGAGTTGTTAAATTAGAGGCTGCCAATGTCAACCTATCAGGCGAATCACCTATATAAATGGCATATGTTAAAGGGTCACCATCTGGATCTGTCGCAGTCCAACTGAATTTTGGAATTCTATTTGCCAATCCGGGAGCTCCGTTTGCTGGATAGGGGTTACCTATGGAAGGAGGCATATTTGACTTCGTTGTGAAATAGAATGTATCACTTGGCAATTTTCCACCGTGAGGATCATTTGCTATAACCATCCAACCATAACTCTTGCCAACAGCCAATTCACTTTTTAGGTCATCTATTGTGTAATAATTTTCATATATAGGTCCATGTGGTATTAGTCTTCCATTAGGTTCTATGATCACGAAAGTATAATATACGCTATCACCATCAGGATCTGTTGAAGGTTCCCACTTAAATGTGTAACTACTTTGCTTAGCAAAATTGATATTCGTTCCACTTGCTGGATCAGTCAACGATGGTTTCAGAGGTGGGGTATTATCTTTAGTTGTAAATTTGAATGACTTTTCCAAAGACTCGCCGTAAGTATCAAAAGCTTTGATATTAATGGTATAGGTTGTACTTGGATCTAAATCTACAGTGTAGGTAGTGTTCGTTGAACCATTTAGTAGTGCGTTATTGGTTGATTCGGAAGTCAAAGTTACCGAATATGTTAAATCTTCAAAGTCTACATCACGACCTTCCCAACTGATCTCCAATTTATTAAAACTCACACCGGTTGCACCATCTTTTGGAGAGAGAAGCTCCACTCTTTGAGGTTTTTCATTGGCCTTTGTGGAAAATGTTGCAAATATTTCTGTGCTTTTAGCTCCCCATGGGTCTTCCGCGACAATACTCCAGCTGTAAGAAGTCAACTGCGAAAGATTTTTTGCAACATAGGTATTTGTTGCAACGATGGTAGTCGAAGGTGAGCTGTCTCCTTCCCGTTTGATCGTCACGTAGAAGTTAAGGTTATCACCATCGGGATCTTGCGCATCCCAAATCAGCGATAATGCACCAAATGGATGACCATCCGTACCATTTGGTTTCAAATTTGAAACGGTCGGAGCAGAATTTTCCTTTGTTGTGAACTTCCAAAGCTCACTTGCTTTCGAATCGTTGCCTTTTACCCTAACGTACCATCTGTAGAGTGTATTTGGTGCCAACTTTCCATTGTCAATTCTGACAGAAAAAGTTTCCGTATCTGGTACAACACTTTTTTGAAAAACCGTTTCACCTGTTGAATCTTTTTTTACTATCAACTCATATTCCGTACCAACTATTCCTTTGAAAACAAACGTTTGACCATTGAAAGGTACACCAACAGCAGCATTTTTCGGCTCAACTAAGATGATACTCTGATTGTTAGGCCTCGAGACACAAGATGTGAGAACAACAAGGAGAAACAAGAAAATCCAATAGACATTCCTTAATCCCTTTGATACGTTCTTCATTTGAACAGACCTCCCACGAGATTGTCTTTTATTAGTTTACTAATGTAATTACATATTAGTAAGATAATGAGTGTCTTGCCAATACTCTCACGTATTATTATATCATATCTCTAATATTTTCAAAACATCGCACAAAAAATGGGGATGGTTTCTCATCCCCATTTTACTTGTATTCAAATACTTGTCTACAAAACTATTTTGTAGCTAGGCCATTAGAGAAGTATCGTCTTATTGATCCTACCCTTTGTCACATTCTTCGTATCAAATAAGAACGGTACATTCTTCGCTACAAATTCGTAGTCGATACCTATCGTATGACCAGATGTGATTACTGCACCACTCATTGTTTTTAACGTCTCTTCATTCATCTCAACTCGTTTGTAATGTTTGCCGTTGTGAGTGAATTCTGGAATAAAGGGATCATAGTAGAACACATTGACTTTCTTTCTCTCGAGTATTTCGATAACTTTCAATGCAGGGCTTTCTCTTAAATCATCGATGTTTCCCTTGTAGGTTACACCAAGCAGTAATATGTTTGCGCCGTTCAAGCACTCTTTTCTATCGTTTAATATATCGGAGAGTCTGTCGACAACGTAATATGGCATATTATCCGAAATCTCTCCAGCCACTTCGACAAGCATCATATGTTCATCGTATTCTTTTGCCTTGTAAACGAGATAGAATGGATCTATCGGTATACAATGTCCACCTATACCAGGGCCAGGATAAAATGGCATGTATCCAAAGGGTTTTGTCGATGCTGCTTCTATTACTTCCCAGATGTTTACATTCATCTTTTCTGCAACCTTCGTCATTTCTTGTACCAAAGCTATATTCACGAGCCTAAATGTGTTTTCTAAGATCTTCGTCATCTCAGCAGCACGTGGTGACGAAACTGGAAAAACCCCGGCTTCAAGTACACTTTCGTACAAGGCGACTGCATGTTTTGTACAATCAGGTGTTACACCGCCAACGACTTTTGGTGTATTCCTTGTCTTGTATCTCGGATTTCCAGGGTCGACCCGTTCTGGGCTAAATGCGAGATAGAAATCCTTCCCCACTTTCAAACCAGTCTCCTCCAAAATTGGAAGGACAACTTCTTCGGTTGTTCCAGGATACGTTGTGCTCTCGAGTACTATCAATTGATTCTTTCTCAGTCTCTTCTTCACTTCATTTGCGCTATTTACGATGTAACTCAGGTCAGGTTGCTTGAATTGATCAAGCGGTGTTGGGACACATATACTGACAACATCACAATTTGCAAGCTCATCAAAGTTAGTCGTTGCACGCAGCTTTCCACTGTTTACCAACTCTTTCAGTTCATCATCATCCACATCACCGATATAATTTTCCCCGCGATTTACCATGTCAACACGTTTCTGCTGGATATCAAATCCTACGACTTTGAAACCTGCTCTGGCCTTCTCGACTGCCAAAGGCAGACCCACATATCCAATTCCAATTACTCCAACAGTTGCATTTTTCCCCAGTATCTTCTCATACAGACTCACTTCAATTCACCTCCATCACACTTTATGCGTTCATTCATTGAATGAATTATATCACAAAGCGAGAAAGGAGTCAAATGAAATTAAGGGAAAAAGGAGTGAATCGCTGTAACTTTTTTCAAAGCGAGATTTCGACTGCGCCTTCGTAGGAATGAAGCCACTCT
>Ga0208040_1004422_pt1 | contig 10720 bp, 13 predicted proteins | sample AD_UKC083_MetaG_FD_184431 | JGI IMG/M metagenome (GOLD analysis project Ga0208040, IMG submission 184431) | Active sludge microbial communities of municipal wastewater-treating anaerobic digesters from USA - AD_UKC083_MetaG (SPAdes) (version 2) | ecosystem: Engineered > Bioreactor > Anaerobic >... | reverse complement strand
ATATCAAGGACAAGTTCCTCCGCTATTATAGCGTGACACTCGGAAACTACGATGTGACCAAGCATTTCCTCTCGGGAAATCCGCGAGTGATCGAGGTCGACGCGACACGGTGACAGAAAGGAGATAAACCAACAAAAGAGAAAGAAGTGAAATTAAAAAATGACGACAGAAACTGAAATACCGATTGAGGAGTTTCCCTCCTCAGCAAAGGCAGTATTCTCTCTACTGGTGGATGGCAAACCGCGGACATTAAACGAGATGGTTGGGAGTGTTGCATTCTCACCAAGGACCATCCGCAACTCACTTAATCGTCTCAAAGAAGCGGGTCTTATCGTGGCCAAGTTTAATTTCAGGGATGCGCGAAAACCCCTTTATCAGCTCAAAGTGATGTAACAAAAAAAGGCCATTGAGAAATCCTCTGGCTCATATTCAGATGTATCGAGGTTTTGTAATGCAAAAGATGATATGTATCATCTGTGGTCACATCTATGACCCTGAACAGGGAGATGTGGGGGTAACCCCCGGAGTGGTATTCGAATCGGTTTCCGCTGACTGGACTTGTCCGGTATGTGGAGCGGCAAAAACGAAATTTATTCCAAAAAAGTAAAGGGCCCCAACTTTTTCCAATCGTTTCAAAATTCTCTTCTTCCCTCTTTTAAGGTGGTATGCATCAGAGAACAATCCAAAGGGGTGTGTGCCCCCATGTCGTCCCCTTCCGTTTATTCCGGTTCAGACCTCCACATTAAGATAAACCCTAACCAGGATCCCTATCACAAAGGAAATGGCGGCAATACCAAGACTGATGGTAGCCATCTCGGCGAATCTTTTCAGGAAGGGGAGATCCTTTGCCACCGAAGTATAGAAGGTAAAGAGGACGATGATGAGTAGAGCCAGAGTGAGGGTGACAGCAAATGCCTGGAGCGGTCCATTCATCAGGAGAAACGGCATAATCAGCACCACAACGGTCAGCACATACGCACCCCCCGTGTAGAACGCTGCGGTCACCGGATTGTTCTCTGACCTCTCTGATTTCTGGGAGAGATACTCTGATGCCCCCATCGAGAGGGATGCGGCGATACCCATGATCAATCCTGCTGCCGCAATCAGCTGGGTATTCTGGAGGGCAAGGGTAAACCCCGCGAGGCTTCCGGTAAATTCAACAAGCGCATCATTGATACCGAGAACCACCGATCCCACGTATCGGAGACTCTTTTCATCGAGCATGCCGACGATCTGATGTTCATGTTCCTTTTCATCCTCCAATATCCGGGCTGTTTCCGGGATGACCACAAGGATTTCACGGTATGTCTCCACTGCCTCGGATTCCCGTTTTTCCATCAGTTTTATACCAAATGTCAGGCCGAAGATACGGGTAACGAGGTAATAGAACACCAGTTTCAGCCTATCAGGTCCCATATCTTTTCCACTAAACCGTTTCCAGAATGAATAATGGCCGAGCTCCTCTCTCGCCATCTTCTCAAGGACCATCCTGTTGTGGGGATCCGGGATAAGTGCTGCAAGCTTCTGGTAAATCTCATATTCAGTAATCTCTCCTTTCTGGAACACCTCGATACGCTCAAGAAGTTCAGGGGAAAGCTCACTGCTTGCGCCCTCTGCGATACGCATAGGATGATATCAGCACGAGCATTGTTCAATGTTACCGCAATACATCGAAATTGACCTGCGTGTTCCAAATGGAAGCGTGAAATGAGATTTGTAACAGTAGGGTGGTGCAGGTAAACTCAATCCGGTATCGAAAATGAATCCATTGAGATCATGAGGTGTTAAGGAGGAATATTTTGTTCCGGTGAGAGGAGAATCTCATTGGGGAGCCCGGAAAGTGCAACCGCAGCAAGTGCCCCGATAACGCCTCTGCCTCCATGCAAGGTAATTCCCTGCTTTCCGGCCGTCTCCTCTGCAAATTCCCTGCCAACCATCTCTTCCCGTGCCTTTTTGCCGTATAATCTCAGAGGGGGATCGATACAGAATCCCTGTTTCACAGCAATTCCCCATTCCCCTGAAAGAGCCTCGTCCTCAACGAACAATATTGCCCGCTCCACCACCTTTCCAATTAATTCATGGGTCGTTGCAAGTTCGATGTAGCTGCATGAATTTCCGGCTGTCCTCCACGGTATATCCGGGCTGAGCATGACGACACGGTGATCAATGGGGATCACTCCCTTTCTCGCACCAAGATACTGGAGCAGGGCAAGCGCAAGGGCAAAGGTTGCCCCTCCCTCCGAACTGTCAGTGTCATCGATGCCAATTATCAGGTGTGAAAGGGCGCGGGTCCTGACCGCACCAACCACAATGGTACCTTCCCTTCTCACCAGGATATCGCATACTCCGTCTGCATGCCCCATCATGTCGGTCAAAGAATATGCAGGGCCCCCGATACAGCGGATATGCTGTATGATATCATCTCCATCACGGGTGACTCCGACCACACCCACTGCAGGGGAAGGAGGCAGCCCGATCTTCACATCAGAATATCCAATCCGCGCGAATTCACGGAGGAGCTGCCCGTCCCTCCGCACTTGCTTCACCACACCATTGGCAAGCATATGATGATGCCCGCAGAAGGCGGCACATCCCCCGCTCAGGCATTCGTGAAAGATCTGAACCTGATCTCCATCCACAGTGGTAAAAATTTTCCTGCAGGCGCTCTGGGGTAGGGCTGATATGGTAGCGTATCGTGCAGGTGAACGCCCCTGTTTTTTCTCGCGCTGGATGACACACCCCTCGTCAACCAAACGGGTTATCCAGTCCTGGGCCGTACTCCGGGGAACCCCTGCCCCGTTCTGGACATCGGTGACGGTAAATGACCCCTTTTCGACGGTATACACTCTCATCAGATGGAGAAATTCCCGTCTCCGTTTAATTACCCCTCGCATGGCTATCCTTGATAAAGAGGAGGTCGCCAATGCAGGCACTGGCCGTCTCCCTCGAACCTGCCCCCTTTCCGATGAGGGTGATCTCTCCTGCCATATCCGTGTCAATCGTTATTGCATTGAGGGTGTTCTCTACCACGAGAGGATGAGTTCGCGGCAGGATTCGCGGAGCGACTCTGAGAATTCCTTTTTCCGGTATGGCCTCTGCAATCAGCCGGATTGTACAATGCTGCTCCTCTGCCAGCCGGAGCGCATCGTTCGTGAGCATGTCTATCCCGGTGATGGTGACGTCAGAGAGTTTCACGTTTCTCTTCCATATGGTGTTTGAAAGGATTACGAGCTTGATGGCTGCATCGATTCCCTTCACATCATAGGTAGGATCTGCTTCAGCGTATCCCATCTCCCGGGCTTCCAGGAGCGCCTGTTCATAGGTGAGACCTTCTGCGGCCATTCTTGTCAGGATGAAATTTGAGGTTCCGTTCAGTATGCCATATACGGCAAGCACCCGGTTGCCGGCAAGCCCATGCTCAAGGGTATGCATGACCGGGATCGCGCCCCCTACCGTCGCTTCATACCGTATGACAACCCCATGTTTCCGGGCAAGGGACTGCAGGGTGGAGAAATGCAGTGCAATGGGACCTTTATTGGAGGTGACCACATGTTTTCCCCTCCCTATGGCTGTTTTCATGAAACCGGTGGCAGGCTCACCAGAATCTGCATCAGTCGGTGTCACCTCGACGAGCACATCGTAATCGCACCGTTCGACAACATCAGCTGCCGAGAGGCTCTTGTCACCGCAGTATCCCCTCTCGCGTTTTGCCATCAGGACTTCCTCGATATGGATACCATCAGAGTCCATGAGGGCACTCTTTGAGTCTGCAATACCGGTGACCATAAGCCCGAGCTCCTTTCCATCGATCATTTCAAGGAGGCCTCGGCCGACGGATCCCATTCCCAGGATAGCGATCTTCATCCCGTTGCCTCCAGAGGCTCAATGACGAGAAGATTTTTCTCTTTTGCGACTCCGCGGAGGATGCCCAGAGCCTGTTCCATGTCAGCTTTGTTGACAGCTTTTATTACAAGCCGTGCGGAGGAGGGTTCATTGATGGCAGGCATAACCATGGTGAGCTCGGTCACTTCTGCAAACCCGGTGCAGTCAATCCTATCTACGGTATCTCCTAGATCGGTATGCATGATATGCCCGATCATGATCATGGTCTGTTTATACAGGAGCCGCTCTTTTCCCAGCCTGAGCACATTGACTCCCTGGCTCTTTATCAGTGAAAGCAGTTCCCCCAGACGTTGTTCCTGCAGTTCGAGCACAATCTGGACGCCCAGCACATCTCCTTCAGCTTTCTCATCCCTCTGATGGATGACCGCGATGATATTTCCGCCAACTTCCGATATCGGCTTCAACGCGGCCACCAGCTGACCGGGAGAGTCCTTCATCTCCAGTTTCATTGATACCTGCACCAGAAACCACCTATACCTCTATTCGAATCCGGGAGTGATAAGCCTTTTACCCTCACATCCCGGATTTCACCAATACTTGGCAAAAAGAGGTTGGGAGATATCCCCCTCTCATGAAAAAAAGAATACTACTCTGCCTCAGAGGCCGGGGGAGGAGTGTTTACGTCAGTTTCATCCGGAAGAAGACGATATCTGTGACAGAAAAAAGAGAAAGAACGGTTTCTCTCCCTCGCCTCATGCACCGAGAACAAGGTGATAATATCGCCCATGAACGCGATTCTTGATTTGTAATGGCGGGGGATCATGCCATTGAATATCTCCTTGGTGATATGATTGGTGCTCCCATACCTCCTGATGCCGAGGCGATGCTGTGCCCGCTCATCCATGCCGGCAAGGTACCAGCTCTCGATCTCCCGTACAATAATGATAAAATGATCATTTGCATAAAGATCATACCTCTCGTTTAAAAGGCGCTTTTTTGCCAGGACATTGGGTTCCTGATCGATATCGGCACACATGATGAAGTCATGCCCCATTTCGCCGATGCTGCGGATGAAACTGTTCACCTTCTCATTCTTCATGCAGGCATACATGACAATCTCAACCGATGTGTACAGGTCAGCAAAAAGCGGTTTTACTACCCTTGAGAAGAACCGCTCATCGTCGTTCCCCTCAACCAGAATGAAGAGGCGCCGTTCCTTCATTCCATTCCCAGGAGGTTCTGGATAAAGAGATCCTCGATACCGATCTCATGTTCAAGAAACGTACGTATCTCTTTTCTCGTAAAAGGACGGCTCAGTCGTGAAAATCCCTCTGCATCCCTTGAAATGAGTAAAATGTCCTCGATATCGACCTGTTTTACCATCTCGGGATTGTGTGTGGTGACAATGACCTGTTTCGATGAAGCGGCATCCTTGAGCATCTCAACAAGCTTGGAGATCAGGAACGGATGGATATTCCGTTCAGGCTCCTCGATGATCGTGACCGGCCGGTTCTCGAAATAGAGCGCGATGATGAGGGCAAGGATGTTGATGGTACCATCGGAGACCATGGATGCGGGGAGAAATTTGTTCCTGCTGTAAATTTCCTTCAGTTTCAGGAACAGTGACATGTCCATGAATTTTTCCACCGCGATCTCATCAACGAAGGGGACCATCTCCCTGATCAGGCTGAAAAATTCTGTTTTTCTCTTCGGATCTTCAAGGATATTCTTTATCACGATGGCGAGATTGCTCCCGTCCTTCTCAAGTTCGGTCTTCCCCATGATAGGGACTGCACGCTTCAGGAGTCTGGGATCAAAATCGTATACCTTCATCCCGCGGAATATCCATTCGATAGGGGGTATCCCGGGAACTGATATCGGGAGGTTCATGATCAGCCATTTCTGTGGGATCTGTCTCTTCTGGAAATACTGGGGAAAGAGATCCTGGTCTTTCAGTTCGAGTCCTTCAGGTGGGCAGACGCAGTATGCAACTGATCCGTCGACCCTTGAGAGCGTGAGTGTCCCTGCACCAAGCTGATGTATTCCTGACGCTCCGGAATGGCAAAAATTTCCTGAAACTGTCAGGAGATCCATTGAAATCTCGTAACTTTCACCGCTGTCGGGAAAGGTCAGGGCAAATTCATACTTTATCTCGTACGGTTCAAAATATACGGGAAGTCCATCCTTCACTCCGATAACATCCGCCCTCTTCTCCTCCAGAACATAGACTATCCTGAAGGCGAAAGGCATTGCCGGCCCGATAATGGTATTCCGGAGGTATTCCACTCCTCCCTGGAGAGAGATGGCATTATTGAGCCCGTATTTGGCAATATCCCTGATGAATTTGAAGACTTGGATAAGATTTGACTTTCCGGATGCATTTGATCCGATGATGATGTTAAAATTGTCCGGTGAGAACTGCAGATCCCGGAAACTTTTGAAATTGCTGACCGCAATCTCACGTATTGGCATAACAAACCTTCTCAGATTCGTGATACAATAATCTTTGGCCGAGGACTTGTATCTCTGATATGGAAGCAGGAATAACCAATAGAAAGAATGTTCTTGGGATCGAACCCACCTACTCAATAGCAGAGGGAGTATGGGAGGGATAATCCGCGCAGAGCATCTCACTAAAACGTATGGCATACTTACAGCTGTCGATTCAATAAGCTTTTCAGTACAGCAGGGAGAGATGTTCGGCTTCCTGGGACCGAATGGCGCCGGGAAAACGACAACGATGAGGATGATCCAATGTATATCCCCAAAGACGAGCGGCGAACTCTCTGTCTTTGACCTTGATGTCACCACCCATCCCCGGGAGATCAAGGGGAAACTCGGGGTACTCCCTCAGGAAACAAATCTCGATCCGGACTTCACCTGTTTTGAGAACCTTACGAATTATGCCCGCTACTTTGAGATCCCGAAACGAGAGGCAGCGAATCGTGCAGAAGACCTCCTCTCTTTTGTACAGCTCGAGGAGAAGCGGGATATTCCCATTGAAAAACTATCCGGCGGTATGAAACGACGGCTCCTTCTGGCACGGGCCCTTATCAACAATCCGGAGCTCCTTATTTTAGATGAGCCGACGATAGGGCTCGATCCACAGGGTCGTCACCTGATCTGGGAGAAACTGAAAAGTCTTCAGGCTTCGGGAAACACCATCGTCCTCACCACGCATTATCTTGAGGAGGCAGAGCGCCTCTGCAACCGGTTGGTCATCATGGAGGGTGGGAAGATCCTTGTTGAAGGAACCCCGCAGGATCTCATCTCGAAATACGTGGGTGCTGACATTCTTGAGGTGGAACACACCCGTCCTGTAATCGATTGCCTGGACACTATGCATGTGCGATACGAAATATTCGGAGACATTGTTCAGGTTCATACCGATAAGCCGAGAGAGATAGCAAAAGAGCTGTTTGAATGCTGCAATCCCGGCCGGGTATATGCACGACAGGCAACGCTTGAGGATGTGTTCCTGAAACTTACTGGGAGGATCCTTAGGGAGTGAGGGGGACATGGATACCTATCTGATTCCCCGGATATCACGACTGTCCCTCAACGTGTGGAGAAGGAACTGGGATGTGTTCTTCAAGACCTACCAGGTCAATTTCCTCCCCCCCTTCATAGAACCGGTCCTCTATCTCCTTGCAATTGGTTTCGGACTCGGGATGTATGTCGGGGAGATCAATGGCATTCCCTATGTAAATTATGTCGCCCCCGCGTTGCTCGCCATCTCCATCATGAACGCGTCGTTCTTCGAATGTACCTATTCTTCTTATGTGAGGATGTATTACCAGAAGACGTTTGATGCTATGATCGCGACACCACTCTCGCTGGATGATGTGATAACAGGTGAACTCCTGTGGGGTGCAACAAGAAGTCTCATTTACTCATCAGTGATGCTGCTCGTTCTCATTCTTTTTGGCGTGGTCGACCTCCCGTTATCCCTCCTCATTATCCCGTTCTCATTCCTCGCAGGCCTGCTCTTTGCCTGCATTGCAATGTGTTTTACCGCGATCACCCCGGGTATCGATGCACTCAATTATCCGGCGTTCCTCTTCATCACCCCCATGTTTCTCTTCTCGGGGACCTTCTTCCCGCTTGAGGTGCTGCCGCAGACAGTACAGGTCATTGCTATTACCCTCCTGCCGCTTACACAGCTCGTTATCATCACCCGTTCACTTACCCTCTCATCCCTCTCCCCTCTCTTCCTCTACAGCCTTCTCTGGATAATCATGGTGACCGCCCTCTGCTTCATCCTCTCTCTGCGGCTTATGCGCCGGAGACTCATCGTCTGAACTGCAGGATTCAGGATCATAACTTAATACTGTCACGTCATTTTTCTTAGAACCGGGATACTACCTATGACCGTGTATGCATGCTGCCAGACCAATGTGGTGAGCGTCAAACCTGATGCCACCGTCCAGTTCGTAGCGACGCTGATGAGAGACAAGAATATCGGCTGTGTGGTGGTTACCGATAACCACCAGCCAGTGGGGATTGTGACCGACAGGGACATTGCACTCCGGAGTGAAACACTCTGTGGGGATCCTGAATCGGCCCTGATCGAGAGCATTATGACCCGGGATCTCAAGACTATTCGGAAAGATACAGGAATATTTGATGCCATCCAGGAGATGAAAGCCTCAGGGATCCGAAGGATGCCGATCGTTGACCAGGGAGGCCGTCTTGTGGGACTGCTCACCGTTGATGACCTCATCAGGCTCCTTGCCCGCGAAATGGCTGATATCGCACGTATTATCGGAAAAGAGAGCCCCGCTCTCTGATACGACCATTTTTCAGGATTTGCCGGTAAAGATTAATAAAAGCCCTGATGCAAGATTTCATCACGATTACCGTAATTTTTATTTCCAGGTTCAGGGGAGCACCTGATGTCTGATCAGACAAACCGCAGCTCGCGGGGAGTCATCCTTGTCATCGTAACGATAGGCACGTTCCTCAATCCGTTCACCGGTTCGAGCATCAACCTTGCCCTTCCGCTTATCGGCGAGGAGTTTGCCATAGATGCCATCATGCTGTCCTGGATCCCGGCAGCATATCTTCTCTCTTCAGCGATCTTCCTGCTCCCTGCCGGAATGCTCGGCGATATCATCGGGAGAGCGAAAGTATTTTCCACCGGAACCCTGGTGTACACCTTTGCATCACTCTTTGCCTTTTTCACCCCTTCTGCATCCCTCCTTCTTGCCTGCCGGTTCCTTCAGGGAATCGGAGGGGCGATGCTGTATTCCACGGCAATCGCAATCATCGCAGAACTGTACCCCCCAGGGGAGAGAGGCCGGGCTGTCGGCATCAACGTGATGGCGGTATACGGGGGCATGACCCTCGGCCCCTTCATCGGGGGGATCCTCACCCAGCTCTTCGGATGGAGGAGTATATTTTTTATAACGGTTCTCCTTGGCTGCACGGTCCTCCTTTTTGTCAGGAGGTTCCCTGCAATCCTTAACGAAAACCGGCGGGGAACATTTGATTATCAGGGTGCGGGGCTCTCTGCTGTTGCCCTCGTCCTCTTCTTTGTAGGCACGTCCCGAATCCCCAATACGGATGCTTTCGTGTACATCCTTCTTTCAGGGTTGGCGTTTCTCATTTTTTATCGTGTGGAGTCCGGAAAAGCCTCGCCCCTTTTTCCGATCACGCTACTCTCTTCAAACAGGATCTTCTCTTTCTCAAATCTCGCCGCTCTCATCAATTACAGTGCTACCTTCGCAGTCACATTCCTGCTCAGCCTTTATCTCCAGATTGTCCGGGGTATGTCCCCCGCTACCGCAGGATCAGTCCTCCTCATCCAGCCCTTTGTCCAGATGATCATCGCGCCGGTCGCAGGAAGGCTCTCTGACAGGACCGATACCTCAAAGCTGGCAGCGATCGGTCTCTTTACCTCTTCTGTCGGGCTTCTCGGCCTGGCTTTCCTCGGAATGGATACGGCGCTTTCATGGGTCGTCCTCTTCCTTATCCTGCTCGGTTGCGGCCTGGGGCTCTTCTCAACTCCCAACACCACCGTCGTTATGGGGAGCGTGGAAAAGAGTCAGTATGGAATCGCGTCCTCATTCCTGGCAACGATGCGGAGCACGGGGATGATGCTCTCGATGGGTATCGTAATGATCGTCTTTTCATTCATGCTCGGCAGTACTTCAATCACACCGGAAATGGCTCCTGGATTCCTGGCAAGCATGCAGCTGATCTTCCTCGTGTTTTTCGTGCTCACCGTTCTTGGTGCCCTCATCTCCCTGGACAAGAAAAGTCCCGATCGGAGCAGTAAAGCATGATGTGGGCTTCGATTGAATCCTGGGACGGCCCACTTACTCCGGGAGCATCTCCTTTTTCGATCTCCTCCACCAGAATTGAGTTCCCCCCAATGCATCTGGGCAGCAATACCGGAAGTCGAAAAAATTATATGATTCCCGCATGGAAACACGCGTTTTTATACGGTCAAAATACTGGAGGCCTTCCCTTGAAATCGGCGACGGAATATCGTATGAGGATCCGGGGATGAGTGCAACGAGGAGGTCACAATGCATTTGCTGAAGGACGCACTATTTTAAAAGGTAGCTGATTGTCCATGATCTTCTGGTTCTTTGTTGGTATCGTGGCCGCCGTATTGACAATGTTTGGTTTCATCCCGCAGATAATCAGGATGTACAGAACGAGATCGGTCAAAGACATCAGTGTCCTTACCCTGGTCCAGTTACTCTTGGAGTTGCGCTATGGGCGGTTTACGGCGTCTTTATCGATGATCTGATTGTTATTGGTGCAAATATGGTGAGCCTTTCCACTCTGATAGTCGCACTGGGTCTTTATTTTCATTACCGGGGCACTTTACAAAGACCTGACATACCTGGAGAGGCATGATGACACC
>Ga0208040_1004416_pt1 | contig 10726 bp, 7 predicted proteins | sample AD_UKC083_MetaG_FD_184431 | JGI IMG/M metagenome (GOLD analysis project Ga0208040, IMG submission 184431) | Active sludge microbial communities of municipal wastewater-treating anaerobic digesters from USA - AD_UKC083_MetaG (SPAdes) (version 2) | ecosystem: Engineered > Bioreactor > Anaerobic >... | reverse complement strand
TGTCCGAAGGCCGCTATGCCTATTTCATCGATCGTGCCTACCGCGTCAATGACCAGGACTGGGGCGTGTTCAGCCTCGATCGCCTGGCCCGTACTCCCGAATTCCGCCAAGCCGCCGCGTAACCCGCGGACCCATACGCAACCCGAGGTCGCAACATGAGCACTCTGATGGATTCCGTCGCCGGCAAGGGCCGCAACATCAGCACCAACTTCTGGATCTGGTTGCTGATCGGTTCGCTGCTGGTCTTCGCCGGCAACACCCTGTACGCGACCACCAAGGCTTCGCGCCTCGGTGGCGCCAGTACCGCGGCCTCGCGCCTGCAGCTGAACTCGCAGCGACTGGCCAACCAGGGCCGCGAAGCGATCGAAGGCAACGCGCAGGCGTTCGATGCGTTCAAGGCGACCAAGGGTGAAGTCGACGAGGACATCAAGACCCTCAAGGACATCGAAAAGTTCCCCTTTATCAACAAGAAAACTCAGCGTGACACTCAGGGCGTCGGCTCATTCCTTGGTGAGCTGTGTGCAGTCCCCGAGGAGGACGTTGTATTCATATCAACATCGTCAGGTTCTACGGGAGTTCCCACAATGAGCCCCTTCACAAAGAAGGACTTCGACGAGTTCCAGGAGACAGAGAGCCGCTGGTTCTGGCAGGTGGGAATGAGACCCAATGACCGCTACGTTCACGCTCTCAACTTCTCACTTTACGTTGGCGGACCTGATGTTATCGGTGCCCAGAACTTAGGCGCACTGTGCATCTGGGGCGGTACACTGCCCAGCGAGAGACTCCTTTTCATACTCAAGACCTATCAGCCCACTGTAATATGGACCTCCCCTTCATACGCATGGCAGCTTGGTGAAAAGGCTCTCAAGGCAGGTATCGATCCCAAGAAGGATCTCAATATCAAGAAGATCATCGTAGCAGGCGAGCTCGGCGGTTCCATTGATGCCACAAGAAAGGCTATCGAGGACCTCTGGGGCGCTGAGGTATATGACTTCTACGGACTGTCCGACATTTTCGGTGCCTGCGCCGCACAGTGCGAGTACCACGACGGACTTCATATCGCCGAGAACCACATCCTTGTGGAGACAGTTGATATCCACACAGGCGAGGTACTCAAGCCGGGTGAGGTAGGCGAGCTTGTATTCACAACTCTCCGCAAGCACGCCCGTCCTCTCATCCGTTTCAAGACAGGTGACATCGGACGCATCGACACCACAAAGTGCAAGTGCGGACGTACACACGGAAGGATCAGTATCCTCGGCAGAAAGGACGATATGTTCATCGTTTCCGCTGTAAATGTATTCCCCAGCGATATCGAGGCGGTTATCCGCGAGCAGAGCGGTATCACAGGCGAGTACCTTATCCGTATCTTCGAAAAGGACTTCACAGCCAAGCATGCTGTTGAGATCGAGAAGAACGCAGATAACCCGAAGGACGATGATACAGTTGCAGCAGAGATAAGCGCAGCACTGAAGGCTCGTATCGGCGTTAAGCCTGCAAAGGTGGTGGTTCACCCCGACGGCGGACTTGATACACGTTCCGAGCACAAGTCAAGAAGAGTTATCGACGAGAGAAATATTGACTACAACATCTGATAGTAGTATAATATAAAAGATGTATGCAGGGGCGGTGTGAGCATCGCCCCATGCGAATTGTTCTTGTAGGGGACGGCGTCCCCGACGTCCCATCGGTTGACTGAGTGGGCTGTCGAGGACGCCAGCCCCTACATTTTATATGATTCAGGAGGAAAAATATGCCAAAGCTTTCAAGCAGAACAGAGACATTTACAGATTCCGTCATAAGGCGTATGACGAGAATTTCAAATAAATACGGCGCAGTTAACCTGTCCCAGGGCTTCCCCGATTTTGAGCCTCCCCGCGAGATACTTGACCGCCTTGCGCAGGTCACAAACGAGGACTTCCACCAGTACTCAATAACATGGGGCGCTCAGAATTTCCGCGAGGCTCTTGCGGACAAGCAGTCTGCACTCATGGGCAGGAAAATAGACCCCAACGGCGAGATAGTCGTTACCTGCGGAAGCACCGAGGCTATGATGGCGGCAATGATGACCGTCACAGACCCCGGGGACAAGGTAATCGTGTTCTCGCCCTTCTATGAAAATTACGGCGCAGATACCATTCTCTCGGGAGCCGAGCCTATTTACGTTCCCCTGATACCGCCGGAATTCAGCTTCGATGCAGACGTTCTTGAAGCGGCATTCAAACAGCACCCTAAGGCCATAATCCTCTGCAATCCCTCCAATCCCTGCGGAAAGGTGTTCACACTGGAGGAACTTCAGATCATAGCTGACTTCGCTAAGAAGTACGATACCTTCGTCATCACCGACGAGGTCTATGAGCATATAGTTTACGCTCCCCATAAGCACATTTATTTTGCTTCGCTGCCGGATATGTGGGAGAGGACAATTTCGTGCTCCTCACTTTCCAAGACCTACTCCATCACAGGCTGGCGACTTGGCTATGTCATAGCACCGCCCGAGATAATCGACACCGTCAAGAAGGTGCATGACTTCCTCACCGTGGGAGCTGCAGCGCCTCTCCAGGAAGCAGCCGTTACGGGACTTCGCTTCGGAGCTGACTACTATCAGTGGCTACAGGACAAGTACACCGAAAAGAGACAGCTCTTCCTTGACGGACTTGACCGCATTGGTCTCAGCCATACAGTTCCTCAGGGAGCCTATTACATACTTCTTGACATATCAGAGTTCGGCTATGAGAGCGACCTTGATTTCTGCGAGAAGCTGGCTGAATATGTAGGCGTTGGAGCAGTTCCCGGCTCAAGCTTTTTCAAGGAGCCTGAAAACAGGTATATCAGGTTCCATTTTGCAAAGAAGAACGATACACTGAACAGCGCGCTTGAGCGCCTTTCGGATATCAGAAAGAAAATGCCAAAGGCATGAGAATAAAAACAAGCCCGAAGTATTAATACTTCGGGGCTTGTTTTATTCGTTTTTTACTGAGCGGTAACAGCTTCCTGTACGGCTTCGGCAGCCTCATTCTGTGAAGCGGTCTTGCCGTTTATAAGCTCGATTATCCTGTCGCCGTAGGCTGCACACTTATGAGAGTGTGTAACCTGAAGTATAGTGATGCCCTTCTGCTTGTTTATCTCAGAGAAGAGCTTCATTATCTCGGCACCTGCGTTGGAGTCAAGGTTTCCTGTAGGCTCGTCAGCCAGGATTATCTCGGGATTGCCGATAACAGCTCTTGCGATAGCGACTCTCTGCTGCTGACCGCCCGAGAGCTCAGAGGGCTTTGCCTTGCGCTTTTCGGTAAGGCCTGTTATGCGGAGTATCTCGTCAAGCTGTGCCTGCATCTCTGCCTTGCTCTTGCCCTTTACACTGGAAGGAAGGAGGATATTGTCCTCAACGTTGAGGTTCTGGACCAGGTTGTAGAACTGGAAGATAAAGCCTATCTTGTCAAGTCTCAGTGCAGAGAGGTCCTTCTCCTTCATTTTGCCGATATCATTTCCGCAAACATTTATAGTGCCGTTGAAGTATCTGTCAAGTCCGCCTATGAGGTAGAGGAGAGTGGATTTACCGCTTCCCGAAGCACCCATAAGGGATACGAATTCGCCCTTTTCAACGCTGAGGGACGCTCCCGACAGCACCTTTGTCATGCTCTCGCCCTTGCCGAAAGCCTTATATACGTTATTAACTTCTATTAAATTAGCCATTGAACTTTCTCCTTTATTCGTATTTCAGCTGTGAAACTACATCCATTTTCTTCAGTGCCCTTATGGGGAACAGTGATACCAGTGTGAATATGCCCCAGAGGAATATTGCATAGATAACGCACTTTACTACGGGTATCAACAGAGGGATAACGTTTCCTGTTGTGTCCATCATTCTCATGAATATCACTGACATGAACATTCCTATGGGTACCGCAAACAGCAGAGCTGTTCCGGCGGCGATCATATTTTCGATAAGGAACATTTTCGACAGCTTCTTTCTTGGCATTGCCACTGAGGTCATAACAGCGCATTCACGCTTTCTGCCCTCAAGTCCGATGAGCTGGTTGCTGACAACACCAATAAAGGTAAGTCCTACGCCGATGAGTATGAGCATATGTATGATCACCATGAGTATAGCACGGCTCACGCCAAGCTGAAGCATATATTCATTGCTGGTCATACACATAGGTATAAGGTCTGCGGAGTGATCCTGTATGGTCTTCTTTATCGTCTTGGGATCGTCGCCCTTGACAAAGAGATATGCAGGGTGATCGCCGTAGATCTCCTTGTATGTGTCCTCATTGAGGACAACGCAGGTACCTGTGCCTGAGCCGTAGTCAATGTCTATCTTGCTCTTTATGGTAAGCTCTCTTTCAGCGGGGAGGTAGCCCTGTGCCATAAAGGTCAGCTTTACCTTGTCGCCTACCTCGAGACCGTAATCCTTCATCAGCACCTTTCCGAGGCATACCTCATCGGCGCCGATATGGTCATCACAGCCCTCAAAGGTATCCACCAGCTGATTTCCGCCGTCCTTCCAGCCGTAGAGATATAAGATCTCTTCCTTCTGCTTTTCGCCGACTTTCACATAGTCCTGAGTAAGGTAGAAAAACTCGGTCTGCTCCACGCCGTCAAGCTGGTCTATATAGGTGAGCATTGTGGGCTTGGTGCCGGAAAGTGCGTTTATGACGTCGCACTTGAACACCTGCTTTGAGTAAACGTTGGAAAGAGAATTGGAGAACATATAGATAACAAGAGCAAGTGCTGCGGCTGTAACGCAGAGCACAGAGCTTCCTACTGTGGATTTTTTTGCTCCTGCTTCAACTGCCGCAAGATGTGCGATAGGCCAGTTCAGCTTATCAAAGAGCTTTGCAAGAAGCCCTGCGATGCCTCTGGTAACGTAGTTGAAAAGAAGTGCTGCGCCTGCTATTACACAGATGAAGCAGATCATATTTGTTGTAAAGCTGTCCTTGAAGAAGAAGGTGACAGCTGCTGTGATAAGGAGCAGAGCTCCGATGACTGTTGCTGCCTTGCTGGGCTTGTATTCGGTCTCTTTGGTGTTGAAGATGATGTCGCGGATGGGCACTCTCAGAGCCTTTACGCTCTCCTTTATGGGGCAGAGGCTCTCGATGATGACAGCTCCCAGGATAACTCCGATGTATACGTAGAACTTCGGCATGGGCACCTTGGGACGTATCGCATCTTCAACTATGAGCATGGAGTTGAACAGAGGCTCCTTTATAAGAATGTAGAGAAGTATACCTATACAGCTTCCTGCAAGTCCGAAGAGCGCATTCTCAAAAATGAGGGCAAATGTGGCCTTTGCGGGGGAAACTCCCAGGCTTCGGAATGTACCTACAACGGACATCTTGTCGCTTATCATACGCTCGGATACGGATACCGTTACGAATATTACCAGGAGCATACAGATAGCAAAGAGTATAAGGAATATGCGTGAAATTCCCTTTATGGAATCCTCAAGGTCCTTGTCCTCAAGGAAGTTGGTCACCTCAGCTGTGGGGTACTTATCCTTGAAGAACTTTTCTGCGTCCTTTATCTGACTGTCATCCTTGACGTCAACCAGTACAGAGGTGATCTCTGCTTCTCCGCTGAGAGAGAGATCCTTCATATCCTCCAGGCTTATTACTATGACCTTATCGCTCATTGAGAAAAGTCCCTGCTTTTCCTCAATTGTACCGACGGTGAATTCAACGGGAACGTCTCTGTCTCCGTGGAGGACTATCTTGTCACCCTCCTCAAAGCCGAATTCCTCAGCAAAGTTCTTGCTGATACCAGCCTTCTTGCCGTCTATCTGAATTTCATCGCGTATGACGTTCATATTCTTGCCTTCCTCGGGATCAACAGCTACAACAGTTGCCTCACCTCGGTTGACATAGGAATAATCGCTGTCTATCCTTCTGTCGAAGTAGCAGGAAATACCGGCGATTCTCAGGATATTGCAGTCGGGAGCACCGTCTGCAAAGTCATCTCCTACGGGGGATTTAGTATCTACTTCAAGATCGCTTGAGCCTGCCATAGTTGAGAAAAGACCTCTCAGCATTGTCTTGAGGGAGCCGCTGAGGTCCATACATATCATAGCTGTGAAGCTGCACACGATAATACAGATCAGCAGAAGAAGAGTTCTCAGCTTATGGGCAAATATGTCCTTGAAAATATGCTTGAATATCAGTCTCATCGCTTACCACCTGCTTACCCTTTCCTCGGGAGCGACATACATTCCGTCGCCCTCCTTCAAATCATATACCTCGTTGAACTTTTTGTTCGAGGCAAGCACGGCGTTTACGCGGACTTTTCCGGGACTGTGCTCATCTTCACTGAGCAGTTCTACTGCGTCAGAATCCACAGCCAGTGTGCACCATATCTCGGCATAGCTCTTGAAAAGCTTCTTCAGCTCCTCGGGATCGTCAACTATATTGGTAACGCACTCCAGAGAGCTGAGGTCGGCGTAATTCTCGCCATTGGTGAGCTTTCCGTCAACATGGAAGACCTCCATGATGGTGTAGCTGCTGTAATACTCAGAGAGGGCGTCGGCACGTTCCTCAAGTATCTTTCTGTCAGCCTCGTTTATCCAGTCGGGATTTAACTTGCCGTCGGGATCGTACTTTATACAGTTGGAGTCAAAGGCGTGGCCTATCTCATGTGCCACAACTGTGCCCAGTGCGCCCAGATTCTCTGCTTCGCTCCTGTCCGGATCAAAGAAGGGAGGCTGCATGATCGCAACTGTGATGTTTATTGAGTTGCAGGGGAGATACTGCGCGTTTATAGTGTTGGCAGTCATCAGGGGCTTCTCTCTGTCCATAGGCGAGCCCAAAAGCTCCATTTTTCTGTTTATCTGATACTTCATTAAATTCTTGTGAGTCTCATAGAAGTCCTTTCCCACAAGCTTTGCGTCCTTGGAATCAGTCTCGTGGTACTCACCTGTGGTTATGAGAAGGATATTGTCAAGCTTTGTTCTCAGCGCCTTACGGGTGTCGGCTGTGAGCCAGTCCGCACCGTTTATGAGCTCTCGGTAGCTGCTGATAATATCATCAAAGAGGGTGTTGATCCCCTTTTCTATCTCAGGAGTGTAATACCTCTGAGCATAGAGCTCTGAGATCTGATATGAAAGATAGGGTGCCACAGAAGCTGCGGTGGCCTCTTCCTTTACTTCCTTGCTCTCGGGATTGTAGTCAGCGAGTATATCATTGCTCTCGCGAATGAAACTGCCAATTTGTCCCAGATATGAGCTGAGGATAAACGACTTCCACTGCTCAAGGTGCTCCTCGGTCATGAGGTCATTTACAGCGGCGAGCTGTTCTTTGTCGCCAACGAAGATACCGTCGCCCATTTCTGTGGCATTGCCCAGGAACAGGTCTGCGAAGGAGCCGTCATAATTGCTCATTATAGCGTCGAACTCCTCAAAGCTGATCTCCTGGTTATTCATGATCATATCCATATCAAAAGTCAGATCAAAATCAGTGTGATTTGCAATGTCAATACCGAGATATACCATCTGTCTGCCCTTTTCGTCGGCAGTTTCATAGTCATCGCCCATTACTCTGTGCATATCCCTTGCAAAGTTGTTGGCATTCCTGCAATTTCTGGGGTCATCGTTGATATCCTCCAGTGTAGAACCGAGGAAGTCGCCAATGGGATAGAGATAGAGCGCATACTTTGTGCTGTCGATGTAATCGTGCATAACATCGAAGGTGAACATGGATCTTGCACCGTAATTCTGAACCAGATCACCCCATACATCAAAGAGGTCATTTATATTTTCTGCGGCAAGTATCCTGTCGCAGTTGCCCATTATCTCCTTTTCGGCAGTACCGTCGTCCTTGTAATCATAAGCCTGATGATAGATATCATGGATCAGCTGCTCGTTGCTTCCTGCGGGAAATTTGGTATTGTCATCGGCTATCTCCTGAACGAGTTTTGTAACAGGGTCTTCACCGTCGGGACTATCAAAGGGCGTCATTGCGTCCATACCGTATGGTATCTCCATTTCCGACAGGGTCTTGTAATTGATATAGCCGTAGAAATCGTCCTGCGGTCTTATATCGCCCTTGTTTTTCTCCTCTGACTCTTCCTCACCGTCAGAGCCGGCTTTTACCTCGCCGTCCGAAGCAGAGGCGCTGCTGTCCTTGCTGCTGTCCTTTTTGGACGAGGCGGAGCAGCCCGCTGCACTTGCTGTCAGCAAAGCTGCCAGAATAAGAGCGAGGAGTTTCCTGTGTTTCTGCATTTCAATCCTCCAATAATTATTACTTTTTGTTTTGCAAAAGCAACTTTTATTATACATCTTATTGCAAATAATGTTGTTTTATATATACACGCTCTGCTCAGATGTATATACACATTATATACAATCTTAACATACTTGTCAAGCCCTTTTACAAAATTTTTCCTTTTTCTTTACCATTGTACAGAAAAAGTAAGTCCCCGGCATTCCGTTGAATACCGGGGACAGTCGTATCTGTTTATGATATTGCGTACTGCACAGCCAGGAGAAGTCCGAGCAGTGCAAAGTTTATTACAGTGAACACAAGAAAGTACCTGCCTGTCTGCGCACCATCACTGCGGCGGTAGAACTGGAAGGAGATAAGGCTGGCAAGAGAGGCGATTATAGTTCCTAAGCCGCCGATATCCACGCCCAGAAGGAGCTGGGTACCGTTGCCGGTGAACTCCGCAAGCATTACTGCCGCAGGCACATTGCTGATGACCTGTGAAAGCGCCGCAGAGACTATAAGCTCCCGTCCCTCAAGGATACTGGAGAAAAAGCTGCTGACCGCGTCTATACGGGCGATATTGCCCACGAACACAAAAAAGCACACGAATGTGGCAAGGAGAGCATAGTCCACCTTGCCGAAAATGCGCCAGTCGCAGACTGCGACAGCAAGAACTGCTCCCGCAAGACATACCCAGTCGGGAACGATGCGGAATACAGCTGCAATACACAGCAGGAAAAGCGCAGCAAACACTGCTGTTTTTACAACAGGCAGCTTTGCGCCGCTGCTTTCGGGAGCCTCACACTTATTCTTCGGCAGCAGCAGGGTGAGCCCCATAACTGCCGCGAGTCCCACAGCTCCCACAGGGAGCATGGTCCTGAGAAAGGTGAGAGCGGGAGTCATCATGCTTCCCAGATTTGCGGCAGCCGTCTCCAGCACCACCGTGAGAATGAGACTGCGCCGGTCATTTATACTGCGGTATATGAGCAGCGTCAGCGGCACAAATGTAATGAGCGCCACGTCATTGGTGACCAGCATTGCACTGAAATAGCATATGAGCGTCAGCACAGCGCCAAGTCTGCGGACAGTCCCTGTCTTTCGGAGTATCGCCCTTGTAGCGGCGTCAAAAATACCAGCGCTGCGGAGCCCCGCAACCGCTGCCATCAGGGCAAAAAGCTCTATTAGCACCGTTCTGTTGCAGTAGCCGATGTACTCCTTGTCGGGGGGCACTATGAACACAGTTATGACTGCCAGCAGGAAGGCGATCGTCAGTACAGGCTGCGCTTTTATGAAAGCCAGAGCCTTCTTCATGAGCGCTCCTTGGTCATGAGCCCGTAGTCAGAGAGCCTGTAGCCCTCGCCGAAATAGCAGGCGTAGGCAGCCTCATTGTCCTGCTCGACCTCCATTTTGAAGCGAACAGCCTCGGGAAATGTCTTCTCGATATGTCTGAGCATCTCTGTACCGATACCGAAGCGGCGGTACTCGGGCTTGATGTAAAGGTCCTCCAGCCAGACGCATACTCCGCCGTATTCGGTGGTATAGCTGACCGATGTCATGGCATAGCCTGCCACGCTGTCGTTATGCTCGGCAATGAAGCCGCGGAGATAGGGAAGGTCTCCGATACAGTCGCGGAAATCCTGTTCCAGTACGCTGTCGGGAGATGTATGTATCACCGCGGGAGAATCGTAGAAAACTCTCATCATGGAGAGTGCCTCCGTCCTGTCGTTTTCGTTCATAGGGCGGATATTTATTTCATTTTCCATATTATCTTCCTTTCGCAATATCTGCAAAAAGAATTATACCACCTTTTCGGCTTTACGTCAATTCAAATTTTGCCCTCAGACATATCCTTACAGATATTTTTTTGATATATGAAAAACCGGCTTGATTTTTTGCCGCTGTGTGTTATAATATTTCCTATTCGACAGGAGGTTTTTATGTCAGCACAGTTCAGAAAAAAATTCATCGGAACAAAGGGCTTCTACAGGACAGTCATGGTCATGGTGGTACCTATGATATTACAGATGATGGTGACCAATCTTGTGAGCCTTATAGATAATATAATGGTGGGCAGGCTGGGTACAGAGCCCATGAGCGGAGTCTCCATAATCAACCAGTTCGTCTTTGTTTTCAACGTCACCGTATTCGGCGCGGTCGCGGGGCCAAGTATCTTCGGCGCTCAGTTCTTCGGAAAGGGCGACAGTGAGGGACAGAAGTACACCTTCCGCTTCCGACTGCTGGTATGTACGGGAATAATCGCCATAGCCGCCCTGATATGCAGCCTTTTCGGCTCGCCCCTCATATCTCTTTTCATCAGCAATGAGAGCACTCAGGAGCAGAGGGACGCCATAATGAAAAGCGGCATGGACTATCTCAGGATAATCATGATAGGCTTCGTGCCTTTCGGCATAGGACAGGCGTACTCAAGCGTGGTAAGAGAGTGCGGCTATACCAAGGCTCCCATGGCAGCCGCCATGTCTGCGGTGGGGATAAATGTGATCCTTGACTGGTGTCTCATCTTCGGCAAGCTG
>Ga0208040_1004412_pt1 | contig 10734 bp, 6 predicted proteins | sample AD_UKC083_MetaG_FD_184431 | JGI IMG/M metagenome (GOLD analysis project Ga0208040, IMG submission 184431) | Active sludge microbial communities of municipal wastewater-treating anaerobic digesters from USA - AD_UKC083_MetaG (SPAdes) (version 2) | ecosystem: Engineered > Bioreactor > Anaerobic >... | reverse complement strand
ATTTACGTGCGTCTGTACCGCCCGTTCTCCATAAAACATCTCATGGCAGCTCTGCCCGCGACGGTCAAGAAAATCGCGGTGCTGGATCGCACCAAAGAATCCGGCGCGCTTGGCGAGCCGCTCTACCAGGATGTGGTCAATGCCGTTTCCGTCGCTTTGGATGAGGGCAGCGCGCCCTTCCAGCAGAAGCCAGTCATCATTGGCGGACGTTACGGGTTGTCCTCCAAGGACTTCACCCCCGCCATGGCCAAGGGCGTCTTCGACGAACTGAAAAAGGACCATCCCAAGCGCCAGTTCACCGTGGGCATCGACGATGATGTCACCCACCTGAGCATCGCTTACGACCCGACATTTGAGGCGCTTGGCAATGACGTCATCCAGGCTATGTTCTTTGGTCTTGGTTCCGACGGCACGGTTGGCGCGAACAAAAACTCCATCAAGATTATCGGTGATGAGACCGAAAACCACGCCCAGGGCTACTTCGACTACGACTCCAAGAAATCCGGCACAGTCACGGTGTCCCACCTGCGTTTTGGTCCCAAGCCGATCAAAGCCCCTTATCTGATTTCCGAAGGTGAAGCCACTTTTGTGGGCTGCCACCAGGTCAGTTTTGTGGACCGCTTCGACATGCTGAAATACGCCCGCAAGGGTTCGGTTTTCCTCCTCAACAGCATCTATGGTCCCGAGGAAGTTTGGGACACCCTGCCGAAGCAAATGCAGCGCGACCTGATTGCGAAAGAAATCGAATTCTACGTGATTGACGCCTATTCGGTGGCGGAAAAAACCGGCATGGGTCAGCGTATCAATACCATCATGCAGACCTGTTTCTTTGCTATCAGCAAAATCCTGCCCCGGGATGAAGCCATCGCGGCCATCAAGCATTCCATCGAGAAAACCTACGGCAAGCGCGGCGAAGCAGTGGTGAACAAGAACTTCGCAGCGGTGGACCAGGCTGTCGCGAATATGCACAGAGTTAAGCTGCCCACCCAGGTGAGCAGCACCATCGAGCGCCACAGCCCGGTGCCCGCGAATGCGCCTGACTATGTTAAGGAAGTCATCGGCACCATCATTGACCGAAAGGGTGACACGATCAAGGTCAGCCAGATGCCGGTGGACGGCACCTTCCCGACCGCGACCACCAAGTGGGAAAAGCGCAACATTGCCCTGGAAATCCCGGTGTGGGAACCCGACATTTGTATCCAGTGCGCGCGCTGCTCGTTTGTGTGCCCGCATGCCGCCATCCGCGTCAAGCTCTACCCAACCGAACTGCTGGCGAACGCGCCGGCTGAGTACAAATCCACCGCTTCCAAAGCGCGCGAATGGAAAGAAGGCTATTCCTGGACTGTCCAGGTGGCCCCAGAGGACTGCACAGGTTGTGGTCTTTGCGTTCAAAACTGCCCCGGGAAGGATAAAACCGACCCGAACCGCAAGGCAATCAATATGCGCCCGCAGCCTCCAATCCGCGAAAAAGAAATCAAAAACTGGGACTTCTTCCTGTCCCTGCCCATGCTGGACCGCACGACCATCTCCACCCATCTCATCAAGAACTCCCAGCTGCTTGAACCGCTGTTCGAGTTCTCCGGCGCCTGCGCCGGCTGCGGCGAGACCCCCTATATCAAGCTTGCCACCCAGCTGTTTGGCGACCGCATGGTGATTGCCAACGCCACCGGCTGTACCTCCATCTACGGCGGCAACCTGCCCACCACGCCTTACTCCAAAAATCTGGACGGGCGCGGTCCGGCCTGGTCGAACTCACTGTTTGAGGATAACGCCGAATTCGGCATGGGTATGCGGTTGACGATTGATAAACTCGCTCAGTATGCCCGCGAACTGTTGGCAAAACATGCCCAGCAGGTAGGCTCCGACCTGGCAGATTCCATTTTGCACGCAAGCCAAAAGTCCGAAGCTGAAATTCAGGAACAGCGCAAGCGCGTACGCGAACTGAAAGCCGCCCTGGAAGGCAAAACCGAACAGGAACTCAAGAACCTGCTTTCCGTCGCGGATTACCTTGTGCGCAAGAGTGTCTGGATTATTGGCGGTGACGGCTGGGCTTACGATATCGGTTATGGCGGCCTGGACCACGTGTTGGCTTCCGGCCGGGATGTGAACGTCCTGGTCCTGGATACCGAGGTGTATTCCAATACCGGCGGTCAGTCTTCCAAGGCGACCCCGCGCGGCGCGGTGGCGAAGTTCGCCGCTGATGGACGCGACAAGCCCAAGAAAGACCTGGGTCTGATTAGCATGAGCTACGGCAATATTTACGTAGCGCGCGTGGCCATGGGCGGCAGCGACAGCCAAACCCTGAAAGCCTTTACCGAAGCGGATTCTTATGAAGGTCCTTCGCTGATTATCGCTTACAGCCACTGCATCAACCACGGCATCGATATGTCCAAGGGTCTGGAGCAGCAGAAGCTGGCGGTGAATTCCGGCGCCTGGCCGCTCTACCGCTACGACCCGCGTCTGGTTGAGGACGGCAAGAACCCGCTGCAGCTGGACTCCAAAGCTCCGAGCATCAAAGTGTCCGAATACGCCTACAACGAGACCCGTTATCGCATGCTGCTGCAATCTGATGAGGAACGCGCAGAAATGCTGATGAAAGCCGCCCAGGCAGACGCGGAACGCCGCTGGTCGCTTTACGAACAGATGGCAGCCATGGATTACTCTTTTGGTGAGAAATCTGAAGAGGCCCCGCAGGCCTAAAGCGCTGACAATCTGCGCCGCAGAGAGGGTTGTGGTTCACCCTTTCAATTGGAAGCAGGCGCGTTAATAAGGTAGAATAAACGATGACGTGTTTGAGTGCGTCATCGTTTTCTATTCCAAAACCCTAAGGAGGAGAAATGGCTGAATTGAAAACAAGCTACCTGGGTTTGCCGTTAAAAAACCCACTAATAGCTGGCGCGTCTCCTTTTTCTGTGCAGCTAGACGTCGTTCGACAGTTGGAAGACAGCGGTGTCAGCGCGTTGGTGATGCATTCCCTGTTTGAAGAGGAAATCACGCATGAAAGCCTGGAGCTTGATTATTTCTTGAATAAGGGCACCGAAAGCCAACCCGAAGCGCAAACTTACCTTCCCGAGCCGCGCAATATTGAGACTGTCGCGGATAAGTACATTGCGCAGCTGCAAAAGATTAAAGCGAGTGTCGAAATCCCGGTCATCGCCAGTCTGAATGGAACGACGCCTGGCGGCTGGGTGCGCCTGGCAAAGGACCTCCAGGCTGCTGGCGCGGACGCGTTGGAACTAAATATTTACACGCTAATCACCGACCCTGCGCTGGCCTCGGATCAGGTTGAAAAGAATTACCTTAGCTTAATCCAGGAAGTCTGTAAACACGTCAGCATTCCGGTCGCGGTCAAACTTTCGCCTTTCCTGACCACGTTGCCGCGTTTTTTGGCGCGCGCTTACAAAGCTGGCGCGGAAGGCTTTGTCCTTTTCAACCGCTTCATGCAGCCGATTTTTGATATTGAATCTCTTGAAGTGGAACGCAAAGCGCGCCTGAGCACCAGCGCTGACCTGGCGCTGCCCGCTCGTTGGATTGCCATCGCATCTTCTCAACTAAAGGCCGACTTTGCGCTCAGTGGTGGCGTGCACAGCCCTGAGGATATGGTCAAAGCAATCATGGCTGGCGCGAAGGTTACATACGTGGTCTCTGCCCTGCTGGCAAACGGGGTTAAATACGCCGCCAGTTTGCTGAACGGTCTGAATGCCTGGATGAATAAAAACGGGTACGAATCCATTGAAAAAATGCTCGGAACACTGCGTCTGGATAAGATTGAGAATCCGGCAGCTTACGAGCGCGCGAACTACTTGCGGACTCTGAAATCCTTTGACGAGCGCTTACTTTAGGCGCAATGTAAACTAAAGCTCTTTCTAAGGGAATTATGGGCGTTGTTGACGAGATTAAGGCTCAGCTCGATCTGGTAGATTACATTTCCCAGACTGTAAAACTGCGCCGCACCGGCAAGAACTACATTGGTTTTTGCCCTTTCCACAGCAACACCCGTACGCCTGCCTTTGTCGTCTTCCCGGAAAGTCAGACCTGGCGCTGCTTTGGGCAGTGCAATGAGGGCGGGGACCTGTTTGGCTTTGTGATGAAGAAAGAGGGCTGGGACTTTAATGAAGCTTTGCGTATTCTGGCTGAGAAAGCCGGGGCAACGCTCAGTGCACAGCCGAGACCCAGCGAAGCGGATGCTGAGCAGCGCGGCAATATCATCAGGGTGCTGGACGATGCCGCGCAGTTTTACCGGTCCCAGCTGCTTGAAAGCGAAGCAGGAGCGGCAGCGCTGGCTTATCTGCGGCGCAGAGGCCTGACCGACACGACCATCAAGATTTGGGGATTGGGTTACGCTCCTGGCGGGTGGGATGAACTAACCAGGCATCTCACGCGCAAGGGCTATACCAAGGACCACCTCTTGCGCGCTGGATTGCTAACCGAACGCGATGACGGCGACACCTATGATAAATTCCGCCACCGCTTGATGTTCCCCATCCGGGATACCTACGGAAAAATGGCGGGGTTTGGCGGGCGCGTCTTGAACCCGGATGATGTCCCAAAGTACCTCAACTCCCCGCGCACGGAACTTTTCGACAAGGGGCGGCTGCTTTACGGACTGGACCTGGCGCGTCAGGAAATCCGCAGGACTGAACAGGCAGTCATCGTTGAAGGGTATATGGATGTGATTGGCCTGCACCAGGCTGGTTTTGGAAACGCGGTATCCCCGATGGGCACCGCCTTAACAGAGGACCAGTTCAAACTGCTAAAAAAGTTCACGCGCAATATTGTGTTAGCGTTGGACCCGGATGCCGCGGGTGAGAAAGCAACCCTGCGCGGCCTGGAAACCGCCCGGAAAACCATGGACCAGGACGATCAGCCGACCTTTGACTCACGCGGCCTGCTGCATTTTGAAGGCCGCCTGAAAGCGGACATCCGCGTGACCGCCTTGCCTGGTGGTCAGGATCCGGACGAAATCGCGTTGTCTGACCCGGAAGCCTGGCGGAAAATTGCCTCTGAAGCCAAACCGGTCGTCGTGCACGTCATGGAAACCCTGGCTGCCGCGCAGGACATTAATGACGCCAAGGTCAAACGCGAGATTGCCGCGCAAGTGCTGCCGCTGATTGAGGATGTTGGAGACATGGTGGAGCGCGAGGCCTATCGCCAACAATTGGCACGATTGCTGCGGGTCGATGAGCGTACGTTGGTGCTTGCCAACCCGGTGCAACGGCGCAGCCGCCGCAGCGCGGAAGAACGCGGCCGCACTGGGATTGAGACCAGTTTAAATGCCATCACCGAGAAGGCGCGCAGCAACCGTTTGTTGGAAGAACAGGCGCTGCGCATGCTTGTGCAGCAGCCATATTCACTCAATGACCTCAATAAATCCCTGGGTTTGCTGCGCGTACCGCAGTTTAGTGAAGACGATTTTGTGGAAAGCGACTTTCGGCAGGCTTTCAGGGTGGTGCTCGAAAGCATCCGGCAGGACCAGCTCTCGCCGGAAGATTACCTGGCTGAAAACCTGCCTGATTTATCCGCCGCGGAAGAAAGCGCCGGCATGATAGAAAAAGCGCTGCCCCCCAGCCCGCAAAAACGTCTGGCGGACCAGGTACGAACAGCCTTGCGCATCAAGCGCAGCCATCTGGAAACTCGCATCCAGGAAATACTGTTTCTGCAATCGGAATTGGAGGAGAAACGCTATTCTGATGAGGAAGCAGAAGTCTTGCTGACAGAACTGATTGTTCAGCGAAGAGTGCTGGATGAGGCGATGAAATCCAAGCTTTCTGGCGGCGATGGCCAAGAGGAACGTAAACCCAGGCGAAAGCTTGTGATAAAGGGGAAATGATTTATGGACGATAATATCCAGTTTGAGGGAGATGACGAAGAAAAGTTCGATGATGAGGGTGACACCCAGGAGAATCTCTCCGCCGCGGAAGTTTATATACCGGAAGAGGAAAGCGGCAGCCAGACTGAAGAGCCCATTCAGCTTTACTTGCGGGAAATAAACCGCAGCCGCCTGTTAGAATCCGAAGAAGAGTTTCAGCTGGCCATCTGTATACAGGCCGAAAAATACCTTCACCTATTCCTCAAATCTGATGATACGCTGAAATTATCCGGCCTGTACGCCTCCATTTTGCTCATGGCGGAAAAAATACGCTCGGCTGCAGAAGCGGTCAGCTCGCCCGCGCCTGATTTCGCGCGGGTCTTAGCGGAAGCCGCAGCATTGAGGAAGAACTACCTGGAAGCGCTGCCTTCATATACCCACAGCTTCTTGAAAGATGAGCGCTGGAAACAGGACGTTGAGTGGCAAAACCTGGCCAAGTTTTTATGTTCCTTGCTCACCGCGGCCTATTTATTGCCCAGGCAGTTTTTGACCACTGCCGCTGAAATCACCGGGAAAATTGGCAGATTACCCGTTTGGGATGAGGTATCGGAAGCTCAACCAGGGGATGAAGAAATGCAGGCCAGCGCCAGGCAGGTGCGTGAGATTGCCAGGTTAGCCCGCCGCGACCTGGTCGAATACAATCTGCGCCTGGTGGTGAGCGTGGCTAAACGCTACACCGGCAGAGGAATTAACATCGAGGATCTCATCCAGGAAGGCAACCTGGGTTTGCTGCGGGCAGTGGAGAAGTTTGACCCGGCGCGCGGATTTCGTTTCAGCACTTATGCCACCTGGTGGATAAGGCAGTCCGTCAGTCGTCATATCCTGGAATACGCGCGAACCATTCGCATCCCGGTTCACATGGTGGAGTCTATAAGCAAGTTGATCAAGGCTCAGCACGCATTGGTTCAGGAGCTGGGTCGGGAACCGAACTTCTCGGAAATTGCGGTGGCTTCTGGATTGATGGCGCCAGAAGATGAACTTGAAATCCGGCGGCACGCCTATGCGCGTGAAGCATTGCCCGCGGATCTGCTGCGGCGCTGGGATGACGCCACAGAAAAAGTGGAACAAATTCTAAAGACGAGCGAAGAACCGGTTTCATTGGAGAGCCCGGTTGGTGATGAAGAAAACAGCACCCTGGGGGATTATATCGAAGACGCGGACGCGCCAGAACCGATGGAAGCTGTCATTCTGGAGAGCCTGCGGGAAAGCGTGCGCCAGTCTCTGGATGACCTGACTGATAAAGAGCGTGAGGTTTTGGAACTGCGTTTTGGCTTGGTCGACGGCGTGTACCATTCACTTGAAGAAGTCAGCGAAAAGTTTGGACTGACCCGCGAACGCATCCGCCAGATTGAAAGCTCGGCCTTGCGAAAGCTGCGGGACCCCCGCCGCATGAATTCTTTGCGGGATTTTTTCCAAAGCTCCTGAATCTTTTCCCCTCACGGAACAAACCAAAAAAAGAGCCCGGGGTCACCGGGCTCTTTGTAAAGCTTATCTCCTGCCGCGGCAGCCGCGCATGGGACCTCTCCCCGTCTGGTAGGTCTCCAACTTTTCGGGTGTCATCACCTGGGGTTCATAAACCTCATTGGTGAGATTCTCAAGCCCGCGCACGAACGCGTTCAGGTGCATGGTTGAACCCATGAGCAGGCGGCGGTACGCGCGCTGTACATCCGCGTGGGTGCTTTCCACTATGGCTTTTTCAAGGTCAAGGATATCCAACTCCTCGATGTACGCGCCGACCCTCAGGGCTTCTTCTTCGGATTCCGAACCTCTGGCGACCAGGTCATCATAGAGCTGGTCGAATTCGGGGTCTCCGAACTCGCCTTCAGCAAGCTGGTCAAGGTCTGAACTGATGCCATAGTCGCCCAGGAGGGCTGACATCTGGTTGAAATGATGGGTTTCGCTCCGCGCGATGCGCTGGAAGGGGGCAGTATCCCATTTTTCGTACAGCGCCAGATAAACATCGTGGGCAAGTTTTTCCTCCGCGGCCATGCGCAGGAGGGTGGCGCGTTCTGCTTCGCTAAGATCCTCAGGGGTGTCGGTCTGCGCACTGGCCGGCGCAACAACTGCGCTTAAACCCACAGCAGCCAGTGCAAAAGCCAGGCTGAGCAGTAATATTTTCGTGATTGTTTTCATTGTTTGCTCCATTTCGTTATAATGAGGAAAATCCTCTGTTCTTAATTTATCAGACGCACATTGATTTTCAATATATTTTTTATGAAGAAATTGTGAAGATCCCGTGGGTATCCAGGAGAAGCAGCAGTTATGACAACTCATGCATTGGATAATGAGATAAATCCCGGGCAATTGCCTCTTTATCAGCGGATTTACCTGCTTGTTAAACAAATCCCAGCAGGAAAAGTGGCGACTTATGGTCAGATTGCACGCATGGTCGGGGGCTGCTCGGCGCGCATGGTGGGTTTCGCCATGAGCGCGCTGCGCGATGGGCGCGACCCGGAAGTCCCCTGGCAACGGATTATCAACGCGCAGGGGCGCATCAGCCTGCACGGCATTGGCTCCGCGGAGCAGCGCTTCCTTTTGGAGGATGAAGGGGTAGTTTTTGACGAAGCAGATCGCGTGGATTTCGACCTTTACGGTTGGGAGGGGTGAGGTCTTATGGCGTTCTGCCGCAAAGGAGCATCAGAGTGACAATCACAGAATCTCCGCTTTCGCTCACCTTTCACGCGCTTCTGGCTGACTTTTATGGGCTGGTAGTACCCTGGTTGGAACAAAACGAGGAGAGGTACGCGCTTCCCTTAGGTCTTTGCCAACGCTTACAGCACAGCGCGCAAGCCGACCAACACAAGCCTTTGTTGGTAAGCGTCAGCTCGGATGCCGGCAAACCGCGCGCGTCCGCGCTGCGCATAGGCGCGCACTACCTGATTGTGCAGTCAGAGCCCTTGTGCGAACAGGCTCTGGAGCTGCTTGCGCATTCTCTTGCGGAGCAGGGCATTGTTCTGCCGGGGGTCACTGGCGTGTCGGAAGCGAGCGATTGCTTTGCCCGCTTCTGGGAAGCCCGCACGGGAACCCAGGCAAAACTGGAAACTTGCCAACGGGCTTACGCTCTAAGGGAGCTAAACCCACTGCGTCAACCCGCGGGGTCTATGGAACCAGCGCAGCCCAGACACGCCCTGCTCATTTTCGCGGGGATCAACAAGATGATTGCGGAAACGGCATCCGGGAACCAGGCAGCCTGGACGCTGCAGGACGTCAGCGCTTGCATTCATGATGGGGTATGCTACTTGTGGGTTGCGGGGAATGAGGTGACATCGATGGCTTTCTTTAACCGTCCCACGCGGCGCTCGATCGCGATTAGCGGGGTTTACACCTTTCCCTCAAAACGCGGACAGGGTTATGCAACCGCGCTGGTGGCGGGGATGTGTGGGCAGGCGCTGGCTGACGGGCGGGAGTTTGTCACGCTATTCACCGATAAACAGAATCTGGTCAGCAACGCTGTCTATCAGCATGTTGGCTTTTACCCGGTGTGCGATTACCATCAGTATGCATTTTCGCGCCTTTGAACTGGGAGACGAACCTGCGAACCGACGTGAATCAAACAGTGGGGAGCGGGTGTAAAGGATTAAATGAAAACCATTGGAGCATTTGAACAGCGCATTATTGAGGACGAAGCTGCGGCAGCAGGCACCCCAGCGGGCGTTTTGATGGAACGCGCCGGGCGCGCGCTGGCGGAGCGGATTATTGCTCTTCAGGCAGAGCGTGGGGGGCCGGTCAGCATCCTGTGCGGGGCGGGAAATAATGGCGGTGACGGCTACGCGGCTGCCTTGTGTTTGCATGAAAAAAACGCAGCGCTGCAAGTCTTTGAAGCTGAAAGCGCAGCTGAGGGATGCGGAACAGACGCGCAGGCTATGCGCGCTGCTTGTCTTGAACTTGGCATCCAACCAATGCTTTTCAGGGATTACACACCTGAGCCTGGCATTATCCTGGATGCTGTTTTTGGGAGCGGTTTTCGCGCGGATCGACCGGTTAGCGAGGAATTCAAGCAGCTGGTCTCGAAGGTGTTGGAAGCCCGCGCGCGCAAACAAGCTTTTGTGCTCAGCGCGGATGTTCCTTCTGGGGTGCAGGCAGATAATGGGGCAGTTAGCTCGGAGGCGTTTCAGGCGGATGAGACCCTGTGTTTCATCCTGCCAAAAACTGGCGTCTATAGCTACCCCGGTCGCAAGTTTGCCGGCCGGGTGGCTGTGAACGACCTTGGATTAAGCGAGGAATTCATCCACGAGGTTTGGGAAAAGCACTTTTTCTCTTCGCCCTCCGTGATAACGGAAAACGAAGTGCGCGCTTGGCGCCCAGCGCGCCCCATCGACGGCCATAAGGGCAGTTTTGGCAGGCTGGCAGTATTGGCCGGCAGCGTGGGGCTGGCTGGCGCGGCGGTGCTCTCCGCGCGCGCAGCGGAAATGGGAGGGGTGGGCTATGTTGATCTGCTGGTGTCGGGGCAGATTTACCCGGCTGTGTTGGCAGCTGTGCCATCAGTGCTGAGTTGTCCCCTGCCGCAGGCAGAGTTTGCAAAGCTTTCGCTCTGGCGTGAAAAACTGCGGAACTGCAGCGCGGTCTTGGTCGGGCCTGGGCTGGGTAAAAACTTTGACCCTGCGCTCCTTTGGGCCGCCATCGCTGAAGCTCCACGCCTGTTGTTAGACGCGGACGCGCTGAATTTGTTGGCGACCCCAGAAAACCTGGAGCCCGGACGAGCGGCTCTCATAAATCGGGTGAATCGCGGCCTGGAACCGGCGGTGCTGACACCGCACCCAGGCGAATTTGGCCGGCTTTACCCGCAGTACACGCAAATCGTCACCCAGGATCGGCTTGCCAGCGCGGAAGCGCTGGCACAGATGACCGGCAGCGTGGTAGTGCTA
>Ga0208040_1004409_pt1 | contig 10738 bp, 9 predicted proteins | sample AD_UKC083_MetaG_FD_184431 | JGI IMG/M metagenome (GOLD analysis project Ga0208040, IMG submission 184431) | Active sludge microbial communities of municipal wastewater-treating anaerobic digesters from USA - AD_UKC083_MetaG (SPAdes) (version 2) | ecosystem: Engineered > Bioreactor > Anaerobic >... | reverse complement strand
GGTCCGCTTCTCCTCACAGCTTGGATTTCGCATTGATATAAGAACAGCCCGCTCCATTTACGATATGCACCCCCAGCTCAGCGACATTTCCCGCGAGCGCCTGCGTGAGGAGCTTGACAAGCTTATCTGCGGCAGTAACGCCGTGGAGGTGCTTATGGAGTACAGCAATGTTATTTCCTCCATAATCCCCGAATTCAAGCCCTGTATCGGACTTGACCAGCGCTCCCCCTATCATAAGTTCACGGTATGGGAGCACATAATCCGCGCCATGGCTGCCGCCCCTCAGGAGGACCTGTTCCTGCGCAGGGCTCTTTTCTTCCACGATATAGGCAAGCCCCCCTGCATGAAGCTGGACGAGACAGGCAGAGGTCATTTCAAGCAGCATGACCGCGTGGGCGCGGAAATGACCGAGACCATAATGAAACGGCTCCGCTACGATAAACGTACCATCGCCGACACCGTAAAGCTCATAGCCAACCACAGCAAGAAGCTGAAAAACAGGATAGATGTTAAGAAAACGCTGTCTGTTATGGGCGACAAGCTCTTCTTCAGGCTCATGGAACTGAAAAAGTGCGATAACTCGGCGAAAAATCCCTTTGTAGCTGACGAGAACCACGTTTTTGACAGCTACATTGAAATGGGACGGGACATGATAGCGAACAACGAGTGCCGCAGCATAAAGGGACTTGCCCTCAAAGGCACCGACCTTATGGCTCTCGGACTTGAGGGAGAGGAGATAGGTTCCACCCTTGACGAGCTCCTTGAGCTTGTAATGGAGGAGCGCCTGCCCAATGACAAGCGCACTCTCACAGAATACATGAGACAGAGGTGCAGCAGATGAAAGGTCGCATACATTCAACGGAAAGCTTCGGAACAGTAGACGGACCGGGAGTCCGCTTCGTAGTGTTCTTTCAGGGCTGTCCACTGAGGTGTAAATACTGCCACAATCCCGATACCTGGGACTTTTCAGGCGGCAGAGAGGTAACGGCGGAGGAGCTCATGAAGGAGTACGACTCCTATAAGGAGTTCCTGAAATCAGGCGGAATAACCGCAACAGGCGGTGAGCCCCTGGCGCAGCCCGAGTTTCTGGCGGAGCTGTTTGCACTGGCAAAGAGCAAAGGAGTCCACACCTGCCTTGACACCTCCGCAGGAGTATATGACCCTGCCCATCACGAAAAGATAGACGAAGCCCTGAAGTACACCGACCTTGTCATGCTTGACATAAAGCACATAGACGATGAGGAGCACAGGAAACTGACGGGCAAGGGAAACCGCAACATACTTGCCTTTGCGGAGCATATCTGCGAGCTGGGCATACCCGTATGGATACGCCATGTGGTAGTCCCCGGGATAACCGACAAATATGAGGAGCTTTTCGCGCTGGGAGAATTTCTCTCCACTCTCAGCAATATCAAGGCGCTGGACGTGCTCCCCTATCATGATATGGCAAAGCCGAAATACGCCGAGCTGGGGCTTGAATATCCCCTGGGCGACACTCCTCCCCTTACCAAGGAGGAAGCCATAAAAGCCCGCGACATCATCATGGACGGCATAAAATCGGGACTTCGCAAGCAGAAGTGAATAAACACAGAGACCTCCGTAACCAAACGGAGGCCTTTTTCATATAATGAAGTCGGAACCTGTAAAAGCTGCTGACCCCATGAAGGGGATTCCAAAGGGACTGTGTTCCTTTGGTCGGAGCCATGAGGCAGACAGCCTCGTGCGGGGGCAGGGGGCAGAGCCCCTGATAAAACGGCGTACCGTATGCCGGAAAGCGGCGGAGGAGAGATATGTGCGGAATTGCAGGAGCTGTCAGCTTCATCGAGGATATGCGCGAGGACATGAAGATATACGAAAAGATGCAGCACGCCTTGCTGCGGAGGGGCCCCGACCAGAGGGGCATGGTGCTGAAACGGGAGGCTGCCCTTATCCACACCCGTCTGGCGGTCATCGACATAGACGGCGGCAGACAGCCCATGAGCTTCGGGCGGTACACCATAGTCTACAACGGTGAGCTCTACAACACCGATGAGCTCCGCCGTGAGCTTGCAGAGGACTTCGACTTCACCACTCATTCCGACACCGAGGTAGTTCTGAAAAGCTACATAAAATGGGGCAGCTCCAGCGTTGACAGGTTCAACGGGATTTTCGCCCTTGCCGTCTGGGACGAGGAAGAGCACTGCCTGTTCCTTGCCCGTGACAGGATAGGCGTAAAGCCCCTGTTTTACTACGATACGGGCACAAGGCTCATCTTTGCCTCGGAGCTCCCTTCCCTGCTGGAGCATCCTCTCGTCCCCCATGAGATAGACGCAGAGGGCGCGGCGGAACTTCTCCTCATGGCGCCGGGACGTACCATGGGCTGCGGAGTTATCCGCGGCGTAAAGGAGGTAAAGCCCGGCTGGTGCGGATACTACACGGCGGAGGGGCTGAACCTGCGCGAATACTGGCGGCTTCGCGCCTATGAGCTCCGCGAGAGCTTTGAGGACACCGCCGAACACGTCCGCGAGCTTGTGCTGGACTCCATACGCCGTCAGCTGGTCTCCGACGTGCCTGTGTGTACTTTCCTGTCGGGAGGGCTTGACTCCAGCCTTATCTCCTCCGTGGCGGCAGCGGAGCTGAAAAAGCAGGGCAGGCAGCTCACCACCCTATCCGTGGACTACCGCAACAACGAGCGTTACTTCCGCAGCAGCCATTTCCAGCCTGACAGCGACCCTGAGTACATCGCCTGTATGGCGGAATATCTGGTAACAGACCACCACAACATCGTCATCGACACCACCGACCTTGCCGACGCTCTCTGTGACGCCGTGGAAGCGCGGGGACTTCCGGGTATGGCAGATGTGGACTCCTCCATGCTGCTGTTCTGCCGCGAGATAAAAAAATACGGCACCGTCGCCCTTTCGGGAGAGTGTGCCGACGAGATATTCGGTGGCTATCCCTGGTACAGGGACGAGGATATACGCATGACCGACGGCTTCCCCTGGGCGCAGAGCACCGACTACCGCAGCCGCTTCCTCTGCCACAGGTACGCCCGTGAGATAAACGCCGGGAACTATGTCTACTCCGCCTACCGGAATACCGCAGACTACGCCATGAAGCTGCCTGAGGACAGCCCCCTTGAGTACCGCATGAGAGAGATGACACAGCTCAACTTCCACTGGTTCATGCAGACCCTTCTTGACCGCAAGGACAGAATGTCCATGTACAGCGGACTGGAGGTGAGAGTCCCCTTCTGCGACTACCGCATAGCCGAGTACCTCTACAACGTGCCCTGGGAGTACAAGGACTACATGGGCAGGGAAAAGGGGCTTCTCCGGGAAGCCATGAAGGAATGGCTCCCCGAGAAGGTACTGTGGCGGAAAAAGAGTCCCTACCCCAAGACTCACGATCCCGTATTTCTTGACATAGTCACGGAGAAGCTGAGGAGTGTGCTGAAGGAGGGCGGCAGGCTCACGGAGCTTGTTAATCCTGAAGAGCTTGAACGGCTCCTCGCCCATGAGGACCATGTACAGTGGTACGGTCAGCTCATGAACCTGCCCCAGACCATCGCCTATTTCCTCCAGCTGAACTACTGGCTGGAGCGGTTTGACATAAAGCTCCGATAAAAAAAGCTCCCCTCGGGGAGCTTTTCGTATTTACTTGAGGTCAGCCTTTCTGAAGAGAAGGATGCCGCTTATTGTAGATATGATCGTAATAGCAAACATAAACACTATCATTCTCGGAGCATTGTCCGGTACAACATACTCCTGAACATTTATCAGCTTATTCAGCTGAAGAGTAGGAATAATATCCCCCACCAGCTCCTGAGCCTTGGGGTACTTGTTAAGAAGTGCCAGTGCGATAGAGAAAATACCTACTATATATGTCATGGTAATGGAAAGCACAAAGCCGCCCACATTCTTCATGGTGTTACAGAAGAATACGATCAAAGAGGTTATCGCCATCTGTATAGCAAGTGTCATAAACAGAACACCTATTATACCACCTGACGGGAACTGTTCAAAGCCCAGAACTATACCGCCTGCGATCAGTGCAACTACAAAGTATGCAAGCTCATATATAAGCATTACAGACTCTGAAACGATAAAGTTTGCCAGATAGATGTTTGTTCTTGAATGGCCGATGATGATCTTGTTTCTGATCGTATTGTTTCTGAAGTCCTGTACAATGAGCATACCTGCTGCAATACCGATGAGCAGTGGCATATCGCCCTTCATGGTAAACAGTAGCGAATCCGCAGTATACTTTAGATTTGAAAGCTCCTGCATATCAGCCTCACTAAGAGCATCTGATTCAAAATTGAACAGGATCTTATTCAGAAGATAGTAAAGGAACGTGAAAAGCAGTGCAATGCCAATGATAACTATAAGAACGATATAAAATCTCTTACCTTTGAAAAGTCGTCTGTAACCCTCAGCAAGAAGATTAACCATTATGAACACCTCCTACAAGACCCATGAAGTATGATTCGAGGCTCTCATGGCGCTCGGTCATGGAATTAACGAAACAGTTCTTCTCATTGAGAGCAAGAACCAGCGGAGTTACCTGCATAGGAGTGAAAATATCCGCCTCATTTGGAGAATAGAGTCTGTACTCAGCGCCCATGCCATTGAGAACTTCGGCAAGAATAGCCGTATCGTTTACATTTACATGGATAGAAGTGCGGCAGGTCTTGTCCAGCTCCTCCGCGCTCATTTCCTTGATAACGCGTCCCCGCTCTATAAAACCGTAATGAGTGGCAAGACGCGAGAGCTCGTCGAGGATATGGCTTGAGATAAGGATAGTAACGCCCTTCTCCTGGTTGAGTTTGATGAGCATTTCTCTTACCTCCATGATACCCTGAGGATCAAGACCGTTTATAGGTTCGTCAAGGACGAGAAACTCGGGATCGCCTACGAGAGAAAAGGCAATGCCCAGTCTCTGTCGCATACCGAGAGAGAAATTCTTTGCTTTTTTGTTTCCTGTATCAGCAAGGCCGACAAGCTTAAGTACATCATCGATCTTTTCATCAGAGATACCGAGTGCCTTAGTCTGCTGGATAAGGTTATCCCTTGCTGTCATATTCGGGTGGAGAGAAGGTGTTTCAACAACTGCGCCCATTTTTCTGCGAACCTCAAGAAGCTTGCTGTCATTGCTCTTCACGCCGAAGAGTGTAAATTCACCTGATGAAGGATTATTAAGTCCTGTAATTATACGGATAAGGGTAGTTTTACCCGCACCGTTCCTTCCGACCATACCATAGATAGAGCCCTTGGGCACATTGAGAGTAAGGTCATTGAGGGCCTTGAATTTACCGTACTGCTTGCAAAGCTTCTGGGTCTGGAGAATATATTCCATAATGTTTACCCTGCTTTTTGTTTAATTTATAACGATGTTTATTATGTAAAAAGGCGGTCATGCCAGAAGTACGACCGCCTGAAGTCGTTATTATTTAAAAATCAAGAATTATTCGTTGATCTTTGTAACAACGCCTGAACCAACTGTTCTACCACCCTCACGGATAGCGAAACGGAGTCCTTCTTCGATAGCGATAGGAGTGATGAGCTCAACGTCCATAGCAACGTTATCGCCGGGCATACACATTTCCTTGTCTGCGGGAAGTGTAACAACGCCTGTAACGTCAGTTGTTCTGAAGTAGAACTGAGGTCTGTAGTTGTTGAAGAAAGGAGTATGACGTCCGCCCTCTTCCTTCTTCAGTACGTAAACCTGACCGCTGAACTTTGTGTGGGAGTGAATTGAGCCGGGCTTACAGAGAACCTGTCCACGCTCAACCTGGTCTCTTGTGATACCACGGAGAAGAGCACCTACGTTATCACCAGCCTCACAGAAGTCAAGAGTCTTTCTGAACGTTTCAAGACCTGTAACAACTGCGTTGAGCTTCTCGTCAGAAAGACCAACGATCTCAACAGGCTCGTTAACGTTGAGCTTTCCACGCTCTACTCTACCTGTAACAACAGTACCACGACCGGAAATTGTCATAGTATCCTCGATAGGCATAAGGAAAGGCTTAGCATCGTCTCTCTCAGGGCTGGGGATGTACTCATCAACAGCATCCATGAGGTCGAGGATGGGCTTGTAAGCGGGATCGCTGAGATCATCAGGAGCGTTAAGAGCTGCAAGAGCAGAGCCCTTGATGATAGGTGTATCGTCGCCAGGGAAATCGTAGCTTGAGAGAAGGTCACGGATGTCCATCTCTACGAGCTCGAGGAGCTCCTCATCGTCAACCTGGTCAGCCTTGTTCATGAATACAACGATTGCAGGAACGCCAACCTGACGAGCGAGAAGGATGTGCTCTCTTGTCTGAGCCATAGGACCATCAGAAGCAGTAACAACGAGGATAGCACCATCCATCTGAGCAGCACCTGTGATCATGTTCTTAACGTAGTCAGCGTGACCGGGGCAGTCAACGTGAGCGTAGTGACGCTTGTCTGTCTCGTACTCAACGTGAGCTGTATTGATTGTGATACCACGCTCTCTCTCCTCGGGAGCCTTATCGATCATATCGTAAGCCTCGTACTGAGCCTGACCCTTCATAGCGAGAGTCTTTGTGATAGCAGCAGTAAGAGTAGTCTTACCGTGGTCAACGTGTCCGATTGTACCAATGTTTACATGGGGTTTGGTTCTTTCAAATTTAGCCTTAGCCATTGGGAAATTCCTCCTTAGAATAGATTTCAGAAATCTGTATATATTATTATACCAGATTATTTTGGTAAATTCAAGTGTTTCAGTAAAAAAATATTAGCTGAAGCACATGATTTTGTAAATTATGCCCGTTTCACACAGTTTTCCGCATAAAACGGGCGGAAATAGCAATTAGTTCTTAGCTCTGTTAGCCATGATCTTTTCAGCGATGCTCTTCGGAACTTCCTCATAGCTGTGGGGCTCCATTGTATACTGTCCACGACCCTGAGTATTTGAACGGAGGTCGCTTGTGTAACCGAACATTTCTGAAAGCGGAACGAGAGCGTCTACCTGGATTGAACCGGATCTGGATTCCTGACCCTGGATCTGTCCGCGACGTGAGCTGAGGTCACCGATAACTGTTCCGAGATACTCATCGGGAACGATAACTGCAACCTTCATAACAGGCTCCATGAGAACTGCATTAGCCTGCTTGAGAGCTTCCTTGAACGCGATAGAACCTGCGATCTTGAATGCCATTTCAGAGGAGTCGACCTCGTGATATGATCCGTCGTAGAGCTCTACCTTAACGTCAACTACTTCGTAGCCTGCAAGGATACCGGCCTTCATAGCGCCCTGGATACCTGCGTCAACAGCAGGGATGTACTCCTTGGGGATAGAACCGCCGACAACAGCGTTAGTGAACTCATAGCCCTTACCGGACTCGTTAGGAGACACACGGATCTTAACGTGACCGTACTGACCTGAACCACCGGACTGCTTCTTGTACTTGTAGTCGATGTCTGCGCTGCCCTTGATAGTTTCCTTATATGCAACCTGAGGAGCACCAACATTAGCCTCGACCTTGAACTCACGGAGGAGACGGTCAACGATAATGTCAAGGTGGAGCTCACCCATACCTGCGATGATAGTCTGACCTGTTTCCTCGTCAGTCCATGTCTTGAAGGTAGGATCCTCTTCAGCAAGCTTTGCGAGAGCGATACCCATCTTCTCCTGACCTGCCTTTGTCTTGGGCTCGATAGCGAGCTGGATAACAGGCTCGGGGAATTCCATGGATTCGAGGATAATGGGGTGCTTTTCATCACAGAGTGTATCACCTGTAGTGGTGTTCTTGAGACCAACAGCAGCAGCGATATCGCCTGAGTAAACTGTTGTCAGGTCCTTTCTGTGGTTAGCGTGCATCTGAACGATACGGCCGAAACGCTCGCGGGTGTCCTTAGTAGCGTTGAGGACTGTATCACCCTGATTTACGACACCTGAGTATACACGGAAGAACGCAAGCTTACCAACGAAGGGATCTGTTGCGATCTTGAATGCGAGAGCTGAGAAGGGCTCGTCGTCTGAGGAAGGTCTTTCTTCCTCTGCCTCTGTATCGGGGTTTACACCCTTGATAGCAGGAACGTCAAGGGGAGAAGGCATATAGTCGATGATAGCATCGAGGAGCTTCTGAACGCCCTTGTTCTTATATGAAGTACCGCAGGTAACAGGTACCATGTGGTTAGCTATAGTAGCCTTTCTGATGCAGGTCTTGATCTCTTCCTGTGTGAGCTCGCCCTCTTCAAAGTACTTCTCCATGAGAGCCTCGTCCTGCTCAGCAACGTGCTCAACCATCTCATCGTGGTATTTCTGAGCAAGTTCCTTCATATCCTCGGGGATATCCTCAACCTTGATATCTGTACCGAGGTCGTTAGTGTAAATGTAAGCCTTCATCTCAACAAGGTCGATGATGCCTCTGAACTCGTCCTCAGCACCGATAGGAAGCTGGATCGGAACAGCATTACACTTGAGTCTGTCCTTCATCATGTCGATAACACGATAGAAGTCGGCACCCATGATGTCCATCTTATTTACATAAGCCATACGGGGTACCTTATAGTTATCAGCCTGTCTCCAAACGGTTTCAGACTGGGGCTCAACGCCGCCCTTAGCACAGAGAACTGTTACAGAGCCGTCGAGTACACGAAGTGAACGCTCAACCTCAACTGTAAAGTCAACGTGGCCGGGGGTGTCGATGATATTAAGTCTGCGGCCTGCCCAGTAGCAAGTTGTAGCAGCAGAGGTGATTGTGATACCTCTCTCCTGCTCCTGCTCCATCCAGTCCATAGCAGCGGAACCTTCGTGTGTTTCACCAATCTTGTGGTTAACACCTGTGTAGAAAAGGATACGCTCTGTGGTAGTGGTCTTACCTGCGTCAATGTGGGCCATTATGCCGATATTTCTTGTATTTTCAAGTGAACAATCTCTTGACATAATTTACTCCTTTTACAATGACGCTTACCAGCGGTAGTGAGCAAACGCCTTGTTTGCCTCTGCCATCTTGTGTGTGTCGTCGCGCTTCTTGCAGGCACCGCCTGTTCCGTTAAGAGCGTCGAGGATCTCACCAGCGAGTCTTTCCTTCATTGTCTTCTCGTTTCTCTCTCTGGAGTACTTAGTGATCCAGCGGAGTCCGAGAGTCTGACGTCTTTCGGGTCTTACCTCCATAGGTACCTGGTAAGTAGCACCGCCGAGACGGCGAGCCTTTACCTCGAGCTCAGGCATGATATTTTCCATAGCCTGCTCGAACACCTCAAGAGCGTCCTTGCCTGTCTTTTCAGCTACGATCTCAAATGCACCGTAAACTATTTTCTGCGCTACGCCCTTCTTACCGTCTAACATGATATTGTTGATCAGACGTGTAACGAGCTTTGAATTGTATACAGGATCCTGTAATACATCACGCTTTGCGATTTTACCTCTTCTTGGCATTTTCGCTTCCCTCCTTCATATAGATTGATGAATTCATAGGTACTCAAACCATATCGGTTACTGCCTTTATATCGGCATTGCTTCGCCGATAGGTGTGTCAGGAGCCAATGCAGAGGATCAATCGAACCAAATCTATATGATCTCCGCATTACCCTGCGGTAGTAGTTATCCTATTGATAATGAATGTACGGCTTTGATAGTCAGTCAGCCGCCGACTGATGTGAAGCAGCTCTTACTTCTGCTTAGGCTTCTTAGCACCGTACTTGGAACGAGCCTGGTTACGGTTAGCAACGCCCTGAGCATCGAGAGTACCTCTGATGATGTGGTAACGCACACCGGGGAGATCCTTTACACGTCCGCCTCTGATGAGAACAACGCTGTGCTCCTGAAGGTTGTGACCGATACCGGGGATGTAAGAAGTAACTTCGTAACCGTTTGTGAGCTTAACTCTTGCGATCTTTCTCATAGCTGAGTTAGGCTTCTTAGGTGTAGCAGTTCTTACAGCTGTGCAAACGCCTCTCTTCTGAGGTGAGCTGAGGTTGATCTGTACCTTCTTCTTTGCGTTGTAGCCCTTCTGGAGAGCAGGAGCTGTAGACTTGGTCTCGAGGTCCTTTCTACCCTTACGAACGAGCTGGTTAAATGTAGGCATATTTTTCCTCCTTTTCATATTAATATAGTACGCGCTTACCCGCAAAAGGGTATAAAAACTGCGTACCGATATATTATACCCAAAAAAGTGCAGCTTGTCAAGGGGAAACCCTCAAAAGCCGCACTTTTTACTGATTTTTTGTTATTTTTCCCATTATTAACGGCATTTCCGCCGTGGAGACTTAGCTATTATTTCAGCCATTCCCTCATATCGGTGATATTGCCGCCTGTAGAGGTGTAAGCGTAGAACGCAAGCACCTTGGAAGCGTCAACGGAATTGACCCTGCCGTTTTCGTCCACATCGCCCGCCTTTTTCTGAAGGTCGCTGAAGATGGAGGGCCTGTTTGTAGAGGTCTGAGCATACTCTGCCAGTATCTGGCTGGCGTCAACGGAGTTGACCTTCTTATCGAAGTTCACATCGCCCAGAATGAAGGGCTGCTCCGCCGGCACATTGCTGGTAGTGGTGGTCACAGGCTGAGGCTCTGTGGTTGTGGTTGTGGTAGTAGTAGTGGTAGTTGTTGTCGTGGTAGTAGTTGTCGTGGTAGTAGTAGTGGTAGTAGTTGTAGTTGTAGTGGTAGTTGTAGTGGTAGTTGTAGTTGTAAGCACATTTACGGTAAAGTCCGCATTTGCGTATACCCACTGCGCAACTGCCTCGTTGAAAGACTTATACATGAGGCTCACCTTCTGCTCGCCGCTCACAGAG
>Ga0208040_1004408_pt1 | contig 10740 bp, 8 predicted proteins | sample AD_UKC083_MetaG_FD_184431 | JGI IMG/M metagenome (GOLD analysis project Ga0208040, IMG submission 184431) | Active sludge microbial communities of municipal wastewater-treating anaerobic digesters from USA - AD_UKC083_MetaG (SPAdes) (version 2) | ecosystem: Engineered > Bioreactor > Anaerobic >... | reverse complement strand
ATACCTTGGACATTTACACAACATATATATCTATACAACAGTGTGTTATAACTTGTCCACATCACTTTTTTGTGGGAATGCCTTCAATTTCTGTCGCATCCTTATGCATCCGTATTTGTGTTAATATGGGGCCATGGCTTCCTTGCTCCAGATAGAGTATCCAATACTACTCGCAAGGAGATACGATGGAAGCTACGCTTCTGGAACGCATCAAAGAACAATTAGTCAGACATGAAGGTCTGAGGCTGAAACCATATCGCTGTTCGGCAGGCAAGCTGACCATCGGTTATGGTCGTAACCTAGATGATAAAGGCATATCTAAGTCAGAAGCATACGAACTGCTAACCAATGACATTCGTAGTTGTGAAGAGCAGCTCATCGAAGAGATTCCTGATATCTACAATGCTCTGGATGAAGTCCGCAAGTCGGTGCTGCTGAACATGTGTTTCAACCTGGGTATCGGTGGGCTCCTGAGCTTCAATAACACCTTGGCTTTCATTGCTGCCGGGGACTGGGAACGGGCTGCCAATGGCATGCTTGCTTCCAAGTGGGCGAAGCAGGTGGGAATGAGAGCGATTGAGCTTTCTGAGCTGATGAGGAAAGGCAAGTGATACCCATCCCGGTCGAGATTGATGCTCTGCTCGCTATACTCAATTTGCCCAAAGAGATGGGTGATAACGGTATCTTCAAAGAACACAGAACACTTGTTCTGGAGATGGTTAGATCTGTCGTACTACCAGAACACTTTACTCGGGCTACCCAGGAAGACATGCCCGAGGAAGATCCATTTTGTGTCTCTTTTCGTTTTGGGTTCTGTTTCCTGATGCTGCACAGCACTTGTGAGTTCCTCAATTTAAAGACCCTGGGCAAGGGCATAGTCAAGACCGTAGGATTTAGACCAGTCAGCCACCGAACTGCTCACAGGGAGCGAAATAGACGCATTCAAAGGCAACCTTGAACTGATGTCAACGGAATTTTAATGTGCACCAGTTTTGGCACTTTAAAGTGCACCACACACTATCTCAATTAAAGTTCTCCGACGGCGCTTTTCCGCTACGCTCCAAAGCGCCGTCGGAGAACTTTTCGCTCGCTTTGAGAGTATCCAGTTTGTCTTTCAGACGATAGCTGTCACCATTCAAGATCACTATCTCACTATGGTGCATCAATCTATCCAAGATCGCCATGGCTACCGACTCATCACCAAAATAGCTACCCCATTGGGCCGGCATTTTATTCGATGTGATGAGGACGGAGCGATATTCATAGCATTCGTTTATGAACTGAAAAAATAAATGCGTATACCGCGGATCTATCGGTAGATAACCAATCTCATCAAGCACGATCAGGTCATTTCTGAGAAGCTCTTTTAGCCATCCTTTGGAGCTCGAACTTGCTGCCTTGATGATCATCTCTTCTACAAAATCACACATACTGAAGTAACGAACCTTATAACCCTTCTGAAGTGCTTCCCGGCTTAGTCCTATGGCTAAATGCGTTTTACCTACTCCAGAGGGTCCTAAAAAAAGTTTGTTTTCCCGATTATCCAGCCAACTAAAATCCAGCCAACCATTTACTTGACGCTTACTAATCGATGTCTGATACTTAAAATCAAATTCTTCCAGGAACTTTTCATAAGGTAAGCCAGCTCTTCGGAACTGAATCTTGATCCGGTTCAGCTTTCTGTTCTTCAATTCATATTCCACCAACCGATTAAGGCAATCCAGGTAGGATAAATCATTTTCCTTGCTGATCTGAACAACTTCTTCCAAAGCGTTTGCCATATGATAGCACTTCAAACTGCGTAAACCTTGCTGCAATTGACTAATCATGGTGTAGACCTCCTGCGATTTGATCATAGTAACTCAAGTCCCGGAATCTGTTCTTTTCCTTGATACATACGGAGGTCTGTGGAACTGCATACTTGGCTTTGCCTCGTTCACCCTGACTGCGTCTCAGCTCCAGAAAGCGCTCGACCTTCTTACAGCTCAACACAGGTAGCGAACTAATATCGGCAAACTCTGCCTGCCAGAGTTCCGGCTCATACTTGTTAAGTAAACTACGCATACCACGATATTGGGCACGAGGATGCTTGGGGTTGTCTTCACCAATGCGCCTGATAACCGGGATATACTGTTCCAGTTGTCTGTTACAAAACATATCGATGCTCAGTGCCAACTCGTCCGCAACACTACGCTTGTAGTCAATATAATGGTTCCCATCTTTGTTGATATGACCCCTGCATTCATTGGTATCCCACTCTGCAATCAACTCATTGCTATTCTCGTCATAAACCTTCAGTATCACACCTATTGCCCTGACCAGCACTCGCCGCTGTTGATATTGATAAGGTACAGAATAACTGCATCCTTGATAGCTGATCAGACCTGTCTTATCTACTTTACGCATCTGAGAAGGATACAGCTCCGGACCCAAGGGCTTCAGAACATGTCGCTCCTCCTCCATTAGCAATATTGGCTGCTGAAGGGTCGTCTGTTGCTCGCGCACATTGGCAACCGTAAGTAGCCAATGTTCACTCTCTTGCCGCAAATCCTCTATCCCCTTAAACTCCCGGCCATGGAGAAAACTCTCCTTTATGTAATCTATGCTTTTCTCTACCACCCCTTTACTCTGAGGATCGTAACCTGCACATACTTCCGCCCGAAATCCTAAACGCAAGAATAATCTCTGAAACTTCTCATTGTAAAGAACTTCCCGATACTCCTCTGATATCGCCACTAACTTGGTCTGGTCATAAATCCCCGCCTGTGGTACCCCACCAAAGTATTGAAATGCTGCCAAATGTGCCGCTATAAACATATCCGTGTTATATGCTCTCGTCGAATAATGGATATACATCATCCGAGAATAGCACAGCACAAAACTAACAAAGTATACCTTCATGCGGCTCTGATCTGATAAAACTATGCTCTTCTCGCCCATATCCACCTGCATGAACTCTCCCGGAGCCCAAGAGATTACAGGCTCAAAATAACGCTGCTTTTCAGATGGCAAAACCATCGCTGCCTTTAACTTGTTTACATACTTCCGAAAACCGCGTTCACCTAACTTGATCTCCGGATATCGCTCTATCACTTGATGATAAAGGTTACTGGACCTGATCCCCTTATAAGTCATCAACTTGTCCTCTATGAACTCCTTTGCTATATCAAAACCACTTCTCCGCTGAACTCCTTGCTTGAAATACTCACACGCCTCTTCCATATCATACTGGGACAACTTCTTGACCGTTCTGCGATTGATCCCTAACTCCCGGGCAATTTGACGCTGGCTCTTTGACTGACGCACCAGTGACTGAACTTGGTTGTACATTTTCACTCCTTTCATTTTGTACCTCCTGATCTTTCTTTCAAGAGGCAGTCTTGTTCATCCTTAATTTGGTGCAATTTATAATTCCGTTTCTGGTGCACTTTTAAATTCCATCTACACTCTTGGCGGAACATGGCTATGAACTGAGCGAAGATGAACGCTTCAAGCTCTATCTCTCCAACACCCTGGAACCGGACATACCCCTGCAAACCGAACTGCCTATATCTCACGACATCAGTGAAGAATGCGCTCTGGCAAACAAGGTGAAGCACCAAGACCCCATATTGGTCATCATGGGCAATCCACCCTATAGCGGAGCCAGTGAAAATAGCAACGCCTGGACAGAGAAGCTGCTGAAAACCGATCTGGATGGCGCACAAAGTTATTACTCGATTGATGGCAAGCCACTAAACGAGAAGAACCCAAAATGGCTGCAAGATGATTATGTGAAGTTCGTGCGCTTTGCCCAATGGAAGATACACAAGGCAGGCAAGGGCATTGTGGGTATGATCACTAATCATGGTTATCTGGATAATCCAACCTTCAGGGGCATGCGTCAAAGCCTGATGCATACTTTTGATGAAATCTATGTGCTCGATCTGCATGGCAATATCAAGAAGAAAGAGACCAGTCAGGATGGCAGCAAGGATGAGAACGTCTTTGATATCCAGCAGGGCACCGCCATCATCCTGATGGTGAAGGGTATAGACACAAAAGTGAAAAGGGTGAGCCATCACGAGCTATTCGGACTTCGTCAGATCAAGTATGAATGGCTGGATAATAACCAGTTCCAAGCCAAGACTTATAAGGAACTAAGCCCTACTTCGCCATTCTATCTCTTTCATCCTGAAGCTACAGGCAACGAGCATTATCTACAGTGGAAAAGCCTGCCGGAGATATTTCCTATCAATAGTGTGGGGATCGTCTCAGCCAGAGACGGACTCACAATCCACGATACTCCCAACCATGTACGCAAGACCATTAACCACTTCGTTACTTTGGATACTGAGACTGCAAGAATGGCATATCAACTTGGAAAAGATACACAAGATTGGAAAGTTGGATTAGCTCAAAAAGACCTCAATGATAGCGGTCTTGATGATAGCAATATTGTTCCCATTCTCTACCGTCCTTTTGATATCCGCTACACTTTCTATACAGGCGTAAACAATGGATTCCACTGCAGACCGAGACATGATATTATGAAGCACATGATTCAAAGAAATGAAGCGTTTGTATGCTCAAAACGAGTTGAAGGTTCTCATGCTTGGAACCACATTTTTCTAACTAATTGTATTACCACTAACCATAGCGTTTCAATCAAGGAAGCTAATTATACAACTCCCTTCTTTATCTACCCAGACGAACATAAAGACGACATCTTTGCCTCCACTGATCGCCAATACAATATCGTTCCTAAGCTTTTGGATAAGCTCAGCAATCAATGGCCTCAGTTCCAGCCGGAGCAGCTATTCTATTATGTCTATGCGATCATGCACAGCAAGCAATACCGTGAACGCTTTGCCCAATATCTCAGGATTGATTTCCCCCGCATACCCTTCACAGATGATTACGAGTTGTTCAGTCAGCTTGCAGTATATGGCAAAGAGCTTGCCGATATCCATTTACTCAAGAGTTCCAGCTTGAGCCCCCCGATTTCCAGATATCAGGGCAGTGGTTCTAACGATATGGTAGAGTTCATAAAGCACGATGAACACAAGGGCACCGTGCAGATCAATGATGATAAGCACTTCGAAGGCATTACACCAGATCTGTGGAACTACCACATCGGAGGCTATCAGGTGCTGCATAAGTACCTAAAAGACCGAAAGGGCAAGAGCCTTGCCGATCCCATCCATTATTGCCGGATGGTTACAGCTTTAGCACTAACAATCGAAATTCAGGCTCGGATAGATCAAATCATTGGAAACGTTATCCAATAGAAAAGCCCGGGTTGCCCCGGGCTTCTAATGGTGTAATTTGATACTATTTCATCAACAACATTTTTGATGTTTGGGTCCTATATGGAGTATCTAATCTGTAGAAGTATACTCCCGAAGAGACCAATCTGCCATGAGCATCTTTGCCGTCCCAAACAACGGAGTGTCTACCCAACTGTAGGCTCTCATTCAACAAAGTTTTTACTTTCTGCCCACGAACATTGTAAATCTCAATTTTACACACCATTTCAGATGGTAAAGAGAATGAGAGCGTTGTTGTGGGATTGAAAGGATTGGGGTAGTTACTAACTTCAATAGAGTGGTTAACGAAGTTTTGATTTGAGTATTCAACGGCACTAAACTCGTTTAGTTGGTTCTGTAAATCAGCACAAATCGTGTTATAATCTACTCTGTTTTTTGGCATGACAGTGCATTCCAAAACATTTCCCTTTCCTTCTATAGTCGACAAATAATAGCAGTAGGCCTCATCTAACATTGCAGCAAGTAGTTTGTAATCTGTTGGTGGATTTTGCATTATAAACTCAAGATTGTTTATGGCGGAGATGTAATCTTTATTATATATAAATGACAAAATCTTCGAATCGATAATGTCATCGTCTAAATACTCGCCTGATATGCTATCTAAATACTGGATAAGGGAAGTATTATCGGCGTTGATTGCCTTATCAACATATGGCAGTAAACCAAGCGCAGATTTTGCTTCTTTCGTATCTGGATAAGTTTCTATAATAAGCTTTAACGAATCCAGACAAGGATAATACTCGTATTCAGTCAGCAAGTTCATTGCGTTTGCCAGAATGCGCGAAGCAGACGATAAATTGCCGTAAAATGTATAACAATTTATAGATGGGTAGAATCTTACATTATTACTGTGATCTATCGACGTGTTGAGCAGATGAATACTCCCGTTTTGCGGCGCTCCTAAAGCCATTAAATAGTACTTATCAAGGGTTTCGTCGATGTACCCATTATCAATGATTTGATTTATTCCACTGCTTCCTGAAGGATTAAAAATAGGAAACCCAGAATATGTAGAAAAAATCTCGGCCCCTGAATTATTCTCTAATAGAACCCCTGATAAAAAACGCGGAGAGACAATGGAAAAATTATAAATCCCTTGCCCATCATTATCACTTATCACCGTATTGTCTAAGTTCAGCAAGCAGTTTGAAGTGCGGATCCCATGAAGACCGTTATTATTTATTGTTGAATTACTTATCCAGTTATTGCCCTGACTTGTTCTAGGGTAGTTTAAGTAAATTCCGCCTAATCTATTGTTAATGATTTGACTAGATTGGATATCAATTGCTGAATGAGAGACGTATATAGGCCCATCATTCGTTGAATAACTCGAGCCCACTACTTGAACAGAGGAGTTGTTTTCTACAACTAGTTGACCAGAATTGCTAATATTGCAGTGATCTAACGAAAATTCACAATTATTGAAAGATATTTTGCCAAGATATTCAAAATTGACATATTGAAAAGGATTATCGATGAAGTCCTGCTCGCAATCATAGAAGTAAACCCCATCCCATAAAATAGGATTAGAGGGGTCTTGGGTTTGAATATTGCTCTTGATTCTAAATCTATGAGTATCAGAACCATATGTCTCGAATATGCTATTCCTGAATTCAACAAAATCACCACGGATAAGTGTTTCGCTACCTATGTGATTAGCATAATTGGTGCCTCCATTAACAACATTTTCGACGTATGTTGCCGGGGTGTTACCTGTTATCTGACAATTACCACTTGCTCCAGACACAGCATTAAGAACGCTGTTATTAATGAAATGCAATGAACTACTGTTATTTAGAGATATGTTGCTTGAATTCATATTTAGTCTAGAATTATCAAATTCTGCTTTTGCACCAAAATACAAGTTTATCGTTGAATTGGGAGTCATTGTAAATACCGAGTTATCCTTCAAACTCAAGCATGCCTCATTACCGTATACTGACAGACTACCGCTAAAAGAGATAGGTCGATCATAGAACGTAAGACGATCTCTGATCGTATACCCGCTTAGGTTAAGATAAACATTATCAAGTGTTTGCCGATCTCGATACAAGCACCCATTGCTATGATACTGAGGATGAGTCCGATAATTGCTACCCCATGGATTATCATTTACTACTATCGAGTGTAGGTTTAGATAATTATTATGAGGATATAGACCCTCAGCGAGCAAATCTTGATCGGAAACTGTATCCCATATATCTGCATATTGATAAGCTCTAAACAACAACGGATTACCACCTGTTCCGCTTTGAGTAAGACTTAGCCTACTAATATCATTAGGGTGGGTACTCGCAGGAAATCCTGGAAAGGGATAATTGCCGATAAGTGGGCCATTATTCCAGGGTTGATTAATCAACGTTTGTCCATTATCAGGATCAATGTAATCTCGAACAGGATAACGCCCTCTTAAGGCGGAAATAAAATAATAAGCAAACTCTCCATACCCAGAATTAAGATTATTCCCGACAGGTGTATACCATAATTCCGCGGGCTCCCTTTCAAGAGCATAATGTGTATTGCTAAAATTTGTTGAAGTAATTACTGTTCGATTGTGACCTGTTATGGGAACATCTCCATTTATATAACCTCCACTTTGACAACCCGTAGCAATAATCGTTACCTGCTTGCACCCATTCAAGTTATCAAGAAGAGAATCAAACATAGGGGATGAAACATCTTCTGAATACCATGTCTGAAAACAAGATCCATACGGAGCATTACTATAAGATCCATGACCAGTTAAAAATACTATTACTTCGTCATCAGAATCAACTTGAGTTCCCAATGACGTAAATACAGATGTTAGATTAGCCAAACTGCACACATATTGAATATCTTCAGATGGACTACCTCCATCAAGATCTAATCCTCGGTAATGGTTACCTGCATAGGTATAATCCCAATTATTCTCTAGTTGAGAATGAACATGAACTTGACCATAATCGTGATCTGCACCTGCTGAGAGAACAGAAATATGACTTTTGGGACACCCATATCCATTTACTGTTTCTGTTGATGTTAATGTGCAATACATAGCCGATAACTCATTCCAGAATCGTAGATAGTTGTTCGTTCCTAATGGTGTTAGTGGTGGATCTTGTATCGTAGCATTGATTAAGATGGCATATAGATTTTCATTTGTTGGTCTTGTATTAGTTACTGTACTCGGAGGTATTATTATATCCGTATTTGAATTAAAGTTAACAGAGGAAATACTATTAAAACCATAAGCATTCCCAAGAGGATATTGATCCATATGTATTTGATGTTGACCGGATTCAGAATCAATAAATACATATGAACACGCATGCGTCCACCCAAAGGCAGGAGCTTCATCAATAAAAGCAACCCAATTACTAGAATAAGGCGTTAAAACAGTGTGTCCCATCCCTGATACATTTGTATTAACTGCAATAAGTTCATCAGATAATAGCACATTAACATTCCCGATTCTGTCAGTCACAATTTGGTTAAGTACAAAATCTCTTGCCCCTTCTCTGGTTATTGTCGCATAGCTCGTAGTGATGCATAGCAATAAACCCAGAACCAATTGAAGTGATATTCTGTTCATGACAATCTCCTTATCACTTTATTTTTATTAACCTTATAGCAGACAATGCTCTCAAATTATCAACATATCTACAAAAGTAAATTCCATTTGATACAGGTCTGTTGTGTTGATCCTTGCCATCCCATTCGACACTGCACACATCACTATTAAAGTTTAATATACGTACCAGTTGCCCTCTCACGTTAAATATTCGAATGTCGCCATCTGATGTTTTTTCCTTGCCAGATATGGAAATGTGAGATGAAGTTGCAAAAGGGTTGGGATAACATTTTAGCTGTAATCCAATTTGATCATGAGCAGTGATATCCTCGATGCAAACTCCCGGATCTTCTACAAAATGACCCTGCCCGTCACCAAAGAGTATAATCAAGTAACTGCTGTTATTATCTCCGCTCATAAAAACCATATCCAGCCAGCCATCATTATTCATATCTTCTACCTGGGATCCGGTTGATTCAAAATCTGGATATGTTAACCACGATTCACTGAAAGTATAATTACCTAAGTTCGTTTCCAGTCTTCTGCCAAGTTTGTAGTCAGCCAGCCCATCATTATTATAATCAAAAACTTGCAATCCACCGGCAGAAGTATAGATATGTTGATACATTAAGCAAATCTGCCCATTGATCAATTTATAAATTCTGAAAGGAAATTCATTTCCCGCAGGTGGTATTTCTAACGTAAAGATTTCGTAAATGCCGTCATTATCCACATCACCCAGCTTTACTTTGCTATGAAAATTGATGTAAGGTTCCGAAATCAATTGCCATCCATCATCAGTGTAATCGTATATTAGCAATGGCTGATCAGCAAAAATAACTTCATCCCTCCCGTCGTTATCTACATCTCCACAGGTAACATCTTGAGGAGAGAAGAGATTACCTTGATACAAAGGTAAATATTGGTAAGGTCCATTGCTGACCATAGCCCAAACATAACCATAATTTCCATAGAAGATAACATCCCCCAGAGTGTCTCCATTTACATCGCATGTTCTCAACTTGATGTAACCATTTACTCCTGTGAACGGATAATCTGTATAATAAGTAGAGCTAAACATACCATTTTGATTGTAGTACACTCGTACATATTCAGAGGATTCATCGATTGTGCAATATCTGCTCACAATATCAGGTAAATCATCAGAATTCATATTGGCAAGCTGGATGTGTTCCTGTGGTACCCCATACACAAATGAAGAGTCTGCCTCAGTAAAATTTCCATTCATGTAGTTATATAATACAGTAAATGACGGTGCAACCGTACCATTCCAAATATTATGCCCCACAACAATGTCCTTTAATCCGTTTTGATCAACGTCTCCAATATCCACTGACCAGATTGGCCTGCTCAGCGGAATTTGTATTGCCCAATTATTAAACAAAGATAGCGACAATATCAATGCGCATATCTTAAACTTTGACATACTACAATTCTTCAGATTAGTTAATTCTGATCAGATCATCTTTTTCACTAATTGAGCCTATACACAAGAAGTTGTTGAACTCAAACAGAGCAGAGTTTAATGCCTCTTGGTGCAGTTTGCCTCTCATTATGGCAATTCCGATAGAATAGTCATTAACAACAGATGATGATAAAACTACAGTCTCTGAATTCATAAATTTCCTTTTTGTTTCTTCACATTTCCTTAAAACCTTCTTGACTTTGGAGCTTTTATTACCAAAGCACCTTGTACTTGTATAGCGAAAATCTGTCAATAACAATTTCTGTTGGCATTCCCATATTTTTTTACAGGAGCCTTATTTTCATTTGATGTTGGTCGATACGTTCTGCTAAGCTAAGTTTCCGTTTATACTGGACAATAAATTTAATGCATTCTGAAAGTACTTCAGCTAT
>Ga0208040_1004405_pt1 | contig 10747 bp, 9 predicted proteins | sample AD_UKC083_MetaG_FD_184431 | JGI IMG/M metagenome (GOLD analysis project Ga0208040, IMG submission 184431) | Active sludge microbial communities of municipal wastewater-treating anaerobic digesters from USA - AD_UKC083_MetaG (SPAdes) (version 2) | ecosystem: Engineered > Bioreactor > Anaerobic >... | reverse complement strand
TTTTATATCAGTGCAGCGGCGAAAAACAGAACCACCAATCCCAGGATCATTCCTCCCAGCACCAGCGAGTATCGGGGTTGGAGCTGCCCGGCGCGGTCCATTTTTCGCACCAGCGGAAACATCCGCCAGAAGAAAGTAACCGTGGCAAAACCCAGCGCCAGCAGGCTTAAGCGCTGAAAATTCAGGTCGGCGAACAGAACAATCAAGCCCAGCAGGAGGAGAAAGATCAGCTTGGCGCCCGCCACCCAGTAGACCAGATAGCGCACAAAGTCGTGGATTTCGGGGTATTGTTTGGACTTTTCCCAGGCCGAGAAAACCCCAACGCCATTGGCCATTTTGGACCCCGGGAAAAAATACAAGGCCACAACGTTTGAAAATTCCAGCAGGATAAATATCAGGAGCACAATCTTGATGATCATGGGCGTTTTCTTTTTGACTGCTTGATGATTTTTTGATAGGCATGCCAGGCGGTCAACATGGCAATGGGCACACCGGCTGGCGCATAGGCCCACTGCCCGGCTTTATAAACATTGGGCAGCGCGGTGATGACCGACTTTCCAACATCGGTGAGCTTATAGATGACCGGCGGCTCAGTTTCAAAAGACCATCCGGTGATGGCGCCTTCGGAACTGCCGGAGACTTTATTAATCGTCAGCGGCGTGGCGGAGAACTTAAAAAGAATATCCTGGTCAAGATCGCTGAAAATTGTCCGGGACAGGTTGCTGATGATCCGATTTTCCACCCGCTCCTTAAATTCATCGTACCAGCCAGCATTTTCGACGTTTTTGATCACCTGGTAGTCAAAGAGGCAGCTAACCATCAGGCCGGTTTGGCCTTCAGGCGCCAGGGAACTATCCCGGAGTGCAGGGATGGAGATTTCATAGGTCGTCAGGTCGCAGTAGCTTTCCAGCCACGCAATCACTTCGCTCTTGGAAAACTGATCAAAATTTTGGATGAGGCGCACCCGCTGCGCCCCGTTGGTCTCGCCCAACCCCTGCCGGGAGGGCGTGAAGAACAGGTGCTCCCCGCCGCGCTCCTTGAAGTAGGATGGCGGGCGGTTGACGCCGATATTCATGATGAAGACCGATTCGGCCCCTTTGGAGGCCAAAATCCGCTGCCTTTCAGCATCCAAACGGCGCGTCACGGTGGCATCCAAGCCAACCGGATCAATGCTCTGGTAAAAGGTCTTTAGATCTGCCGCCCAAATTAAATGGTCGTAGCGGTATTCCTGGCCCGCTTCATCAATGACCTTTGATTCGGCAGGTCTGACCTGGATAACCTTTTTATTCAGCTCAATCTGCCCGCCCCATTCGCTCACTTTCTGGGTCAGCAGGTCCTTCAACGCGCCGGTGCCGCCTTTCGGGTAAAAATAATCCAGGTAAACATAAAAATAGCCCAGGGCAAAATACGTGGGCGTGCCCCTGAAGAAGTGCTGGGTCAGGATGTCAATCAGCGGCTGCCGGGTGGTTAGCTGATGCAGGTAATCTTCCATGGGCAGCTTGAACTGATTGAATTTTCTTAATGCCTGCAGGAATTTCAACGTCCACGGCAGCAGCCGTTTGATCACATATTCTTTGTTGCTGAATTGATCGCCGAAATACGGGTTGTCAAATTCATAGATCACCCGGGTGTATTCCGATAGTTCTCGCATTGCGGCAAGAATCCGCCGGATATCTTCGGTGTCATCGGGGTAAAGGTCAATCAATATCCGCTGGTATTCTTCCAGGGCCTCAATCGAACTGACCTGGAAAAGCCGGTCCTCGAGGCCAATTGAGATTTTATTTTCATAACACGTCCACTCGACCCCCAGCTCTTTCAAGATGGGTTTGACAATCCCCGAATTGATCAAGGCTCTTGGACCGGTATCAAAATGGAAGCCATTACTGCTAAAGGTGCCCAGCAAGCCTCCGCTTCTGGTATTCTTCTCCAGCAGCAGCACTTTGTACCCGGCCTTAGAAAGATAGGCCGCGGCGGTTAACCCGGCCATCCCTGCGCCGACAATCACGATCTGCTCATTTGTTTTATGCATGTAATCCACCTAGTTTTAAACTGATCTGCCACAGTTCTTCTGCCGCTGCCCAATCCAGCGCTGGCGGGGCGGGTTCTTCTTCGGTCGTCAGGTTGAAGAACTTGCCGGAGCGCGTGGCTACTTCGTCAGAAACGCCCAGATAATAGAGCGCCTCAGCCGCAAAATCTGCCGGCTGCGTATTGCGATCCAGGATCAGCCGCTTGAACAATTTATAAATAATGCCGTTGTTTTGTCCACTGTTGGTCTTCACGTTGCCGGGGTGCATGGCATTGATAGTGACTCCGCTGCCGGTATAGTAATCGTTAAATTTTAGCATCGAAAGCAACTGCGCCAGCTTGGCCGAGCCATAGCTCATGAGGCCCGAATAGCGCCTTTTTTGCCACAAGAGGTCGTCCAAATTGAGGCCAAATGCTGCAAACCGGTAGGCTTCTGAATTGACAAAGAGGATCCGCCCGCTGGCCTGGTTCCGAAACTTTTCTTTCAGGGAATAATTCAAAATGAACGTGCTCAAATAATTGGTTTGAAAAACAGCCTCAAGGTGGTCAGCAGTGACCAGCCGGCGAGTGTTGTAAACGCCGGCATTGTGAATTAAGCTGTCAATTTTCCGGTCCAGCTTTGATAATTTTTCTGCCGCAAAATGAATATCGGCCAGTTTCGAAAAGTCCGCCAGAAGGTAATCACAGTTGGTGTTGTAGGCGTCCTTCAATTCTTCACAAAGCCCGATGGATTTTTCCTCATTCCGATTCACAAATAAGAGATCTGCACCGCGGGAGGCGTATTTTCTCGCGGCTGCAAAACCGATGCCGGAAGTGGCTCCCGTGATCACCACCAAATGGTGGTTGAGGGGAGCCGTGCAAATGCGCGGCTCCGCTTTTAGATTGCGCAGCATGGCAAAAATGTTGGACCAGTGATAATCCGGGATGTATTTATTCAAACTTCCTCCGACCAGGTGTTGCTTCTGTGCTGATGCCAAACTATATTTTAATCTTTAACCCGATCTGTTCCAAGTATTATACATGACCTGTATAGGCTATCAAATTAATCCGCTTCAGCACAACCTGAGCCGGAAAAGCAGATTTTGCAGTCGGGCGGCCTCGTAAAGCACCTTGTAAGGATAAAAATCTCCGCCTGCACGGCGCAAGGTGCGGATTGAATCGTGCTACAATCAACTTAATTTCCAGTTCCCCCACAGTTCAAAGGAAAACATCCATGCCTCGCAAAGCCATTGCCCTGATTGTGCTGATCATCGCCGCGATCACCTCGCTGGCGTGCCTGTCTTCCAGCGCCACGCCGACAGAAGCGCCCACCTCGGCGCCAATTGTCACGCTTTCATCCACGGCTACAAAGGCCGCCGCGCCGGCCACTGCCACGCTGGAGCCCTCGGCCACGCCCGAACCGCCCACGGCCACCCCGCGCCCCACCGCCACTCAAACCGCCACCCCGCAGCCGCTGGCTACCGTCAGCAGCGAGAGCATCAACCTGCGGACCGGCCCCGGCACCATTTACGGTGTGGTCAGCGCGCTGACGCAGGGCACCAGCTTGATTCTGCTGGAGCGCACTGCCGATTCGCAGTGGTTCCATGTGCAGGTGGCCGATACCGGCGTGGAGGGTTGGGTCTCGGCGCTGGTGGTTGAGCTGTCGGTTGACCCCGAGACGCTGCCGCTGGCGGCCTATATTCCGCCCACGCCCAGCTACATCCCCCCGACCAAGGCCCCCGTGCCGCCCACTGCAGCCGCCGAACCCACTGCCGTGCCGACCTATGACACGCATATCACCATCATCAACAGCCTCAGCGTCAGCGTCACCATCACGCTGGATGGGCCCATCCGCACCACCGTCACGGTTTCTGCCGGCAGCAGCATTGTGGTCGATCTGCCCGCTGGCGGGTACTACTTCTACGCAACTGCGCCAGGTTTTGCCCCGCTGGAAGGCAACAAAACCTGGGATCCCGGTGAATGGGAATGGGAGTTTTACGCGGAATAGCTGCCGCGCGATCGTGAAACTCCGGCGGCTTATTGTGCCGTAGGGGCGGTCCTGTGTGCCTGCCACCTGAATAGGTTGTGCGCCCGGTGTAATATTAATGTTACGCCGGGCGGTCAGCCCCTGCCCGAGCCTTGCAGGCCCCGCGTTGAACGAACCCCAATGGGCAAGCTCAGTTGTGCAAACGGGCGGAGGACTGCTCAGCGCGGCTCGACCACCAGCTTGATGGCGGTACGAACCTTGCTGTCAATTTCTACATCAACAAATTCAGGAATGCAAATCACCGTAATGCCGTCTTCTGCCAGGTAGCTGCGCGCCAGCACCAGCGCCTTAACGGCCTGATTGACAGCGCCAGCGCCAATGGCCTGCACTTCGGCATGTTTATGCTCGCGGATTACCCCTGCGATGGCGCCCGCAACAGCGGCCGTGCGGGAATTTGCTTTGACCTTGATGATGTCCATGGATGCGGCCTTTCTCTAGTGAGTTGGATGGTTGGAGAATGGGTTGCCAGGGGGAGGGTCAAATCGTTATCGCGATTGTACAAGATTCTACAGACAATTACAAGCGGTTTAGACAACTTGTATCGTGAATAAAAATGCCCCCGCCGGGGGGCGGGGGCAAAAGGGCGTTCAAACACTACCCGGTTTAGCGGGTCTTGACCTTGCCATCAACGATGTCTTTGGTCAGCTGTTCGATTTCGGCCTTCAGTTCAGCCGAGACCATGCTGTCCAGATTGTGATAGGGGGCCAGGCCAACGCCTTTGTTCGCCAGGGTACCAACAGTGGTGCCGCCAGCGAAGTTGCCATCAATGACCATCTTGACCGATTCGAGCACGGTCACGTTCATGTTCTTCAGAACAGAGGTCAGGGTGATGTCGGCATAGTCGGGGGCGGTCAGGAACCAGTCGGAATCCACGCCGATGACATAGCCGCCGCCGCGTTCTTTCATCGCAGCCGCAGTGCCCAGGCCCACAGGACCGGCAACGGGCATGATGATGTCGCAGCCTTCGTCCATCAGGGAGACGCCGAGTTCGCGGCCCTTGTCCTGATCATCGAAGGAGCTGGAGAACAGGCCGGCATCCGGGTTGTTGATGTCCCAGCCGATGACTTCCACAGCGGTGCCGTGAACTTCATTGTAGTAGGCCACGCCGCGAGCCAGACCATCCATGAAGATGGTGACGGTGGGGATGGGGAAGCCGCCGAAGGTGCCGATTTTGCCGGTCTTGGTCACGCCAGCAGCCAGGTAGCCAGCCAGGAAGGCGGCTTCGTCTGTCTGGAAGACCTGCCCGAGGATGTTCGGGACCACGGGATCGTAGGAAACATCCACGATGGAGAACTTGGCATCGGGATTGGCTTCCGCCGCAGCCTTGGTGGCATCGGTCAGCATGAAACCAACGGGGATGATCAGGTCGCAGCCCTCTTCCAGGAAGAGGTTGAGGTTCTTCTCATAGTCTGCAACTTCCTGAGATTCCAGGTATTTGCCGTCCACGCCATAAACTTCGATGGCTTCCTGGACGCCCGCCCAGGCGGTGGCGTTGAACGACTTGTCGTCAATACCGCCCGTATCGGTGACCTGGCAGACCTTGATTTTGGTCTCGACCGGCTTGGGAGTGCAGGCGCTCAGCACAAAGGCGAAGGCCAGCAGCACAGCCAACACAACATACAGTTTCTTAGACATTCTTTCCTCTCCTCATAAGGGGTGAATGGGGGGTTTCCGGAGCAAATGTCAGACAAGTTTGCTCCGCACTTGTTACTAGTATACAACCGATATCACCGCCATGCAAGGATGAAAATTACGGGTTTGGGTGCAGATTGGGCAATTTTGGTCTGCGCCCTTCATTATAATGTAGGGCTGGATGCGTTACCGGCTGTTGACCGCAGCAGGGCTTGCCGCGTGCCTGGCCCCTCCCGCTCCCGCCTCAGACGTCCATCACCAGGTAGTTTTCTCCCCGTTCAAAGCCGCGGGCGGTGTAATAGGCGCGGGTGCCCACGGCGGCAATCACCGCCAGCCGCCGGAAGCCCGCCGCCGCGGTCAGGCGGCGCGCTTCGGCCAGCAGCGCGGTGCCCAGCCCCATATGCTGCGCCGCGCCGGGGGCCTCGGCGCCCACCGCCAGCGCCTGCCCATAGACGTGCACCTCACGGATCAGGGCCGCGCCGGCCAGGTCGGGCATCTGGGCGGGCACCTGGGCCAGCCGGGTGGTCAGGTCGGCGGCGCAGGGCTCGCCGCGCCCCGGCAGTGAGAGCCGCAAATAGCCTGCCAACTGATCATCGAGCGTGACGAACTGGAGGAAGTGCTCCTCGGCGCAGGCTGCCGGGTACACTTCATCCACCAGGCGCAGGTCAGCGGCCGCCACCGCCTGCCCGCGCACCTCGCGGCAGCGCACACACTGACAGTGCTGCCCGCGGCGCGCCACCTCGGCCAGCACATCCTGACGCAGTGAGGTGCGGCGGTTGCCCGCAATCACATGGTGAGACGGAATGTCGCGAATCACGCGGTTGACGCGGCAGTAACGCGGGATGGTTGGCTTCAGGTCGGCAATCAGGCTGACCAGGGTCTCGGTATCGTAGGGCGCATACTCGCCCCGCTCCCAGGCGGCATAAAGCTCGGTGCCTTGCAGCAGTTGGGTCGGGTAAATCTTGATCTCATCCGGGCAGCAGCCCTGCCAGAGCCGGGCAAAATCGGCCCGGTCTGACTCTGGCGTGGCGCCCAGCAGGTTAGGCATCCAGTGCAGCACAATCTTGAAGCCCGCCGCCCGCAGCAGCGCCGCGGCTTGCAGCGTATCGGCGGCAGTGTGCCCGCGCCGGTTGAGCGCCAGCAGCCCGTCATCCAGGCTCTGGGCGCCCATCTGTACCTTGGTCACGCCCAGGCGGCGCAGCCAGGCCAGCGCGGCCGGGGTGATGTGGTCGGGGCGGGTCTCAATCACCAGGCCCACATTGCGGCTGGGCGCCGTCTCGTTGATCTGCTGAGCCGCGGCCAGGCTGGGGCTTTTGCAGCCGTTGAGGGCGTCAAAACAGCGGTGGATATAGTCTTCCTGATAGTCGCGCGGGTAAGCCGTCCACGAGCCGCCGAGGATCAGCAGCTCCACCTTGTCGGTGGGGTGGCCCACCGCGCGGTATGATTCGAGCCGTGAGGCGATCTGGGCGGCGGGGTCAAAGCCGTGCTGAAAGGCGCGCGCCGCACCGGGCTCGTCGGGCAGGTAGCTTTTGGGCATGCGCACATCCGTCGGGCAGAAGATGCACTCGCCGGGGCAGGGATGCGGGCGGGTCAGCACCGTCACCGTCGTCACGCCGGAAAGGCTGCGCACGGGCTTCATGCGGATGCGCGCCAGCAGGGCCGGGTCGGGGGGCATTTCGCCGCTGGTCACCAGGCTGTGATACACCGCCACCAGCGCCGACTTGGGCGGGTAGCCGCCATCGCTCAGCGGGTGGCGGCGCAGGGCGCGCACCACGTCCAGCCCACGGCGCACATCGTCCAGCGCCAGGCGGGCAGCCGCCAGCTTTTCGGGGGTCAATTCGCGCAGCTTGCGCCAGTCGTCCATGGCGTCAATTGTATCATGCGGGGGAGGTCACGTTTCAGGTTCCCGGCTCAACGGCAATGGTTCAGCCGGGGGATTAGGGTATAATCGAGCCCATGCCGCTGACACTACTCACCTGGTTGCTGGCGCTGCTGCCGGTTCTGGTCATCCTCGTCTTGATGCTGGGCCTCAAATGGGGCGGCAGCAAAGCGGGCGCGGTTGGGCTGGTTGTGGCGCTGCTGGTGGCGGTGGTGTTCTTCGGCGCGGGGGGCAAACTGATTGCCGTTTCACAGGGCAAGGGGCTGCTGCTGACCTTTGATGTGCTGTACATCATCTGGACGGCGCTGCTGCTCTTCCACATCGCCGATGAGGCGGGCGCCGTGCGCATTATCGGGCAGGCGCTGCCCCGCCTGACCACCGACCGGATGATGCAGGGGCTGCTGCTGGGCTGGCTGTTTGCCTCGTTTTTGCAGGGCATGGGTGGGTTCGGCGTGCCGGTGGCGGTAGCCGCGCCGCTGCTGGTGGGGCTGGGCTTCAGCCCGGTGCAGGCGGTGATTATGGCCTGTATTGGGCACGGCTGGGCGGTAAACTTCGGCTCGCTGGCCACTTCATTTCAAACGTTGATGGCTGTCACCGGGCTGCCGGGCGAGCTGCTGGCGCCGGATTCGGCGCTGCTGCTGGGGCTTTCGGCCATTGCCTGCGGCAGTGTGGTGGCTTTTGTGGCCGCGGGTTGGAAGGGCCTGCTGCGCGCCCTGCCGGCTGTGCTGGTGCTCAGCGCGGTGATGGGCGGCGTGCAGTACCTGCTGGTGACCAACGGCCTGTGGACGCTGGGCGCCACGGGCGGCGCCATGGCCGGCCTGATTGTGGGAATTGGCGTGGCGCGGCTGCCGCTGTATCACGGACCGGCCGCCCAGACCGAGCATCCGCAGGCGCCGCTGGTGGCTTTTTCGGCCTATGCGGTTCTGATCCTGCTGGCGTTTGGCATTAACCTGATTCCACCCGTCAATGCGCTGCTCGATTCCATCCAGGTCAACTTCCAGTTCCCGGCGGTCAGCACGGCGTTTGGCTGGGCCACCCCCGCCGAACCGGGGCGGGCGATCAATATCTTTGGGCATCCGGGCGCGCTGCTGCTCTATTCCTCCATCATTGCCTATCTGATTTATGCCCGCGCCGGCTATTACAAGCCCGGCGCGCTGCCGCGGATTTTACGCAAGACCTACAAGGGCGCGGTCAATTCCAGCCTGGGCATTCTGGCGATGGTGGGCATGGCGGTGATCATGTCGCACAGCGGGATGACCAACCTGCTGGCGCAGGGGCTCAGTGTGAGTTTTGGCGCGGCGGTGTACCCGGCGGTGGCGCCGTTCATCGGCGCGCTGGGGGCGTTCATCACCGGCAGCAATAACAATTCCAACGTGCTGTTTGCCGCGCTGCAAATGCGCACCGCCGAGCTGCTGGGGCTGGATGTGCCGCTGATTCTGGGGGCGCAGACGGCGGGCGGCTCGCTGGGCAGCGTGATGGCCCCCGCCAAGGTGATTGTGGGCTGCTCAACCGTGGGCCTGGGCTCCAGCGAGGGGGTGGTGATGGGCAAAATCCTGATCTACGGACTGATCCCGGTGGCGCTGGTGGCCGTGCTGGTGCTGTTCTTCTGATTTACGCCTGCCGCGTGGGTGCGCCCGTACCTGGCTCTTGATTATGCAAGCAATTTTCTGTAACTTTACAAAGGTGCCGAAACAATTTTAAGCCTGGGTGCCCGGCAGAATTCAAGCAACCTTCAGGACATTAATCGTGTCTACTTTTTCGGGGCAAGGCCAGTCCGCCCCTGCAAATCCTTACAGGGTGCTGCGCGACCCTCGCCGCTTCGGCGCTCCGGCGGGAGTGCAGGGTGCTGCGCGACCCCGAAAGAGCCGCCGGGGATTGAAATCCCCGGCTAATGAAGAACAAGTCGGCTGCGCCGACTCCGTCTGGATGAGTCCGCTTTAGCGGACTTGGTTTTAGCCAGGCGGCGACATGTGCCCCGCATGGGGTATTTTAATCGCCGCCGGTGGTGAGCAGGGCTGCGCGATCCTCGCCGTTTCGGCGCTCCGGCGGGAGTGCAGGGCCGGGCGGACACACAGGTCCGCCCCTACAAATCCTTGCGGGGTGCTGCGCGACCCCTTTGCAGAAAAACCCTTGTCCGCCGACCAACAATCCCAAAACCTAAACCCTGATTCGCGGTACAATACACCCAAAATCATCAACTTTGGATGTGAGGGATACAATCGTGACTCATATTTTTGATCAATTCAAACTCAGCGGGCAGGCGGCAGTGGTGACGGGCGGCGCCGGGCTGCTGGGCAAGGGCTTCTGCCGCTCGCTGGCGCAGGCCGGCGCCGGTGTGATTGTGGCCGACCTCAACACGGCCGCGGCTGAAGCCGTGGCTGCCGAACTGCAATCTGAGGGCCTGGCGGCGCTTGGCGTGGGCGTGGATGTGACCAACCCCGACTCGGTGCGCGCCATGGTGGAAGCCTGCACCAACACCTACGACCGTCTGGATATCCTGGTCTGCTCTGCCGCCATGGACCCCAAATTTGATCAGGACAATGTGGGGCAGCAGGGCGCCAACGCCTTTGAAAATTATCCCCTCACGGCCTGGCGGCAAGCGCTGGATGTGAACCTGACGGGCATGTTCCTGTGCGCCCAGGCGGCCGTCCAGCCGATGATTGCCCAGGACCACGGCGTGATCATCAACATTTGCTCCACGTACGGGCTTGTGGGCCCCGACCAGCGCCTCTACCGCCGCCCCGGGCAGGAGACGCAAAATTACAAGCCGGTTTTCTATTCGGTGACCAAGGCCGGTGTGCTGGGCCTGACACGTTACCTGGCGACCTATTACGCCGGCCGCAACATCCGCGCCAATGCGCTGACCCCCGGCGGGGTGTATAACAATCACGATGAAGTCTTCACCCAGCAGTATTCGGCCCGCACGGTGCTGGGCCGCATGGCCCGCCGTGAGGAAATGAACGGCGCCATGCTCTTCCTGGCCTCCGATGCGTCCTCGTACATGACCGGCGCCAACCTGGTGGTAGATGGGGGCTGGACGGCATGGTAGCCCGCCCCGAAGTGCTGGCCATCATCCCGGCGCGCGGCGGCTCCAAGGGCATCCCGCGCAAGAACATCCGCAATTTTGCCGGCTACCCGCTGATTGCCTACAGCATTGCCGCGGGCCTGCAGGCCGAAACAGTCAC
>Ga0208040_1004403_pt1 | contig 10749 bp, 22 predicted proteins | sample AD_UKC083_MetaG_FD_184431 | JGI IMG/M metagenome (GOLD analysis project Ga0208040, IMG submission 184431) | Active sludge microbial communities of municipal wastewater-treating anaerobic digesters from USA - AD_UKC083_MetaG (SPAdes) (version 2) | ecosystem: Engineered > Bioreactor > Anaerobic >... | reverse complement strand
TGTCACACAACAAATTGCCAAAGAATTTGTTGCAAAAATTGTGCTAAATGATAAATGGTTTGCAACATTAGCAAAATACAATCCAGAATGGTTCATGAATATGGTCATTGCAATCATCGCCAATCGCAATCTATTCCATGGTTTCGAGACGTTTAATGAGTGGATTGACACTGTTGTTTTCCCAATTGCAAAATCAATTCGGGAAATTGATACAATTGAAAATTTTGTGCAAAACGAATCTGGAACGGCTAAAACGATAATGCTAAATTATGCGGGACGTTTATTAACAATTGATAAATTGAAAATCATTGCATCTGTATTCAATGAATTGAACATTGACGGATTGTCAATTGAGAACGTTCCACATGTAAAAACTAAAACCGCCAAAATTTCCGAAAGCGATAAATTGACGTTCATCGAATCACAATTGACAAAATCTCGGTTTGAATCGTATACCGCCAAAATCGGGAAATTGACCGCAGCCGACAAAACCAAATCAATCAATCGTTTGTATAAATCATTGATTGATTGAATCATTGACTGATTAAACACAATAGCGGGAACGATTGACAAAATCGGTCGTTCCCGTTTTTTTTATGCTAAACGTCAACAACATCTCGATAGCGATTTGGAAACCGAAAATGACATTTATGCTACGTCAAACACGTTTGGACAATACGGCTCAAATTTACGCCAAATTTTTGTGTGCTGAATTTGAAACATGGATTCAAAATTTGACTAAATCCTCGCGTGCGTATGTGTGCGTGTGCGTGTATTGTTTGATTGTCATTATCATTATTTATCAAACGCCAATCGCAAACGGATTAGTAAAACAACAAATTAAAAACCAATATGGAGTAAAAATGAAAAAACAATGCATCATAGTAATCACCAAAATAAATGGTAAAACAGACATCCAAACATTGATTGATAATCGTTTGATATATACGGCAATTAGATGTTCCCGTATATTAAACGGAAAAAAGGTAAATATCACCAGAAATAACCAAACAAATTTATTAAAAGGAGTTAGAAAATGATACAATACAAATTTAGCAGTCCAATGTTGCCAATTATCCAATTTACGGGATATGAAGCATACCAATTTGTAAAAGAATATTCCGAGAACATATTGATTATTGGACATCGTGAATCAGACATCGAAATACAAATTAGCATTACCGATGAAGAAAATTTCGTTGTAGAATTTCATCGTTGTAAAAACAGAAAAAGATTAGACCATTTTGCAACGTTTGCAATGAAGGAAAATGAATTTTATTTCACCGATATTAGCGAATCGCAAATAATTTCCACAATGGGAGCATTAGTTACAATAAACATCGAAAATTTATCAATTAAGTTTGATATATTCGATGGTTTAGAAAAAATCATAATTAAAAACAATTTGAGGTAAACAAAGACGATTACATGGTTGCATTTGATAAGTTCCGCCATTATCGTAAGTAATTAGCAAAAAGTTAGCAGTCCCCAAAAGACTGCTAATTTTTTTAGCACTGTCCCGAAAAGCTACGATGTCGATTTTGGAACTGAAAATGAGAATGTTTATATTATGATGCCCACCTCAGCTAGGGCGTTAGTTATACGCCAATTTTCTGAGGCCTAAAATCAAAACTCAGAAATAAAAACAAAGGAGTAAAAAATGACCAAGCTCAAAAGAATCAGTTCAATCCAAAAAAGGATTGAAGGTAAAATGGTAAGGGATTATCTAAAAACACATCCCAAGCGTGTTGTCAAACCAGTCATTAAAGAAAGTGCTTTTTTGGAACTAAGCAAAATAACAACAGAATGTTCCCAATATGTCTGGGGATATTCAATAAACTAAAGGAGAGAAAAAATGGATGCACAGACAAAATTGATGGTGGAAATTCTGCTTATCAAAGGCGGATTTTCTATTGGAGCTATTGCTCTGCAAATGCGAATTGACGAAAAAGATGTTCTTGAGATTGCTCGTTCCAAGAAATCACTGGAAGCCAGAAAGTCTGTTAACAAAGGATAAAAAATGAAAGCTACAGAATTATTAGGCAACACTATAATAAGCTCACAAAAAGAGAATGAGTTTATTATCGAAACAGTATCAGACTGTATTGCAAGAGTAATTATCAATAAAGTCAAAATCATGGATATTGATTTTAGCGATAATGGTAAAGCGACTATGTTTAAAAAAGGTGAATTGTTTCAAAAGGATAAACGTGAAGGCGATTTCACTTATGCTCTGTATCCAAGAATGTTCATTCATTATTGCAAATACAGAGGAAACTGGTATTACCAAATAAATTGTCAGCACATTGACTTGATGTCAAGTGATTTGCTAATTATCCGTAGTAACCAAACAGCAATGTCTTTTTGCATGGACAATATGATATTTGCCTCTGCATTGCCAGAAGTAAGGATTCCGCTATCATGTCTAAATCTCAAAATCAATATATCAAAATGCTGGTATCAATTGATTTATAGTCAAACTGATGATTGGAATTATTCTGGAGTCAAAATTTATGAAGATGATAATATCATTGATATTCTGGATAATGTAGATATAAATCCAGAAACAATGAAAACAGACCTTGACGAATTTTTCGATGAGGTATCTGTTGATTCAACGTCTACTTATGTATCGCTCAGAAAACTGACATACTGGATTTTAGACCAATACTTATAAAAAGGAGATATGAAATGTGCTTATATGCAGAACAAAAACTTGTTGCAGAAAGAAATAACAATCCACTATATATGTGGAAGGTTATTGTGGTGAAAGCAAAAACTGAAAATAAGGAAGAACATAAATACTTTTCACCATACTGCTGTGCTGAATGGAAACTTCCTCCAAGCTCTTGGGAAAATACAGTATTGTATTCCTATGACAAATATCCACTAGATAGTTGTGAAGCAGTTATAACAAATGGCAATGATTTAGTAGATGCTGATTATGTCATAACTATGTATACTAATAGAAAATTGCTTGCAAATGGATTCTTTCATGGATACAGTAGTTTAAAACATGCTTATCGTAGTTCCAGAGATTTTAGTCTTCTGGATGAAGACTTTATAATTATTGTTAGATATGTTTGTATTGGACTTTCAGCAATAGGACATTTCATAGCAAATAACGACTCAGTGGTTAGCTCATCAATTCTATATGACGGAATAGAAGGATTCATACCAGCGTATCCATACATCATAACTAAAGCAATGAAACAATACGGTAAAAATCTGAATGAGATTTTTGCTGAAACAAAAGAGGTAAAAGAAAATGAAGACAATGAAGAAAGGTAAATCATTCGCAAGAGTTAGTGAAGACAGAGTTCATCTGTGGATAGCAGATGGATGGAAGTTCTGCAGTAAATTAGAATGGAAGAAAAACATCAGGGACTACATTCCCACTTCCAAAGTTAGTAAAGCGAAAGCCAGTGAGATGAATCAAGAACAAAATACCAAATCTGTGGAAAAATAGGAGAAACAGAGATGAAAATCAATGAATATCGTGCCACCTTTGAGCTTGATGGAGCTCCCCTTGCCAATATCCGCTACGAAGAGTTTCTTACCACATTTGTAGCTGAGTTTGAAGAGTCATACAAAAAAGTAAATATCAAAACCAAAGGACAACTCAAGCAATTTGTCTCAGACTTCCGTAAAAAGTTCGATGCTATTTTAGCTGACACAATTGAACTTGACCTTTACTCAGAAAAGTATGAACGGCTTTGGGCATGGTTCTATGCTAATTATGTAGTGCCAAAGTTCGTAAAAGAACCAGATACAAAAACTGATGCAAAAAAAGCTGAATCCAAAAATACCAAAAAAGAAAAGGAAGAGGTGAAAAAATGACAACACTAGAAAGACTCGTAAAGTTAGACAGACAAATAGCTATGTCGATGTTCAAACAAAAGCAAATGTCTATGATGGAAGTAGACTTGTTTGAGCCAAATGAGTATTTAGATGAAGAAAGTAAAATTTATAAAGAGATTGCATATGGCTTTCTCAATTGTCTATTTGAAAATAGTCGTCGTCGTCATCTAGTTAATAATCATTATTGTGAAGCAATGGATATTGTAGCTAATTTATTCTCAGACGATTTATTCAGAAAGACAATGAATAATATGCTAGTTAGTCTAACTGAAATAACTATTGATGCATCAGATGAAAATGGTCGTATAGTAGAAGAAAAGTTAGTAGACAAATTATCTAAAACATTATCAATCAATGTTGACTGGCTTAAAACAGCTGCTATCTTTATTGTCAGCAACAATATAGCTACAAAGTATTTATATTGGCTAAAAATGACTGAAGGAATTGAGGCCTAATATCATAGACGAGGAAACGATGAAGCGACTGAGAGACAGCGACCCCTACAAAAGAGCTATATCAGTATTAGGGGAAGTTGAGACTGCCGACACAGTTATCTGGTATGCATACAGATACTCTCAGTACTTCATCCGTTTCCTTGATTATGCTGAAGACATACTGCATGAAATTCTATACGAAATAATGCAATACAATCTTAGTGAGTTATATCCAAAAGACATAAGTAATATCGCTAGAAATACTGTTGCAAAATTTATAGCGAAAACTATTATGACTCTGTCTGGATATACTAATTTCCGTAGCTGGCTTAATAGACGAAATGTGCTCAAATACAGAAAAGATATTAACGTGGAAGTAGAAACTGAATTTGAGGAAGCTGTTAGAGAAATTGAAAGAGTATGGAACAGTCAAAGAGTTCCAAATGAGCCAGCTAAAATGGTCGCAAATAAATTTCCACTTGTATCGGCTTATGCTGATAGTGGATTATCAATGAACAATTTTTGTAAAATGCATAACATAACGAAATATAGACTTTGTCAACAAATTGATTTAGCAAGACAAGAATATATTTCTCTTTGTAATGTATTTAGCTATATTGAATCAGAAACGTCGTAATATCATGCTAAATGAAATCCAAAAAAATAATTCGGACAGCAGTGGCAAATTTATGGCTATATATGATGAAGGGATAATACCGAACCACTGCTAAACAAACGGACAAACCTCTGATAAGCGCTGGACTTCGGTTCAGCGCTTTTTTTTGTGCTTATTTTTGGCAAATCCTGCTATAAAAAATGTTCGATTCAGATTTAGATTTTATTGTTTTTTAAAAATACATATATATAGAGATTATGGCAAAAAAATAGAGCCAAAAACTGGAGAACCAAAATGCTTTACATTCTAAACGGAATATCAGTCTCAATGTTTGATACTTTTCCTATAACATTGGAAATTCATAGTATCAGCAACAGTGAAGTGATTAAGTTAGTAGATAACATTGGAAGAGATAATACTATTGCAGTAATTAACAGAAAGAATGTTGCTCAAGATATTTCTAATCTTTTAGACATTCCAATTAACTTGTCAAGAAAAAGAATTAACATTGAGTTTGATGATACTGTTATTATTGCAAGACATACTCAACCTACTGAGAAAGTAGATGACTCAAAATTAGTAATTCCCAAAAAATCAAACATAAACTTTTATATTGTTTTTAGAAATTAGATATAAACAAACAAAAAGAAAGAGAGGAAAAAATGAGCGCTCTTGACAAAACTCTCCAAAAGCTTGAGAGTTTAATTCAAAGTGGAAATATCAATTGGGATTATGGCTTTGACTTAAGAAATAAGAATTATCATACTGGAAGACATTATTCTGGTATATTCAATAACATTGTTCTTTCTATGACGAAAGCATCTTGTAATTATAAGTATCCATATTGGATTGGATTTGGTCAAGCAATAAAATCATACATTCCAGTAAAGAAAGGTGAAAAAGGTACTCCAATTATGTGCAAGCAATATAAGAAACTATTTTTTGACGAAACTACTGGGATGGAAATAGACTCTGAAGACGCTAATTCAAATTCAAGGTGTCAAGAAAAATCTTTTTGGTCAACTGTTTATGTTTTTAACATTGAGCAAACATCTATAGATATCGACTCAGTCAATCAAATGGCATTTTCCGAAAAGCCTGAAGAGCTTGAAAAACTACTTGACAAATACTGCACTCGTGAAAATATCGTACTTGCTGATGATTCCAGTGACTATCCGTATTATTCACCCAAAGAGGATAGAATTTCATTAGTTCCCAAAGAGCGATATTATGATTTAGTTGCTTACTATGAAGCTTGGACTCATGAGTGCGTTCACTCTACTGGACACGAAAAAAGATTAAATAGAGAGCTTCAAACAAGAGACAAAGACAAATACGACAATGAAGAAATAGTTGCTGAGTTTGGAACAATGCTTTTGCTTTCAGAATTTGATATTGAGCATAGAGAAAAAGATAGAGCAGCTTATATATCATCTTATTTGCATGGAGCAGAAGTAAAGTCAATATACGATTTATGTATCTTAGCACAAAAAGCAGTAGATTATATAAGGAAAGGAAAAAATGAACACATTAGCATTTAAGATAACAGTCATATTTCTATACTTAATTCTAATTGCATTAAGTATAGCTTTAATTATACCAGGAATAATTACTGGAGTTATTGTTCTATCTATAACTGGAATTACTTACTCAATTGATGCAATTAAAGACATGAATATGAAGAGGAAAAATGATTCAAAAATTTGATAAAAGTATATTAAGCAAAGATAGAATTAAAGAGATTTTTAACTTTATTAAAGAAAACAACATTGATATGAGTAATATTGCAACAAAAGAGCTTTTTATCCAAAATGGATTTTTGCAATGTTTTCTAAATGGGTATCATAATGAAGGTAAAAGAGTAATTGTTGCAACGCTTGAGATATACGGATGCTTTACCAGTGTTCTACTTGGAACTAGAAATGTAAAAGATAAAAATGAAGAAATAGTTTTAATTGTAAAACAATCTATAAGTTATGATATAAGAGAGTTCTCATCTAAATCTAGTTTAGCTCATACATTTGCTGATGATAGTATTTTAGATTCTAACATAATTTCTGTTATCGGAGAAAATGGACTATCAGTTGTATCTAGTATATTTATTGCAATAGAAAAATTTATAGACGAAATGCCGAAAAGGCAAAAAAAAGAAACAGAAGGAGATGACTAATGAAAGTCATTCGCAACACTCGTGCCTATGAAATCGCAGTAAAAGCTGCAACTGGAGCAATCGTTCAATCTGATGAAATCGGAAAGAACGGAAAGCCAAAGTATGTCAAAGATGACACTAAGGTAAAAAGCTGGTTTACTTGCAAGAACAAAAAAGGCGCTAAGGCTATCAAAGAAATGGCTATTGTGCTAGAAAAAGATTTTCGCAATGAGAATGGCGATTTTGAGATGCCTTCATTTACTAAGGTTCTAGTTAATATGGAATCTGGATATGTTGAGCTTGCTACCACAAAGGCAGGCATTGAAGACACAGTTATCATTAAGCCAGAAGACTAAGTTATATTTCGAGTACGTTGTAGCGGGAGACTTAATTGTTTCCCGCTACTTTTTGTTTAACCCATAACCAAGGAGAAAAATAATGGCTGAATTAGTTGCAGTAATGGCTGAAACTGGTCATGGAAAATCTCACTCAATCCAATATCTTGACCCAAAGGAAACCTTAATAGTAAACGCTGATAAAAAAGGTTTGCCATTCAGAAATTGGAAAAATAAGTATAATAAAGAAAACAGAAACTACTATGTTACTTCAAACGCTGAATCAATCATTAAGATTATCAACGGAGTTTCTACAAACGCTGAGTATAGTCATATCAAACATATTGTTATAGATACTATGAACGGTATTATGATAGACGATGAAATGAAGCGGATGAAAGAGAAAGGATATGATAAGTGGATTGATTTGGCGTTTTCTGTTTATGCTGTAATTTCAGCTGCTAGTGTAGCAAGAGAAGACTTAATCATATTCTGTATGTTCCATATGCAAGACCTTATAGATGAGCTTGGAAATCACTTTTTCAGAATACAAACTTCTGGTAGAAAGTTAGAAAAGATAAAGCTTGAAACAAAGTTTCCAATAGTTCTATTTGGTAAGTGTGAATATGGAGATACAAACAGATATTACTTTGAAACTCAAGCCAATTATTCAACAGCTAAATCACCAGAAGGTATGTTTGAATCAAAAGAAATTCCTAACAATCTTAAAATTGTAGCAGACGCTATAAAGAGATATAATGGAATAGCAAGTGTTAGTAAAGATGAAAAAGCCGAAAAAACTAATAAGGAGACTAAAAATGTCTGAATGGTTTGACCAAGAAGCTGCAAAAAATGACTCTGGACAATTTACTGGAGCTCATAAAGTAAGAATTAAAGAAGCCGAAAAGGTAGTTACAGAATCTGGAGCTGAAGGCATTAAGCTCAGGGTTGCATTTCTCAATCGTCTCAATGCTGAAGGACAGCCAAAAGAACTCAATCTAGAAACTGTATGGCTTACTGATAAAAACGGAAAACGCCCAGATGCTGATAGGATTTCTGCTCTGTTTATGATTTGTGGAGCAACTCCTAAGAAAGTTAAAAAGTATAAAGTTGAAAGATATAACTTTGAGAATGGCGAAAAAGAAATGACAGCCGTTCCTATGTATGAAGAGCTGATTGGAAAAGTTGTTGGAATGTTTATTCAGCTTCAAAAGAAGTTTCCAGTTAAGAAAATTAATCCAGAGACAAATAGCTTAGCTGATAGGTCTGAAAAAGGTATCTGGATTCCAAACTATGAAAAAGAAAGACGACTGTCTTTTGTGTTTCTCAGAGCGTTTTACGGAGATACATTCAAAACTTATTCTGAGCATACACAAAATAAGAAAGCCAAGATTTATAGTGAATTAACAGACAGGTATTCAGACTATGAAGAAGTTCAAATGGACTATGATAGTCTTACTAAGTATATGAAAAAGAAGGCTGATGAAGCTGGACTCAAATTTAGTGGTAATGCATTTAGTTATGATAATTTAGATGATTCACTTCCAGAATCAAGTGATTCAGATAGTTCAGATGAAACTGTTCCATTCTAGTAAGTAATCAGAAACTGAAGTAAGTATAATCAAGTCTATGTGCTGAGAGTGGTGTAGGGTTAGTCGTGTTGCTCACACCACTCTCTTTTCTTTCTAACAATTTTATAATCACAAGGAGAATATAATGGAAAACGATAGAAGCGTCTTCATGCAGGTTAGCGAAATAATATTTGAACTTGAAACTTTAGTGTATGATAGATACATGAACTTTGACAAGAAACGTGGCGTAGCAGAAGTTGTTGGAACAGAAGAAACAAGATTAGATATAGTAGCATTATATAACAAACTTATGAAAGTTAAGAAAGATTTTAAAGAACTAGTTTCAGATGTTATTTTAAATAAAGATAAGAGATATGATGAAACTTATGTAAATTCAGTAAATTCTCTTAATCATGCATATAAGTCTATTGTTCATAACATTAGATGCTATTGTCTTGATATAGAATAATGGTTAAGATTAATAACGGATGCGTATTTGTAAATAATACTAAACTTGGATACGCAAAAGAAACTTATATCAAAGTTATTAGAAATGAAAGTAAGCATACTTTCTGGAAATACAAAGCTTGGTCTATAAATAAAGAATTGGTTGACTATGCTATTTTAACAGGCAAGAAGCTTGTTGTATTATCTACACACAAATCTGGTGAAACTGCTAATTATATTATAAGTGCAGAAGCAGTTGCTAAATTTATTGCTAACTATGATTGTGTGTTTGACTACAAAGGAGAACTTCAATATGTTATCCCAAAAACATTCTTTGACTATAAAAGAGAATATGAAATGGTTTATACTCCTGCCACTAATATTGCTCCTGATAATATGCACACCAAGTCAGTATCAATTAATGGAATTGAAGACAGCAAAAGACAGTCAACATATATATAAAGAGAAAAACAATTGTGTTTTACAAAAAAAAATAGATTACTTAAGATTAAAAAATTCAGAAAGAATATATCAATGCCTTGTAGATTTTGTTCAAGAAGAACATTGGAACGATATTCTGGTTATTCTATATATGGAAAGCAGAGGAGACAGCTTAGCTTTCAATGGTCAAGATTACGGAGCAATGCAAATAAACAAAGTTCACATAAAATCAGGAATAGCTGTAAAAGATAGCTTATTCTATATGGATTATAACATTAAAACAGCATATAACAAGATTTTTGTAAAATGGTGTCTCAAAGATTATAAAAACAGATTTAAGAGATACAATGGTAGTATGGTCTATCAAAAGAAAGCAGAAAAATTGCTGGAGACGTTATGAATAAACTTAACGAAAAACATTTAGATGCTGTTAAGTATCTAATATCAAGATATAGGTCAATAAAAGTAAAAGATATAGGTGATGAAAACGACAGTTATCCAACTAAGATACACAATATAAAGGCATATACGAGAAGGAAACCAGAAGATTGTGATTTATGTGAAACAAAAGATTCATTTGGTTGTAGTGGTTGCATACATCACTTAACAAAAACAGCTTGTTTTCATCAGAAAACCTATATGGATATATTTGCAAATGGATGTAAATATACAAGACTTAAGTTAAAAAATAATTGCAAAGAAAGAGCTAATTTTCTACAAGGATTATTAGATTACTACTATGCAAATGTAGGAAAAGAAAAATGTATGGCAGAAAAATTGCTGGAGACGTTATGAAAACTATATGGTGCTTATTCCACATTGATAATGAGTATTATCAACCAGATAACAATCTAATAGCCTGGTTTGATACATTTCCTACTTATAAAATGATTAA
>Ga0208040_1004395_pt1 | contig 10757 bp, 11 predicted proteins | sample AD_UKC083_MetaG_FD_184431 | JGI IMG/M metagenome (GOLD analysis project Ga0208040, IMG submission 184431) | Active sludge microbial communities of municipal wastewater-treating anaerobic digesters from USA - AD_UKC083_MetaG (SPAdes) (version 2) | ecosystem: Engineered > Bioreactor > Anaerobic >... | reverse complement strand
GATAAACCCAGGTTAAAGAGCCGGGGGCTTTTATTTTTTGAGTGGCCGAACTTGGCATCTTGTATTCCGTGCTACCAGAACTCGTTCCGCCCGAAGAAGACATTCCGTCGGTTCCCTCGTGATTAAAGCTCACCCAGCCGGTGCTGTCGCTCCAAGCCCAGCCGCGCAACTCATTATCTACCGTTCCAGTATCCTGCGCGCCCACTGGCCCAACCGGAAACGGCAAATAAGCCATAGCGGCCATAATAACTACGATAGAAAATACCAAACCGAGAAATGCTTTTTTATTCATAGTTTAAAAGATATAAAATTTTGTGTATTTTAATTAATTTTATGTATTAAAAGTTATCCCAATTTTAACACAAAACCCCGCTATTTTTGTCAAAAGTTATCCACTTTAGGACCAAAACAAGGATTGAGGTTATTGGGCCGTTTGTTACAGCGGTTGGATACATTCACCCAATCCTGCTCCTGCCTTGTACCCTATTCCGGAAAAACCACTGCTATCAACGCAAAAGTTTTGAGTTGTTTCAGTTGGGTCAACGTCAACAAAGGCGGCCCAAGCAGAAGGTTTGTCCCCAAAAGCTACATCAATAGAACAAGCCGGGTGATATTTTAATTGGTCATATACCGCCACCGAAAGTCTTTGAAGGTTCCCAGTAAGAAGGTGCCCGTAATCTCCGTAATCTAGGGGCACGCCTTGACCATCACACAAATCGCTTGGAAACCTTCCATCGGAATCTTGGTGCAGAGCCGCCTCCGTAATCATTGATTTCATACTGGCCATCGCTGAAGCGGTACGCGCCTTGTCTCGCGCCGCGCCAAACATCACAGCGGCAATACTCGCTAAAATACCGATAAGAGCAATCACCACCAAGATTTCAATCAAAGTAAAGCCGGAAGAGTTTTTAATCCGCAAATTGTGTTTTTTCATAAGTGTTGCTTATTTTTTTTGTCCGTTTCCGTGCACCTTTTTCCTATCTTTCTTATCCTGTCTTACATTTTACCAAACTAATCCCAAAACAGAAGCGTAAAAAGTGTAAAAGTGCCCCCCCTTTTTTTTGGGGGAGATCCCCATCTCACCCAAGAGAGCAAATGTGGTATAATTATAAACCATAGGCTAACTCCAATCACCAAAGTTCAACCAATCCAACATATCTTCTTCAACCTCTTTTGGATTATTAAAATATTCGGGAAAAGCTGCTTTATTTAAAATAACTTTTTCCGGACGATCTCTTTCCAGATAATCATGATAACTGGAAAATTTATAAATGTTTAAATGATCCCAAACCTTCTGATTGCCGGCCAACTTTCCTTCCTTCCAATCAGGTTTAACCATCTTGGCCGGATTCAAATGAATGTAGGCAAAAAGATGTTTTAAGTATTCGTCAAACTCTACCGGCTTGGCCTTAAACCGACCCTCAAACAAAGAGCCCCGTTTTTTATATTTAGCGTTAAAATACATAGTATAAGCTGAAAAAAGCCTGGGGATAAACTTAACTATTCCATTTTCTATTTTTTCGTTTAAAAGTAAGTGATAGTGATTATCCATGAGACACCAAGCACCTATATCAACCAGTGTCTCACCTCTGTTAAATTGATAGATCGAGCCAGGATTTAATTCAGAAAATTCAAAGGTATTAGTGCCGTTTGTTAGAAAAAGCAAATGAGTAAAATGTCTTTTGTCTTTGTCATCAAGAAAAATTAAACGATCACCATTGCCATGATTAAAAACGTGATAAAACTCATCTATTGCAAATTCAAAATTTCTTTTAGCCGCCATTTAAATATTATACCACAAAACACACTAAAGGGGAGCTCGCAAGCTCCCCTTTAAGCTATTATCTTTATCATCAAGAAAAATTAAACGATCGTCATTGCCATGATTAAAGACGTGATAAAACTCATCTATCGCAAATTCAAAATTTAGTCTAACCATTTAAATATTATACCACAAAACACACTAAAGGGGAGCTCGCAAGCTCCCCTTTCTGCCTTAAATTTCTTTTTGCTGCCATTTAAATATTATACCACAAAACGCAACAAAGGGGAGGTAGGGACCTCCCCTTTCTGCTTGCAAGCTCCCCTTTCTGCCTCTAAAGGGGAGCTCGCAAGCTCCCCTTTCTGCCTCTGCTTTAACTTGATGCGCACTCTGTGCCCTCCGCCCCCTTAGAAGTTGTTCTTGTACCAGAGAAACCAGTACTATCAACACAAAAGAAGCCCGTTTTACCAACCTCGTCACTATAATCCAACTCAACCGCCCAAGCGGTATCTGCAGCAGTACCATCACAGTCAACAGCTCCAACACTTTGTGAAGTAACCGCATCAATTAATCTACTTAAACCCCCAGTTCCTGTTGCATTGCAAATATCATCAACATATGTTCCAGATGAGCCAACTCCCAATTCTGCCTCAGCCCTCATGGAAGCCATACTGGCTTCAGCCGAAGCAACTTTGGCCTTATTCCTAGCACTACCCAAACTTGTCAAAACAACTCCGGCCAAGATACCAATGATGGCAATCACGACCAAAAGTTCAATCAAGGTAAAACCCTTATTTAACGTTTTTTTCATAATAAAAACTTACTTAATAATTAATAACTTTTAAACGACTTTAAAATCGACTTTATTTATATATTTATATTTTACAACAATTCACGAAAAGTTAATAATGGGAAACGGAAAACTGTGGATAACTAAAGGGAAATTTAGAATTTAAAGATTAAAATGTAAAATCCAAAAAACCAAGAGAAATTAGCTGGTTTTACTAGTTTTCACCCTTGATTTTAACTTTTACACTTTAATTTAACTAGATGCCCTGCGCCAAGTTATAAATCGGCACGAGAATAGCCGTGAGCATTATACCGACACCAACACCCAAAATGACAATCAGCGTCGGCTCAATCAAGCCAACCAAGGTGTCCACCTCGTTGCCAACTTCTCGTTCATAAAAACGCGATAATTTTTCCAAGACAAAACCGATTTTACCGGATTCCTCACCAACCTTAATCATCTGCACCATCACGCCGGGGATTTCCGGATAACGAGCAAAAATACTGGAAACCGCGCTTCCCGCCTTAATCGCCTCGGCCGCTTCCAAGAGAATTTTTTTGTAAACTTCATTGTCCACCACATCGCCGGAAATCTCCAGCACGCGCACCATGGAAATACCGGATGAGAGCATTGTGTTCATGTTGTCAGAAATGCGCGCCAAAAAAAGTTTGCGATAAAGGCGGCCAACATAGGGAATGTTTATCTTAAAACGGTCAAACGCATACTGACCTTGGGGGGTGCTGATATAGCGAAAAAGATAAACACCAATAAAGGCCAAGAACAAAGCAATCGGCACGCTAAACATCACAAAGAAATCACTGGTCCAAATCAAGAGTTTAGTGTAAATCGGCAGCTCCTGGCCGGTTTCCAGCAAAACTTGCGACAACTTCGGCACCACAAAAATAACCATCAGAATCATCACCACAATAAATGATACCACCACAAAAGCCGGGTAAATCAAGGCGTTTTTGGCGCGCGAGGACAAAGCGTAGGAACGATCCATATAGTCGGCCAGATAAACAAACGCCTCGGACATCTTGCCGGACTCTTCGCCGGCCCGCACCATACTGACATAGAAGTCGGTAAAAATTTGCGGATGACGACTAAGGGCGGCCGAAATCGGTATCCCCCCCTTGATATCATCCACAATCGCCAGCAAGGCTTTTTGTAAAACTGGATTTAAACTTTCTTGCGCCAACAACCGAAAGGTCGCCAAAACGGAAACCTTGGCCTCAAACAAAGTCGCCACCTGCCGCGAGAGCATCACGACTTCTTTATAGGAGACCTTGCGCGTAAAAGGCAAGTTAATATGAAAACGTTTTTTTTCTGTCACTTCCGGTTTGACCGAAACGATAATCAAACCTCGCCGTTGAAGCGAACTGATAGCCAAGTCTATGTTGGGCGCGTCGATGCTGCCGTTTTGTTCCTGGCCATCTTTATCTACGGTTTTGTAAATAAAAAGCATAACAAAATTAAATTAAACGATTAAGCGCCTCGGGATTAAGGGAGTGACGAAAAGCGTTATCCGCGGAAATCTCGCCGTTTCGGACCAATTCCGCCAAAGAGCGGTTCAGGTCAAGCATTCCCTCAGACGAACCGGTCTCAATCACCACGTCTATCTCAGCCGTGCGACCTTCACGAATCAAGTTGGCCACCGCGTCATTGTTAATCAAAAGTTCAAAAGCCGGAATCAAACCGCCGGAGATACGCGGAATCAAACGCTGGGAGAAGACCCCCAAAAGCGAGCCGGCCAACTGCATTCTAATCTGGTGCTGCTGGTTGCCCGGAAACGAGTCAATGATACGGTCAATCGTCTGCGCCGCGCTGTTGGTGTGCAGAGTGGACAAAATCAGGTGCCCAGTTTCGGCCGCGGTTACCGCCATAGAAATCGTTTCCGGTGTGCGCATTTCGCCGACCATCGCCACGTTGACATCCTGACGGAACATAGAACGAAGAGCTGTGTAAAAGTTTTTGGTATCAAACCGAACTTCGCGCTGGTCAATGATAGAACGGTCGCTGGTAAACAAGTATTCTACCGGGTCTTCAATCGTAATAATGTGTTCGGCGCGTTCATGATTGACCATCTCCACGAGCGAGGCCAGAGTGGTAGACTTGCCTTGGCCAACTGGACCAACAACCAAGAAGAAACCCTGTTTCTTGTGGACAAAATCAGCCAACTGCTCCGGCAAATTGAGCTCTTTGATGGTCGGCACCTTCATTGGAATCAAACGCAAAGCAACCCCAACCATTCCCCGCTGGAAAAAAGCATTGCCGCGGAAACGGACATTGGCGGCTGGCGAATAAGAAAAATCAACCTCGCGCTGTTCCAGCAAAATTTGCTTGTTTTCGTCATTCAAAATTTCCATCGCGATGCCCAAAGTGTCTTCCGGCGTCAAAATCGGCTTTTTGATAATGGGGATGAGCGCGCCAGAGACGCGGATGGACGGATGGCGACCAACTGTCAAGTGCAAGTCGGAAGCGCCTTCCTTGGTTACCGCTACCACCAGCTCTTCTATTTCTTTGCTGTAATCCTTCATAAAAAATTGTTTAATTTTAAAAAACTAAAAATTAAGCGTATTTGCGATTGGCCAAAATTTCTTTGACTTTGTTGACAACCTCTGTCGGCGTAGCTGACGCTTTGACGATATAACCATCCGCGCCAAGACCCAAACCTTTCTCAACATCCTCTTTTTGGCCTAAGTTGGACAAAATAACAATCAAGCCCCGATTGCCATCAAATTTTTGCTTGATATTTTCCACCAATTCAAAACCGTCCATGACGGGCATCACCACATCCACCAGATAAATATCCGGCTTTACCCCGGCCTCTAATTTTTTGACGGCCTCATCACCGCTTTGCGCCGTCTCTACCTCGTAACCGCTTTCACTGAATTTAAGTGAATACATGTCCACCAAGAATTTGTCATCGTCCACAATCAGAATTTTTATTTTAGTTGGGTCATTTTCCATATTAGTTTAATTATATTACAATTTGTTGACTTCTTCAAAAGGCGTAATCCCCTGAAATGATTTGAGAAGGGCATCTTCTTTCATTGTCATAAAACCTTTGGACCTGGCGTAACGGTAAATCTCATTTTCGCCCGGATTTTTTAAGATAATCCGCTCCAGTTCGCGGTCCATTTCCAAAAATTCAAAGACACCGGTCCGACCCTTGGTGCCGCTAGGGCAAGTGGCAGTTTTGTGAACGCGATAAATCTTATCCACCGGCGGGATGTTTTTGCGATATTGCTCCGGCAAGTCGGCAAACTGTTTCTCAATCATCATTCTGATACTCTCATCAGCCGGTTCCGGCACTTTGGCGTCTTCGCAAGTGGTTGGTATCAAACGCTGCGCCATCATCAAAACAAGCGTCGGCGGCAATAGATATGGTTCTACCCCCATATCTATCAAACGCGGAATAGCGCCGATGGAATTGTTGGTGTGCAAAGTAGAAAGCACCAAGTGACCAGTCAAGGAAGCCTGAATTGCCAACCGCGCCGTTTCTTTGTCTCGCATTTCACCAACCATCACAATGTCCGGGTCCTGACGCAAGATACTGCGCAAACCGTTGGCAAAGGTATAATTGATTTCCGGCCTGACTTGCGACTGACTAACCCCCGGCATGTCGTATTCAATCGGGTCTTCAAGGCTAACAACATTATTCTTTTCGCGGTCAAGCATGTTAAGCATCGCGTAAAGAGTAGTTGTTTTACCGGAACCAGTTGGACCAGTGATCAAAATTAAACCATAAGGGCGCTTGATTGCTCGTTTGACAATCTCCTGCTGCGCCGGCGTCATTCCGACGGTGTCCAGACTAACCTTGCGCTTCTCCGGGTCAAGAATACGCATCACGATTTTTTCCCCCCAATAAGTCGGAAAGGTGGAGATACGAAAATCGGCTTTGCGGCCTTCGTAACTGTAAGAAAATCGTCCGTCTTGCGGCACGCGCTTTTCGTCCAATTTGAGGTTGCTCAAAATTTTAATGCGCGCCACCATCGCCTCATGGACAGTCATCGGTAGTGTTAGGCTGGTATAAAGCACGCCATCCACCCGAAAACGAACCTTAAGGGTGGTATGGGTTGGCTCAATATGAATGTCAGACGCGCCGCCGGAAAGGGCATTTTGGATAATAACGGTTACAATCTTGGCGATCGGCGCTTCTTCAATGATATTAGCCGAGCTTGTAGTCGTCTCTTCCGACTTCGGTTTGTTAAACTTGGCGACTGTTTGTTCAGCTTCACGGATGTCGGTCTGAATATCGCCGACCACCCCCGCCGAGTCTCCGCTAGACAAACCCTCATAACTTTTTACGGCCAAATCAAAATCTTTTTTTGACAAAAGATAAATTTTGAATGGCATTCGGGTCTTGGAGGCAATAAACTGCAAAGCGTCTTTCGCTTCCGTGTCATCCGGATTAACCATCCCCACCTCTAAAACACCGTCTTTGACTGCCACTGGCAAAAACAAATAATTAAGCGCCGATTCCAGCGGCACGTATTTTAGAACCTCAAAAGGAATTTTTTTATCATCCAGCTTCTTGAGCGATATGTTATAGTAGTCGTCCATTTTAAAATTTACTTCCCAAAAACTGCCGGGAATAAAAAGAAGCGGTTTCCCTCATCTATTCCACTGCGGCCTCATCGGCCGTCTCTCCGTCATCTGTCGTGACATCTGAACCCCCTTCGGGCGAAACAACAGCCTCGCTTGAAGTGGCGGTTTCAAAGACTCCTTTGGTTGGAGAATCTTGGTCGTCCAAACTGCCCAAACTCAAGTTCCCAGCTCCAATTTGCGCGAAAGGATTTTCGCGGCCGCGGCCGCGGTCGGATACCGGCCGACTCAAATCTTGGAGACCGTTTACAAAGATTGGATGGGAGAGCAGTTCTAGGTTGGTCAAATCAATATCTTTAATACCATTTAACAAAGTAAAGAACGGGTCATCCGCCAAAGCAATTTGGTTAGCGTCGCTGACCAAGCTGGGTGACATAGTGACGCCACTTTGCGGTTCTTCCTCGCCGGTAAAAACCTTGACCACCCAAAAAATGGCGATAAGAATGATAACTGCCAGGGCGACGTAAGTAACTATTTTTTTGGTGTTCATTTTATTATTTTACCCAGTAAGTTTTTAATCCAATGTCATATTGGTTGATGCCGGTTTCGCCGACCGAAAAGGCCAATGAGGTAACATCAGCCACTCGCAGACTGACAGACAAATCATCCAAGAAACCAAGCAGAGACTTGTAGCTGCCCGAGACTCTAAAAGTCATGGTCATATCAGCAACCGTATCGGCGCCAGCCGCTTCAGCGACAGACAATTCGCGCGAACTCAAGCCTTCGGTCTTGGTTTCGTCCGAAGCTTTGATATTCACATCTTGCAATATCATGCCATGCCTAGCGGCGATATTGTTTATGTCATAAACAAAGTCTACTGTGTCAATTCGGTCAGGAATAAAAGAGTCTAACTTCTCGCGATCAGCGGCCGTGATATTTTTTTCGGCGCGTTCCAACTCCGCCATTTTTTCGCGTAACGTTCGCGCGTTGCCGAGAACTTCGTCAAGTCTATCTTTTTCGGCCAGTAAAGCCTTCAGACCCTGACCACTGTTGTTTAAGAGCCAAGTTTTTAGTAATGGCTGGTCGCTTCCGTTCAAAACGGCCGAACCAAAATAAAACACCAGAACAACAGACAAGACGATTAGAATAATTGGCGTAATTAGTTTGGTCATAATTATTGGCTATTTTTGACAAATAATAATAAAGAGGGGTCGACCGTCAAAGTCAGGTTAAAAATGACGTTACCCTTGCCGTCTAAATCAAAGTTGGAAAATGAAAAAGCGGTAATTTTGCGTTCTTCACCGATTTTGGCAACTTCTGATGTAAAAATTTTTGATTGGTAAGCGATATCTTCGTAACTGGAAGCAACCCCCTTTGCTTCTACAACGTTTTTGTTAAATTTAAAATCGTTAAACTGCACATTGTGGGCCGTCACGTTACTCAATTTATCAAACAAGGGCCGGAGCGTCTGGTGATTAGCCAATACGGTGGAGCCGTTTTTTAGCTTGGTATCCAAACGCTTTAGCCGCGCCAAAGATTCATATTGAAAATCCTTTTTTTCACGTTCTAGAGATTCACGCAAGCCGCAACTTTGAGTGCTTTCGCCGCCGGTCGGACACGGACGATTAATTTGATTGTAAACATAATAGCGATAGACAAAAATACCGGCAAAATAAAGAGCGGCTATCGCAAAAATAATTACCGCCACCAATGTAACCAAGCCCAGGGGTTCCCGCCTTTCCGGCAAGCTGGTACCAATGGTTTGTTTGGGAATAAATGAGGTTGCTAATTTGTTATTCATAATTTTTTAGGTTAGATATTGACCTAAAGGTCCTCTAGTTTGCGCAAAGCCAAGCCAATGGCAACCGCAAATTCCGGACCCGTTTCCTTTAATACGTTACTTAAAAAGACTGGGGCTTCAACTTTATCAAACGGCGCCCCCATCACCACCGGCAAACCGATTACCTCGCGCGCCACATCGCCAACTCCTTTCATCATCGCGCCACCACCAATCAAGATAATTTTATCAACCGCGCGCTTGTGTTCCTTCTGATATTGTAACATTACCTTGCCAGCTTCAGCAAAAATGTATTCCACAGTCGGACTGACACTTTTTAGCAATTCGCCGTTATCAACGTCACCAAGCAAGCCAAATTTTCTTTTTATCTCTTCGGCTTTGGCAAATGGCACAGACAAAGACTTGGCAATGGCGATGGTAACGTCTTGGGAACCTTTGACAATCGTGTGGGACAGACGCACCAAGCCGTAATCCACAATCGCGATTTTAGAAGTGCCGGCGCCAATGTCCAAAATCACCGTCGCCGATAGGTCGTTGGGCATTACCGAACGAATAGAGCTAAAGGTTTCTATCTCAAAAACATCCGAGACCAAACCCAGTTTTTGAGCGATATCTTGATAAAGTCTGACGATGTCCTTTTGGATAGAAGCAATTAGAATTTCTACCTTATTGCCGTAACTTTTTTTGCGATTGCGAGAATCAGCAGACTCTAGAGCTGGTTCTCGTTCATCAAGCGAGCTTTTGGGCATCAACCGCCAATCAAGTATCACCTCCGAAATCGGCAAGGGAACATATTTGCGCGCTTCAATGGGCACCATTTCGGCCAATTTGGATTCTTCCATTTCCGGCATCTCTACACTGACCAAAAGGCTGTTGCGAAGCGGGATTGCCATCGCTCCGACCTTGGCCGTGACGTTGGCTTCGCGAAAGAGGTCACGCAAAAGCTCTAACATTTTTTCGGCCGGTAAACTTGTCGCCTGGCCAACTGAAAGCTCGGCATAGGGACCGCAGGTCAACTCGCCATAGGTCTCCAAAATGGCGCGGCCTTTTTCCTTGCGCAACTGGACGACTTTGACCGAAGAAGAACCAAAATCAATCGCCACCGCGCTCTTCTCCTTTGGGCCTGTGCTGTCTTTTACAATTTTTAAAACTTTATCAAAAATCCCCATAAAATTTTGAAATGAGATACAATAATTATAGCACGATTAAAAAACAAAACTCTCTCATGGACAAGACTTATCCACACAAACACCGCCTGACTCGGCCGAACTTCATTATTAAGAAATTGTTATCTTTCATTTTCCCGCCACGCTGCGTTCGTTGCGGTTTGTTGGGCGTCTTTTTGTGCGACGATTGTCGGCCCCAACTATCCAAAAGCGGCGAAACGGCCGAGAACGGAGTCATTGCCGCTTTTGACTACCATGATTCAGCTGTCCGCAAAACCATTCATCATCTCAAATATCATAATATCCGAGAACTGGCCGAGCCCTTGGCTGCCGAAATGTATGAGGTCTTTTTAACCGTGGCCGATGATGAGCTTATCTTTAACCGTGGTGCCGGCAAAATCTTTGTGATTCCCGTCCCTTTACACAAAAAACGCCGCCGTGAACGCGGTTTCAATCAAGCCGAAGAACTGGCCAAATATTTTTGCGCGCCTGACCCTAAAAATTTCCAGCTAAGAACCGACCTTGTTTTTAAAATCAAAAACACCAAACCGCAAGCCCAACAGAAAAAACGCGCCGAGCGATTACAAAATCTAAGAGGCGCCTTCACCGCCAGCACCAAGAAAAAAATTGCCGGCCGAACAGTGGTGATTATTGACGATGTCGTGACAACCGGCGCTACTGTTAGAGAGATAA
>Ga0208040_1004394_pt1 | contig 10766 bp, 10 predicted proteins | sample AD_UKC083_MetaG_FD_184431 | JGI IMG/M metagenome (GOLD analysis project Ga0208040, IMG submission 184431) | Active sludge microbial communities of municipal wastewater-treating anaerobic digesters from USA - AD_UKC083_MetaG (SPAdes) (version 2) | ecosystem: Engineered > Bioreactor > Anaerobic >... | reverse complement strand
TCTGTTCCATGCACTTTTTTTGCCGAGTGAATCGATTCGGGCTTCGCGTCCGTCGATGCCTGTGTATTTCTGAATCATGTTGAGCTGGTCGAGCGCGACGAAAAGTTTGTCGCCGCCTGCGTATTCGAGAACGATGTAGTCTTTTTCGATTCCGCCGGCGCTCATGCGCTCGATGTCGGTAAATATTCCGATTCCGTGGTTTACGTGTACTACGCGGTCGCCGGGTGAAAGATCAAGGAAGGAATCGATTGCCTTGCTTTTTCCGCTTTTGAACGAGCGGCGCTTCTTGTATGATTTACCGAATATGTCGTGATCTGTGAATATGGCGCGTTTTGTTGCGCCGATATAGATTCCGCCTGAAAGCGGAGATATCGCGAGTGAAAGATTTTTTGTAAAGTCGGGATTTTCGTAATTATCGTCCGGTGAAAATTCCTTGAATATGTCCGAGAGTCTTCTTATCTGACCTTCAAAAACTGTAGCAGCTGAAATTTTCCAGCCGTGCTCGATTCGGGTTTTAAATTCTTCTCTGACGGTCTGAAGTTTTCCGGCGAATGAATGAATTGCCTTCAATGATAAATGAACTGCATCAGGGCTTGATGTCAATGTCTGAAGATTTACGGAAGAGGCGAGCGCGTTTTTGAATTCAGTTTCTGAAAAAAGCGTATCTGCCGGAAGCGCGAACTGATTTTTTGATTTCTGTTCATAAACCGCGCGGTATGATGATATCATTGATTCAGCAAAATAATCTATTTCGTGTTTTTCGCATGATATGTAAAGCGAATCAGCCGGAAGATATTCGACCGGCGAAACCGAATCGATGACTGCGTGGAAATAATCCTCGATGCCGGGGAATTTTTCTGAGCTTTTATTTTCGAGTATGTGAATTATTTCTTCAGGGAGTTTATTTCCTTTTATTCTTTCTGATTTGAGAAACGATTTAAGTTTTTCTTTTTCATCTTCTGAAAGAATGAGTTCTTTTCTGGGAAGTATCGTTACAGATGAAAGTTCATTTGTCGATCTTTGAGTTTCGGGATCAAACTCGCGGATGGATTCAATCGTATCTCCGAAGAAATCCAGTCTGACAGGATAATCAAGTGATGAAGGGAAAACATCTATTATTCCGCCTTTAACAGCGAAGCTTCCGTAACTTTCCGCTGAAGATTCTCTTGTATAGCCGAATGATGAAAGAATTCTTTCAAGCGATTCAAAGGAGCATTCGGAACCCTTATTTAAAAAGAGAGCCTTTTTCTCAATGTTTGATTTAGCAGGAATTTTACGCATCAAGGATTCGGCACATGTGATGAATACGTAATTATCGCCTGAAAGCATACGGTAGAGCGCGGTTATTCTTTCTTTGAGAATTTTATCAACCGGAGAAATGTACTCATAAGGAAGAATGTCGAAAGACGGGAACGGAGTTATAAGTTCCTGCGGAATGAAGGACGAAAGATCATTTGCAATTTCATAAATCTTTGTGTTGTTTTTTGTAATGATGACAACGGGTCTTGAAAACTTTTCACGCAGAGAAGCCGCGGCAAGAGAAAAAGCCGGGAAGGGTATTCCTTCGATGCTGACAGGTTTCTCGTTTTCATTTATTGCCTTGACAAGCTCTGATATTTCTTCAGTTTCAGAATATTCTTTTGCTAATTTGTGGAAAAACATTGCCGACTCCGTTTAGGATATTTTTTGTCAGGTATTTGTGACGGGCAATAACTTTTTGGGTAATATTAAGATACGGAGGAGCCATGACTGAAAAGGGCATTGTTGTTTCTATTGAAAACGGTACTGCCTTGGTGGAGCCTGCCGTAAGCGGAGGTGACTGCAGTTCTTGTCCTTCCAAGATGTTCTGTTCGTCTAAAAGCGGAAAGCGCATAATTAGAATGAAAACAGTTGCAGGACTTAAAAAGGGCGACGAGGTTGAATTCGAAACTGATTCATCTGTTTTAATTAAATTCGCGGTATTCGCTTTTTTTATACCAACTGTTATTCTTATAGCTTCATTGTTTGCCGCTTCAAGGCTTCTGCCTGATTCATTTCTTTCTCCGCTTATATCCGGAATATTATGCTTCGCATCGTTTCTATTAATTAAAATTGTTTTTAAATCAAAAGTGTATGCGGCGCAAATTGTCAGTAACAGACTGACGTCTGCCAAAGAATAAGACTTTGGAATTTTCCTGAGAGTCAGGATTCCTTCAAAGACTTCGTCTTTGGAATCTGTTTTCTGCACGGCTACCGTGCTTGTACAAAAGGTACTCCGCACCTTTTAAATCCAGTTTGTCCGGCCACCGGACTTATTGTCAAAGGCTTCGCCTTTGTAATCCATTTTCGCATGGATCATGCAATAATATTCAAAGGGTGTTCCACACCCTTTGCCCGGTTTTGCCGGTTTCTTTTGTCTCGTCACAAAAGAAACCGGCGAAAGAAAAAGACGTCGCTCAATCGCCGCGCGGCTTTTTTCGCTTCGATTTTCGCACCGCTATCAGCGGATTGCGAAAGCTCAGCTTATTTGGTATTCGGCTTCGCCGAATGGTTTAAGTGCTATTGACATCAATAATTACATGCTTTATAAAACAGCCGATCCTCATCCTGTGCGCCACGATGGCTGTTCTCCTACCGTCTTAGTGTCCGACTTCGTCGGACGATTAGGGGTTTTTTCTATCATTTATTTCTTTCTTTAGTGTTCGTTTTTTGAAGTAATTTGTTATCGCCGATAAATAATGCTTTTCAAAGGAACAATTTTAATTTAGGTATATTTATTTCTGTTATATCGCATAAAGCTTCTGTTTATGAAAACGAGTTTTATAGGAAACAGTACGAGAATTGCGGGTTTTGCTTTCTGTGTAATAATGACATGTATAATGGAAGATTTGTATTTATTCAAAAAGAAGGATATGAGCAGATGAAGGAAACGATAAGAGACTATAAGGAAGACAAAATATACAAGCCGACACTTAGCAGCGTTAACCCTTATTTTGGAACTGTTGTTCTATCGTTTGTTGTGATTACATTTATAGTTATAGTAATTGGAGGTTATATTTATGTTAAAGACGAAAATTTTAAAAAGTATATTATGGTCTCAGGATTGTCTTTCCCCGGGGCTGTAATGTTTACTAAATGGATTATTGGAACTTTCAAAGATGCGGAATATCTTGTAATAAGAGGGAATGAACTGATAGGATTTAACAGATTCAAGTTTAAGATTAATCAGTTTAAAGTTGATGAGATAGTAAAGATAAATATCGGAACATATTTTTGCTACAGGATGTATGACAAGGAAGGCAGACGGTTAATGACGCTGAACGCCGGATGCGAAAACTCGCAGGAGACAATGAATTGGATATTGACAAGCTCGCCGAATTTGAAGGAAGTAAAACTTGATAAAATAAAAAGCTATCATCCTAATTTGGTATATTATAGGAGAAAATAAAAATGAAGAAGATATTTGTAATAGGATTGATGTTGTCTCAACTGTTGATGTGCAGTCATTCATTGATCGCCAAAGATAATTCAACTAACAAGGACGGAATTGAAAATGAAGAATATGTGGGTATATACTCTGGAAAATATGTGGGAGAAGAATTAAATGGAAAACCGCATGGTAAAGGAAAAGTAAAATCTGATCGAGGAGATGTCTTTGAGGGAACCTTTGTAAACGGTGAAGGAGAAGGTTTTTTTATAGTTACGTATGCAAGTGGAAATAGATTTGAAGGAGAATTCAGGAAAGGCGTAGCGGAAGGTAAAGGAAAATACTCATGGTCTGATGGATATAGATATGAGGGAGAATATAAGGAAGGTAAAAAGAACGGATATGGGATCTATTATTATGCTAGAGGTGATAGATATGAAGGATATTTTAAAGATGGATATATGCACGGAAAGGGAAAATATTTTTTTGCAAATGGAACATACCATGAGGGAGAATATTATAAAGGTAAGATGAACGGAAAAGGAATTAAAATGTACCGAAATAACTGCAAGTATGTGGGAGAATTTAAAGATGATAAATTAAACGGTCTCGGAACATATTACAATCCTGACGGTTCATATTATCAAGGCGAGTTTGCTAATGATAAACCTCATGGCTATGGAAGAGCATTTACTAAGGATGGAAAACTAATAATAAAAGGCATTTGGGAAAACGGCGTATATAAAGGCAAATAAAACAGAAAATTTTACGCGTATATTGAGCGAAGCGAATAAACACGTAATGATATTCCAAAATGAATAATTTCCGAAATCACAAAAGTGCGCAAAGCACTTCAGAAAGAGATAAATGTGAGATAAAAGTCTGAAATGTCCGATGCAATCGGACTCAACTCTGGCGACCGCAGCATCCGGCAAAGCCGGTGCGAGGAATTCGCCCGATAAAAGCCAGGAGTGGGATCTCAAAGGGATGAGGAGCGGCGACTGAGCTCCTCGTCCCTTTGAATATTCACTTGAGATGAATACCGTATTCCCGCGTAAACCGCTGCGGCGCAGATTATTGCTCCAATTGCTTCGAGTGTGCCTGTTTGTTTTCCAAAAAGCAGTATATCCCATACATATGAAAATACGGGCTGGAGTATCAGTAGTATTCCGGCTGTTGATGCTTTAACTGATTTAAGTGATGAACTTATTAAAAGCCATGCAACAAACTGGCATATAAATCCGTAGGCAAGCATCAAGACAAGCCCCTTTCCGGTTGCAATATGAGGCGATGATCCTTTTGATATGATATAGCTGAGTGAAACCGCGGCTGTTACAATCGATACGATAAACATGTTAACTGAGGCATGCGTTTTTCCGTGTTGTGATTTTTTTAAAAGTATCACATATCCCGCGTAAAAGACGCTTGTAGCAAGCCCGAGAATTACACCGGGTATGAAATATTCACCGGCAGTATTTATATTTCCTCTAATTATAAGGAAGAGCCCGGCAAATGCTGCAAGACACGATAATATGAACTGATAACGGATTTTTTCAGAAAATAAAATAAATCCGGCTGCCGCAACTAGAAATACCTGAAAGTTTCCAAGAAGTGTAGAAAGACCCGGTCCGACAAAATAAATCGACTGATGCCAGCAGAATAAATCTGCAGCAAACATTATTCCTGCAGCGGCAGGAAATATTATCCATCTGCCGCATTTGATTTTGAATCTCTTTGTGATTAATAAAAAAATTAAATATGCCGCTGCTCCGAAGGCACAGCGGAAAAATGAAGCCGATTCAGGAGCAACGTCAGAGGCTTTTACGAAAACTCCTGAGAAGCTTATGATAACGGCTCCGATTGCAAGTTTGATTTTAGGTGAAAGCAGATTCAGCATTATTCACTCCTGAATAGTTATAGAGGCATGTATATTTATACTAAGTATTTAGGAAAGACATATTCTGAAAACAATTGATGTAATATTTATAAATGATCTGTTACATGATGTGCGTCAGTTTTATTTGTCAAATATATGTTGACAAAGTGCGCACAAGTCGATAAATTTAAATATGAGGTTTGAATTCAGCTCTGAAAAGAATGAAATTCTGAAAAGTGAACGTAATATTTCTTTCGAGCAAATTATTGAGTCAATAGCGGAAAATGGAGTGTTGTTGGATTTTCCTCATCCGAATGGGGATATATATCCCGGGCAGCGTATCTTAGTTGTTAAATTTAATGATTACACATATTGCGTGCCCTATGTTCAAGAAAAAGATTTAATATTTCTTAAAACAATATTCCCCAGTAGAAAATTTATGACTCTTTTGAGAAAGGAGAATGAATAAAATGAAATATCTTGATAAAGAAGAAAAAGATTTAAATGATGCATTGAAAGTTATGGATATAAATGTTATTCCAAAACCGTCAAAGTCTTTTCAAAAAATGATAAAGAAAACCGCGGGTGATTTTGTAGCTAAAGAAACAAAAATGAATATTAGAATAAATTCTCATGAGCTGAATGCAATTAAGTCATTAGCCGAAAGTGAAGGCTTGAAATACCAGACATTCATAAAGATGGTATTGCACAAATATGTAACCGGTCAATTAATAGAAAAGAAAAAATATAAATAAGGGCAAAATATAATGAAGGATTTTATATACAGGTCTATAAGATCAATATACATCTTATTTGTTGTTATATCTTTTTCGTCATGTTCATATTCTATTCTTGTTTCAATAAATAATTGTTCTAATGATGTTTATAAGCTGAAATTTAAGTTGAATAAAAATGTTACAAAGAATAAGTATATTTGTGAACCTTTTTACGTTGCAAGTTTTAATTCTGTTGAAGATATAAATTATGATTTAGATTGGAAAAAAATTACTTGGAAAGATAATTTTAAAGACAAAGACTTTTTTGAAATAGATTTAAATCCTGGAGTGACTATCAGGCTTGAATCTGCAAGGAATTCGCTATCTAGATACGAGAGTGAGATTTATGAATATATTGAAATTATAAACTTGAGTTCGAGTAATAAAATGATGATTGAACATGAAATGCTGAGAAGTGTACTTGAATTAAGATGGTCAGGGTTACTAGGAAAACCTTATGCATACCTGAATCTGAAATAAAAACCCGCGCTTTAGCGCGGGTTTTTATTTATTATATTTTTTCTACTATTGAAACAAGAGCCTTTTTATATGATTCGATTTTCTGTTTTGAAAGTTCAGCTGTCTTGTCCTTTGCACTGAAATAGAACTTTATTTTAGGTTCTGTTCCGCTCGGGCGCATTGTAATCTTTGTTCCGTCAGAAAGAAAATACTGAATTACATCAGAAGAAGGAAGTTCGCTGATCTTTTCCTCTTTAGAAGTTTTGATATATTTTCTTGAAAGATTTTTTATATCATCAACACGTTCAACATCGCATCCGGCGAAATCCTTAGGCGGATTGTTTCTGAAAAATGCCATGATCTTCTGAATCTTTTCCATTCCTTCTTTTCCTTCAAAAGTCATGGAAACGAGATCTTCGAGATAATATCCGTATTTCGCATAAATCTCTTCAAGAAAATCCGCAAGAGTTCTTCCTTTGCTCTTCAGCCACCCTGCCATCTCGCAGAAGAAATAACAAGCGCCGATTGCATCCTTGTCGCGGACGAATTCTACCGGAAGATATCCGTAGCTCTCTTCTCCGCCGAAGATGAATTTGTATTCGCCTGTTTCATCGAATTTTCTCATTAGAGTTCCGATCCATTTGAATCCGGTCAGTACATCGAATATTGCACATCCGAAATCTTTAGCGATATCTGACTGAAGTTCAGTTGTTACAATAGTTTTTATTACTGCTCCGTTTTTTGGAAGAGCATTCTTTTCCTTGAGTCGGGTGAGCAGATAATATTCAATCATCGTCCCTATCTGGTTTCCGTTGATGAGAACGTATTTTCCGTTTTTATCCTTGAATCCGACGCCCATGCGGTCGGCATCCGGATCTGTCGCGAGAATAATGTCGCCGTTTTCATTTTCAGCAAGTTTTACAGCCAGTTCAAGCGCTTCCTTTTCTTCAGGATTCGGATACTTGACAGTCGGAAAATTTCCGTCAGGAATGCTCTGCTTAGGCTCAAGAATGATATTGCCGAATCCGAAATGTTTCATAACCTCAGGCAGAATTTTGTATCCTGTGCCGTGAAGAGGCGTATAAACTATTTTGATGTTTTTGTCTATGTCATCGTTCATCACGACTTTAGACAGATTCTCAATATACTTATTCTGAATGTCTTTTCCTATAAGAACGATCATTCCTGATTTGACGAAATCGTCGAAGTTGCCGCGTTTGACTTTTGTGATTTCATCAACCTTTTCGGCTTCCTTGATTATTGCAGTATCATGCGGAGGAGTAATCTGGCATCCGTCATTCCAGTAAACCTTGTATCCGTTATATTTCGGCGGGTTATGACTTGCAGTAATCATTATTCCCGATACCGCTTTCAATTCGCGTATTGCAAAAGAGCAGAGCGGAGTAGGCATGATGTCATCGAAAATATAAACCTTTATTCCGTTAGCAGCGAGTATTGAAGCTGTATCTTTTGAGAAGATATCCGATTTTATGCGCGAATCGTATGAAACGACAACACCCATGGAGGCTTTTCCCTGGGATATTATATAATTGGCAAGACCCTGAGTTGCTGCACCAACGGTGTGAATGTTCATTCTATTGGTGCCGGCTCCGATAATACCGCGAAGTCCGCCTGTTCCGAATTCGAGTGATCTGTAAAATCTGTCTTCAAGTTCTTTTTCGTTTTTGCTGTCGATAAGCTTTTTTATTTCATCTCTTGTTTCGTCATCAAAAGGGGCATTGCTCCATTTTTCCGCAAGCTCAAGAATTTTGCTTTCCATATTTACCTCTGTAAATTATTCTAAATTCATAATTTTTGCGCCGTATTATACGTCAATGAAATATTTGATGTATTTTTCTCCATTTCAGCGTATGTGTTGGTATAATATTGAATACTATAGAAAAAGTAATACACTTCATCAAAAAGCATAACCTGATTGGAAAAGAAGATAAAATTCTTCTTTCAATGTCTGCGGGTAAGGATTCTGTTTTTCTTTTTGACGTGTTTATGAAAATAAAGAATCAGTTAGAAATTAATTTTTCTGTTTTTCATCTAAATCATAAAACGCGAAACGGTGAAAGCGATCTTGATGCGGATTTTGTTGAAAAACTTTGCAAAGACAATAATGTCGAATGTTTTTTGTTTGAACATTCTTTCGGTAATATTCCTTCGTTTGAAGAAACTGCGCGTGATAAAAGATATGAACTGCTTCAAAAAACTGCCGAAGAAAAATCTTTTAATAAAATCGCAACGGCTCACAATGCTGATGATAATTATGAAACTGTTCTGATGAGACTGTTTTCCGGAACATCAATATACGGAATGCGCGGCATAAGTCCTTTGCGCGGTATGTTCATCCGTCCGATGCTTTGCGTCGGTATAAACGAAATATATGAGTATATTGATAAAAATAAACTCAGTTTCAGATATGATTCGAGCAATGATGATGAAAAGCATCTCCGAAATTATATGAGAAAAAAAATATTTCCTGCTGTAAGTGAACGCTTTCCTGACTACCGTAATGCTCTTGATTCTATAATCTCTCATTCGCGTGAAACGGATGAATTTATTTCATCGTTGATTTCTGAATATTATGATATTACGAAACATGTTGATTCGGTTGAGTTTATTGAAAAGAAAAAATCATCTCCGTATATCTTTAAAAAAGCAGTATCCGATATTTTCAGATCGGATTTTAATACTTATATTACCGGCGAAATACTCGATGAGATTATCAGAAAAAACAAATCAACTAAAAGAAATATCGTATTATATTCTTCCGGAAAAATATGTTTAGAGCGTATTTTTAAGAATAATAAGAGTGTATTCCGTTTTTCAAGAGTTCATAAAACGGCTGAAGTTGCTTTTAATGAATTCAGCTGTTCAATTGATGATATATCCGGTAAAAGGATAGAAGCTTGCTGTTATTTTTTTTATTTTGAATTATTGGAATATTCTGATAATATAAACCTAGATGATTCGGAAGTTATTTATATTGATGTTTCATCATCCAATAGTGTTTCATTTGAACAAAAAAAAGACGGAGACAGGTTTCTTTCGGGCGGAAAAATGAAAAAGATAAAAGAAATATTTATTGAGAAGAAGATGAATAATGAGCAGAAATCGTCATTTCCAGTAATAAAAATAGATTCCGTAAACGCTGCTCTTCCGTTTTCTTTTTATGATCTCGGAAAAAACAGGGTTTCAGACGCATTTATGGTAAAAAGCGGCACCAAAAAAATACTTGCTATAAGAAGTGCCGGAAAAATACAGTGATAGTAAGGTTTATCAGGAGAAGTATTTAATGAATAAAGGTTTTAAACAGTTAGCGCTTATTCTTCTTGTTGTGATGCTTGCGGTGATGATTTTTACTCTTGATCCGGGAAAAGATAAGAAAACCGAAGAACTAGGATATAATGAATTTCTTCAGTATGTGAATGATAACCGTATAGTTGAGCTTACTATTAATGAGAACCGCATAATCGAAGGTGCTTTTCTAAAAGATAATGCTCCGGTTAAATTTAAGACAATTATTCCGTACCAGGATAATGCGCTTGTACAGAAACTTGTTGAAAAAAATGTAAAAATGAAAGGGAAGTTGCCGGAGGAAGGTCTTTTCTACAAATTTCTCATGAGTCCTCTTCCATGGCTTCTGATGCTTGTACTTCTTTTCTTTTTTCTAATGCGCCAGTTCCAATCAACCGGAAGCAAGGCGATGAATTTCGGAAAGACAAGAGCAAAACTCCATCATGATTCAAATAACAAAGTTACATTTGACGATGTTGCCGGAATCGATGAAGCGAAGGGAGAACTTTCGGAAATTGTTGATTTCCTTAAGAAACCCGAAAAATATATTAAACTTGGTGCGAAGATACCTAAGGGCGTTCTTCTTGTGGGGCCTCCGGGCACTGGTAAAACTCTTCTTGCGCGTGCGATTGCAGGTGAGGCCGGAGTTAAGTTCTTCTCTATAAGCGGATCAGATTTTATGGAGATGTTTGTCGGTGTCGGTGCTTCAAGAGTCAGAGATTTGTTTGATCAGGGGAAGAAAAATTCTCCATGTATCATATTTATAGATGAAGTCGATGCAATAGGAAGACTCAGAGGTGCCGGACTGGGCGGCGGTCATGACGAAAGAGAGCAGACTCTGAATCAGCTTCTTGTTGAAATGGACGGTTTTGAAACAAACGAGGGTCTTATAATAATTGCCGCAACCAACAGACCAGATGTTCTTGATCCGGCATTATTGCGT
>Ga0208040_1004388_pt1 | contig 10773 bp, 6 predicted proteins | sample AD_UKC083_MetaG_FD_184431 | JGI IMG/M metagenome (GOLD analysis project Ga0208040, IMG submission 184431) | Active sludge microbial communities of municipal wastewater-treating anaerobic digesters from USA - AD_UKC083_MetaG (SPAdes) (version 2) | ecosystem: Engineered > Bioreactor > Anaerobic >... | reverse complement strand
CTGCCCCTTCCTGGACCTCTGAAAACCTGTACGACGATTGACCAACGGCGATGGTCAAACCCCTTACGCCGTCAGGCCGCTTGCGGCCGTCCGGAGATTGTTGGTCGGATGGTGCTTGACAAGCGCACGTAGCGCCGACTCATGTTTTTGACGCTCGCTCCGGAGCCGTCGTTCTTGACTTTCCACGCGACTCTGTTCCGACCCACAGGAGTTCGAAGCGGATGGTTGACGCGCTCGACAGACTTCCAACGCGTGACGCTCTCGATCCAACTGCGATTCCTCCTGCGATACCCGAAGCTGCGCATCGTCGACCTGTCGCTGACCATCGTGTACGTCGACCTCGATTCGGGCACGTTCCTGCTCGATGGTGGAAAGGTGTCGCTCACTTTCCGCCACCGCCAGTTCTGCTTGTCCATGCTCAGGGTTCGGCCTGTGGTCGACTCCGCAGACATAATCACAAGACTGCACGGTAGTGTGGCGGTCCCGACGATAGGTCATTCGCACATCGGAGGCAGATAGTTGCAACGTACTGCCTGGATCCGTCGATCCGACAAACTCGATGGCCATGGCAGGAGCGATGACCTGAGCCAGACGTTGTGCGGTCAATACGACTTCGCTACCAGGATTGTCCGGAGGTACGATCTCGGTGTGAATGGTGACCTGCTTTCGAAGGGCACGGAAAGCTTCTGCGAGTTGCTGGCGGGCTTGGGGAAAAGAATCGACGGCGGCGAGACAAGCGGCCCATTCCAGGGCTGCATTTCCAAGTAGTTGTTTTTCAATAAAAAGTTGAGCGTTCTGGGAGTGCTGCTTGGCAATCGCCTGGCGGGTTCGGTCTGCCACCAGACGCGCTTGCCCATGATGAGGAACCACGGCGAGAACGGCATTGGCAAGCTCGAGCGCCTGCGCTGCCTCACCTTGGTCGGCCATCTCGGAAACGCGCCGCAAACCAGCATCGATGATCGCGTTGAGGTTCTGCTGAAAAGAGAGATGATCGGGCACGAGCGACAGAGCCTCGTGCGCAAGGCGAAGGGCCTGAACGAAGTCCTGTCGTTCGAGCAGAAGGCGTGCTTGCGCCATGCGGTTTTCGGCAAGTTCGAACTTGGCATGCCGTAGTTTCACCACGGCGCGTGGATCGGTGGGGTCGAGACGATTCGCTTCCTGATAGGCTTGCACGGCATCGTTCCACATCGAGGCCCGAGCGAATTCGTCTCCGCGGTTCATGGCTTGCGAAAAAGGCGTCGCGCAGCCAACCGACGCCGGTATCGCTACGACGAGACAGAGCCGCCGCACGACGGGATGGAGACCAGATGCCATGGATTCAACCGTAGCATGCGGACTGTCTAGTTTTGACGGCTACCCCACGGGGGCTCAGCATCTGACCGCGGTGAGTTCGGTGATTCGTACCCGCCGTCGAGCATGCGCCCCCTCGGCGGGCAGGTCGACAATGGCCCACGAAAACGCCGGGGTTCATGGTGTAACTATTGGACTATATTAGAAAATAATTTGTTCCGCGTCAGCACAATAGCTGAACCCGCAACACCACAGACTTGGATACCGAATTCACACCATCGGTCACGGTTACCGTCACCAGGTGGTCGACCACCGCACACAAACCGATGAGATGCGTGTTCAGACTCTTTCCGGATCCCAGAGTCACGGTTTTCGTGGTGCCAGTATTCGGCTCGGTATATTTCGTGGTCCACGTGAATGCCGAATTCGGCAGTGCGGGGCCATCAGGATCGGTGGCGGTTACCGAAAGCGTGACTGCTTTATACCAACCATCACTCATATTAATGTCCGCATAACCGAGGTCCGTGTTGTTGGGCGGGCTGATCGCGCCAATGACGGGGGGAAGATTGGTGGGATCGGCGCTGACTTCGATGTTTTTGGTGGCTTCGGTGCTATCGATACCGTCGGTGCCGACGACGCGAAGGACATACGAACCAGGTGCCAACGTGTTGCCAGGAATGTCACGAGCATGGCCCGTTCCGAGCAGTTGGGTTCCCGCAAACCAACTTACCTGCGAATCCGAAAGCGTGCCCCCCAGTTCGTTGGGATCGCTGCTCGAAGCCAAAAGCGAGATGATTTGACCCGTGTACAGCGGCGTCCCCGCTTGCGGAGCGAGAATCGTCATCGTCGGAGTGACGTTGGTTCGCGTTACGGTAATGGATGTCGAATGGGACACACCTCGTGACGTGGCTGTCGCCGTGATGACGTGGGTTCCATAGGATAAACTCGGGTGGGTGATGCTGATACCCGTTCCGAGGGGGCCATCGACACTGTCAGCCCATGTGACGGTCAAGTCGGAGTCTGCATCCGTGACTTCGGCTTGAAATGGCTCATCGAAGGGACGGTGCAGGTCGGAACTATCCGCGATGGGTCGAGTGATCCGTATGAAGGGGGGGGCTTTGCCTCCGGCTGCTTGTTTTACTGCGGAATAGGCATCGATCCATCGATGCACCTGGCTGGAGGATCCGACATGGGCGGTAGAAATCAGGGTATGTTCGATCTCATCGGCGCTCATGCTGGGGTTGACAGCTTCAATCAGGGCAGCGACCCCGGAGACGAAAGGCGCGGAGACGCTCGTTCCGCTGATGACTTCATTGTCGACCGCTCCCGGTGCCGTGGGGTCCGGGCCGACCCACAAGTCGAAAGGAGCCCAAATATCAATGCCGCCTTGCTCCCTACGGCTTGCCCACGTCGAATACGGGGAACGAACGGGTCTGTTCCAGTCGAAGCCCCCCACGCATACGGTCCCGAACATTTCACAAGGGATCGTGAACCCACCAAATTCAGCATCGATGTCACGACTCCCATCGTTTCCGGCGCTTGCGATGAGCAGGTATCCTACCGCGCGCAACGCTGCACCGAGGTGATGGGGAACGGAGCAGACACCCGCGGGGCCCATGAAAAAGCCGCTTGCATCGCATACCCATTGATCGATGGTGGTCGATGCGCTGATATTGATGATTCGGGCCATGCGCAAACCGAAATCAAGGTCCCCGAGGTAATGTAAGTAGCTAATGAAATCGTTGGCCGGGGATTGGGCAAGGATCGGTTGAATGACGGGTGCGCCAATACCCACGCTACCCGCTCCATCGTCGGCCTTGGCCGCTAGAATTCGCGCGGTTCCTGTCCCATGCCACGAGCAGGAACACGTCCCCTCACAGCATTGTCCCGGATTCGGAGTATCCCACGTCGTACTGGGAGCCAGTTGGGTATCCGCAGGCAGGTCACCGGTGTTTTTGAAGCCGCCATCGAGAACCACGACCGGCACCCGGGTGCCAGTCGGCACGTTGGCTTCCACGATGCGCCAGGCTTCCGCTACCCCGATATCCAACGCTCCCCCCCGCTTCATATAAGGCCATTCGAAGGGATTTCTCGAATAGTCGGAAGAGAACCAGGTGACCCCAGGGCCTTCCTGCGTCACCCGATCCATGATGGTCGTGTTATCCATCAAAAAATTGGGGAAAACGTGGGTTCCTTGTTTCGCTTCGGAAGCGTAGGCCGCGAAGGTCGCGAGGGCAGCGGTGCTTGAAACGCGAATCCGTCCCTGCAATGACTCTATCTTCGACAAGGCTTGCTCGAGATCATCGGCGGAAGTGCGGCTGGGATCGATCTGGATAGCATGAAAACGAAGACCGGATGAATCCCCCGCCGTGGAAAAATCCCAAGTTTCGAGCAGGGTGCCGCCCGTTCGAGCCAGCACGCCTTCGAGCTGTGCGGAATCCGAAGTCGCGACAAGCAGCTCCTTTTCGATGAGCCGGAAACGATTTCCAGTCGGTCCCACTACGGTTGCAGCATGCCGCACGCCAGTTCCCGATGCGAACGGCGGAAACGTCGCGGCATCAGCCCCCAACGTTTCATCGACCGTCATGATTTTTTCCGCATTCGGCGTCTGCTCATCAGGCTTCTTCTTGCCACCATCGCTCTGTGCTGAATCATTGCTCGAACAACCCATGAACAATACAAGCGCGGACGCGAACAAACTGGTTTTCAAACCCAATAGTTGCATGATTTGCCTCCGGAACGATGCAGGCGAGTTCCTGCGAAAGCCCTGCACCTTGCCAAAAGGTTTCCATCCACAAGTCACATTGGTTTTCTATGTGGACAGACTCGGTGAAACGCCCAGTCGGCAAACGGCGGGTTGGCGCTCGATGAAATGAATTTGACGATAATCTTCGCCTAATATTTATTATGGTAAACATGGTATTTATGGATGGAGAGAAAAAAACAGAAGCTAAATGCCCTTGGTGGTGAATTCGTAACCTGGCAGTCGCGGGAACAATCCTATCCCGGCGATAGTGTAATCTATTGAATTTATTGTATTTTATGATGTAGCGGGGAGGAAGGCCCGGATGCCGAGTGCAGCCTTTTCGCCCTGGCTGGCGAGCGTGGGACACTCGACCGGGAGGCGCTGATGTCTTAGAGTCATTGACCGTGGCAAGGCCGTGAACCATACACGGTATTTCAATTCCATTACCCAGGAAGTCATGATGACCGCGGATTCGACTCGACGTTTGTCCAAAGACGCTTCCCCTGTTGACGTATTGGCTGCTGCCGTTCGCTTGCTCGCCGAAAACGTGGACGTTTGTATGACGACGGTCATCGAAGCCCAAGGATCGAGTCCGGCAACGCCTGGGCAGAAAATGCTTTTGGGCAAAGACGGAACGATGCTGGGGACGGTTGGGGGAGGGGCCGTGGAGCGTGAAGCCGTCGACCGCATGCGAGCTATTCTCGACGCACGGGCTGCGATGCCGGAAGTGCAATCCTACGCACTGGCCAAAGATCTTGGTATGGCGTGTGGGGGACGTGTCCAGTTGCTTTTCGAGCCGCTACTGAGTGCTGATCCCGTGCTGCTCATTGGAGCGGGACATATCGGGGCTGCGTTGGCTTCGTTACTCCTGCGTGTGGGCTTTCGGGTCATCCTGACGGATGAACGTCCCGATGCGTTGTCGCCGGAGCGGCTTGCTGCCTTGCCCGGGGTCGAAGCGAGATTGGGTTCCGCGGAGCAGGTAGCCAATGACGTGCCAACGACCGTTCCGGTGGTGGTGGCCACGCATGAGCATGCGCTCGATCTTGCGGCCATCGTATGGGCTATCGAGCGCGGCCACACGTATGTGGGTGGCATAGGTAGCAAGACGAAGTCCGTGAAAACCCGGCGAGCGTTGGAGGAGCGGGGTGTGCCGAAAGCGGTAGTGGATAGTCTTCGTATGCCTGTGGGGTTGAAGCTTGGCGGGCGTACGCCGGAGGAGATTGCCTTGGCCATTGCGGCCGAACTGGTAGCCTGGAGGGCGGGAACCTTAGATAAAGCTGCTACGAAGCAGGATGAATGAGGAGTTGCCAACGCGAAGCCGAATGCTGGCGACTTGACGCGCGGCTTTGGTATCCTATGGTTTACGGAAAAGGTTTTTGGGATAGATGAGGGTCCGTCGCACGAAACAGCCAATTTGCACCGCGCCACGCGGCTGGCGGTTCGTTTCGTGGTTGACGGTGCTCGCGCTGGTTTTGGGCGTCCTGGGACCTTGGTTGGTAACCTTGGCGGTGGATGACCACAACGACGACACGGTGGCGTACCACGCCGATGGCTCATCATGTCCCGATCCATGTTCGGATGGGCATGATTGTGGCGACGGTTGCCTGTGTACGTGCTGTCACGGGCGTCTTTTCGCCACACGGGATGCCACCGATTTCCTTGTGTTTGGCCCTATTTCGGTAAATCTCCTTTTCATGGCACACCTGTTCGACCCCGAGGCGGAAGGGGTGAAAGGTCGCGTGTTCCATCCCCCTCGAGGGTGACATTCGTCGCGTGGGCTGAGTGTCACAGGAAAATCCAAGCGGGATGGCAGGTGTGCTATGGAAAAAGGCAGGCGTTCGACGTCTTTGGTAAAGTGGGGTAGTCCTTTCGCGGTTGTGTTGCTGTGGTGGGGGACAAGTGCGTGCGAGCGAACGAGTCACGCGCAAGATTCCAAGCCTCGGGAAGTTGTTTCCGTATCGGAAGCGAAAGCGGACGATCACGATCACGATCATGACCACGGTTCGGAGAGCGACTTGGATAAGTCCGCGGAATCCTTGTTCAATCAGGATTGCGAGCATGGAATCAAAGCGTTTTCGTGTGACGAGTGTCGCTACGAGGTAGGGGTCGTTCGCGTAGCCGAGCCGTTGATGCGTCAGGGGTTGTTCGAACTCGTTCATCCTGGCGAGCGCGCCGTGGCTGCTCCCCTTGAATTGACGGCGGAGGTACGATTTGACGATCGTCTGGTGGCGCATGTGCGTCCGGTGGCGCAGGGGATCATTCGCAAAGTGCATGTTGTGATTGGCGATGAGGTGAAGCAAGGCGCGCCTTTGCTGGAGATGGATAGCGTGGCGGTAGGCGACGCTTACGGTGAGTTGCTGGAAGCGCGTGCGCGGCTGGTGCTGGCGAAGCAGTCGTATGAGCGGGCGGAATCGTTGAAAAAAAGCGGTTTGGCGTCGGAAAAGGACTATCTCGAGGTCAAGACGGACTACGAAGCAGCCAGAATACGCGTTGATGCTGCGCAGGGGCGTGTTGCCAGGCTTGGGGGAACGGGTGCGGGCACCATCGTATTGCGTGCTCCCATGACGGGGAAAGTGCTCGAGCTGCACGCGGTTCCGGGCGAAGTGGCCTCTTCGGATGAGAGCATCGCCACGGTGGGCAACCATGATGCGGTTTGGGTATGGGCGGATCTTTTCGAGCGGGATTTGGCGAAAGTCATGGACGCTCAGAACGGGGGCAAACTCGAAGCCTCGGTATTCGTAGAAGCTTATGCCAACGAAGCCTTTTCGGGTGTGGTCGATCTCGTCAGTCCTTCGATGGACCGGAAATCGCGTACGGTGAAGGTGCGTGTTGCGGTAGACAATCCGAAGGGTCGTCTTCTGGCGGGGATGTTCGCGAAAGTGCAGGTGTTTTTGCCGGGCGGGGAACGGGCGCTCGCGGTTCCTCGCGAGGCGGTTCTCGAAGACGAGGGGCGTTCGTTCGTTTTCGTGCATCATCATGGTGAGTATTTCGTGCGTCGTCCGGTTCGAACGGGACGAGCCTGGGGGGGGTGGGTGGAGGTCGTTTCGGGCGTGAAGGCGGAGCAGCAAGTGGTGGGGCGGGGCGCATTTCTCATGAAATCCGATGTGTTACGCTCAAAAATGGGCGCTGGCTGCGCGGATTGATCGGGTCGAATATGCTTTCCTGGCTTCTGCGATATCGACTTCTTGTCCTGATTGCCTCCGTGGCCATCGCGACAGGGGGGGTGTTTGCTTGGACCCGCCTTCCCATCGATGCGTTTCCTGACGTGACGAACACCCAAGTCATGATTTTGAGCGAGGCACCGGGGTACGCGGCGGTGGATGTGGAGCAGCGTGTCACCTATCCCATCGAGCAAGCGATGCGCGGGTTGCCGCGTGTGGTGCAAGTGCGCTCCTTGTCGAAGCCGGGATTATCCCAGGTCGTGGTGGTATTCGAGGATGATGCGGAGACGTATTGGACTCGACAACTCGTGTTCGAGAGGTTGGCGACCGTGCGAGAGCATCTCCCACCGGGGGTAGAGCCGGAACTTGGGCCGATCAGCACAGGGCTAGGTGAAATCTATCAATATACGTTGGAGGGGGAGGGGAAAACCGCGATGGAGCTACGGACCATCCAGGACTGGATCGTCGCGCCTTTGCTCAAACCCATCGCCGGTGTCAACGAAGTCAATAGTTTTGGCGGAGAAGTCAAGCAGATCCAAGTCCTGGTTTCGCCAGAAAAACTACTGGCTTTCGGGCTCACCGTCCAAGACGTGGTCGAGGCCGTCGAAGCAAGCAATGCGAATGCGGGAGGAGGCATCGTCGTTCGCGATTGGGAGCAGATGTACATGCGTGGCGTGGGTCTTCTGCAAGACATTCCCGATCTCGAGAGCACGGTGGTGGATGTGAAAGACGGGACGCCTGTTTATCTTCGGGATGTTGCGGAGGTGACGATTGGCGCGGAGGTTCGTCAGGGAGCGGTAACGCGCGATGGTAAGGGGGAAGTGGTAGCGGGCATGATCGTCATGCTCAAGGGGGAGAACTCGAAAGAGGTTGTGAGCCGGGTGAAGGATACGGTCGATCGAATCGGCGGCACGCTGCCGGAGGGGGTGAAAATCAATGTATTTTATGATCGAACATCGCTGATCGAAGCGTGCATCGCGACGGTGCGAAACGCGTTATTGGAAGGGGGCATTCTCGTCATCATCGTTTTGTTTTTGTTTCTTGCGGAGCTTCGAACTTCGTTCATCGTGCTGGTTTCCCTGCCCCTCACTTTTTTGGTGAGTTTCATCGTCATGGGTTGGCTGGGCATATCGTCCAATCTCATGAGTTTGGGGGGGCTTGCGTTTTCGGTTGGCATGGTGGTGGATGCTTCGATTGTGGTTGTGGAAAACCTACGCCGGCATTTGGCGACGCGGGAAACAGGGGTCTCGGTGCGTGATACGGTGGTGGCGGGGCTTCGAGAAGTGGTGCGTCCGGTGGGGTTTTCGGTGCTCATCGTGGTGGTGATTCTCGTTCCGCTGTTCACGCTGCAGGGCATCGAGGGGAAGATGTTTGCTCCTCTTGCGGCGACGATGCTCATTGCGTTGGCGGTGTCGCTTGTCGTGGCATTGACGGTGGTTCCCGTGCTGTCGGAGATGCTGCTAACCCAAGCGAAGGAAAGGGAGTTTCGGTTCGTGCGATGGATCCACGCGGGTTATCTTCGCTGGCTGGATCGGGTGTTGCGGCATCCGAGGATGACGGTAGGTATTTCTTTGGTGGTTTTGGTGGGGTCGATGGGGCTGATCCCGTTGATTGGCACGAGCTTCATGCCGCCTTTGGATGAAGGAGCGATCGCGATCAACGTGGTGCGGTTGCCGAACGCATCACTAGAGGGATCGGTCCAAGTATCGGAATTTGTTGAGAAAGCATTGCTTTCATTTCCGGAAGTGGAGACGGTGGTCAGCAAGACGGGACGGGCGGAGGTTTCCGAAGATCCGATGGGACCTGAGCAGACGGATATCATCGTGATGCTTCGTCCGCATCGGGATTGGACGACGAAACGGAGCAAACAACAGTTGGTGGAAGCGATGCACAAGGAATTGGAGACGATTCCCGGGCTTAGGTTTGCGTTTTCGCAGCCGATAGCCTTGCGGGTCAACGAGTTGGTTTCTGGTGTGAAGAGCGATGTAGCGGTGAAGTTATTCGGTTCGGATCTCGATGAGTTGAAGGAATTGGCGGATCGAGTGGCGGCGGTGGTCAAGGGAATCGATGGGGCGGAGGATGTGTCCGTGGAGCAGGTTACGGGCATGGATCAGCTCGATATGGTGTTGGATCGAAAAGAGTTGGCGAGGTATGGGTTGAAGGTAGGAGATGTGAACGCCACGATCGAGACGGCGCTTGCGGGAACGAAAGCAACGACCCTCATCGAGGGGGAGCGACGCATCGATGTGGTTGTGCGATTTGCTGAGTCTTTTCGGGCAGATCCGGAGCGTATCCGTCGATTATGGGTGATGGCGCCTGGGGGGGAAAGGGTGTTGTTGGACCGGATGGCGGAGTTCAAAACGGTGCAGGCTCCAGCGCAAGTGAGCCGGGAAAATGGGATGCGTCGTGTGGTGGTGGAAGCGAACGTGCGGGGCAGGGACCTGGGGGGATTCGTCAAGGAGACGCAGGAGCGGTTGAAGCCCGTGTTGGAGGGGCGTCCCTCTGGCACTTGGGTGGAATACGGTGGTCAGTTCGAGAATCAGCAGCGCGCGATGAAACAGCTTTCGATCGTGGTTCCGGTAGCGCTTGGATTGATTGTTGGATTTCTTTATCTGGCGCTGCGGACCATGCGTGATGCGCTATTGGTGTTGATCAACTTACCTTTTGCGTTGGTGGGAGGGGTATTGGCGGTTGTGCTATTTGGGATGCCCTTGTCGGTGTCGGCGGCCATCGCTTTCATTGTATTGCTTGCGATAGCGGTGCAAAACGGCGTGGTGTTGATGGCCTTTATTGGTCAATTGCGAGATGGGGGTATGGCTTTGAGGCAAGCGGTTCGAAAGGGATGTGACCTTCGCTTTCGGCCATTATTGATGACGGCATTGACGAGTTTCATCGGTCACGTTCCGATGTTGTACGCAACGGGATCAGGCGCGGATATTCAGAAGCCGCTGGCGGTGGTGGTCAATGGGGGCATCGTGACATCCACGTTGTTGACGTTGGTGGTGATGCCTGCGGTGGTGTTGTTGGTGGCGGGTCGAAAGAAGGATCTCGTTTCGGCCTGATGCTATGGGCGGAGCAGGGTGTAGCCGAAGTATCGAGCAGAGGGTTGGTGGGGTTTAGGTTGGTGGGGATGCAGCGGTGCCCCCATCCTTGGCCCTACTTTGTGCCCGCCATCCCTTGCCCTAATATGTGCCTGCCATCCTGTGCCCTAATTTGTTCCTCCTGTCCCCGGCCCTTATTTGTTCCTGCCATCCGTGGCCCTTAGTTGTTCCCTATTCCTGACCCTAACATGTGCCTGCCATCTATGGCCCTTATTTGTTCCCTCAACCCTTGGCCTTTCTCCCCACGCGGTGGGCCCCCCATCCCCGGCCTTTCCCCCCACGCGGTGGGTGGAAGGGTAACAGAATATCTAATTTGAATTCCTTGCTTCTTGTTTCGAAATATTTTAGCTAGTACTACAGATCCTTTCTTCGTTCCACATTAGGACCGGGGCGTAAGAACCCACGGGAACTCAAGAACCAGCTTGTCCAACAACTCATGAAGAACACCTTGCAGCGGCGTTGGCTCCCAACGCCC
>Ga0208040_1004381_pt1 | contig 10785 bp, 7 predicted proteins | sample AD_UKC083_MetaG_FD_184431 | JGI IMG/M metagenome (GOLD analysis project Ga0208040, IMG submission 184431) | Active sludge microbial communities of municipal wastewater-treating anaerobic digesters from USA - AD_UKC083_MetaG (SPAdes) (version 2) | ecosystem: Engineered > Bioreactor > Anaerobic >... | reverse complement strand
GGCTCCAGTGGTTCGGGGGGCGGGGCTGGCGCCTCTTCGGGGAAGGATATCGACGGCACCGCTGTTTCCGCCGCCGGCCGGGCTTCTAGTGTGGTATCGGCGGCCATCTCTGCTGCCGGAGGAAGATAACGCGAATTCGTGGACAGGGTGGACCGATACCAGTTTACAAAAACAGCAGTCAATCCCAGAACGACCAGCCGACCAGCAGGGTGACAAGTATTCTCGTTTTCAATTTCAATTTCTCGGTCCCGCGGGCTTCGTTGTTTCAAGTTGACCAGGCCACATCGGCACGGCCTGCGCAATTTCGATTGCAGAAGTCGTAGTCCTTATCCGAATTGCAGGATTCCGCCAAGGCCAGCTCAAGGCGCGTCCACGGCGTGGTATAGCGATGCGTGAGTGCTTGTTCCTTCTCTGCCGTGGACAGCCGATTCCGAACCGGTCTGAAGAAACCAGCCTGCTGCAGGCGGGAAACCTCCGACATTATGCTTGCCACCGTGTCGGTATCGTACTTCCCCTCTTGCAGCAGGCGGTCGGCGGCTTCCGCGAAAGAGCCTTTCAGAGCCCTGGCAAGGAGATCGTACGTCGGCCGGTCGATATGGAAGGCGCAGTCACGCTCCAGGAAATATGCGAAACACTCCCCCGAGTGTTTAAAGACATGGTAGGGTGGCAGAAAACGACGCGCTGGTGCGTCATTCGCTGGTCTATGGGAAGAATGGGAGACCCGTAAGTCTTGCATGTCTTGCCCCTCTACACAACAACATTCAAATCATACTCTATATGCAGTTGTGTGTCAATAGGCTGCCCAGGCCCAGGGCAATCGCACTAAGACCAGACGGAAACAATCAGCTCGCCGGAAGAACAGGTGCTCTCTACCTGGCCCAAGTCAGCGGATTCGCCAAGAGAAAATACAGAATCCCGCAGGAAAAGGCATTCTTAAACGTCTTTCCTGCGTAAGCAGGAATCCAGCAGGACTCTGGACCCCTGCTTGCGCAGGGGTGACGCAGGCAGGGTCACACAGGAATCCTGCAGGCCTGTCGGCGTGCGAGGAAACGGCATTCTTAAACGTCTTTCCTGCGTAAGCAGGAATCCAGTGCGCATGCGTGTAGATACAGCCTGCGGCGGAGCACAGCCGGGTAAGCTCTGGCCCTCTGCTTGCGCGGGAGGACGAGGACCGGGGCCACAGACAACCCGTCTCACGAAAACCTTTTGGGCGGGGCGCATTAAGTGCGATTGCCCTGGCCGCCCAGGCCGCTGCGAGGGCCTGGATCCGGTGGGGACAGGCCGCGCCCCGCGGGCCGTTGGCTTGATTCGGGCAAATCCGGGCGGTATTGTGTGGAATCCGGGTACAGAGGTTCAGGACGCGAACCCATTCTGAGGAGAGTGCCGCATTCATGCATGACGACCAGGAGCGCGACCCCCATTTCAGCCGGCGGGCCTTGTTGACCGGCGGGATCGCGAGCGCGGGGTTGTTGGCCGCCGCGGTGGGCCAGGCCCGGGAGCACCAGACGGCGGACCCCGCCGCAGCCGGGGAGCTGCCGGACCGCCTCGAAGCGGTCCGCGCGGCCTGGCTGGCGATGATGGGCCCGTTTCCCGCCGAGAAACCGCCGCTGGACGTCCAGATGCGCCGGGTCGACGACATCGACGGCATCGAATGCCATTACTTGACGTTTCGATCGGAACCCGAGGATCGGGTGCCGGCGTACCTGTTGATCCCGAAAAGCGCTCGGCCGGGACCGTCGCCGGCGCTGGTGTGCCCCCATCCGACGAGCGCGGGCGCGGGAAAATCTCAGTGCGTCGGGCTGACGGGCCGGGCGCCGGAGGATCCGCCGCTGCCGCCCGAGAAGAGCCGCGCCTACGGCCTCGAGCTGGCCCGCTGGGGCTATGTGACCATCAGCATTGATCTGTTCTGCGACGGCGAGCGCATTCCCCCGGGCTGCACGCAATACGATTCCGAGCCGTTCTATAAACGCCATCCCGAGTGGTCCATGTTCGGCAAGAACGCGTGGGACTGCATGCGCGCGGTGGACGTGCTGGAGACGCTGGAGTTCGTGGATCGCGGCCGGATCGGGTGCATCGGCCATTCGCTGGGGGGCCACACAAGCCTGTGCGCGGCGGCGTTTGACGAGCGCATTGCCGCCGCCGTGAGCAATTGCGGCGCAATAGGGTGGCAACGTGGCACCGATCACTGGTCGCGGCCGCAGGACCCCGCGAAAAAACGCGGGCCGGTCAGCGATTACTGTTATCTGCCGAATTTCGCGCCGTACATTCAGGAGCCCGCCCGTCCCGTCCCGTGCGATTTCGATGGGCTCATGATGCTGGCGGCGCCGCGGCCGCTCCTGGTCCAGGGCAGCGAGGGCGAGTTCGAGAATCTGGAGACCGTCGCGCGGGTGCTGCGCGCGCAGGCGGTATACCACGCGCTCGGCGCGGGCGACCGTATCGGGATGTTCTCGTTTCCGGGCGAACACAATTTCCCGCCGGGGGCGAAACGGTTCGCGTTCGCGTGGCTGGACCGCTGGTTGGGCCACACGCCCGCCATTCCGACGATCTGGCCGGGCCAGGCGGTCTGACGCCGGCCCGGCGGGTACGACAGCGCGGCGGGGCCCGCGCACAGTAGAGGGAGAGCATGATGCGAACGACAAAATGTGTGTTGATGGTCGCGCTCGCCGTGGCGGCATGTGCCGCGTTCGCCCAGGACGCGCAGTACCAGCCCACCTGGGAATCGGTTGAAAGCCGGCCCCTGCCGGGGTGGTACGACCACGACAAATTCGGCATCTTCATTCACTGGGGCCTGTATTCGGTGCCATCCTGGGGCCCGAAAGGGCGGTATTCGGAATGGTACTGGCATGACATGCAGGACAAGAACGGCGAGACCTGGAAGTTTCATGTCGAAAACTACGGGGAAGACTTCAAATACCCCGATTTTGCGCCGCAGTTCCGCGCCGAGATGTTTAATCCCGCGCACTGGGCGGAGATCTTCGAACGGTCGGGCGCGAAATACGTCGTGCTGACCTCGAAACACCACGAGGGATTCTGTCTGTGGCCCAACGCCGAGAGCTGGAACTGGAACAGCGTGGACGCGGGCCCCGGGCGCGACCTCTGCGGCGAACTGACGGACGCGGTAAAAGCGCGCGGGCTGAAAATGGGGTTCTATTTCTCGCTGTACGAGTGGTTCAATCCGATTTACCGCAGCGACCCCGAACGGTACGTGGAACAGCACATGCTGCCGCAATTGAAAGACCTCGTGCTGCGCTACGAACCGGACATCGTGTGGCCGGACGGCGAATGGGACCACCCCGACACCCTCTGGCGCAGCGCCGAGTTTCTCGCATGGCTGTATAACGAATCGCCCGTCCGCGACCGGGTCGTGGTGAATGACCGGTGGGGCAAGAACTGCCGCAGCAAACACGGCGGGTTCTACACCACCGAGTACGGCCACGTGGGCTGGGGGCAGGACCTCGGCGACCGGCACAAGTGGGAGGAATGCCGCGGCATCGGCAAATCGTTCGGCTACAACCGCAACGAGGAAATCGACGATTACATGACCCCGCGGGACCTGATCCGCATGCTCATCTCGATCTGCAACGGCGGCGGCAACCTGCTGCTCGACATCGGCCCAACCGCCGACGGGCGCATCCCCGTGATCATGGAACAGCGTCTCCTGGCCATGGGCGACTGGCTCCGGGAACACGGCGAAGCCATCTACGGCACCGGGCCGAGCCCGTTCCCGAACCTGCCGTGGGGCCGCTGCACGACCGCGCCCGGCAAGCTCTATCTGCACGTGTTCGACTGGCCGCGGGATGTCCTCGACGTGCCCGGGCTCAAGAACGACGTGACGAAGGCCTACCTCTTGACGAGCCCGGACGTCTCGCTGACCGTCACGCGGACCGGCGAGCGGTCCGTCAGCGTGGATCTGCCCGAACACATGCCCAATGAGGACGCGACGGTCGTCGTGCTCGAGATCGCCGGCGCGCCGGACGTCGACATGACCATTCATGCCGCCGGGGACGGCACGCTCACGATGCCCGCGGCACAGGCCCAGGTGATCGGCGAGACCGCCCGGTACGAGGCGGAAAAGGACGCCATCGGATTCTGGACCGAGCCCGGGGATTCGGTCTCCTGGCACGTCACGGTCGACCGGCCCGGAAAATACGACGTTGCCCTGACCTATGCCTGCAGCAACGGTTCGGGCGGCACGCCTGTCGAGATCCGCGTGGGCGAGGCCGTCGTGGCGGCCACCGTCAAGGAAACGGGGACGTGGTCCGATTTCATCACCGAAACCGCCGGCACGGCCGAGGTCGCGTCGGCCGGCGCCGTCGTGGTGACGGTGTCGCCCAAAGGCAAGCCCGCGGAGGGCGTCATGAATCTGCGGGCCGTCACGCTGCGCCCTACGCAATAACAGAGCCTGTTTCGCTGTCGCGCAAACAGGAGTCCGGGGAAACGGCTTTACCGCTGGAGGTGTATATGCGCCGTGTCGCGATCGTTTTGCTTATGGCTCTGGTTCTGGTGGCCGCCGGATGCCGTCACTTGCCCGCACGGCTGGCGGCAGGCCCGCTGCAGCCGGCCCGGCTGACCTGCGAATATCGGCAGAATCCGCTCGGCATCGATACGGCGGCGCCCCGGCTCGCCTGGGTGAACGAAGCGCCGAATGCCAGTGCGCGCGCCAAGGCCCAGACCGCGTACCGGATCCTGGCCGCCAGTTCCCTCGAACAGCTCAACCGCGATGCCGGCGACCTGTGGGATTCGGGCCGCGTGAGGAGCGCGGACGCCATCCAGATCCCCTACGGCGGACCGGCCCTCGAGGCCCGTCAACGGGTCTACTGGAAGGTGCGCGTGTGGGACGAGGCGGGCCGCATGTCGCCCTGGAGCGCGCCCGCGTGGTTCGAGGCCGCCCTGCTGGACGACAGCGACTGGACCGCCCAGTGGATCGCGCGCAACGAAGACCTGCCCGAGGACGAGGAGGCGTTGTTCGGCGATACTCCCGCGCCGCTGTTTCGCAAAGAGTTCCGCGTCGACAAGCGCGTCCGCCGCGCCCGCGCCTATGTGACCGGGCTGGGCTATTACGAACTGCGGCTTAACGGCGAGAAGGTGGGCGATCACTGGCTCGATCCCGGCTGGACCAGCGTCTCCCAACGCGTGCTGTATTCCACCTATGACGTGACGGACGCGCTGCGGGAAGGTCCGAACGCCGTGGGCATCCTGGTCGGCAACGGCTGGTACAATCCGCTGCCCCTGCTCATGTGGAACCGCATCAACATCCGCGAAAACCTCACCATCGGGGCGCCCCGGGCCATCGTACAGCTCGAGATCGATTACGACGACGGCACGCAGGACCGTATCGTGACCGACGGCACCTGGAAGGCCGGCGACGCGCCCGTCGTGCGGAACAATGTCTACCTGGGCGAGGTCTACGATGCCCGCCTCGAACAGCCGGGCTGGGACGCGCCGGGCTTCGACGATGCGCACTGGGAAGACGCCGTGCCCGCGGCAACGGCTGTCGGACCGCTCTTCGCCCAGATGGCGCCGCCAATCAAGGTTGCGCGCACAATCCGCCCGGTGTCCGTCAGCGAACCGGCCCCCGGAACGTACATCTTCGACCTGGGCGAGAATTTCGGCGGGCTGGCCCGGCTGCGCGTCGAAGGGCCCGCGGGCACGCGCGTCGTGCTGCGGTACGGCGAACTGCTCCACGACGACGGCACCCTGAACCCCATGACCGCCGTGTGCGGCCAGATCAAGAACCGGGAGCGGCCGCCGGATTCGAAGCGGCCCGTCACCGCGTGGCAGGAAGACGTCTACATCCTGAAAGGCGAGGGCGTCGAGTCGTATGTGCCGCGGTTCACGTTCCGCGGGTTCCGCTACCTGGAGGTGACGGGCCTGCCTGCCCCTCCGGCGGCCGACAGCGTGGAAGGGCTCGTCCTGCACTCGGCCGTTGCGCCGGCCGGCGCGTTCCAGTGCGCGAACGACCTCTACAATCAGATCCAGGACGTGACGCTCCGCACGTTTCTGAGCAACCTGTTCAGCGTGCAGTCCGACTGCCCGCACCGCGAAAAGTTCGGTTACGGCGGCGACATCGTCGCGTCAAGCGAGGCGTTCTTGCTCAACTTCGATATGGCGCAGTTCTACACGAAGGCCGTCGAAGATTTAGCCGATGCGGTCCGGCCCAACGGCGGATTCACGGAAACCGCGCCGTTTGTGGGCATAGACGACGCGGGATTTGGCGAAGGGTCGGGTCCCATCGGTTGGGGCACGGCGCATCCGATGCTGCTGCGGCAGCTCTACCAGTACTACGGCGAGCGCCGGTTGATTGAACACCAGTACGCGCGCGTGAAGGCCTGGGTCGATCTCATCGAGGCCAACGCGCCGGACCACATCTACGTGGGCGGCATCAGCGACCACGAAAGCCTCGCCGAAAAACCGGAGCTCTCGGGCGCCGCGTTCTACGCGTACAACGTCGCGCTCGCCCGCGAATTCGCCGCGCTTCTGGGCAACGCGGACGATGCCGCCCGGTTCGAGGCCCTGGGCGAACGCATCGCCGAGGCGTTCAACGCCCGGTACCTCGAGCCCGAAACGGGCCGGTACGGCGCCGGCACGCAGGCGTCGCAGGCGTTCGCGCTCTACATGAACCTCGCGCCGGAACCGGTGCGCGCGAACGCCCTCGAGGTCCTCGTCAACGACATCGCGGCGCACGACGGCCATCTCTCGACGGGCATCTTCGGCACAAAGTACATGCTCGAGGTCTTGAGCGCGATGGGCCGGCACGACGTCGCCTGCGCCATCACAAGCGCCCGGACGTTTCCCGGCTGGGGATACATGCTCGACAACGGCGCCACGACCCTCTGGGAGCACTGGGAAGGCAGCGACAACACGTTCTCAAACAACCATCCCATGTTCGGTTCGGTGAGCGAGTGGTTCTACAAACACGTCGCGGGCATTCGTCCCGCGCCGGATGCCGTGGGCTGCGACCGCGTCATCATCGCGCCGGGCCCCCCGCAACCAGGCCTCGACTGGGCCGAAGCCTCGTATGATTCGGTCCGGGGAACCATCCGCGCCGCGTGGCGCGTGGACGGCGGGAGACTGCATCTCGCGGTGACCGTGCCGGTCGGTGTGACGGCGCGTGTCCTGCTGCCGGTGGATGCCCGGGCGGAGGTGCTGGAAAGCGGCGTGCCCGCGAACCAGGCCGCCGGGGTCGCGCCCGCGTCCGGAGACGCCCGCTGCCCCGCGTTTGACGTGGCCTCGGGCGCCTACCGTTTCAGCGTGAAGATGTAAGCCCGGAAACCTTGCGGGCGCCCGGGCCGGTGTGCATGATGATGACGACTGGAACAACGGCCCGGCAGGGCCGGGATGCAACCCCGAAGGAACGGTCCGTATGGCCGAGTATGCAGTGCTGCTGGACCTGGACGACACGCTCGTGGTCCAGCGGGAGGCCTTCGAGGAGGCCTTTTTTGCCACGTGCGCGGCCGCGTGGGCGGAATGCGGCATCGAACCGGAAGCCTTGACCCAGTCCGTCCGGATTCACGCGCGCCGGCTGTGGACCGAATCGGAATTCGCGGACTATTTCCAGCGCATCGGGGTATCTCCCGACGAAGGCCTGTGGGCCGGCTTCGAAGGCGAAGAGGAACCCCTGGCACGTCTGCGCCCCTGGGCGCGGGCCTATCAGCGCGAGGCGTGGCGCAGCGCGCTCGGCGAGCACGGCGTCCGGAACGATGCCCTCGCGAAAGAGCTCGCAGCCGCGTTTCAGGAAGAACGGTGGGCCAGTTTTGCGCTGTTTCACGACGCCATCCCGACCCTCGAAACCCTGGCGCGGCGGTATCGTCTTGCGCTGGTGACCAACGGTCTTACGGCGCTTCAGCACAAGAAGATCAAGCGCGCGGGATTCGCGCCGCATTTCCGGGCCGTGGTCATCTCGGGTGAACTCGGCACGGGCAAGCCGGCGCCGGTCATGTTCGCCACCGCCCTCGAACGCCTCGGGGTCCCGCCCCAACACGCCATCATGGCCGGCGACGATCTCGGAGGCGACGTGGCCGGTGCGCAGCGGGCAGGCATCAAGGCCATCTGGGTGCAACGCGCCGCCGGCGACCCGCTGGCGGACGTGGTCCCCGATGCAACGGTGAACACGCTGAGCGCCCTGCCCGGCGTGGTGGCGTCGTTGTTGGGATAGGCTTTCCTCTCGGAGTCCGCACCGGCAGCAGGAAGAAGGCCAAAAGAAGCTGCAGGTTCGATTGCGGCTTCATCTCCCCATCGCCGGGATCTTCAGCTGCCAGGTCATTCACGGGCGATAGCGGGAAGGACTACGCCTGTGTTTCGTCTACATCATCTGGAAGTTTCTTGCGCCGACTTGGAGTATCAGAAGATGTAGAAGCACCAGCGCTGCTTGCGTTCCCAGGAGCCACCGGCGTTGCAGCGGCGCGGGGCGCGTAAAGATCATGAGTCCCAAGGGCATCAACAGGTATATGTAATAAACGAGCAAGAACAGGCCGGTATCGAATGACATGCCAACAGGTGAAGGGTGGAAAACGGACTGAAACGGCCGGCTTATGGCCGACAGGACCGTCATGGGGGCCACGAGAAACAGCGCCAGACCCCCAACGGTCACGACCCCCCACGCGCGCTGCGGTCCACTGTCTTGAAGACGCCCCGCAATCAACGCGAAAGTACAAACGCCCAGCATGGCCATGCCAAGCACGGCAAAGAGGACGCGATGGTGCGCCGGGACTCGCCGGAGCTGTTCTCGCAGCCAGCCTTCCGGGGCATCGTTAGCCTGAGGCGTTTCTGGTGCGTCTGAGGGGCTTTCCTGTTTCCGTGCCAGTGCACGCTCCTTTGCCAGCAAAAAGACGGCGGGTAGAGCCGCGATAACCCACCGAAACATCACAACAAGCCCGGAATTGGGCTCGTGAACATAGACCACCAGACCGTCGAGAATGCCCAGCACAACCAGAACCACCACACCCCATCCGCTCACGCGAAGGCCTACTGACAACGGCGGTTTGCGTGCCATCTCATTGCTCCTCCGGCCGGATGTTCCCCATTTCCTCGGTCATTCCGGGAGTTTTTCGCCGGTTTCGGGATCGTATTTGTCCGGCAGGGCGTCCTCGGGCGAAATGTCGTTCGTTTCTTCAATCCACTGATCGAGCGCCACGCGCATACGTTCGAGCACGGGCCGATACGCGGGCTCGCCAGCCACGTTGTGAAATTCCATGGCATCGCAGGCGAGATCGTACAGCTCCTCGGAAGCGCGGCGGTTGCGGAAGTGCAGCATGACCTCCGGCGGCAGGGTTCCCGCGTCGCGCAGTTCCCGCATCTTCTGGAACGACGGCGACCCGGCCACGTCCGCGGCTGGCCGGAGCGGTTTCTCGTAAAACGCGTTGCGGATGTATTTGAACCGGGCGTCGCGCACGGCGCGGCTGTGGTCGTCAAGGTCGTGCCAGTTCTTTTCGGCGTAGATGAACCGGCGCCCGAATTGCCCGGGGTCCTCGACCTGTTTCCACAGCGGCACGCCCTGCATGCCTCCGGACACCGGCAGGCCGGCCGCTTCGAGCGTGGCCGGGGCGATGTCGACAGCGCTCACGAGCCCGTCGTACCGCTGACCCGCGGGGAGGCGCCCCGGCCAGAAGCACACGAGCGGCGTCGCGATGCCGCTGTCGTACAGGGTCGTCTTCGCGCGCGGGAAGGGCGGACCGTTGTCGCCGAGAAACATCACGAAGGTATTCTGCAGAAGCCCCTCGTGTTCGCAGCGTGCGAGGAGCCTGCCGATGGTCTCGTCCATGCGGGTGATCTCGTCGTAGAATCCCGCCAGGTCCTCCCGCACCTCGGGCGTGTCCGGCAGGTACGGCGGCACGGTAATCTGGTCGAGAGCGTAGGGCGGGTCAACGCAGCCCCGGTCGAACGGCCGGTGCGCGTCGTGGAACCCCACGGCCAGGAAGAAGGGTTTGTCCTTCGGGCGTTCGTCGAAGAAGGTCTCCCAGTCGGTGATGGCGCGGTACAGGCGGTCGAATTTGGCCTGGGCCGGGCCGCCCAGGTGGCACTTCGCGACGTTGGCGGTCCAGTAGCCGCGCGCCTTCAACAGTTCCGGTACGATCGCCTGTTCGGCCGGAAGGGGCTCGTGCAGATTCTCCGCCCCGGTGCAATGCGGGTACTTCCCCGTAAACAGGCTCGACCGGCTGGGACTGCACGACGACGTGGTCACAAAGGCATTCGTGAACAGCAGGCCTTCCCGCGCCAGGCGATCGATGTGGGGTGTCCGGATGGCGGGATGCCCATAACATCCGATCTCGTTGGGCCCCACGTCATCCGCGAGGATCCAGATAATGTTGGGCGGCGCGTCCGGAGCGGTCTCTGCCGCGCGGGGGCGCAGTCCCGATGCCGCGAGCAGACCCGCCCCGGCCCACGCGAGCACCGTTCGTCGTGACAGGTGTGTGGCCAAGATGCGTGCCCCCTCTTTGCCGTTGCCGGACGCCGTTTCCGGCCATCGCATACAATGATCTCACCATACCACACGCGTGGGGGTGGCCGCCCGCCTGCAGCGCCCGGCAACACGACCATCGTCGCGGCTTTGTGTCTTGGTGTGAAATACGATGAGACCGCTAACGGCCTCACACAAAGCCGCCAAGCCGCCAAGAAAAACCATGATGGACAGGCCCCGGTTTGCGGCGGCACGCCGGCCCGCGTGGTTTCACACCAGAGGAGAACGGGGACATGTTCCAAGCGCCGTCCCCGGCGCGACAACGTGTCCCCGTTCGAACCTGCACAAGGGTCTTGAGATTTGGTGGCGCTGTTGTCTGCCGTCCCTAC
>Ga0208040_1004379_pt1 | contig 10786 bp, 6 predicted proteins | sample AD_UKC083_MetaG_FD_184431 | JGI IMG/M metagenome (GOLD analysis project Ga0208040, IMG submission 184431) | Active sludge microbial communities of municipal wastewater-treating anaerobic digesters from USA - AD_UKC083_MetaG (SPAdes) (version 2) | ecosystem: Engineered > Bioreactor > Anaerobic >... | reverse complement strand
CTATGGATTGTCCTAATAACGGAGCAGATATCTGGGTGCCTGAAATATTGCCAAAATATATCTGATCCAATTGTAGTCCTGAAATGTCTTTGATTAATATAAAATCTCCATTCCTGAATATCTGTAAGGGACTTTGTAAGCTATCCTGAGTTATAACAATAATACTATCATTGATGATCGGGATACCGTTTTTTAAATAAGAGGTACCCATTGAAGTTGTTATCCTGAATCCATCAAGATTTGCATAATTTATGAAAGGATTACCTTGCAGAAAAACTATTTCAAGAAACCATGTAGAATCGTTAATAATATATAACTCGCTGATTATAGGAGGGGGAGAAATTGGATTTGCCTTTGTAAATCCGATTGAAAATATTAACATTATTAGCACATACGTCTTTTTCATAGTTCGCTGTATTTTCACAAATATAAATAATTTTCATGACAATTTCATGTAACATTCTATCATAGCCTAAAATTAGCCGTTCCAACACCGGAACACTACCTGCCGCTGTTATATGCATTGGGATTAAAACAATCAAACGAAACTATAACCTATTTCAACGACAAACTGGTGATGGGTTCTTTGTCTATGACATCGTTGATGATCGAATGATCATCATTTCACCAGCAGCCGCGGCTCCATCATATCGAGAATAGCATATTTCACGCCTTCCCTACCCAGCCCGGAATCCTTTATGCCGCCATACGGCATATGATCGGTGCGAAAAGTCGGCACATCATTAATAATGACCCCGCCGACTTCGAGGTTATCAAAGGCATAGTCCATTTCGGCCACGCTATCGGTAAATACCCCTGCCTGTAAGCCATAGCGGCTGTTATTGACCTCTTCAACGGCTTTTTCAAAATCCTCATAAGGTTCCAGCACCACCACGGGACCGAAAATTTCGCAGCAGCAAATGTTCATGGAATTTTTTGCCGAGCTTATTACCGTGGGTTCGAAAAAACTGCCCTTCCGCTGTCCGCCGCACAACAGCCGGGCTCCGCCGGCTACCGCCTCGTTAACCCATGACTCTACGCGCATAGCATTTTTCTCATCAATCATCGCGGAGATATCAGTTTCGGGGTGTTCAGGAGCGCCTTGCCTGAGCTGTTTTACCTTCTCTACAAAAAGCGCGGTAAAATCCTCAACTATACTTTTGTGAACAAAGATCCTCTGGGTATGTATGCACACCTGCCCGGCATAGGAAAATCCTCCCGCGACGCATTTTCCCACTGCCTTGCCTATATCAGCGCTTGCCGTTATTATCACACCGGCATTACCGCCAAGCTCCAGCACCACTTTTTTCTTTCCGGCATCGCTTTTCATTTTCCATCCTACTTCGGGTGATCCCGTGAAACTCAATAAATTAAACCGTTCGTCCGTAACCAGTAAATTACCTGTTTTCCTGTCCATAGGCAACACAGACAATGCGCCCTTGGGCAGTTCGGTTTTATCAACCAAACGGGCCAACTCAAGCGCCGAAAGTGGCGTGGATGAGGAAGGTTTCAGGATAATAGGGCAGCCCGCGGCAATAGCGGGAGCTATCTTATGCACGGCCAGGTTCAGCGGAAAATTAAAAGGCGAAATGCCTGCTACCAGTCCCACGGGGAAATATTTTACCAGGCCTTCCCTGCCCTGGCCCGCAGGAGTCCAGTCCATACTGATATACTCCTTTGGCAGCCGTTTTGACTCTTCGGCGGCCACCACAAAAACCTGTATTGCCCTGTCCACTTCAGCCAAAGCTAGTTTCACGGGCTTGCAGGCCTCCATGGCCAGGACATTGGCCAGCCTTTGGCGTTCTGTACGCAAGAGTCCGGCAATATCCATCAGGATAGCATACCGGTGAAAAGAAGCCAGGTGTGCTATAGTTTTTTTCACATCCTGGGCTGCTTTGATAGCTGTTTCCAACTCGTTTGCCGAAGCAAGCGAAACCTCTGCAAATACCTGGTTTGAATAAGAATTCACGACAGTAATTTTGCTCGCCGTTTCCTTAAAATTACCTCCGACATAAAGCTTATATGATTCCATAATTTTTGTTTGTGGCTTTTATTCGTGAAAAAGTTGGGTTAACACCGCCAATGATTTTATTTCTCCAAACCCAATATGCTGTATCTGGTAATAAAGAATAATTTTCTCCAGGAGGGTATTCCTCTGGGATGCTGTAAGTTTTATTTGTACAGCATCTTCAACAGATGTCTGCAAAAACCTGTCAAACACTTCAGCCTCCTGCTGGTTAAGGAAAAAATCATCGGCAGGCTTATATTTGCCGAAAACGCCTTCTTTTAAAAGAAAATAAGGTGTTTGCGGCGAAAAGTTTCCAAGGGGATAAAACCCGAGGTAACGTGTCAGGTGCAGGGCAAAGGCGATGTGCAGGTTTCCCCGGGTATTGGCCAGTTGGTCGAGCAGTAATATGTTTTGAAAAATGAAATTAAAAAATTCGGGGTTGGCCTCTTCCTCTCTGATGGAGCGGTATAGAAGTTCGTTGATAAACAATGCCTGTGAGCTTTTTGCCACATCAAAAGGCAGGGAGGTAAACTGGTAGCAGGATGCCATTTCTTTCGGAATGTGCAGTTGATCTTTTTCTTTGTTGACAAAGACCACCTCGTTGATACTAAGGGGTTGAAGCAGGTTAGCACTTATCCTGGCATGTTTTTTCCGGACACCGCGTATCAAAAAAGATTTCAATCCGAAAAGTTCGGTGTACATTTTCACCACGACACTGGTTTCCGAATACGGTATTGTTTTAAGGACAATGGCTTTGGTGGTTGAAATCATAGGAAAAGTGGCAGCTTAATTGATGACCATAATTTTGGTCACTAATTTTTCGGTACAATCTTCGCTGCTGCAAAAGACAAAGTAAACGCCGCTTCTGACACTTTCGCCATGGAAGTTTTTTCCGTTCCACACGGCCTGTCCGCCTTCCGATAATGTTTCGTACACCAGGGTGCCACTGATATCGGTAATCTTGACGGTAGCATCTTTAACCAGTCCTTTGATGCCAATCATACCCGAAAAGTTTTCGCGCACGGGATTGGGATAAGCATAGACATTTGTGAACACTTCTTCGCCTTTGGTGGCATAAGCACGAAAAGACACCAGTCCGTTTGAGGTCCCGAAATACACCACCCCGGTCTTTTCATCAATGGCAATGCTGGTAATGGTGTTGGACAACAACGGGCTGTTATCTTCGGTAAAATGGAAAAGCTGTTCCTGGCCATCTTCGCTCATAAGGAATACGCCAGCGTTTTCGGTTCCAAACCATTTTTTGTTGGCCCCATCCACTGCAATGGCCGTTACTTTTTCGAAAGCCAGCAAGTGTTGTGCAGTGCCGTCCTGCATAACCGTTATCAGCTGGGCATCAAAGTTTCCGCCGAGAGTGATATTTTCCGGGTCATAAAACACGGCCACTCCCTTATCGGTGCCTATCCATATTTGTCCGTCGAGGTCTTCGGCAAAGCTGTACACCGAGTTGCTTGGCAGGTTTCCGTTGCCCACACTGGTGGTGAGTAGCCTGGTAACATTGTCGCTATTATCGGTCCATGTTCCGTTTTCGTTAAACACCAGCAACCCGGCGCCGTTCATCAGCAGCACCCATTTCTGGCCGGTTTGGTCCACCATTACCTTTCCACCATTACCCTGCGACAGGTATGGGATAGTGCTGTAGGAGAGCCAGGTTCCGTCGGTTCTGCGCACCTTCAGCAGGTTATTGCAATTGGTATTTACTGCCCACAGGTTGTTGTTTGCGTCGAAAGCCACCCCGCCGATGCCAAGCCAGTAATAAACACTTCCGAAAGGCAATTCCAGCGCCGAGTTATTCACCCCGTAAACATTGGTGATATAGCCGTTTTTTAACTCCACGACACCCCTGTATAGCGAAGCCGCAAACACATGCGTATTGTCCCTGGGATCGATAGCCAGATCAATAATATCTACGAGTGTGTCGTAAGCGACGCCATCAAAATCCTTGAGTACATTCCACTGGTTGTTGATATATGAAAATATGCCGCTGTTATTCCAGGAGTTTCCCCAGGAGTTATTCACTCCTCCCGGAGCTACATACAAGTCGCTGCCGGCAATGTCCATAGCAAACACATTGTTGTTTCCGGGGCCGTTGGGTGTGATTTTGGTGATTGTCCAGTTTTTGCTGCATACCAGCCCATAGTTTTTGTCGGCAATCCAGGTGGCGCCATCGCTATCAAACACGGCACAATTGGGATAGGCATAACCGGGCTGATAATTCCAGATTATTTCTTCTTTAATCATATTGGCATTGTACACCGCCACATGCGAGGTATAAGCAATGAGGAAATGATTATTGAGAACGCGCATATTGTAAACATCATCGTTATAAACGGTATCAAGCACCTGCCATATGGTATCATTCAGCACATATAAGGTGTCCTGATTATATGCCGGGTTAACACGGTTGGCAAATACCTTTCCCTGAAAAACAGCCACGGAGTTATAGGTGGCATTGGTGTCGGGCAGGCGGCTTTCTTTCTTCCAGTTGGCATAGTTGGCGAGGTTGGCATTGGCATAGTCCGCATAATAAAGCCCTTTTTCGGTTCCGGCATAGAATTTTATTCCGTCGCAGGCAAGATCCAGCACGTTAATTGCATTTCCGTCGGGGCCGATATAATAGGTATCTTTAATTTCCTTTCTGGCAATATCCAGCACCACAATGCCAAAGCCGCACGACAGGTAGGCATAATCCCCATAAACCGTGATATTGTTGATGGCTTTGTTTCCCATGATTGGCTTACGTTTGATATCCGAGATATTGATTATTTCACCGTCAGCCACCAGGTCGATATTGGCGTTGGTGTATGCCACTATCAGATAACCAAATTGCGGGCTGTAACGTATAGTACTGATATTGACATCCGATAATCCGTTGTTTTTAGTCAGGGTGTTGACACTATTATCGGTCTTATCATAATAAAAAATACTGTTGGGGGTAGCGCAATACACTTTTTCTCCGACGATATCAACAGCGATAGCCTTCCGGTACGGAAGGTACACCTGCCATTCGCCGATGCCGACATCCTGTGCCCATGTTGAAAGAACAATAAAAGCAAAGAAAAAACAGCTGAGCAGATTTTTTTTCATCAGAAAAAATTTGGTATGAAATTATTAAAAAAAACTGTTTTTTCTCAAAATTATTGTTTGCGTTGGTTTATAGCAACAAATTCCCGGGCTTTAGAGAAAACATTAGGTAGTCCGGCAGGATTTTTTCCGCCCGCTGTGGCATAAAAATCCTGTCCGCCACCACCGCCCTGAATTTCTTTGGCAAAGTCGCGGATTATTTTTGACGCATTCCATTTATTGGCTTCCACCAGGTCGTCGGAAATCATCAGGGTGATTGCAACCTTGCCTTCGCTGACATTTCCCAAAACCACAAACAGCTTGTCGATATCATTTTTCAATGAAAAGACTATGTCTTTGATGCTGGCAGCATCCACATCCACCTGCTCCGCAATGAAATTTATCCCGTCAATATTTTCAACTTTTGCCCTGAGGGTATTTTTCAATTCCTGAGCTTTTTCACGCTGAAAGCCTTCTATCTGTTTTTTCAGGGATGTATTGCTGTCTATCAAGGCGTTAACCATCGCTGGCAACTCGGCATAAGGCTTTTTCATGGCCGATTTTATCTGATTGAGGGGTTCGAGGTACTGCTGAAAAATATAATCAAAAGCCGTTTCACCCGTAATGGCCTCTATACGGCGCACACCGGCTGCCACAGCGGTTTCTTCCACAATAATAAACAGCCCTATTTGTCCTGTGGCCTGCACATGAGTACCTCCGCACAGTTCACGGGAATAGTCATCGCCCACGGTTATCATGCGCACTTCGTTGCCATATTTCTCGCCAAACAGCGCGATAGCGCCCTTTTTACGGGCGTTTTCCATGGTATCTGTTTCGGCATTTACCGGGAGGTTTTCCGATATTTTTTCAAAGATCATTTTTTCAATTTTCCGTTGTTCTTCAGCCGTTACACCGGTAAAATGCGAAAAGTCGAAGCGCAGGCGCTCATCACTGACATACGACCCCTTTTGTTCCACATGGCTGCCGACCACTTCGCGCAGGGCCTTATGCAGGAGGTGCGTGGCGGTGTGGTTGTTCTGTGTCAACCGGCGCTTTTTCAGGTCGATTTTTGCCACACAAACCGTTTCGACATTTTTCGGGAGGGTGTTGGTCAGATGGATGATCAGGTTGTTTTCCTTTTTCGTATCGGTAACAGAAATTTTTTCGTCACCGAATTCAAGGATTCCCCGGTCGCCTGTCTGGCCGCCCGATTCGGCATAAAAAGGTGTTTTATCCAGCACAATCTGGTATTGCTCTTTGTCCTTTACTTTTATTTTGCGGTATTTTACCACCCGGGCTTCGCACATAGTCTGCGTATAGCCCACAAAGTCCGTTTCCTCAGCGGTATCCGCGATCACCACCCAATCTTCCTTGTCCACCACGGCGGCCTGACGTGAACGTTTTTTTTGTTCTTCCATACATTTGGCGAACTCATCCATATCCACAGTCCAGCCTTTTTCTCTGGCCATCAGTTGTGTGAGGTCCACAGGAAATCCGTAAGTATCAAACAATTCAAAGGCAAATTGTCCGTCAACCACTTTGTCATCCTTAACTTTATAATTCTCGAATTTATGAATCCCCGTATCAAGAGTCCTCAGAAAAGCCGCTTCTTCTTCGGCTATCACTTTGCCAATCAGGTCTTTTTGAGCTGGCAGTTCCGGAAACGTCTCCCCCATTTGCGACACTAACAGGGGCACCAGACTGTTGATGAAGGGTTCTTTAAATCCAAGGAAAGTATAACCATAGCGTACGGCACGACGCAAAATGCGCCTGATAACATATCCCGCCTTGTTGTTCGAAGGCAGTTGTCCGTCGGCAATGGCAAAAGCTATTGCTCTAAGATGATCGGCAACAACCCTCATGGCCACGTCTTTTGCGGTATCTTCGCCATAACGGCAACCGGCCAGCAGGGCAATTTGCTGTATCAATGGCTGAAACACATCGGTATCGTAATTAGACCTTACCTTTTGCAAGGTCATACACAGGCGCTCAAAACCCATTCCTGTATCCACATGTTTGGCCGGCAGATTTACCAGCGACCCATCGGCTTTGCGGTTAAATTCAATAAACACCAGATTCCATATTTCAATAACCAGCGGGTGTCCTTTGTTTACTAATTCGCGACCGCTAACTGCCAGTTTTTCCTCGTCGTTGCGCAAGTCCACATGAATTTCGGAACAGGGGCCGCAAGGACCGGTATCACCCATTTCCCAGAAGTTATCTTTTTTGGAACCCATTAATATCCTGTCAGCAGGTACAATTTTTTTCCATTGTTCATAAGCTTCCACGTCTTTTGCTAATCCCTCATGGGTGTCTCCTTCAAAAATCGTAACGTACAAAGAATCAGGATTTATCTTATATATCCCGGTCAGAAGTTCCCAGGCCCATTCGATGGCTTCCTTTTTAAAATAATCACCAAAAGACCAGTTGCCCAGCATTTCAAACATGGTATGATGATAGGTATCATGGCCAACCTCTTCCAGATCATTGTGTTTGCCCGATACTCTCAGGCATTTTTGTGTGTCGGCCACCCTTTTTTCGGGAGCAATGGAATTTCCCAAAAAATAATCTTTAAACTGGTTCATCCCCGCATTGATAAACAACAGGGTAGGATCATTCTTGACCACCATGGGAGCGGAAGGAACAATGCTATGTTGTTTTGTCTTAAAAAATTCAAGAAAAGTTTTTCTGATTTCAGCTGATTTCATGAGTTGTGTCTGTTACAGTGAATATTTGTAGATAAGTATTTGTTTTTTAATCAGTTAATCCAACAAAATGCCGGTTTAACTTTTTAATAACTCAAAAACGACTGCAAATTTAATTTTTTTTGTTAGCTTTGCATTTCGTTTATAACATTTTAGCTGAATTTACGTTTAAAAGTTTTTGAACCAATTGCTGCTGATGAAGAAACCAAAGTATCATTTTAACACCAAGACACTTTCGTTTGAGGAATTTAAAGGCTCTGTAAAAAACACCACGCTGCGGTTTATTTCTATACTCACATCGGGCATGGTAATTTCTGCGGCCATCATGTTTGTACTTTTCAGTTTTGTGGATTCACCAAAAGAAAGAGCTTTGAAGCGTGAAAATGAAAAGATGAAACTTGAATATGAGCGGCTTGGTGAACGCATGGACCAGATTTCGGCGGTACTGGCCAACATACAAAACCGTGACGACAATATTTACCGGACAATTTTTGAAGCAGAACCCATTGATAATGCCGTACGCAAAGCCGGATACGGCGGAACAGACCGTTATAAGTCGCTGCAGGGTTACGACAACTCCGAAATTATGAAAGACGCCGCCATGCGGTTGGATCAGATTTCGCGGCAAATGTACATTCAGTCGAAATCCTTTGATGAAATTGTGGCCATCGCCAAAAACAAGGAGAAGATGCTTTCCTGCATCCCCGCCATACAGCCGGTATCAAAGAAAAGATCTACTATCATTTCGGGTTATGGGTACAGGATTCACCCCATTTACAAAACCTCGCGCATGCACACGGGTATAGATTTTATGGCCCGGACAGGAACCCCTGTTTATGCTACCGGCGACGGAATGGTGATTGACCCCAAAGGAAACCAAAGCGGCTACGGCATTGTATGTGTGATTAATCACGGTTATGGATACCAGTCCTTATATGCGCACATGAGTAAAATGATTGTGAAGCCGGGTGCAAAAGTAAAACGGGGACAGGTCATCGGATATGTTGGCAGCACCGGCCTGTCGGTAGCTCCGCATTGCCATTATGAGATTATCAAAAACGGCGTAAAAATAAATCCTGTAAACTTTTTCTATAACGACCTGACACCCCAGGAATATGAAAAAGTAATCGAACAGGCCTCCATACTGAACCAGGCGCTGTCGTAACAACCTTATTCCCCCTTTTATGAACCGTAAGTTTTTGAAAATAAACGGGGGAAACCTTCATAAGGAACGATTTTCCGAATTAAAAATTTACTTATTTCTTCTTGTAATAATTATTGTCGGGTATTATCATGTAGCCTTGTTTATACACCCCCTGAAATGGGATATGATCGATCAGGCTTATCCTTACAGGTATTATATTGGCGAATGCCTGCGTCACGGTTTTTTTCCCTACTGGTTGCCCTACCAGCAACTGGGCATCCCCGTTTGTGCCGATCCTCAGAGCGGTGTATGGTATCCCATAACATGGATTTTCGGTTTTTTTGCCGGATATAATATTTATTCACTTTCGGCGGAATATATGCTGCATGTTTTTCTGGCTGCTGCCGGATTTTATATGCTTGGCAAAAATCTGGGGTTATCAAAAGCAACGGCTTTTATTGTGGCCGTTAGTTACGCATTCAGCGGATTTATCATAGGCAATTCGCAACATCTTTACTACATCATTGCAGCCGCCTGGATACCTTTTATTTTGAACAGCTATCTGCTGTTAATTAAGCGCAATAAAGTTATTTATGCGCTGGCCACTGCCTTATTTGCCTACCTGCTTACCACCGGCGGGCATCCGGCCTTCTGGATTATTCTTTTTTATCATGTGGTTGCCATATTTATTATTTATTCGGCCACCCTGTTGTTTAAAAAAGGTAATACCCAACCACGGAGTCGTTTTTTTATGCTGAACCTGGTTGCAATTGGCACTTATGTCCTGTTGGTTCTATCCTATTTTGTTTCTGTTTTTTATAATCAGGATCAGGTAGGCAGGCTGGGAGGCACCACGCTGGAAGATGCGCTGTCGGGAGCTTTCACACCGCAAAGCGCCCTGTCGTTTGTGGCTCCTTATGCTGTTACTGCAAACACAGAGTTTCTGAAAACGGATATTTCAATGGCCAATGCCTACTTCGGAATTTTTGCGCTGGCATTTTTTGTTTTGTATTTCTTTCATAAAAGATCAAAATTATCCATAGTGATTTTAATCGCCGGCGTACTCAACCTGCTGGCTTCCCTTGGGAGTTATGTGCCAGTGCGCGCTTTCCTGTACCATTATGTCCCCTTTATGGACTATTTTCGTTTTCCTTCCGTTTTCAGGTATTTCGCCATCGTCGCATTTTTGTTGATTGCAGGCTTTTCGATGCAGGCTTTTTTCGAAAAAAAAGACAAGAAACTCATTTACCTCATCATTGCGCTTATTATTGTTTTCATATCTTCGGCTATCCTTTTAAGAACCACCGGTTATCTTAACCTGAAAAATATTGCCCTGAAGCTTGCCTGGGAATATCCCAACGATACCGGAGTATGGCAGCGATTGGCTTTTCAGTTGCTCATTCAGGCCGGATGGCTGATGCTGTTCCTGTTGGCCCTGCGGTTTTTAAAAGTTAAAGCGACCTACCTGGTGCTGGCTTTTGTCGTGCTCGACATGTTTTCTGTCGCGATGCTCAACTCCAGAAGCACAGTATATTCAGAGAACCTGAAAAGCGCTGAAATCCGAAATTTTGAAAAACAAAACTTTGTAAAAGGCTTTCCCATCCCCAACCTGCCTATCAGCCGGTGTTCCGATTCATCGGGATATTATGAGCACTATTGGCGCAACCTGAGTATTTTTTATAAGAGGCCTGCTTATGACGGATACAATCCTTTTCAGATAAAAAATAATGTCCGGCTGGTGGATTATCAGACTGCATTTTTCAAAACCATAAAAAAGAACAAGTTGTTTTATTTTGCCGACACCCTGATAAATGGCTTCGACAGCATTACAGCAGCAACGTCCGGCAC
>Ga0208040_1004366_pt1 | contig 10816 bp, 3 predicted proteins | sample AD_UKC083_MetaG_FD_184431 | JGI IMG/M metagenome (GOLD analysis project Ga0208040, IMG submission 184431) | Active sludge microbial communities of municipal wastewater-treating anaerobic digesters from USA - AD_UKC083_MetaG (SPAdes) (version 2) | ecosystem: Engineered > Bioreactor > Anaerobic >... | reverse complement strand
CCCTGCGCCTTCGCGACCATCATTTTCTTCGTGTCATACCTCTCACTGAGCGGAAAAAAGGGCAAACAAATCATCATTACCGGCGCCAGCTTCACGCTCGGGGTCTTCATCGCCTACCTGTTGGTAGGGCTTGGCTTTTACAAGGTCCTCGACCTGATATCCGGAATCACTTCGATTATCAGCAAGGTGGTGTACGTTCTGACGGCGATTCTCTGCCTGGTGTTGGCGGTTCTGAGTATCCGCGATTTCATCAAGGTGCGTAAAGGCGACCTGACGGATATGGCGCTCAAGCTCCCCGAGCCCCTGCGTAAACGCATCAATCAAACCGTCCGCGAGGGGCGCAAGTCCAGCAGTTACATCATCGGCGCCTTCGTGACAGGCTTGCTCATCTCCCTGCTGGAGCTGGCTTGCACCGGACAGATTTACCTGCCGGTGATCATTTCGATGAGCTCCGTGCCCGCGATGCGCGGGCAAGCGCTTTTCTACCTGGTGCTTTACAACCTGATGTTCATCGTTCCGTTGATCATTGTTTTCATCCTGGCGTTTTACGGCACGACCTCAAAGCAGTTCACCAGCTTCCTCCGCAAGCACGCCGGCGCGGTGAAGCTTGGCATGGCGCTCGTTTTTATTATCCTGGCAGCTTGGCTGATATTGTCGCTGTTGAAGTGAAGAACTATTTGAGGTTGACCGAAAATAGTAAGTGTGGACCATTTCCTTTTTCAAAATGTGCGAAACTTATGTTACCTTATTGAGTCTGGAAAGTTGGTCCATAGTTTTACGGGTAGAAACCTGACCAAGCATTTGGTTTTCTAGATACTCACACAATGCTTTCCTTGAAGAATCCTGGCCAATCGAGGATAAGAATAGTTCGTAAGCATAGTTTTTTGCCTATTGCAAGTCCAAAAATCTATCCGCACCAACAGAAATCGATTTATATCCCATTATTGAGTAATAACCTCATGATGCTGATCGCATAACCTCGTTGCAGCTCGTCGTGGAAACGTTGATTAGAATAATTCCGCAAACAGTTATAGCAACTGGTATCCTCTCCGCACTGGCAATCTTTAACTCTCTTATAGCCTGCCAAAACCGCATCCCTAAGATGATCTTTGACATTTTCCACGTGTCCAGCACCACCAGGCACAGCATCGAACAAGATGATCGACGGTGCTTCTCCAAAAGATCGATAGTAGAGAGTCCCGTCAATGTCAGACCGTCGTATTCCCTGTGATTCACTGGCTCCTTCCAGCAATGCGTACATCAAACTGCGCATTGGGTTTGGCAACCTCATTGCTGGAGGAAGGCTAAACCTGATCTCCAAGACATCGGTTAGATATCGATGTCCAAGATCCACCCTTCGCAAATAGTCTCCGCGACATTCTCTTCCAGTAATTGGGTTCTTGTGTTTATGCTGAGTTCTACCAACAAGAAAATTAACTACTTTTCCATATCCACATTCCTTGCAGATGTCAAATCCATTGTTGTAACCTTTATTAACCATGATCATATAACCAAACTTGGAATAGCGATAAAGAGTAGGTAGGTCAAGTGAGTCATCGAGAACAAATTCAGTGTTTTCACCATACTTTTCAGACTTCTTTTGTTCATAATCGCCGAAATACACACTGCTCGCATAAGTGTGCTGAGGTGGTTCTTCACCTGGAGATGAGACTTCAGGAGAAGCTATAAACCCAGTGACCGGGATAATGAAAGTGCGAGATTGCGGCAATGGCTCGCCACAGCTGCAAATGGTTGGGATTTCGCTTTCAAATCCTTGGTACATCCTTTGGCAGTTTTTGCAAATAACATAATTGACCTGCTGCCAGGATCTGGTGCGATGAGTTTTTAGACCTCCTCCCGTCCAGATCTTCTTACCAGCAATTACTTGGCTTCCAGGCGCGAATTCAGAAATTGCTACGCGTAGATCTCGAGATAGGTCAACGTCCGCTGAACCTGTTTTTGGATCGAGATGGTTAGTCTGTAGCTCAACCACATCTACTGGAAAACCGTATTTTGGTAATACATTTCTCGAACCTAAAAAGCCTAACAACTCTCCTGATTTGATCTGATTAATGATCTTGCTTTTTCCTTCAGCGACATGAGTTAGTCGAGTATTGTGGGTTGCACTTGCCTCCTCCCAGAGTTTGGATATCTCCTCTTTGAGGTAGCTTATGTCATCGTTGATATCCTCGTGGGCCAGGTCCAGCACACCTTCATTTTGTTCATTTGTGAGTTGTTGAACCCAAGACCAGTCTTCAATTCCAAGAATGCCTTGCATGCCTTTGGGTAACACGTTAACTAATTCTGCCATCAGCGTTTCCGGCTTGGCTTCCAGATATTGCCTAAGATAATCACGCCCGCTGGGGCCTTCATCGGGGCAGAAAAATTCACCCACATTTTTATACTCAATTCCGAATTCACTCTTCATCCATTTCAGGAAGCGAGCAAATACCACAGAATGGAGATGGCGGCGTAATATCTTTTCATTGGTTAATGGGGTGCGAGGTGGTTTCAGTTTCCCGGAAACCATGCCTACCGGATCTGTATAGTTCGTCAGGTCGTGAGACCTTCTCTGAGCATAGGTCATGATGTAAGCGGCACTATCTGTGCGCCTGCCTGCTCGACCAGCTCGTTGGATATAGTTAGCCGTTGTAGGTGGCATATTACGCATCATCACAGCCTGCAGATCGCCTACATCTACGCCCAATTCAAATGTAGTGGAGCAACTTAAGAGGTTAATCTCACCTTTTATAAACTGGGACTGAACTTCGGCAGCTTTCTTCGCGGTCCATTGGGCTGTGTGTTCCTGGGCTTCGAGTGGAATTAATCGGTTTTGACTGTAATTAATCCTGAAGAGGTTAGACTCTAGTTCATCTTTGTGTTTTGCGAGCGGTTCCAGAGGTCCTGGACAGAAATAAGTCAGACAAGTTTCGCCAACACCTACAGGATAGATATTTTTACAATGGCTGCAAATCATCCATTCATCAAAATTATCTGAAGGGAGCTTAACCCTCCACATTTCATGTGATAGAGAATAAACGACACCTATGCGATTATTGTTTAGATTAGCGTTATTCAGGAGAATCTTCCAATCAGAATTGTGGATGAAATCCCAAATCTCCTTGAGTAAGTTCCTCGATTCCTTTTTCGCCTCAGCCTCTGAAAGACCTTTGGAAATGAGCAGGCGTTTTAAGTATTCTGACCTGGTGTTTTCGTACTTTTCAGATGGCATCCAGGCAAACACTCCTGCCTTGGGGTCAGCTTCTTGAAAGCGAAAATACAACAAACGATTTCGTGGTGCGAAGTCTTCTGCTTTAAAAATATTCTGATCTGGCATTAAGTAAGTAACCGCGCCTTGATATCTGAGGCTGTTAAGTAAGAGCGTTAAGAGATTGTTGGTTTCTTTCCGATTCAACTGTAAAACTGAGTTTTCGAGGAAATTGACCCAGGTATCAGGGATAGCAGGTTCAAAGGATAATAATCCTAAGCCTTCGAGGCTGATACGTCGATCGATCGGTGCAAAATCCTGCATCAGCCAGATAGCCATCTTTTTTTGTCTGTCGGTTGGAGATTCTGTAGCCTTAAACAAACCAATCTCATCCCCTTTTCTTTCTAATGGCGCTAACAGATCTTGCAATCTGATATCTTTGATCGGACCCTGGAGTTGCTCTTTAACTGTCTGCAGAATTAATCCGCGCCGCAGGTTGCGCATATGGGTTCGTTCCATATAAGGAGCAAAGAAGGCTGCATTTTGGCGGCTATCCGTGAAGTTCAACATTTTCCGACCTTCACCAGGAAGATTGATTTCGTCCTGATTCCTGGAAGGCGGAAGCTCGTCGTAGAGACTGCCAGCGATCACGCTTACTGGCGCATCCTGCCCAGTTAGAAAGCGATAGACTGCGCCCGAACTGCTCCTGGTCGAACAACTCACACATCGTTTCAGAGTCCTCTTACCCTGGAGGTCTATCTTATACATTTTTTGCAAGTACACACTTCCACAGGAGCATTGTGGTGCCTGATGTGGAGACTGTACCTGACCGCATTTTGTGCAGAGTTTGACTTCAGTGGAGTTTTCGTATGCTTCATCTTCAGATGCGATCTCTCCTATTGATACGTTCTCATCCTCGTTAGCAGTCGATAGCTCATTGGCAAATATGTAATAATTGGTATCCCTTACGGTTTCACTAATGTAAATTTGGCTGTCCTGCAACAGGTAACGGTTATTGAGCTTTATCCCAAATTCTTGAGGCTGTTCATCCAATTCACTGCCTAGCTTGTCCGTGCCAACGATATAGGCTGTTCCACAACGCGTACAGTTAGCCAGTTCAAAAACGCGGCTTCCGCAATGTTCACAGAATTTCTTCCGCTGCAAGAATAACCGTGGTTTGTTTCTAGGATGATCTTTTTCATTTAAACAGATAAAAGCTCCCTCTAACGCACGGGCGAACGTATGATAACGGGCGGGCAAGAGAGGCATTTCCTCCTCACCAGTCTTCGCCATCACAGCTAAAGCCACCAAGTCAATCAAGCCTTGTTCAGCATGCGGATCATCAGGGAAAACCTTCTCTGATGCGACATGTAGTAAGGCGGGCTGTTCTCGTAGGGAGTTTATCAGTTTCCTGATGTTGTAATCCCCTTTAAGAACTTCGTAGAGGAATGTTTGAACAGCGAACTCCTTCTTTTGTTGACCAGCAGAAAAGGCGTCAGCTACCACTTTCTCAGGAACTCCAGCAATAACCAATATATTTCTCAGTTCTTCCAGGGATTCACTAGGATCGCCATTTGAACTTATCTCTTTGTTCAGCAGATGGTAAGTATCGGGATTCAGCTTGCCCCACGTCTCTCCTAGCGCATCGATCGGTAGAAACTCTGCCCCAACAACATCCTGTTCGTCCGGATTGACATCATTCCAAACAAAGCTTTTGTTGAACAGGTTACTTGCAAACTTTGCCACTTTGTCGTAATCTTTGACTCCAGCCCCGAGGGTAGCAGACGTGGCGATACCCTTGATTCTGCCGTGTTTGTCCCCAGCAACCCGATCCTGCAGACGCCGAAGCAGCATGGCAATTTCGGTGGCATTCGCCCCATCATAAACATGGGCTTCATCAAGCACGATAAAATGCCAATGCTTACCAGTTTCCCCATCGAACAAATTCGTAGCGCTGGGTCGGAGGAGCAAGTATTCCAACATAGCATAGTTGGTCGCAAGCAGGTGCGGCGGTGTTGTGTGCATCTCTTCTCTTGACTTCAATTCGTTAGGGATAATTGGTTCTGAATCCCCATACATGTTTTTGAAAAATTCTTCTGCTTGTGCTTTTGTGTCTGGGGTTTCCTGGATATTAATGTAACGACCAAACGTTATTTGCGGGTATTTTTCGAGTATGCGACGCAGGCGCTTCATCTGGTCATTCGCCAGAGCGTTCATCGGGTATAACAATAAGGCTCTCACGCCCGGTTGGCTTAACGTGCCTGCGTCTTGTTCACGCAAAAGATAATCCAAGATCGGAATCAAGAATGTCTCAGTCTTGCCGGAGCCAGTACCCGTGCTCACAACCAGGTTGCGCCCTTTTATTGCTTTTCTGACGGCATTCACCTGGTGAGCGTACAAAGGTCGGTCATAAAGCAGAGCGTCTGAATAGAGTTGCGCGAAGCGAGGGGAGAGAACGCCTTCATTCACTAAATCGTGGATGCTCTTATCCTTTCGGTATGGCAGCGCGATCTGCAGCAGTGGACCTTTTACGAGCATGTCCTGGGCCTCGATTGCCTGGGCAAATTCCTTTCGTAGTTCTTCATCCTGGAAAGGCTTAATTGTTTTCAGGTAATTGATATATGTCGTCCTGATTTTCTCGGTTGTTTCAAGCGGATGGATTGCCATGTTTCCTGCCTCGCTCTAATATACTGATTCGATTGGATCAATGTCATCTGGTGAAAACGGAATGGACCCGTGTCGGATTACAAAGGCTTTTTGTTCGTATGGATGTATTTTACGGTGATGTTCATCGATTTTGCGTTGTTTGGGATGATAAAAACTGTTGCAGACACTACAGCAGAATATTTGGTTCTCATTCTTAAATTGTAACATCCTCTGGCTAAAGTCTAAATCAGCTTCTATCTTCTCAAGTCCTGTGCCACTACTTACCTGAAGAATGAAATTTCCTTCTGCTTTCTTAACGGATTGTCTAATTGTGCCATCTATGAGCATAATATTAACAATTTGAACTTCCCCAAAAGGTGTGGATAAAGTCATTCCGGGTGTTAACAGACCCGCAGCAAACGGGAAGTCCTGTTCCAACCTCAAAATATCTTCAGAATAACGGTTTAAACCGTTGTTTTGCCAGAGAACCACGTAGGCTTTTTTCGGATCAAGCTTTAGAAACTCAATAAAATCCTTGTGAGATATCTCTTCAAACTTTTCCATATCGATCAGAACTTGCCAGACCTCATCTCGATCGAGTCCTACAAGGATCTTCAAATATCGCAAGATCAAATCTCGCGATTTTTCGACAGTTAATGCGCGCAACAGTAGGTCTTCCAGCCATTCAGGAACTGACTGGGTATACTCATCAACGACGGAAGGCAGGATTGCCGTGAGCAAGTCATCTGAAGAAGGGCTCTGATCCAACCCCGCAATTGCTTTCATTGCCCATAACCCCTGCTCAGGTTTCTTGGTCAATAGCTCAGCAGCGCTTTCCGCGGAGATTTGTCCTTTCGAAATCATCGCAACGATGACAGGTAACAATCCATCGTCTTCCCGAGTGAGCAGTGCCTTTACGCAGGTTGATATCACAAGCGGGTCTTCTACTTTCTCAAGCAGCATCTTTGCAGATTCTGAATAAATACTTGGTGTGATCATGTGTAGGTATTCAACCAGATTAGGATCACCTTTGGGATACCTATTCAGCATTTCCCCCACCAGATATTGATGGAATGAATATTGATGGAAGAAGCTTTTCACAGGTTGGTACAAATCTTTCTTCGTTCGAATCCACTTAAGGGTACCCACCAGAGTCTGTACATCGCGCAAATATCTTAGATGAGATGCGGAAGCGGAAACAACCTCGTCCCGTTCTTGCGATTTCCCCATCGTATCAAGAATGCATGCTTTTTCGATCAATTGACGAAACTGCGCGTCATGTCCCTGTTGGGGTTTGTCGAGAAATGCCAGTCTCTCAGCTGGTGAGACCAAGTCAACTTTCAAGCATGCTGCGTTTTCTGGCGGCACTACTGCTGTTGGTTCCCACTTGAACTTGGTGTAGAAATAAATCTCATAGCTGGAAGAGGGCAGAGCAATATTTCTAAAGATGAATTCCCCTCTGTTTTCATTCGGTATTTTTTCTTCAATGGTCGGTGCCCATGGCTGCCAGGCGGATTTGAGCATCACGCGGCGGTTTTTGAGCGGTAAATCCTCTTTCCAGGTCAACTTCCAATCACACTCAGACAGCTGTTCCAACTTCGCATCCCTGACGTCCATCTCTGGACTGACTTCCAACAATGCATACCTGATCAAGGGGCTTGAATTGTCTTTCTGATAAACCAACTGAAACTGGACCTGGGTATTAATGGTTCTGATCGTTTCACTAAACTGCAGAAGCGAAACTTTTAACCAGTCTAGTCTGAAGCCGGTCTTGCGAAATTCAGCCCACTGTAATAGCTTGCTTTCATTGTCTGATTCAACCAACTGGCAGCTCATGCGCTCTATTATTTCGCTGAGACCATGCATCTCCACGTGCAGCGATCTGCTTGCGTATTGTAAAAATCTCTCCTTTGATACACGGATGACGGTTTGCCCTAACTCTAACAGGTTTGGGGTATTCTCTTCCACCAAGCCCCATCGCAACCGCACTACCGGAATACTGACCGGAACACGGATCTCTTCCCCGGTTCTGCTCAAGGTGACAAGATCGAGAGCGATACTCCGTAGATGAGATGCAGCAGTGATTGAAAAACCGTTGCTTCCCTGTACGATCTCCACAGGATCAGCGCCAGGTTGGGTTTCGATCCAAGCACCTTCCTGTAAATGCACATTAAACTTCACAGGGTCTCTCGACTCTTCTGCTTTGGGCAACTCCTTGGAATAATTCTGCAGCAGGAGTTTTGGCCAAAGCCGCAAACGGAAGTCAGCCTTGATCCCGCGCAGACCGCTGACCTTGATCTCGTAGATCCCAGCAGGTTTTTCACCTAAAAGAACCGCCAAAGGAAATATGGCTCGGGAATCTTTAGACAGGATATCATTCTGGTAATACACGATACTAACCGTGCGATCGAGGCTTGGAGCAGCTTCACCGATCGAGATGACACTTACTTTCCAACCCCTCAGTGCCTGGTACTTCTCAACGTTGGGCGAGATAGGAATGCTCACAGACGGTATGGCTGAGGTGTAAAGCGGCTGGTCAAGATTCTCCTGGTAGTCAAAGCGATATCCGTCACATAACTCAGGCAGGTCTACTTCTCTTGCCACGGGTACTACGTTTCCAAGTTCTTTACCATCCTGGTGAAGCAGCAAGGAAATTGCGTTTGTCAGATCCCATAGTTCCAGTTTCCAATCTTTCCAACCGCTAGAAAATGCAGGAAATGAGTCGATCCGTTCTGTGGTCAACGGATCTAGCTTCAATTCAACAGTCCTGGGTGTGAGTAGAAATAAGACCTGAGCTGGCAGAGATCTGGCAGTGGGAACCTGGCGTAAGTTTTTTTCACGAAAGGCGACAAGAGGGGTTTGATCAGAAGCTGGAAGTAATGGAAGCGTCCACCGACGCAGCTCTGAATCTTCTTGCTCGTCCTGTTTACTTGAAGATATGGAGACCGTCACCTGGGTGGTCGGTATCGGGATGGGTTGGATCACTTCGCTCGTGAATTCACCTGACCTGCGGTGATAAATCTCGCAGAGATGAATGATCGGTTCTTTCTGCCCAGGCCAGGTGATCGTCCACTGCAACAATTGGCTGGCTGCCTGCGTTGTAACAATTTGTTCTGGGATGCGAAGGATGATTGGAGATCCTTCAGAAAGTGGGTTGATCTCTAGGTAGGGTCGGCTCCAGTGAAAACCGCGATCTTCCCTTTCCTCACTATACTGCTCGAAGAACGAGTGGATGTTGTAGGGCAATTCAGGCACAGCCGAAATAGGCAGCACTTCACCATGATTTTCCCTAGCATGCCGTACCAGCTTGCAGCAGGCTTCAAACCATGCCAAACCCATATCTCCGCTGTTTTCAAGGAAATCCAAAACAGGTCTTCCCAAATAGGCCCGTGGAAGCAAGTAATTCAAAGCTTCTTTTGCTGAGATCTTTTTTAGGTTTGTTTGGGTAACAGCGGGGACAACCATGCGCTCAAAGAAATCAGGTAAATAATAAGAGGGAATTCCCCCATGAAATCTGATTGAAGCGACATAATAATTCGGAGTATCCGAGTCGGAAAAGGTCTTCAAATTGTTCAGTCGGGCAAGGTTGACAAATCGTTGATGCCAGAACGTGATGTGCAGGTCCTGATCAGCGCCTACCGCTTGTTGCAAAGCGTGCCAGTAGCCGGACTGCTCGTTGTACATCGAAAAATGCGCCAGGAGGGTCATGAAAACGTGCGGATAGCGTTTTGTGAAAATATGTGTAGCCTGGGTGAATTTATCGTATCTAGCTAAGAATCGCCGGACCACTACCGCTAGTTTATCAACATCTGTCTCAGTCAGCGGAATCTCGCCAATGATGCGTAAGCCGCTGTCAAAGAAAGGTTTTAACCATTTTTCCCAATCATCCAGTGTCTGCATGTTGTTTTCCCTTCTCAATACTTCGGGCGCGGTTCAGGGCATTGCCGTAATAGAACTTCAGCTTGAGGCCTTGCTATAGTGCTTGCTCCGGCAGGTGTTCTACCGCCGCCACGATGCGGTCGTAGTGCTCCGCCCAAGGTTTTGCTGAAGCCGCTTTGATGGACGACCTCGACCTAATTTTACTCGACGAATCGGCAAACGGATTGTATTTTTCGGGCAGGAAGAATCCCAGGCACTTCTTCGCGGTTTACGTGGCGAATGCAAAACCATCGTTATAACGAAGAAGGGTTTCAAGACCTAACCGACCGGACATTGGAAATGGTCGATGGCAGACAGATGGGATCCGTTGAAAGAAAGTGCTGATTGCTACTTTGATTCGCTCTCTGACAGGCGCGAAAAAGACCGTGAAGCCGGATGTATCCTACTGATCCGGCTTCACGGTCTTTAGAAGTACATCTTATTGTCCAAAGTCAACATCTGCCGGCATACCGGGTTTGAGGCGCAGAGAGGGATTTGGTACGGCGATCTTGATTGCGTAGACCGTCGTTGCCCGCCCGTCCGCGGACTGGACGTTGCGGGGAGTGAATTCCGCGCTGTCAGCTATACGCACAACCTCGCCCTTGAATATCTCCGCGGGGAAGGAGTCAACCGTGATATCCACCTTTTTGTCCAGTACGATCTGCCCGTACCAGGTCTCTGGAATATATACAGTGAGTTCCAATTCTTCCAGATTGGCGATGGTCATGACGGTGCCGCCAGCGATCGCCATATCTCCGACCCGGACACTGGTAAAAATGACGGTCCCGGAGATGGGCGCTTTGATATTGACCCGGTCAAGCTGCAAATTCGCCAGATCCAGGGCTGCCTGAGCTTGGGCAAGATTGCCTTCCGCCTGTGTTACAGCCGCCTCAGCCTGCCCCACTCCAGCTTGGGCTACGCGCACCTGAAGCGCGTCTTCCTCTGTCTGGAGGGACATCAGATAATCCAGAGCGTAGTCGTAGCTGGACTGCGCAGCCGCAACCTGAGCGCGGGCTTCCATAATCGTTTCAGCGGCGCTGCTCG